>VFQN01002820.1_pt1 | contig 26041 bp, 20 predicted proteins | sample 3512371 | NCBI WGS metagenome assembly VFQN01 (sample SAMN10412370, study PRJNA504923) | tailings metagenome | isolation source: Replicate 2 from Balatoc abandoned mine | place: Philippines: Itogon, Benguet | collected 2017-08-28 | reverse complement strand
GTGTGAACCAGACCAACGGCGGTGATGACGGCGGCGCGACGGGCGGCAACAGCGCGGCAACGCTCCGCGAGGCCATGGCCTGGATCGAGCACAGCCGTCTCGGCCGTGTATCTATCGGTCACGGCTCGACCGCTGCCAACAACGCCATCCTCGTCGATCTCTCCGGCAAGGGCATGGCCGCGTCGAACGGCGTGTTCCTGCATCCGTCAGCGTTCGTGCTCAACAGCCGCACGCTCGCCGCGATCAATCCCGCGACCGGAGGGTATCTGGCCAGCGGGACGTGGGGCAATTTCTTCCAGGGCACGGGCGACTGGTTGAACACCCGCAACGAGCACATCCAGTATCGCTCTCCGACGCTCGCCGGCTTCTCGGTCGGTGCCTCGTTCGGCGAGGACAATTACTGGGATGTGGAAGGCCGCTACTCCGGCGAGTTCAACGGTGTGCGTATCGCGAGCCGGCTCGGCTACAGCGTCCTGAGCGAGTTCAACGGCCCCGCCGGCGGAATGTTCTGCGCGACCCAGTGCGAAAAGAAGCTCGAGCAGCTTGCAGGCTCGATCTCTGTCCGCCACATGCCCACAGGCCTGTTCTTCACTGGTGCTGGTGGCTGGCGCGACGTGAAGGGGCAGGATGCCGTGCCCTTCACCATCACCGCAACCTTCGTTCCGGGCCCCGGTGACAGCCTCGTGATCCAGGGGCCGAACCGGCGCGACGCCGACTCGAGCTTCTTCTACCTGTCGAGCGGTATCGCACGCAACTTCACCGGTCTCGGCGACACCGTGTTCTACGGCGAGTACTCGGAGTGGAAGGGTGTTGCCCAGGACACGAACATCACCGCCCAGCTCGGCCAGTTAGGTCCGTTCGAGACGACGACGCTCAGCGCGTTCGGCGGGCCTAACGACAAGCTCGTCCACTGGGGCCTCGGCATCGTCCAGCACGTCGATGCGGCGGCCATGGAGTTCTGGCTGGCGTACAAGAACTACTCGATGCACGGACCGATGAACGACATCGCGCGCTTCGAGGATCTGCACTCCTTGACCGCCGGCACCCGCATCCGCTTCTGAGCCGATGCCGAACGACCAAAGTAACGCAAAAGAAAAAGGGCCGCCCTCGAGGCGGCCCTTTCATTTCATCGCAGTGTCAACCGCGCACGAGCCAGACGATCAGAACTCCGGCGCCGATCGTGGCGACGCCGGTGATCCGCAGGACCGCCTCCGGCGTTGCGACCACTGCCTGCAGCATCCGTATCGCCATCGAAGGGAACGCTGCCCACAGCAAACCCTCGATGACGAGAACGAGACCCAGCGCCGCGAGAAGATCGCTCACCGCTGCCCGGCAGGCTGCGGCGCCGCCGCCCCCGTCGGATTATTGAAGTAGCGGAAGAAGTCGCTGTCCGGAGACAGCAGCATCCGCGTATCACCCGACTTGATGCCCTGCTCGTAAGCCTGCATCGAGCGATAGAAGGAGAAGAAGCTGGGATCCTTGTTGAACGCTTCAGCGAAGACGCGATTGCGCTCCGCATCGCCTTCACCGCGCATCTGGTCGGACTTCCGCCGCGCTTCGGCGCGGATGGTGATCGCGTCGCGATCGGCGTCGGCCTGGATCTTGTTCGCCGCCGCGCGACCCTGCGCCCGAAGCTCCTCCGCCTCTTTGAAGCGATCCGCCTTCATCCGCTCGTAGACACTGATGAGGTTCTTCTCCGGCAGGTCAGCACGCTTGATTCGCACGTCGACGACCTCGAGGCCGAAATCCTGGCCCTGCTTATTCACCTCGGCGGCGATCTCCTTCATGAGAGCCTCGCGCTTCGTGCGCACGATCTCGGTGAAGCTCGCCGTACCGAGCACACGACGAAGGGTCGACTGGACGATCGGCCCGAACCTCTGGGGAACGTAGTACTCGCTCGTCACCGCCTGATAGAACTTCAGCGGGTCGTTGATCCGGTAGCGCGCGAACGCGTCGACCTGCAGCAGCTTCTGATCGGAGGCGGGCACCTCCTGGGGGGTCATGTCGAGATCCAGGATCCGCTTGTCGAAGTACTGCACCGTCTCGACCACGGGGATCTTCCAGTGCAGTCCCGCCTTTTCGATCACGCGCTTTGGCTTGCCGAATTCGAGCACCAGCGCCTGCTCGTTCTGGTTGACGATGAAGAGCGCGAAGTAGGCGAGCAGCGCCGCGCCGACGACCAGCGCCACGACGAATGAAAAGAGTGCACGCATGGTCACTTCGCTCCCGGCGGCTTGCGCTGCAACTGGTCAAGAGGCAGATAGGGCACGACCGAACCCGCCTTGCTGTCGAGAATGATCTTGTCGGCCCCGCCGAGGACACGCTCCATCGTCTCGAGGTAGAGCCGCTGACGGGTCACGTCGGGCGCCTTCCTGTACTCTTCGAGCACCTGGGAGAAGCGCGACGCTTGGCCGATCGCTTCCTCGACTGTCTGCTTCTTATAGCCTTCGGCCTCGGCGATGATGCGGTCGGCGGCACCGCGAGCCTCCGGCACGATCTTGCTGGCGTAGGCCTGGGCCTGGTTCTTGAGAGTCTCGAGATCGATCCTCGCTGCCTGCACGTCGCGGAACGCGTCGCCGACCGTCGATGGCGGGAACACGCGCTGCAAGCTCACCTCGTCGATGATGATGCCGGACTCATAGGCGTTGAGCGTGTCCTGCATCAGCTTCTGCACGGACGTCCGGATGCTGCCGAGCTCGCTCGTGAGGATGCGCTCGAAGTCGTTCTTGCCGACCACCTCGCGCATGGCGCTTTCGGCCACGTCCTTGACGGTCGTTTCGGGGTTCTGGATGCGGAACAGGTACTTCTCGGCGTCCTGGATGCGCCAGATGACGACGAACGGCACCTCGACGACGTTCTCGTCGCCGGTCAGCATGCCGCTTTCCTCGGGAACGTTGGTGGTACCCGTGGAGCCGCGACGCACGACGCTCGAACGGAAGCCGACCTCGATCGTGTTTTTGCGCGTGACCTTCGGCAGCCGCACTTCCTCGATCGGATATGGCAGGCGGAAATGAAGACCCGGCGGCTCCTGGCGCACGAACTCGCCGAAGCGCATGACGACGCCAAGCTCATCGGGCTGCACGCGGAAGGTGAAGGCGTAGAAGCCGGCTACGGCGATGCCGATCGCCGCGATAAGGAACAGTAGCGGGCCCGGTAGACCGGACCCCGGCATGACTTGCTTCAGACGATCCTGGCTACGCCGCAGAAGCTCTTCAAGGTCGGGCTGCTGGCCGCCGCTGCCGCCACCCGATGGCCCCTGGCCCCAAGGGCCGCCACCGCCGCCGCCCTTCCAGCCACCGCCACCTCCACCCTGATTGCTCCACGGCATCGACACGCCCTTTTCGACCTGTTGTTCGGGGATTGAGCGAACGCCAGACGCGGAAGCCTGCTCCGGTTGTATCCGACAGCGCTCCACCCGGCATTCGTGCTTTCAGCACAGCTCGCCTGAGCTTATAGGCCAAAGTCGGCGACTTCGGCAAATTACGAGCTGTTCATGTCGACATGGGAATGAACGAAGGCCAATCAAGGGCTCTCCCAACGCCCACATCGACTATCCGAGAGCGCGGTATTCGCCCGGTTGCGGCTGGCGGTCGACGCGGTTATGAGTACGCCGCATCCAGCCGCCGCAGGCTTGCCCGCGCCGGGCCTCAGAGGACCTGCAAGCCGGTCTGGGACATCGACTTGGCCCCGGCCGCCACACCGGGTCCTTGATCCACGAAACGATAAGGTGCAGCCGGGCAACCTGCAGCTCCGAGGGAACGATTGCACCGGGAGTGCCATGACGACGGTCGTGATGAAGTTTGGGGGCACCTCGGTCGCAAACGTCGAGCGCATCCGGGTAGTGGCTCAGCACGTGAAGCGGGAAGTGGATGCCGGCAACCGGGTGGCCGTCGTCGTCTCGGCGATGTCGGGTACGACCAACCAGCTCGTCGGCTGGGTCCGCGAGACGGCGCTGCTGCACGACGCGCGCGAGTACGATGCGGTCGTGGCCTCGGGCGAGAACATCACCGCCGGTCTGCTGGCGATCGCTCTCCAGTCGATCGGCGTGCAGGCGCGATCCTGGCAGGGCTGGCAGATTCCGATCCTCACCGATAGCGCACACGGCTCGGCCCGTATCGTCGATATCCCCGGCGAGAAGCTGCGCGAGCGCCTTGCCTCCGGCGAGGTCGCGGTGGTCACGGGCTTTCAGGGCATCGAGCCGAAGCGCCAGCGCATCGCGACCCTCGGGCGCGGCGGCTCGGACACCAGCGCCGTCGCCATCGCGGTCGCGCTGAAAGCCGACCTTTGCGACATCTACACCGACGTGGACGGCGTTTATACGACCGACCCTCGCGTGGTGCCCAAGGCACGCCGCCTGACGCGCATTTCCTACGAGGAAATGCTCGAGATGGCCTCGCTCGGCTCGAAAGTCCTGCAGACCCGCTCGGTGGAGCTCGCCATGGTCCACCGGATGCGGACCCGGGTGCTGTCGAGCTTCACGCCACCGAACGAGATCCCGGCCGCACACCCCGACACCTGGCACGAGATCGGTACGATCGTTTGCGATGAGGATGAAATCGTGGAACAGCAAGTCGTCAGCGGCATCGCCTTCTCGCGCGACGAAGCCAAGATCACGCTGCGCAAGATCGCCGACAAGCCGGGCGTCGCGGCGCGCATCTTTGGCCCGCTCGCGGATGCGAACATCAACGTCGACATGATCGTCCAGAACCTGTCGGCGGACGGCAAAAACACCGACATGACCTTTACCGTGCTCCAGACCGACCTTCCGCGCTCATTGGAAGTGATCAAAGGAGCCGCAAAGGACATCGGCTATTTCGACGTCGAGAGCTCCGGCGACGTAGTCAAGGTGTCGGTGATCGGCATCGGGATGCGCAGCCACGCCGGCGTCGCTGCCGGCATGTTCAAGGCGCTCGCAGAAAAAGGCATCAATATCCAGGCGATATCGACGTCGGAGATCAAGATCAGCGTCTTGATCGACCGCGCCTACTCGGAGCTCGCCGTGCGCACGCTCCACTCGCTCTACGGGCTCGACGCCGAATAGGGGCGTCGACTGCAGGGCGCTGTCGGTCGATCCAGCCTGAATTTCAGGCTCGCGAACGACGGCGGATGTCGCTTAGTCGTGATCAGCCGGGGTGCCGCCGCCGTTGACAAGCGCGCACGTGGGTGCAAAGGCCCGTATCGATCGACCAGAGGTGGGTGCCGCGAGCCCGGCGTGAAGTGGGAATGGCAGGGCTGAGATGCCGAAGGTACCGTTCCAGGACCAGCACCTGCCGCCAGCCGAGCCCGGGCTGCGGATCATCCTGCGTCGGCTCCGCGAGATCATCGAGGAACCGGGCGACGGCCAGAGCCGGCTCGACAAGATCGTGCGCCAGATCGCCGGCCTCATGGTGGCCGAGGTCTGTTCCATCTACCTGAAGCGCCAGGACGGCAGCCTGGAGCTGTTTGCGACCGAAGGCCTCAACCCGACGGCCGTGCATCACACATTCATGAATCGCGGCGAAGGCTTGGTCGGGCGCTGCGCCGAGCTCGCGGTGCCGGTCAACGAGCCCGATGCGCAGAGCCATCCCGCCTTCTCCTACCGGCCGGAGACGGGCGAGGAGATCTATCACTCGTTCCTCGCGGTCCCGATCCTGCGCGCCGGCGATGTGCTGGGCGTGCTGACCGTCCAGAACAAGACGCCGCGCGAGTATACCGACGAGGACGTCGAGATCCTGCATACGACGGCGATGGTGCTCGCCGAGCAGCTCGTGTCGGCCAACATTCCGGGCGCCAACATGGCGCTCGAGTTCAGCCGCAGCGTCGGCCACATGGTCAAGGGCCAGGCGATCTCGGAGGGCATCGCGCTGGGCCACGCGGTGCTGCACGATCCGCGCGTCGTCGTCACCCGGCTCACCGCCGAAGATCCGGCCGCGGAAGCCGAGCGCCTCGACGCCGCTGTCACCGAGCTCAAATCCGTCGTCGACGAGATGGTCGGCCACGGCGATCTCGCGCGCGAAGGCGAGCACAAGGACATCCTCGAAGCCTACCGCATGTTCGCCAACGACCGCGGCTGGCAGCGTCGCCTCAAGGAAGCGATCCAGTCGGGGCTGACGGCGGAAGCCGCCGTCGAGCGGGTGCAGAACGAGACCCGCGCGCGGATGCTGCGCCAGCGCGATCCCTATTGGCGCGACCGCGTGCGCGACCTCGAGGATCTGTCGGACCGGCTGCTGCGCATCCTGACGACGCCCAACGCCGGCGGCAGCTTCGCCAAGCAGCTCCCGCGCGATGCGATCGTGATCGCGCGCACGATGGGCGCCGCCGACCTCCTCGACTACGACCGCACGCGCCTCAGGGGCATCGTCATCGAGGAAGGCGGCGGCCAGAGCCACGTCGCCATCGTGGCGCGCGCGCTCGGCATCGTCGCGGTGACCGACGTGCGCCGTGTCGTCGAACGCATCGGTGACGGCGATCCGATCATCGTCGATGGAACGACGGGCGAAGTGTTCGTCCGCCCGGCGAGCGACGTCATCCAGGCGTTCTCGGACAAGGTGCGCTTCCGCGCGCGCCAGCAGCGCCAGTACCGCTCGCTGGTCGGGCGCCCGGCGGAAACCGTCGACGGCCAGCGGATCTCGCTGCAGATGAACGCGGGCCTTCCCGACGACCTCATGCACATAGAGCCGTCGGGCGCTGAAGGCATCGGGCTGTTCCGCACCGAGCTGCAGTTCATGGTGGCCGCGACCTTCCCCCGCCTCGACCGCCAGACCGCCGTCTATCGCTCGGTTATCGAGGGCGCGGCGGGCAAGCCCGTCGTCTTCCGCACGCTCGACATCGGCGGCGACAAGGTGCTGCCGTACATGCGCCAGCATCCCGAAGACAACCCGGCGCTCGGCTGGCGTGGCATCCGCATGGGGCTGGACCGGACGGCGCTACTGAGAACGCAGCTCCGCGCCATGCTGCGTGCCGCCGAGGGCAGCGAGCTGCGCGTGATGATCCCGATGGTGTCGGAGCCGGGCGAGATCGTCGCGGCGCGGGCGCTGCTCAACCGCGAGATCGAGCTCAACCAGCGTCGCGGCACAGGCGGGCCGTCGCGCGTGCTCTTCGGCATCATGATCGAGGTGCCGTCGCTGCTGTTCGACCTCGACGCGGTGCTGCCGCTGGTCGACTTCGCGTCGGTCGGCAGCAACGATCTGATGCAGTATTTCTTCGCGAGTGATCGCGCGAATCCGAAGGTCGCCAGCCGCTTCGACGTGCTGGCGCCGTCATTCCTGCGCGCGCTGTCGAGCATCACTGCCGCCGGCAAGCGGCTCGGCGTGCCAATCGCACTGTGCGGCGAGATCGGCGGCCGTCCGCTCGAGGCGATGGCGCTGATCGGCGCCGGGTTCCGCACGCTGTCGATGGCCCCGGCGAGCATCGGTCCGGTCAAGGCGATGGTGCTCGGACTCAACGCCCGTCGCAACGAAGAGGTTGTCGCCGAGCTGATCGCCAAGGGCGGCTCCAGCATTCGCGACGGTCTCGCGGCCTTCGCCGGCAAGGAAGGCATAACGATCTAGGACCATGCCGGACGCTCTCGAACGAAGGGGCAGCCGGTGGGAGGCGCAACAAGGAGTGGACCATGAGCGAGCGTGATATCGACATCGCCGTTTCGAACGAGATCCAGGTCATCCGCTTTACGCGCCCGGACAAGAAAAACGCGTTCACCGGAGGCATGTACGACGCGATGTCGGCAGCGCTCGACCGCGGCGAGACCGATGACGGCATCGTCGCGCATGTGTTCATCGGCTCGGGCGGCATCTTCAATGCCGGCAACGACATCAACGATTTCATCCGGCGCGCGAAAGCCGGTGGAGGCGAGGGCATCCCGACGCCGTCGCTCAATTTCATCCAGCGGCTGCCGAAGGTGACGAAGCCGATGATCGCTGCGGTCGACGGCCTCGCGATCGGCATCGGCACGACGATGCTGTTCCACTGCGACCTCGTCTATGCGTCGCCGACAGCGAGCCTGCGCACGCCGTTCCTCGACCTCGGGCTGGTGCCGGAAGCGGCGTCGAGCCTCACGGCGGTCATGCGCATGGGCAATTCACGGGCGTTCGAGATGCTCTGCCTCGGCGAGCCGTTCGGTGCCGAGCGCGCGAAGGAAGCGGGCATCGTCAACGCCGTCGTACCGGCGGAGGAGCTCGAGGCGACAGCGATGAAGGCGGCCCGCAGGCTTGCCGCCAAACCGCGCGGCGCGTTGCTCGCGGCACGTCGGCTCATGCGCGGCGATCCGGCTGCCCTCAGCGCCCAGATCGTAGCGGAGTCCGAAGTGTTCCGAGACCGCATGGGCAGCGCCGAGGCACAGGAAGCCTTCGCCGCGTTCTTCGAGAAGCGGGCCCCGGACTTCGCCAAGGCTCGCGCCCAGGCTGCGAAGAAGGGCTGATCCTCGACAGGGACCGGAGTTGTCTCTTCGCCGCAATCATCCGATAGGACGGCGGCATGAACCACCTCTCGCAGCGTATCGGCCTATTATTGCTGCTCGTGCTCGGGCTCGGGGTGGCGCTGATCGCGTCCGTCTCGATGCCGGCGAGCGCCAACTGGCTGACGCGCATCCTCAGTCACGCCGATGACGTACCGGGCCGGCGCGCGGCGAAAGGCGTGGTCGGCAGCTTCGACGAGGTCGGCAGCCACCTGAAGACGCTGCCTCCAGTCAAGCGCAGCCGCGCGATCGCGGTCGATGCCACCGACGAAGGCCACTGGCGGTTGCGCAATGCCGACGGCGAAACCTTCACCGCTGCAACGCCAGAGGAATTGAAGCGCGGATTCCAGCTTCTGGTGCCGATGAAGTCGGGCGAGGTTGCCGGCCACGTCATCGTGCTGACGTCCGACGCGGTCTTCAAGCACAAGGAGCGCTTGAAAGAGTTGCCGAAGGACGCCGAATTCAGTGCCCTGTTCGATGGGCAGGTCGTCGGGCTTGTGCGGCGCATGGTCGACGGCGCGGAGCGCTATTACCTCGACGCCGGGGGCGGATTGCATGTGCCGATCACCACGCGGGCGCAGGTCCACGAGGCGCTGTGGCAGCTCGCGCGTCCGGTCGACATTGCCGCGATCCGCGTGCTGGCCCTCGAGCCGGGTTCGACGACGCTGCTGAAGCGATCGCCGCCGCCGAGCTCCGGTCCGGGCCGCATGACGGTCGAGGCGATAGATCCGGAGCGGCTCCCGCACATGCTGAACGCGGTCGCGCGCGGGACGGTCGTCATCACGGGGCGCGTCGCCGGCTCGACGCTGTCCTACAAACCGTCGAGCGGACCCGAGCGGACACTCGCGCTCGATACCTTGCGCGCCGCAGCCGCGGCGAGCGACGTCAACCTGGTCGTGATCGCCTCTGCTAGCGCGCGACAGCCCGGCACCCGAAACTGGCTGTGGCAGAGGGTCGACCTGACGAAGGTTGCAGATGGCAAGTCGACACCGGCGCTCCGCGATCTCGTGCGGCAACTGACGGGCGGCGTCCCCGTCGAGGTACAGGTCACCGATCAGGCGACGCGCCGGGTGAGTCTCGCGTTCACCGGTCTCGCGGGCGGCGGGCGCGGCTGGACGGCGCCGGTCGGCGATGCGTGGCGAGACTTCGCGCCTGAGGTGACCGGCACCATTGTCGCCAACGGTCTCCAGCTCGACCTCAGGAACCGCGAGCATCAGAGGGAACTCGATGACCGCATCATTCCGAGCATCCCGTCCGGCATCCAGTGGGCGTACATCTGCTTCTTGCTCCTCGGCATCATCGGGTCGAGTGTGGGCGGGCGCTGGTGGCACCGGATCTGGCCGCTCGAGGAGCGAGGCGAGTACGCCGGGCGCGTGGGCTATTGGGCGGCGCGAACGCTACGAGGCACCCTGTACCTGCTGATCTTCCTGCCAATCGTGTCGCCCGTCAGCGCACCGATCGCGGCCGTCCAAGGGCTCTGGGGTTGGCTCGTCACGATTTACTCGATCATCACCTACCCATTTCGGCGTCGCGCTGCGTGAGCTGAAGGCGGGATCTGGCGCTCTGCACGCCGCCGCGCAACGCCGTGCCACCCGTGCAACACCTGGCGCTTCTTATTGAGACATCTGAAGAATTTAGACGCTTTGCTTGGACCGGATGGCTCGAATCGCCGATACCCTGCATAGTTGCGATTCGTAATTTCGAGCGTGGCAAGCCTCTCCATTGCGCCGTGGTGTCCACCTCGTTGCTTTGGCCACAGCGCACACGGGCAAGGGATCAATCCGGGAAGCAATGGATACCGTCGAACGCGTGGGCAAGCGGCGAATGGCGCGCGAGGATCTGGTCCTCCTGCTGCTGGCTGCGCTCGCCTCCGTGGCGGTGCTCGCGATCGCGGCGTTCGACACCAGCATCCACGTCGTCGGCAAGATCCAGCTCGGGCAGATCCTGGCTGGCACCGTGACGCTCGGCGCTGCCACCGCGATGGCGACGCTGCTCTGGCGGTCGTGGCTGCAGCAGCGCTGGCGCGCCTGGCAGCGCCGCGACGAGGTCGGCGAGCTCCGCCGCAACCTCGCCGCCGCCGAGGCGATCCTGAAGGCCGAGCCGCAAGTGCTGATCTTCTGGCAGCAGGGCGAGAACATGCGCGTGGCGGCGCACACCCTGACCACCGTGCCCGGCCTGCCCGACGACCCGCAAGTCCTGATGCGGCTCGGGGCGTGGCTTGAGCCTGCTGCGGCGCGCGAATTGAAGTCGATGCTCGACACACTCTTCACCGCAGGCCGGCCGTTCAACCTGCTGGTGCGCACGGCGGCGGGCGGCGACGTCGAGGCGGACGGGCGCGTCTCGGGCGGGCGAGCGATCCTGCGGTTCCGTGACGTCGCGGGCTACCGCAAGCAGATCGCCCAGATCATGGACCAGCACCGCCAGCTCGCGCGCGACATCGGGCTTGGCCGTGCGCTCTACAATGCGCTGCCGTATCCGGTGTGGATCCGCGGCGGCAGCGGCCAGATCGAGTGGGTCAACAAGGCCTACGTGAAGGCGGTCGGCGCGGCGAGTGAGGCGGATGCGTGCGAGCGCCAGCTCGAGCTGCTCGAGACGCGCGCCCGCGAGGAGCTGGCGGGCGTGCTGCAGCGGGGCGAGAGTTTCCGCAAGCGTGTGCCGCTCAACATTTCCGGCGAGCGGCGCCCGCACGACATCGTCGTGCTGCCGTTCGGCGATGCGAGCATCGCCTGCGCCATCGACGCGGCCGCAGTCCAGGACGTCCAGGGCGAGCTGAAGCGCGTCGTCGCCGCCTACGATCGGACGCTCGACCGCGTGTCGACCGCCGTCGCCGTCTTCGCGCGCGACCAGCGGCTCAGCTTCTTCAACGACGCCTTCGCACGGCTATGGCAGCTCGACCCCGAATGGCTCGCCGAGCGGCCGATGCATGGCGCGATCCTCGACCGCCTCCGTGAGCGCAGCCGCATCCCCGAGGTCGTCAACTATCGCGAATGGAAGGCGAAGGTGCTCGCCGGCTACAAGACCGGCTCCGAGCCTGAGGAATGGTGGCACATCCCGGATGGCCGCTCGGTCCACGTCATGGCTGAGGAGAGGCCTGACGGCGGAATCACCTACCTCTACGAGGACGAGACCGAGCGACTGTCGCTCGAGAGCCGCTATAACGCACTCATTGGCGTCCAGCGCGAGACGCTCGACCACCTCGCTGAGGGCGTCGCCGTGTTCGGCACCGACGGGCGCCTGAAGCTCTTCAACAACGCCTTCGAGCGGATCTGGAAACTCGGCCGCCGGATGCTGCAGGACGAGCCGCACATCGACGAGATCAAGCGCCAGTGCCAGGTTCTCCACGACGATCCGGCGGGCTGGACCGCGATCGCGCAGGTGGCGACGTCGATCTCCGACCAGCGACAGAACGTCAACGGCCAGATGACGCGCGCCGACCAGAGCGTCGTCAACTACGCAGCGATGCTGCTGCCCGACGGCGGCATTCTCGTAACCTTTGCCGACGTCACGGTGTCGAAACGCTACGAGCGCGCGCTGATCGAGCGCAACGAGGCGCTGGTCGCGGCCGACCGCCTGAAGAGCCAGTTCATCAGCCACGTGTCGTACGAGCTGCGCACGCCGCTCACCAGCATCATCGGCTTCACCGAGCTGCTCGGCAGCCCGCGCACCGGCGAGATGAACGAGAAGCAGCGCGAGTACCTGTCGGCGGTTTCGCGGTCCTCGGAAACGCTGCTGTCTACGATCAACGACATCCTCGATCTCGCCAACATCGACGCGGGCGCGCTGGAGCTGCGGCTCGCGCCGGCCAAGATCAACGCGATCATCGACGCGGCCGTCCTCGGCGTCAAAGAGCGCATGACCCGCATCCACCTTGCGTTGCATATCGAGGTCGACGAGAATGTCGACGAGCTGATCGCCGACGAGTCCCGCGTGCGCCAGATTCTCTACAATCTGCTGTCGAACGCGATCGGCTTCTCGGAGCCGGGCGGCATGATCCGCCTCACCTGCCAGCGCGAGGGTGCGATGATCGCCTTCACCGTCACCGACCAGGGCGCCGGCATCCCGCACGATCAGCAGCGCGACGTGCTCGGCCGCTTCGTCTCGCGCAGCCGCGGCTCGAAGCATCGCGGCGCCGGCCTAGGCCTGCCGATCGTCAAGAGCCTCGTCGAGCTGCACGGCGGCACGATGAGCCTCGTCAGCGAGCCCGGCGAGGGCACGGCGGTGACCGTGCGGTTCCCCGAGCATGGACCGCGTAGCGTGCCTGAGGCTGCGCCCATGGCTGCACACGACTTCAGATGATGACATGACGGCTGCGTGGGTATTGCGTACGGTCGACGAGGCAGGGCTGACCCGGATCGCGGAGCTGATCGCGCTCAAGGTGCGTGCGGGCGATCTCATCACGCTGACGGGCGATCTCGGTGCCGGCAAGACCACATTCGCCCGCGCCTTGATCCGCGCCATGCTCGACGATCCCGCCGCCGAGGTGCCGAGCCCGACGTTCACGCTCGTGCAATCCTATCCGACGCCGCGCATCGAGATCGCGCACTTCGACCTCTATCGGCTGAACAGTCCCGACGAGCTCGACGAGATCGGTTTCGACGAAGCGGTGACAGGCGGCGTGGCGCTGATCGAATGGCCGGAGCGCGCGCGTGATCGGCTGCACGGCAATCGCCTCGACATCAAGCTCACGGCCGGCGATACAGCAGATACGCGGACAGTGGCGCTGACACCGGACGCCGGCTGGTCAGCGCGGCTCGCGCGGCTGCGCGAGATCGAAGAATTCCTCGCGATCGCTACAGATGCCACGGTATCGCTGCGCTACATGCTCGGTGATGCCTCGACGCGCGCCTACGCTCGGCTCACCGACGCGAACGGCTCGCAGATCCTCATGGACAGTCCGCGGATGCCCGATGGGCCGCCAATCCGCGAAGGGCTGCCGTACAGCCGCATCGCCCATCTGGCCGAGGACGTGACCGCGTTCCATGGCGTGCGCGAGGCGCTCGGCGCGTGCGGCGTCAACGTGCCCCGCATCCTCAAGCACGACCACGCGCACGGGCTGCTCCTGCTCGACGATTTCGGCCGCACCACGTTCGGCGGCGCACTCGCCGAAGGGCATGACATGCGCACGTTGTGGTCGGCCGCGCTCGACGTGCTGGTCGCACTCCGGGGGCACGCGCCGCCCGAGCGACTGCCTGTACCCGGTGGTGCCGACCACATCCTCCACCGCTTCGACCGCACGGCACTGACGATCGAGGTCGAGCTGCTGTGTGACTGGTACTGGCCGGCAGTAAAGGGCGCGGCGATCCCGGCCGACGCGAAAGCCGAGTTCCTCCGCATCTGGAACGCGCAGATCGACTGGCTCGAAACGCTGCCGCCCGGTTGGGTGCTGCGCGATTATCATTCGCCGAACCTGATGTGGCTCGGCAATGGGCGCGTCGGCGTGCTCGACTTCCAGGATGCGATGCGCGGACCCTGGGCTTACGACGTCGTCTCGCTGCTGCAGGACGCCCGTCTCGACGTGCCCGAGAATATCGAGCGCACGCTGCTCGACGAGTACCGCGCGAAGGTGCGCGCAAGCGAACCGGATTTCGATACCGCCGGTTTCGATACCGCCTACGCCATCCTAGGCGCGCAGCGGAACACGAAGCTGCTCGGCATCTTCCGGCGGCTTTCTCATCGCGACGGCAAGCACGCCTACCTCGCCCATATCCCTCGCATCTGGTGTTACCTCGAACGCGACCTGCAGCACCCCGCCCTCGCCGATCTGCGCGACTGGTACGACACCCATTTCCCACCCGCCGGGAGAGAAAGCCCATAAAGACGGTTGAGATTGGCCCACTTCTCCCTCTCCCCGCGTGCGGGGAGAGGGTCGGGGTGAGGGGCGGCGGCAGACGCTAACGTTTGAACAAGCTCCCGCCCCTCACCCTACCCTCTCCCCGTGAAGGACGGGGAGAGGGGATGACGGTGGCACGCGCCGAGGCCCCACAGATCTGCTCCCTTCTTTGACTATTTGCGCGCGAGCGGATAGCGGTGCGCGCATGGATGAACCGCAGACATCGCCGCAACGGCTGGATCTCGCGCTGGTGGCGCGTGGGATTATCGCGACGCGGGCTAAGGCACGGGACCTCATTGCGCGGGGCGAAGTGCGCGTCGATGGCGAGGTTGCGAGCAAGCCGGCGATGGGCGTGCGTGACGGGCAGATGATTTCCGTCGATGCACAGGCGGCGGCGCAGGTGTCTCGTGGGGCCGTGAAGCTCGAGGCGGCGCTCGAGCGGTTCGGGTTTGATCCGATGGAGCGGGTGGCGCTCGATGTCGGTGCATCGACGGGCGGGTTCACGCAGGTGCTGCTGGAGCGGGGCGCAGCGAAGGTCTACGCGGTGGATGTGGGCAAGGGGCAGTTGCACGCGTCGCTGCTCGCCGATCCGCGCGTGGCGCCGCTGGAGGAATGCGATGCGCGGGCGCTAGATCGGACGCGGGTCCCGGATGCCATCGGCGCGATCGTAGCGGATGTCAGCTTCATCTCACTGGCGAAGGCGCTGCCGGCAGCGCTGGGGCTGGCGGCGGCAGGCTGCTGGCTGGTCGCGCTGGTGAAGCCGCAGTTCGAGGTCGGCCGTGAGGGCATCGGCAAGGGCGGCGTCGTGCGTGATGCCGTGCTGCGCGAGAAGGCGCTGGCCGATGTGCGGGCGTGGATCGAAGCGCGGGGATGGACGATCGTCGGCGACATGCCGTCGCCGATCGAGGGCGGATCGGGGAATGTCGAGTTCCTGCTGGCAGCGGTGAAGCCATGAGCGAGATTGTGACCATCAGCGAGCTCGGTGCCGAGGGCGATGGCGTCGCGACCACGACTGCGGGCGCGCAGGTTTTCATCGCGCAAGCGCTGCCGGGGGAAACGTGGCGCGTCGAAGAAGGCTACCCGCCAGAACCTGTCACGCTGCTGCCTGAACGGCGGCGCGCGCCCGATCCCGACGACGAGCCGTGCGGCGGCTGCATCGCGCGGCACATGCCGCTCCCGATGTACGGGGCCTGGAAGCGCGACCTGCTGGTGCGAGCGCTGCGATCGCAAGGGATCGATACCGATGTCGCGCCGCTGATCACGGTGCCGGAGCACACGCGACGGCGGGCGACGTTCAATGCGCAGAGGATAGGTGGCGTCATGCGCATCGGCTATCACGGCCGGCGGTCGCACGCTCTCGTCTCGGCGGAGGACTGCCCGGTGCTGGACACGCGCATCGTGGCGCTGCTGCCGGCACTAGCGGAGCTGGCCGGTATCGTCGTCGCGGGGCGCGATGGGACGACGCGAGTCGCGATCACGCTGACCGATACGGGTCCTGATGTCGATGTCGAGGGCAGCGAGCGCACGCTCGATGCGACAGCGCGATCGCTGATCGGCAAGATAGCGGCGACGGCAAAGCTCGCGCGCGTGTCGGTCGGCGGCGCGCCTGTGATCGAGCGGCAGGCGCCGGTATTGCATTTCGCGGGGAAAGCCGTGACACCGCCGCCAGGCGCGTTCCTGCAGGCGGTGCCGGAGGCCGAGCAGGCGATGATCGATCTCGTGACGGCGGCACTCGGCAAGGCCAAGCATGTCGCCGATCTGTTCTCGGGGCTCGGCACGCTGACACTCCCGATCGCGCAGAAGGCGCGCGTCGCGGCGTTCGACTCGGATCGCACGGCAATTTCCGCGCTCAACGATGCCCTGCGGCGAAACCAGGGCCTAAGGCCAGTCACCACACAGGCGCGCGATCTCTTTCGCGATCCGCTGGCGCCGATGGAGCTGAAGGATTTCGATGCGGTAGTGCTCGATCCACCGCGCGCGGGTGCCAAGGCGCAATGCGAGCGGCTCGTGCAATCGAAGGTAAAGCGCGTGGTGATGGTCTCGTGCAATCCGGCGACGCTGGCGCGCGATCTGCGCATCCTCATCGACGGCGGTTTCCGCCTCGACGCGATCACGCCGATCGACCAGTTCCTCCACTCGCCGCATCTGGAGGCGGTGGCAGTGCTCACGCGGTAGTCACTCCGCCGCTTCTTCTCCTTCTCCCCGTAAGGACGGGGAGAAGGAGATTACTCCGCCGCCTTCGGCAACTCCGGAACCTCGCAGCCGGTGACGCAGCAGCGGCCGGGTTGCTTCGACACGCGGTCGCCGGTGTCGAGGATGCCGCGATCGAGCAGCCGCTCGACAATCTCGCGCTTGTCACCGACCGGATAGTTGCGCCAGATCTCGCGCTTCATCGCCTCGGGGCTACCGCCGCCGTGTAGGGAGATAAGACTCATCCACGAGCCGGTATAGGACGCGGTGAGATCCTCCATCAGCCGCGCGACCTCGAGGCGCTGCGCGGCCGGCACATCCGGACGGCCCGCCAGCACGGCGGCGAGCGAGGCCTGGGTCTCCGGATTGTGGTCCTCGTCGGGACCGGGCAGCGCCACGATCAGACCGCCCGAGACATAATGCGCGAGGCGGTGCATGTCGTAGATCTGCGTCGCCAGCAGCAGCTTGCCGACGTTCGAGAAGACCGCATCCGGCATAACCGAACCGGCCGGATCCTTCATCGCGTACACCGATGCCGCGACACCGCAGGCGAAGAAACCCTCGACGATCTTGATCAGATCGACCATGGCGTCGCGGATGTGGCCATGCTTGTCGGGATCGAGCCCGTTGGCCTGGATCATCAGCGCGCCGGCGCCGATCAGCAGGTCGCCGAAACCCGCGCGGGCGCCAATACAGGAATGGCGATGATGCGTCGCATAGCTGGTCGTGAGGAAGCCGGCTTCCTCGTACTGGCCATCGGCGAACACGTGCTTCCACGGCACGAAGACGTCGTCGAACTGGACGACCGCGGTACACTGGCCGTAGCGGGCGGAGAACTTCGCCGCGCTCTCGCCAGGGCGGCCGGCGGGCCGCGAGATGATGGTGACGCCCTCGGCATCGACAGGCACCGCGCAGCAGACAGCAAAGTCGGCATCCTCAGCGGTCATCGTGCGGCACGGCATCACCAGCAGCTCGTGCATGTATGGCGCGCCGGTGACGATCGCCTTGGTGCCGCGGATGACGATGCCGTCCGGGCGGCGCTCGGTGATGTGGACGTAGACGTCCGGATTCGACTGCCCGCCGGGCCGACGCGAGCGATCGCCCTTTGCGTCCGTCATGGCGACACCGAGCGTCAGGTCCTCGTCCTGCACGCGGTGGAGATAGGCGAGAAAGCGCTGGTGCGTATCAGTGCCGTTGTTGGCGTCCATCCGACGCGTCGCCTGGAAGATGGCGTTGAGACCGTCGTGGCTGAGATAGCGCTGCGCGCAGCCACTCTCGCAGCACACGAGCCGCACCGCTTCGAGTTTGTAGAGAAGGTCGGTCGAGGTCTCGCAAATGTGCAGCATCCGGTTGACGGTCTTGCCGGATGTCATCTGGCGAGCCGTCATCAGTGGCGCGTGCTGCTCCTTGAGCGCGAAGTCATACGTGACGCCAACGGCGGCGATGCCGGGCGCCAGCAGCGGCTCGTCGGCCACGCTCTCGACGCGCTGACCGTTGATGAAGACACGCGGAGTATAGCGGCGGAGCGACTCCCGGTAGTCGGCGGCCGACATCAACATGGCGCAGGTTCCTCTGGCGCTCATTTGGCGCTTGGTGACGTTTCCTCACCCAGAGAAGTATCACGCGGAAGACCATGTTGCACCGCCCACGGCGAAGGCGCTGGCCGATGTCCCAAAAATGCAGACGGATCGTGCGCCAGCGCACTGGCCGGGCGGATGACAACGCGCGCGGAAGTGCGTTAGGTACGTTCGTACCGGAACATCTAGCGCCGCCGGGTGCCATCATGCAGTTGCTCGCCAAGCCCGCACTGACCTCGCGCGTCCATGAGGCGGCCGACTATGCCGCGGCGCAGGAGCTCTACCATTCCAACGGCTGGACCGACGGGCTGCCGATCGTGCCGCCGACGGAAGCGGCGGTAGAGGCATGCCTCGAATGGGCGGGCATGGCGCCGGACCAGATCCTCGCCATCGAACCGGTCCGCGAGCAGGCGACGACAGCGGAGAAGCTCGCAATCAACGCGGTGATGGCGGGTTGCCTGCCGATGCATTTCCCCGTTGTCGCGACGGCGTGGCAGGCGATGCACAAGGAGGAATTCCTTCTCCACGGCGTCACCTCGAGCACCGGCGGTTGCGCCGTCCTCGTCGTCATCAACGGCCCGGTGCGGCTTGAGATGGGCGCCCGCGCCACGTTCAATGCTCTCGGCAACAGTGACCGCGCCACGGCGGTGATCGGCCGCGCGATCCGCCTCGCGCTGATCAACATCCTCGACGTGCGTCCGGGCGGGATCGACCGTTCGACCCTCGGCCATCCCGGCAAATACTCCTACTGCATCGCCGAGGACGAAGAGGACATGACCTGGGAGCCGCTGCACATCCAGCGCGGCATGCCGGCGGGAACGTCCGGCGTCACGGTGTTCGCGTCGCTGGCGCCGCGTCAGCTCATGAACGAGTGGACGACCGATCCGAAGGAGATCCTGGAAACTTTCGCCGCGGAGATGCGGGCAAACCAGCTCCACTATTCGATCTACGGCGGCAACTACGTCATCGTGATCCCCAAGCAGCTCCGCGACCACATCCAGGCGGCAGGCTGGAGCAAACGCGATATCGCTGAATACCTGTTCGAGCGCGCCCGCGTTCAGCGCGGCGAGTGGGCGAACGTCGGCAAGGGATCGGTGGTGCGCGATCGTGCGGGCAAGGTTCACCCGGCGCTGCAGTCACCCGACGATCTGCTGGTGGTGGCGGCGGGGGGCCCGGCGGGCGGCTTCGGCGCCGTCATCCCGCCGTGGATGGGCAGCAAGACGCGGGCAGTGACGGCGGCGATCGGTGTCTGCATCGACTGCGAGCCGCCACCCAAGGCTGAGTAGACAGGCGATGCTAAGATATTTGGGAGCTTCCGATAGCGACTATTGCTCGGACTCGTCACTGTCACCGTTCGAGAGCGCCATCCTTCTGCTTTCCTGCCAACTCATGTACTGCAAGGTGCCAATGAGCGAGGCGGTGACGGACCCATAAACAAGCGCCGAGAACAACTGCGACGTGAGGCAGTAGTCGGCAATGCCAACGGCCAGGATGATGTAAGGGAGCACGAGAAAGAACACCCAGAGCGGGCCGCGCCGCTGGTGATGGAAATGATAGTACGTCCACACGCAGAGGCCAACGAACGCAAGCAGAAATGCTGCAGGTGCGAGATGGTCTAGCATTTGGCCAGATGTCTCCTGAACATGGCCGTCTGGGTAATATGCGCCGAAGACTACCGCAAGTGTGATGTATCGTACGATAAAGCTGGATACTTGGTGTAGGCCGTCACGAGGATCGACGAAGGACACAGTTAATGAGACTGCTTGATCCCACCAATGAGATGAAGGCGACGGGCTTGAAGCTCGCGCCACGTCTCAAGACGTTCGATGGACTGACCATCGGCATCATCACCAATGCCAAAGAGGGTACGAAGGGTTACTTCGGCCATCTCGACCGGTTGATGCGCGAGCAGATGGGCGTCGCCGACGTGGTCTGGCGCGAGAAGTCGAACTACAGCGCACCCTGTGATGCCCACATCGTACGGGAGATCACGAACTGGCACGCGGTGTTCGCCGGTGTCGGAGATTGAGGGAGCTGCTCGTCGTGCAGTCTGCATGACACGATCATAGCTGAGCGACTTGGTGTTCCCGCGGTCGGTGTGATGACGACGCGCTTCGAGAGCGCGGCCGAGCTGATGTGCCGGGTACTCGGGATGCCGGACTACAAATTCGCGGTGATCGGGCATCCGATCAGCAGCGCCTCGGACGACCAGTTGCGCGCGTTCGCCCAGGCGACGGTCGATCAGGCCCGCACACTGCTGCTGCAGGAATAGAGGTCGTCGGCCGGTTTCCGGCTGGCGCGCCCAACAAGCAACTCTGGGAATGAAAAGCAGGGAGCGACGATGGCCAAGCCGCGCGAGATGATCCTGATCGGGTTCCTGCAGGCGCAGAACTGCTCGAACTATGTGGGCTCGTGGCGCCACCCGCATTCCGCGACCGATTTCCTCGGTCCCGAATACTTCATGCGCATCGCCCGCACGCTCGAGTACGGCAAGTTCCACCTCGGCTTCTTCGACGACCGCCTGGCGATGCCCGACATCCTCGGCAACGATCACCGCGAGGCGATCGCCAACGGTGTGCGCGTCGTCAAGATGGACCCGACCACCATCCTCTCGATCATGAGCACGGCGACGTCGCGGCTCGGTCTCGGCTCGACCTATTCGACGACTTACTACGAGCCGTTCCACGTCGCGCGCGTGTTCGCCACGCTCGACCTGATGTCGCACGGCCGCAGCGCATGGAACGTCGTCACCTCGCTCAACGATAGCGAGGCGATGAACTTCTCCCAGTCCGAGCATCCCGAGCACGACCTGCGCTACGACAAGGCCGACGAGTTCATGGAGGTCGTCCTCGGCCACTGGGACTCCTGGGAGGACGACGCGATCGTCGTCGACAAGGCGACGGGCCTCTTCGCCCATCCCGACAAGGTCCACCGCCTCGACCACAAGGGCCGCTGGTTCCGCTCGAAGGGACCGCTGCCGGTACCGCGCAGCAATCAGGGACGGCCGGTCGTCATCCAGGCGGGGCAGTCGGGCCGCGGCCAGCAATTCTCGGCGCGGTGGGGCGAGCTCGTATTCTGCGTCTACCCGAACATCGATGTAGGCAAGAAGAACTACGCCACCTTCAAGGGCCTCATCGAAGGCATCGGCCGCAATCCCGACGAGGTCGGCGTGGCGCCGGCGATCTACGCGGTGGTCGGCGAGACCAAGGCGATGGCCGAGGACAAGATGGCGGTCATCGATGGCCTCGCGAAGCCGGTCGACGGGCTGGCGCTGCTTTCCGAGGCGCTGAATTTCGACTTCTACTCGAAGGGCATGGACGACCAGTTCAACGACGACGAGCTGAAGCGCATCTCCGGATTGCGCGCGATCCTCGACCGCGTGGTCACCATGTCGGGAAAAAAGAATCCGACGGTGCGTGACTTCGTGCAGTTCTCGAACCGCGGCACCGTGCGCGAGTTCCCCCGCTTCGTCGGCACGGCGAAGGATGTGGCCGATGGCCTCGAGGAGTGGTTCACCGGCCGCGCCTGCGACGGCTTCGTGGTGGCGGCGACGCACCTTCCCGGCGGCTACGAGGATTTCGTGCGCATGGTGGTGCCGGAGTTGCAGCGCCGCGGACTGCACCAGAAGGACTACAAGGGGCCGACGCTGCGCGACAACCTCGGTCTCGCGCGGGCCGAGATCGGCGACTGGAAGCTGAAGAGCTGAGTGATTGCCGACTAGGCCTTGGCGCACGCCCGCCCTGCAGCGGTGCCGGTTGCATTGGCGCACGGGTGATCTAGGCTAAGGCGGTCGCACAACTACGGAAAAGAGCATGGACGCCGACAAGTACAGGGCCGTGATGCGCCATCACGCCGGCGCGGTGACGATCATCGCGGTCGGCGCGCCGGGCAACCGCACTGGACTGACGGCGACCGCGGTGTGCTCGCTCAGCGACAGCCCGCCGATGCTGCTCGCCTGCGTCAACCGCAACGCCAGCGCGCACGCGCCGATCCAGGCGTCGGGCTCTTTCTCGGTCAACATGCTCGCACGCGACCAGAACGAGCTGGCGCGGCGGTTTTCATCTAAGAAGCTCGAGGGCGAGGCGCGGTTCGACGCCGATGCGTGGGACACGATGGTGACCGGCGCGCCGGTGCTGAAGGGCACCGTCGCCAGCCTCGATTGCGAGGTGGCACAGGAGCACGCCTTCGACACGCACACGGTATTCATCGGGCGCGTACGTGACTGCCGCTTCCGCGAGGACGTCGAGCCGCTGCTCTATTTCCGCGGTGACTTCTGGTATTTGACGGCGCCTTGAGTCTTTTTTTCCGCGGACGCCGACGGCTTCGCCTACCGGCGCCGCGGCCGCTGCCTCGCCGGTTGGAATTGTCGCCTCGCGGCCTTCGGCCGCCACCGACGTGACTTAGTCGTCCTTCCGCTGCCAAGCCTCCAGCGTCACACCCGCATCCTCTGCCATCCAGCCTGCGATACGGCGCGCGACTTCGGTGGCGCCGTGCTCGGGCGGCAGGTAGCCGTAGTGACGCGCGAGCTGCGTAAGTGCGGCGCGCAGCAGCAGCTTGCCGGACCGCATCGGCAGGCCGTGCCGGCGCTCGATCTCGTCGAGGCCGAGCATATGGCCGCATACGTCGATCAGCGGACCCGATAGCTCGGGGCTCACGGCCTTGAGCGCCCGCTCGACCCGCGTCTTGGCCGCGATCACGGCGTCCGCAATGTCGATGCCGGCGCCGGGCGCGGCGCGGCGGCTGCTGCCGTCACCGGGCACGCCGGTCCACACCGACGTCACGCGCGGCGTCATGCGGGCGCGCCAGAGATCCGACGCGAGACGCTCGCCAGCCGCGAGTTGCTCGGCGGTGATCAGCGGCTGACCATCCTTATCGCGGCGCCGATGCAGCCAGGCGAGCGAGCCGACGCTCTCGCGGTCGGCGGCGACCGCGATCTTGGTCCGTGGGGAACGAGACATTGTCCGGGTGTCCGCGTGATCAGAGGCGCGAAGGGTCGAGCTTGGCGAGCCGTTTGACGATCGCCTCGAGCAGCTCGAGCGTGCGGTCGATCTCCGGATCGTCGCGCGCATCCTCGACGAGGGCGCAGGCGTGCGCGACGGTCGTGCGGTCGCGCCGGAATGCCTGGCCGACCGTCGTCAGCGTCATGCCGAAGCAGATGTGGGCGAGATACATGGCAACCTGACGCGCGAAAGCCACGCGCGAGCGGCCGCGGGTCGGGTGGTCGAGGATGCCCCTCTCGACGCTGTAGACCATGGAGACTGCGAAGTAGACCGAGCGGACCTTGGCATCGAGCGCATCATCGCGACCGGCACGAGGCGGGCAAACATGATTACCCAAGTGTAAAGGAGTTACAGGGACGTCGAGCGCTTCCATCCTCATGCCGGCTTGCCTCCGTTGCTTGGCATCCCGATTTTCTTTCGAACTAGGAACAGATGCCTATTTTCGGAGTGTATGAGGGGAACAATTGAACGGGGATAAATTGTCCGTGGTCACACGAGCTTGTTTTTTAGTCGCTGACGTCGCGCAGGCGACGACTGACGCCCCGGTGGACAGCGTTTCCCGGCCTCGCTAGAAGTTCGGGGAGGCCTTCAGCACGGCACGGTACGTCCGCGGTCCCGCCTATTGGCGGGAGAGCCGGATTTATGCGCTTCGACGGCGCGGATGGCCGGTACCCCGAACGACGGACGCGGCGCCTTTGCGCCCTCTCCGGACGTCCGGCCGGTGCGCCCATCGATGACCAAGCGACGCGAGCCCACGACATGACCGGCGTTAACCAGATCCGATCCACGTTCGTCGATTATTTCGCAAAGAACGGACACGAGCACGTGCCGTCGTCGTCGCTGGTACCGCGCAACGACCCGACGCTGATGTTCACGACTGCCGGCATGGTGCAGTTCAAGAACATCTTCACCGGCGCGGAGACGCGCGCCTATAAGCGCGCCGTGACCTCGCAAAAGTGCGTGCGCGCTGGCGGCAAGCACAACGATCTCGACAACGTCGGCTACACCGCGCGCCACCACACGTTCTTCGAGATGCTCGGAAACTTCTCGTTCGGCGACTATTTCAAGGAGCTGGCGATCGAGCTCGCGTGGAAGCTCGTCACCAAGGAATACGGGCTCGATCCGAAGAAGCTCTACATCACCGTCTATCACACCGACGACGAAGCGTTCGGCATCTGGAAGAAGCTGACCGGGTTCGCCGACGAGAAGATCATCCGCATCCCGACCTCGGACAACTTCTGGGCAATGGGCGACACCGGCCCGTGCGGCCCCTGTTCGGAGATCTTCTTCGATCACGGACCGAAGATTCCCGGCGGCCCTCCAGGCTCGGCGGATGCGGATGGCGACCGCTTCATCGAGATCTGGAACCTCGTCTTCATGCAGTACGAGACGATGGAGGGCGGCAAGCGCATCGACCTGCCCAAGCCGTCGATCGACACCGGAATGGGCCTCGAGCGCATCTCGGCGGTGCTGCAGGGCACGCACGACAACTACGAAATCGACCTGTTCAAGGCGCTGATTGCGGCCTCGGTGGATGCGACAGGCGTGAAAGCGGAAGGCGAGCACAAGGCCTCGCACCGCGTCATCGCCGACCACCTGCGCGCGACGAGCTTCCTGATCGCGGACGGCGTGCTGCCGTCGAACGAGGGCCGCGGCTACGTCCTGCGCCGGATCATGCGTCGCGCCATGCGTCACGCGCACCTGCTCGGCGCGCGCGAGCCGCTGATGCACCGGCTGGTGCCGGCGCTGGTGCGCCAGATGGGCGATACCTACACCGAACTCGTCCGCGCCCAGGCGCTGATCACCGAAACGCTGAAGCATGAGGAGACGCGCTTCAGGAAGACGCTGGAGCGCGGCCTCGGCCTGCTCGAGGATGAGACGCGCGATCTCAAGAAGGGCGCGACGTTCTCCGGCGCGACCGCGTTCAAGCTCTACGACACGTATGGCTTCCCGCTCGACCTGACGCAGGACGCGCTGCGCGCGCGCGGCATCGAGGTCGACACCGCCGGCTTCGGCAAGGCGATGGAGCACCAGAAGGAAGAGGCGCGGCGCGCGTGGAAAGGCTCCGGCGAAGCGGCGACCGAGACGATCTGGTTCGAGGTGCGCGAGGAGGTCGGCCCGACCGAGTTCCTGGGCTACGAGACCGAGACGGCCGAAGGTGTGGTGCGCAGCGTCATTAAGGGCGGCAAGCAGGCGAAATCACTGCAGAAGGGCGACGAGGGCGCGCTGATCCTCAACCAGACGCCGTTCTACGCTGAATCCGGCGGTCAGGTCGGCGATCAGGGCATTATCAAGGGGCCGAAGGGCGCCGTCTTCCGCGTGATCGATACGCAGAAGAAGCTCGGCGACCTTTTCGTGCATCTCGGCATCGTGGAGAGCGGCACCTTCGCGATCGGCGATGCGGCGGAGCTCACCGTCGATCACGGACGCCGCGGCGCCACCCGCGCCAATCATTCCGCGACCCACCTCCTGCACGAGGCGCTCCGCCACGTGCTCGGCACGCACGTCGCCCAGAAGGGCTCGATGGTTGCGCCGGAGCGCCTGCGCTTCGACTTCGTTCATCAGAAGCCGATGAGCGCCGACGAGCTAGCGGCTGTCGAGAAGCTGGCCAACGAGATGGTGCTCGACAACAGCTCCGTCGAGACTCGCCTGATGGGCCTCGAAGATGCCAAGGCGACCGGCGCCATGGCGCTGTTCGGCGAGAAGTACGGCGACGAGGTGCGCGTCGTTTCGATGGGGCGCACGGAACCCGGTTCGAACAAGGCATGGTCGGTCGAGCTGTGCGGCGGCACGCACGTGACGCGCACCGGCGACATCGGCCTCGTGCACGTGGTCGCGGAAAGCGCGAGCTCGGCGGGCGTGCGCCGCATCGAGGCGCTGACGGGCGATGGCGCGCGCGCCTATCTGCTTGCGCAGGAGGAGCGGGTGCGTGAGCTCGCCGGTCTGCCGCGGACGAAGCCAGAGGACGTCGTCGATCGCGTCAAGCAGGTGGTCGACGAGCGTCGACAGCTCG
>VFQN01002819.1_pt1 | contig 26049 bp, 18 predicted proteins | sample 3512371 | NCBI WGS metagenome assembly VFQN01 (sample SAMN10412370, study PRJNA504923) | tailings metagenome | isolation source: Replicate 2 from Balatoc abandoned mine | place: Philippines: Itogon, Benguet | collected 2017-08-28 | reverse complement strand
GATGAGAGAAAATTTTTATTATTTACATTCCAATACAATGCAATCTACATGTTTCAATAGATATTTAAATCTATTTAGTCATCTATTTCATCTTTCTCCTTGCTTTTCTGGACAGATCGGGTATCATATAGAATCCGCGGAAGATGAAACCATAAATCAGTTGGAGGATAACGATTCGAGTTTGCAGGATATTCTAAGAATGCTTTCATCATATCTTCCTCTTGAATGGAATCATAATACAAAGCAGTATAAAAGTTACCATAGAAATAACTTCCATCCACATCTTTATATTTCTCATAAACTTGATCCATCAAATTATCATCGACTACATCTTCCGCTATCCTTTGATCGTCCTCATCATCATCTTCATCGTAATCATCATTTCCGCTATTTTCTAGATCTTCAGAATCTTCTTCGTCATCATAATCATCGTCATCTTCCATGTTGACACTCTCTGAAAGGAATTCAACCATGTCATTGATAGGAAGGCGATTGGCGTAGAATTGCATCGTCATATTCATTAAAGGCGTTTCATCAATAAGATTGAATCCTTGTAAATTATCCACATCAAGGATTTTCAAAGCATTCTCTTTATCTCCTAATCGATTATAGCAAGCAGAAGCCCAAAGCCTTAAGTCAGAGACTTTGAAGAGTTTATCCTTCTCTAAATGTTTGATATCTCGTAGGAACTGTTCAACCGCTTGATCGTATTCCCCAAGGCAATACAGAAGCATACCCCTCTGTTGCATGGTTTGATTGACTTGAAGGGCTGCAGCAGCATTAAATGACTCCTTCGCAAGAGTTAACTCATGTTGTTTGAAGTAGTCGATGCCCTCTACTACATGTTGTCTCCATGAGTGAAGTTTCGGTGATAAGCGACTACCCTGAATCCATTCTTTCATAGCATTAAAAGGTTTTTGGAAAGATTGCATAATTTGAGTAAAGATAGGTCCATATTCTGGGTCGTTTTCAATGTCTTTCTCGTCTTTCCTCAGAGGATAGGCGACAGTCCCATTATCATTCTGCAAAGCCACAATTCGATTCAAAATGGCTTCAGTAGAAATATTTTTCTCGTCGTTTAATATCATTTCATTTATCACGCGGTAAAAGGCTTGATCGACATCAATCAACTCTTGCTGCGGATCTTGAGTTTGTTGAAGTTTTTGAGGATCAGCATCAAGTTTAGGAAGATATAAACTCGAATTCGATTGATCAAATAGCTTAAAGATTTCTTCGTCAAAATTTGGAACCTCCTTGGCTTCCATCATTGTGGCTCCGGAGTCGGGAAAGGCTGTGCGGCTGTCAAAACTTCTCTTGCTGTAAATCGCGTAAGAATAAGAAGATTCTTTGTCATGAAATCGAAATAAGTTTGGGCGGACATGAGTTCGATAAGGACTTGGCATGTTGTCCTTGCTTGGTCCATTGCTTCTCCGCCAATAAGCTCCACGAGGTGAAAATGAGTATCCTTCTACAACTAGCAATACAACAAGATAAAACAAAAGAATCCCCATACCACCAGCGACAAAACTATTCCTTCTATAAAATAACCCATATCTACAACCAAAACTCGACAAAACTCCTCTCATTTCCATTGTTAATCGCACTAATTCAAAGATTTTAATCTTGTGAAAATTTCTGCGTCATTCGGTTATCGGCATCTCACCGATACCGTTATATCTGGTACCGGTATTGATTATCGGTGAGTTGTTTTTCATCTTTTTGACAGCGATTACTGCATTATCTCTTATTTGAACTTCATTTGAGATCAATTCTATTGGAAGTAGGAAAGATGAGAAATTCAAATCCTCCTTTATCCTCTTCGGATAAAGGTTTTACATTAATTATCATGCTTTCATCGTTAGTGATCATTTCTCTCCTATATTTATTAGTAGGAAGTAGTCATCAAGTCCATCATAAAGATGCACAAAGGGAAATATTATATACAAGTGATAATGCAATTATGCCACCAGTAAATACTACATTGAATCAAGATGATATAAATAAAGTCAAAGAGAAAGAACGACTTGATCAATTAAATTCATTAAACATTAAAATGAAACAAGCAGAAGGACTTCTTGATAGTTACTCTTCTTCACTTAGTTTAAATCATAAAATTTTTAAATTTAATAGTAAAAGATTATTTACATCATTAACTGCTGAATCTCTTGCCGAAAAGTCAATTAAATACCGTGATGAAGGTTCTTCACTGCCTGCTTTCTCCTGTGCTTTTTGGGCGGTTGTAGCTACTCCCCGTCCTCTTTCTTCGACAATTGGGAAGTTTATTACCTATAATCGATGGTGTTTAGTTGTGGTCGGGGATCAGAAAGGTGAAAAATTATATTTCTCCGATGAAAGGAATAGCACTGCAGCTGAGACAGCTTCTTCCTTGAACTATTTCTACCTCTCCTATGAAGATCAAACAGTCAATTTAGCACATAAATTCTCTTTAATTAATAATTTACCGAATAATCATCTGGGCAGGAAGATGATTGGTTATTTATTCGCCTTACAGCATGGAGCACTTGTTATCTATGACTTCGATGACATGCAGAGCATTACCTCTAACTCTTTCAAGCATGGCATCTTTAGTTGGATACGAGACCAAAGCCATCAATTGAAGTCGTCTACGTCAGGGGCTTTTGGGGAAGAGCACAAGACAGGAAAAGACGAGAGAAGGAGAAGGCTACGTCATTCCGCGGAAAAGCGAAGACTGAACAGTCACTCGACTCCTTCGCAAGCGCTAAATTCAAACACCAGCGATATTGGAGGAGGAAGTAGTAGTGGTGGGACAGGGAAGGTGTTGATTGTTAACGAGTTATCGAATAATTCGAACATTTTTATCAATTCTTTCTCTCTTTTAAGCAGTGATCATCGTCCTTCCTGGCCACGTGGCTACCCTATTAATGCTCTTCAACCATCTGAAGGCTCCTCCGAAGATAGCGTTCCCTTGGCGTCTCTCCCATCCTTGCAGAGTAAAGAAGTGACGATCGACTCCATAGGAATTTTACATTTTCTTTGCAATGATCATGCTGACGTCGATAGGCGCTATGAAATGATCTTCTCTCAACCTTTTCACTTCCCTGTCAAAGGTCAACTGCCTTTTCTCCTGCCAGCAACGAGATCCTTTGCTCCATACAATGCACTGTCCACTGTCTTCTTTCAAAGTATGTTGTGGTCGTTGTACTTACCGATCTCAGTGAATAGCCGCCTTTCTGACATCATTCGATCATATATTACTGAACGAATCGTACAAGAAGTGAACCACTTATATGCGGCTCAAATCAACGCGACAATCAGTCAAAGAAAAGAGATTCGTATTTTATTTCATGCTCCTATTACAATACGTCAGAAGATGATAAAAGATGTCAATAGCGTCATGTCACCTGTTGCATCCTCACTTGATGGAAATAATACAACACAGCGAGGTAAAGGTGCTGTGATGGATTTGTTACGAGGATATACAAAGGATTATCATAGTGATATCATCTTCACGATATTAGTCAGTGAGTTACAGTCATTGACTCTGAAGAGTGCTACAGTGCCTGGTATGTTAGAAGAGGTTTACATCTTTCTCTATGAGATTGGTTTCCTTGACAAGTCTGATGTCATGGCTGTACAGCAATGGCTTCAACATCTTTTAGAAGTGAATTATGCCTTTCCCTCCTTACCCCAACCTCATGCAACGAATAGCGCAGAAGAGACCAACAAGAAAGAAGGAGTAAAGAGAGAAGAAATTGCAGTTAACCTCATAAACAATTGAAATGACGAAATCAATAAAGGATTTTGAGTTGCTTTGAAGAGTCTAATATGTTTCCTTTGCTCTGTGGTTTTGTATTTGATCTCTGAGGTTTTAGTTTCGAATCGATTGTCTCATCAGTATGATTGTTATTCGTTCTCTTTAGTACCATTTGTTAATGAAAGTTGTTTCGCCTTCTTAATAATAATATTAATAACAATAAATATAATCTGATTAGCCTCCAAGTGATTAAATTAAGAAAAAGAATTATTATTATTATTATTTTGTTTGTTTTTTGTTTGATTCATGACATAAAAACATATCATCAACAAAGAAGAGATTATCTTTAGATTTCTTCTATTCTTTGTTTTTTATTCTTTCTTCCCTTTCTTCTTCATTTTTGCTTCAAAGATTGCTCGAATTTGTTTATTGTCAAGGAAAACATCAGCGCTATCAGATAAATCATCGTCATTCTCGATGCCTGCACTTAATCGAGTCATCTTAAACGCTAATCGTCTCACAAAGAGAGGATCCTCCATTGCAGGGTGAATGGTTTCAAAGACAAAGCTCTTCGTCAGCAGAGGTCTCGCCATCTATCATAGCAAGAATCGTTACCATCTGATGTCATTCGAAAAATGATTGAAATTACCTCAGCACTGATCCCTCTCGTTGACAGATAGAAGAGATCATTAGAATTCAAATCACCGACAGCGGCTCCATGAGTACATTTAATATCACCACAATTCAAATCAAGGAATGGCATGAGATGTACTCTTGATTCATTGCCTAAGATAAAGGCTTTACTCACTTGACTACCATCAGCTTTACTGGCGAAGGTTGGCATAATTAAAATGCCTTTAAAGACAGTATAACCTTTCTCCCCGACTAATACGCGATGATTTTGATCACAAGTGGTATATGAACTATTATGAAGAACAGTCGAATGAATGTCAAGAGCTTGTGCTGTATCAGCTAATGTTGCACCACCAAACTAAAGGAGGGAGGTAATCAGTAAAAGAGGAAGAGAGAAGGACGAATGAATCCCTTACAGTGAGGTTTGCTCCTTTTTCTCGAAGGGTATGATGGAAATTAAGACGATGTGAATCACTGCCTAATTGTACAGGGAAAAAGTCATATCTTTTATATTTGGGAAAGAGAGATACGTCAGAAGAGGAAAGATAACAAAAGTCTCATTTACCTTGATTCATTGCAACAGTCAACAGAGATGACATCGTAAGCCCTCACATTCTCTAATAAAATGTATTAGTTGAAGAATATTTATAGTAAGAGAAGGTTCAGAGGACTTACGAGCATATTCTTGTAAGAAAACATGTTTCACCTTCGCTTTACTCGCAGCATAAACCTTTGTGAAACCTCCAACAAAGGAATAACGAATATCATCATCTTTGACAGCTAGATTCGCTGTTAGTAGGCGCTTTCCCACTTGCCAGAGATGGTTCTTCTTCTGACTACCGCCACCTTCACCTCGAACCAGACGATTATCCTTGTAGCTCACAGCAAGGTTGTAGATTTCCTTCGATGATAAACTCTGGTATGCATCGTTGGTTAATATATCTTCAGGAAGACTAACGAGGGATTGCTTTAGGTTTAAGGTGGAATGATTTCCCACATAAACTGCAACACGAGGGAAAGATAAACGCTCTCTAAACTCTTTATCAGTATTAGAAGAGCTAGAAAGAGGGAGATCAAGATTCACGGAGAGGATTTGAATCGGTGTATCATCACGTGATGATCGAGGGACATGAAGATACAAGAAATCTTGCATTTTCATTAAATTTAATGCAGTTAATATATCTGAACCATACGATTTAAATGGATGAACATTACTATCCGGTATTTCATGAAATAATTTTTCAAATAAATCTTTTTTCTTTTTGTTTGAGGTTATTGTATGAATCATAGGTGTTAATGGGGAACTGGGATCTTGAGAGATTATTGGATTGTTACCAGATAAATGACCTTGTAAATAACTTGTAACTTGTATTTGTTCTGGAATATGAGTAAAATTACTTAATAATGGTTCAACTCTTCCATTAAGAATGACAATGTGCGATCTGTCACAAGAAGGATCGATAAAATGTGATAGATACGATTTAATTTGATTTAATTCTCTCGCATTCCATTGAGGTGGATGGATATCAGATGACTGCGGTTCATTCGTCAAAAGTGTATTATCAAAAAAGCGACGTAGATTCGTGAATCTATGATTTAAATAAGTTATAGTGGGTGATAATGGGAGATTCTCTTTCTTCCTTACCTCCATGGCTCTGCTTTGGGATGGGGTACACGAGCTGTACTCATCGTCTCATTTCCCAATAGTTTAAGACGATATAATGGGTCTTTTAATAGGGTTTTCAGTTTCGTCTTGTTTACTTTTGAGAGTGAGGCAGTGGCTGTAATATCTCTGAAGAATTCTTCTACTGGAGTGGTTTTTTGTACAACAGGAGGTGGATTTTCATCTTCTTCTGTGTAAACTGGTATATATTTTCTTGAAGTTGTAATATTCGTGGTAGTTATGGTCGGTATGGCTGGATTAACGCTATCTTCTGTCGCGAAATCTATATGGCGAGGAACTTCAGTCACTTGCAACGAGTTACTACTCAACCGTAGAATCGATAATCTTGTTGAAATTTTCCTGACGCTTTGTATTCCAAAATCTGGATGTGGTGCATCTTTTAACCCTCGAGCAGGGAAAAAGTGATAACTTTGTGAAATAGAAACAAACGTACTCAGGATGAAGAATACAAGCAACGCTGCCAACATGGTTGTCTTCCTTGATTCCCCTCAGAGCTAAATGAAGAGAAAATTCGTACTGTCTTTCTCAAGTGAACCAAATCAGTCTTAATGAGGGAGAATTGGATTAATCTTCGTCTCTACTTGAAACAAAGATCATCAATAGACCAAAACGATCAACACCAATTAAACAATTCCTTAGAGCGATTGGCGTACGTCGGAAATTCGAATTTTCGACCAGCTCGGTATGTGGCGTAAATTATCGCATTTTACCCTCTGCAAGTGATTAAAATTACTCAAAATTTAAGCTTTTACTCTGATCTACTGTCATTGGTTGACTTTTTTCAGCTTATGATTTCAATAACAAAGAAATTTCACAATAATTAAACAATTAAGACTCAGTTAACCGGTGTAATATCGTTATTCAAATCGTTTGATATATTTTCGTTTCCTCCATCAAAAGCATTATGGAATTCCAATAACACAGCATCCCCTGAAATTGAAAACATCGTATATCCTTGACTTCGTGCCACTTTTCCTCCGGCTTCTTGCGGAACCAATCTAAAAGTGTTCAAATGAAACCAACCTCACTCGAATATTCATTACTTACCTATGACATAACAGCGCATTCCCACCCAAAGCGGCAACGTGTGTTCTTGCGGCTGAATTAATCTCTGAAAGAAGAAGATAAAAGAAAGAACCTAACGTTCCTTCTCCTCTCATAGCCCAAAAATCTTTAATGAAATGAAGCTGTACCGGGCCCAGGTATCTCTTTATTCTGATAAACATCAAACTATGGAAAAACTAAAGAAAAGGTGCAAGCCGAACTTACCTCGCGCCTGGAACATCACTCAGAGGAGTCAAAAGAATATGATTTAAATTGGTCGTCGTTTTTTTATGCGAGGAAAGCTTTTGAGAATCTAAATGGGTGAGTTAATCAGTGTGACGCGAAATTTGTATTTTTGAGCTTCTCACCATTGAAGTTAGGTATAATCTTGATCATTGGGGGAATCAGATTTCCATAATCTGATCCAGCATAAGATTCTTGTCGAGGACGAGGGATAGAGGCGGCAGAGGCATTTCTTGGTCGCTCCTTTGGAACTACTTGGGTGTTCACATGTAACGATTCTTCGGTTGTTGGTTGTTCAACTATCGTTTCCAATCGACCAGTCCGATTGGATTCACTGGACTTTGATATAAGGGCTTGGAAATGAGCCGCCGAACTTTCATCATCTGTTGTGCGAATTGTTTCAGCCAAAGATGATGTATCTCCCGGAGTCAAAGGAAAGCTTTCATTCGAGCTGACGGAAACTCCACGCGTGCGACCAGTCACAGGAGCACTGAGAATATCAAAGGATTGAGATCTGCTGTTGATTTTAGGACTTGCTCCAGTAATGCGAATTTCACCGGGAGGATCTGCTCGAGTCGGAGTCCAAGCATTTCCTTTCCAAGAAGCATCCTGAGAGTCCGAACAATCAGACTCTTGGAAAGACACAGCTCTTCGATTCACGGAGCGAAAAGTTTTAGGAACGCTTTTATGAACCTATACAAAAGTTAAAGTCATTTTCCATTTGAAGAGAATAAGTTACCATCGCTGAGATCACTATTTCCACCTGTCCATCTTCAAGAACATTCAAATTGTGAGTAATGTTCAAAATCTAAAAAGAAACTCATAAATATCAGTCTGAAAAGGTTAAGAATAACCTACTTGACAGGGAATCATATTTTTCACAGTGAAACACAGCTTTAAATACGCTTCTTGAAACAAGCGATTCAAGATTGTGTTTAAACTCGCAGAACTAATCGCTGTACGAATAGCCCCGGCACCTCCCGTTTGTCTCTGCTCAAACAGACGACCTCGTCGGAGGACAGTAACTAAACGTCCGATTCCCGATAAAGAATCAATTTTATTCGGAATTTTCTAGAAACATAAAATTAATAAAGAATATAGAAAAATCTAAAGATCAACTTACGCCAATATTCACCATTTCAATCCCATTCGGTGCAATCCAATCCTGTAAAACAGATAAAAGATCAGCATCAGTTTCATCATCAATTTCCAGAATGAATGGAGTGCGATCATCTTTGAAGATTTTCTTATCCTTCTTCTTTTTTTGGAATCTTCCAGATGGTTCGAAAGTAGTTCCTTTCTCGTCCCTCCAAGTTGTTGCTGTAGCTGTTGTTTTCGTCGACTTAGGACGAGCTTTTTTGCTACTGTCTAAGACTTCAATAGTTTCCAGTAAATCTGACTTTCTGCTGCTCGCAGATTGAGATCGCCCACGCGAGGAAACTTTGGAAGAAGGTTCAAAGTTAACTTGTTCAGTTACTTCCACTGCATCATCTGGATTCAGTGGCCCGTCATCATCTTCCTCTGTTTCTGACGAGGAAGAAGATGAAGATGAGGAAGGACTTGCGAGACTTGTGCTATCATCTCCATCATTTAAACTCTCCGAGCTGGATGAATCAGTTGAGCTCGAAGATGAAGAAGACGATCTAGTGGATCTAGTGGAATCAACGCTTGCAATATCATCTTTGTCGATGGCGCCTATACCTTCAGTGGTAATTGCTAATGCAGCAGCATTAGGACTTGAAGACAACATAGAATCTAAAACAACCGGTTTCGATCCTGAGCGTCTGCGATGCAGAAGGTCAATAAAATTATTCCCATTACCAGTGACACCCATAGATTCTAAATATTGAGTTTGTAGTGTCTTCAAATAATACTGATTCAATTCTTCAATCTGTTTTTGAATCCTCATCAAACGATCTTCTTGCTCGATTTGGTGATGGCGGAGATTTGCGTTGTGAGAATTAGTGCTATTATTATTCCGTAAAAGGATTTGTAAAGGCGATGGTGCTGGTAGTGAATTCAAATACACTGCCGTGCAAATTGCAGTAGCAACAACAACATCATTGCCAATTTCAATTTGACAGTTGTACCCAAAGACTGCATTCAATCCTAACACTTTTAATTTCAGGATAATTTGTCTTTGTAAATCATACTCTACGAACGGTAAAACTTCAGAGACTTTAACAGCATCTGCTTCACCATTCGCTGCCTTGCGTGGACGGACAACCTTCGCTTCTAATAGCCTTCCCCTGCCTTTGACGGAGATACCACTTGGGAGTTCGATTGTGGTTAAAATCGTTTCTGGTACCCATTTCCTCTTACACACAAGACATGGAACTAAACGCATGAAGGCAAAAGGTGCAGTATTATGATTGTAAGGGACATGAGTTGCGGCACACGCTCGCCTCTTCCGACTTTTCTTAATCGCGTTTCGACTTAAAAAGTTATCCATAAAAACATGCCCGTTGGTGCTACTGGGACCACTACTTCCACGATAGTGATGTGATTGAGCAGCATTTGGGGTGGTGTTATTCAGATCTAAATTATGTTCCGAGCTTGCCGCAGAAATATAATCACCTGATAAAGCGATTCCTCCGACTCCGCCACTACCACTCGCTAAAGCTTCGAAAGTTTGAAGATTTTCACGGGAAGTCGAGACCGGGAACTTATTATTAACCGCTGAAAGCATTAACCCGCGAGTCGTATTTGCTAAATTTTCATCAATGTTATTTTGTACTAAATGCGGAGTTCTTGGCTCTGAGAGTTCAGTGCCACTAGTATCGCGACTCACAGCGAGAGAACGACGTTGGGGGGAGTAGTGAGTTGTTAAAATTGCATTTTCAAATGTTTGAGGGGATGGTAAAGCAGTACTAATTGTGGTAGTAGCTTGACTTAAACCTTTTAATTCAGCAGCGGTTCCTATCGCGTTAAGAATACAGATATCTCCATAAATCGTGCAAGTTTCACTGTAACCAATTACATAATGGCAGCATAATACCTTCGCATGAGCTTTAATTTCATCGCGTAGTTCTTTCCACCACTCTAATCTTGTATTTAAATCACTACTCAGAGTACTTCCGCTTCCATCACTATGACCTAAATATTTTACAGATCTAGCGAGAACCAATCCTCCTAACTTCACTTGAACATAAGAAGGAAATTTTTTCAATGTTAACAAATGCACTTCACTTTGCAAAATACCAGCAGCGACTGCAGCTGCAGTGGTTGATGGGTTTTCAGTTGCTGCGTTAATCATCCAATCCATTGAAACATGTTGCTCTTTGTGTTGTCGACTGACTTCACGAGTTAAGTTCGGACGCTCAATCGCTTTTGTAGAACCTCCAATAATTTGGGTTGCAACAATCACATCATCAATAGACTTTAGGAGTACTAAGGACTCTGAAGAAAAAGATCCGGCGCTGAGAGGGGTTGAAGCGCGCGATAATCGTGGTAAGATCGCTTCAATATTATCTCTGGTAACCAATAAGATTCGACTTTCATCGCGCAAAAATCGTTTGACTTCAGCGTCTACCTTTGCAAGGGAATTGAGAAGCATTCTAGAAATTTCAACTCGTGGGGTTGAGTCATCAACTTTAAAAACCCGACAAGCCGTTCCGTACGCTCTAGCAACAATCGTAGAACTTCCTTCAGTATCCAAATGAAATACGTATCCCAAGACAGCGTTTCCCCCACATTCGTAAACTTTCTTTCCTAGTTTTCTTCGAGCTTCAGCAGAAAGTGAATATAAGGCCTTCAAACGATTATCATTTGATGTTTTATTTCCTTTAAAGTAATCTTGCCATGAATTTTCTTGATCATCTTGAATGACTAATTCTTCAACAAATCCAATATATTCTTGAACAAAAAAACATCGAGAGGATAATGTTGATGAAGTAAAGAACTGAATTCCAGCGGAAGAATCTTGAAATGGATTCTCATTTCCGATAAATTGCAACTTAACTGTCACATATAAAGCACCTCTCATTCCACGAGCAGTATCGAACAGCGGGAACCATCCACTAATCACTAAATCTTTTTCCTTATGCTCATTCGTCGTTCTCATAATAAGTGGGTTTAAATCGATATAAGTCACACCGATTAATTCAGATGAGTATAAATCTTGATCAAAGCATTTTAATTCTAAAGGTTCATCTTGCATAACAGCATCATCGATAAAATCAAAATGAAATTCTTCATTCCATACAGGATTCAATGTTCGGCGACATGTATTGGTTTTTTGTTGATGGTTCTCTAAACGAACTTCCACATACGCATCCGTGGAAGACTCTGTTGCAACAGAGTGATCCATGGGTGGAAGATCTCTTCCTCTTTCAACTTTAATCTTCACAACAGAGGGCATGATGATTGATGTGTCTTTCTTGAACAATTTTAATGGGTGGGTGTCGCCTTATTGTGGAAAAAGCTTTTCCTTTTTCTGCACTCGAACATTACAGCGCAAAGCCACAACTTCTTTCAGAGCAACAGTCTGCAGAATCTTTTCAATTCAGACAGTTCAAATTCATTGCTTTTATTTAGACTCTTGGAAAAGTTTGTTTGTTGCGGTTTAACTGATCGTTTTACCGTTGATTTTATGCAGAATAATTCTTTATCAATTGAAGTTGTCAGGATCCTTTCACGATTGTAGAGTAATGTTGCGAGCATCCAGCGTCCAATCAACAGTTTTCACACTATCTGCTTGGGATGTAGTGAAATATTTTCTAATCTCAGTGTTTTTTCTGATCATTTTCTACTATGTTGTTGATGTAAGCTTTTCAAATTACTATTCTGCTGATACACTTTTAATTTCTCTTCTTTTTCCAGTATTATACGAAATCGCGGTATCAAAGGGATCGAGAAACTCTTGCCACAACGAAAGAGGAAGTTTCTCCGTTAGTACGAAACGATTCAGAGTCTGACAGTAGTCTCATAGATTGATCAATTTTCTTTTTCTTTCATTTATCCTACCTTGATTCGAAATAGTAAGGAAATAAATTTTAGTTCCGACCTTATAGTCTTATACGCAGTGTGCGGTATGTCTTCCAAATTGATTCCTGCGATGTAATCAACCTTACTTCACTGTATTATAACAAGCATACTCATAATTTTTTCGCATTATTTTTATTAAGAATTTTCGAAGTCGAATTTAAGAACTAAATTAAAGGCTAAAACAAATACATTTAGCTTTTTGCTTTTATTTTATAATTTTTTACAAAAACAGATAAATATATATATCCCCTGAATCAATTAAAACATTGAAACATCAATCATATATACAATTATTCTACTCTAGAAATTCAGGGTTCATACTCTAGGGTTGAGGGTTCGAAATCACATTATTTCGGAGAATCAAAGATATTATTCTCAAAATTCTTGCTATCTAAAAATGACATTTAATTTTGCTCTTCTTCCTCATTTTGTTCCTTCACCGGTTCAGCAGAGGGATCTGTAAAACGACCATGACGATCCATATACTCTCGAAAGCCCATTGTTGTAAGCAAGATTGCTAAAGTTCCACCTTGAGCGAAAACACGAGAGTGCATAATCTTCTGACTGAAGGTTAAGTGAGTATTGTGCTTTTGTTGGTAAAGAATAGTCGTAGCTAAAGGGATTCCAAGAGAGGCTACAAATTGGAATGGGTGATCATAGATGTAATTCATAGCTTGATGATGAAGCGGCATGTTATTGACGACCTTCTTGGAAGCGACTTTGGTTAAGGTACCATCATCAACTCCCCATTTTTCTGGGTATAAAATAGCATCTTTAACTACGACTTCATACTTGAAGGACCAGAAAGCCAAACCAGTCATAATGGGAATAGCTAATTTAACTGAAAGACTGGTAAATTTATTGAATCTCTGAGAGCGCATGGTAGCTGCAACCGTTCCAATTGTTGCGACAGCAGTAGAAACAAGACCATACTTAAGGGCCTCATTAGAAGCAACCTCCAAGACACGCTGCTTTCTAGTTTCTCTTTCTAATGTTCCAGACATCTTATTGTTGTTGTTTCAAATAAAGTTTATTAACACTTGATTAAGCTCAAATCTTCTGAATATTGTTGCAATTAAATTGTATTTGTAGAGTGTGAAAAATCACTCGACACCATCTACCTTCTCCTAGCTTTGCCATATCAGTCACATCTCATCAACAATGGTGTTTCCTACGAAATCTTCACACTGCGTCAACTTTCAACTGCTTTACGAAGTTGTGTGTCGGGGCGAGAAGCCCATGGGCGGAAAGAAACGAGAACCGATTAGAAAAACGGTTTGAAAACGATGACTGCCTTGCACTCCTTCCTCCCACATTTGGTGCACTTGAGAGCGCCTCCTTCCCCCACATTTGTTAAACTGGACCTCTTCCTTCCTCCACGTTTGGGAACGCCATTCAATCCACCAACAAAAGATCGTTTGCATCGCATTTGGATACAAATCACAATTATTTCACGATTTATCAGATCTAAGAAATACATTTAAAATGCAAGCTTTACAGAATATTAAGATTGATGAGTTAGTGAATAAGTCTCAGAAGTTCGCTGAGGAGAATCCAGTTGCTGTAGGTGTCGGTGCTGTTGCAACTTTACTCACCGGTTACTTCGTTTTCCGTCGTGGTGAATTAACTCGTGACGGTCGTGATTATGACAATCAACTCACTGGTGGTATGAGATTGTTGAACAACACTGACCACACTCTTGAAGGTCAACAATTCCATGAATCCATCGTTGATTATGAGAATATGTTCGCTGGTGCCCGCAAGGAGACTGGTGCTATCACCTCCGAAGAGTCTGTCGAAGTGAGAAAGGAACGTTATGCTTCCATGATCAACCACTTCTACAACCTTGTGACTGACTTCTACGAATGGGGTTGGTGCCAAGTAAGTCCCTCACCATGTCTTATTGCAACTCTTCTTACGATATACTTCTTAGTCTTTCCACTTCGGTCCTCGCTTCCACAACGAGACTTTCTTCGAATCCATCAAGAGAACTGAGTACTACTTATGCTTACGTCTTGGCATCACTCCTGGCATGAAGGTGTTAGATGTCGGATGCGGTGTCGGTGGTCCAATGAGAAACATTGCCGTCTTCACTGGTGCCCAAATCGAAGGTGTGACCATCAACCAATACCAAGTGAACATCGGAAACAAGTACAACGCTTCCAACGGATTAGCTCACTTAGCTAAATTGGTTCAAGGTGACTTCCAGAAGTTAGCTCACTGGCCAAATCAATATTTCGATCGTGCTTATGGTATTGAGGCTACTTGCCATTCACCAAACCGCGTCGAATGTTTCACTGAAGTCGCCCGTGTCTTGAAGCCAGGTGGATTATTTTGCGTCCTTGACTGGGTTGTCTTAAACAACTACGACAAGAACAACAAGGAACACGTTCGCATCAAGGAAGGTATTGAAGTTGGAAATGGTTTACCAACCTTAGCAACTCCAGCTGAAGTCGTTGAGGCTTTCGAGAAGGCTGGTTTTGAAGTTGTTGAGCACTTCGACTTGAACAAGGGTGTTCATGCTCCTAATGAAATCCCATGGTATGAACCATTAGCTGGTAAATTATCCCCTTCTGGTTTCCGCATGACACACATTGGCCGTCTTTGCACTCACTCCATGGTCTGGACTCTTGAATTATTAAGAATCGCCCCTGCTGGTTCTACCCGAGTTTCTTCCTTGTTAAATGCTACCGCCTTAGACTTGGTTGCTGGTGGAAAGCTTGAAATCTTTACCCCATCTTACTTTGTTCTTGGCCGCAAGAAGTAAATATCTCGATCATCCCGCAAATGAATGATCATAAGCTGTTCCTGTAGAAATATTAATGCCCCATGTTATGATTTATGTGTAGTCCAGAACGGCTTTATTGCATGCTTGAGCATTTTCTTTGGAGCATTGCACAAACTGATAGTGTAGACTCTTTCCCCTCAAAATGAACTTACTCAATACATCTTTTATCATGTTGTGATAAAAGACCAAATAAGCATTTTCCATCTTTAGTGTTGTTTCGGATTTGCTTCCCCTCCAATTTTCTTCAACCCACTCAAAACGATTTATCTGTGTTTAAATAATGTAATAAATAATGAAAAACCTAGCTCTTCCATTTTTCCGTAGTATTCTTACACTTTTCTTAAAATTACAACAACAAATACAGAACATATTGACGTGAACACTCGCAAAAGAAAATTTACTTAGTGAAGACTTAAACCTTCCAAACAAAGACCATCAAAGGCTAAGGCATAATTTTTACCGTAATCTTTTTGGATCTTTTCTTCAATTTCATCATGTAAACCCATACCACATGTCATCCCAACAAAGTAGACCATTTCAGGATTTAGCTCTTTCGCCGCAGCAATTGCTTCATCAAGTCCCATATGAGAGAAAATACCTTTCCAATTTAATGCATCAAGTACTAAAATTTTAATCTTTGGAATATCTTTTAAAAATTTCCAACTTTCTTCAGGAAAGTCTTTAATATCAGAAATATAAATAAATTCACCAACTTTACCAATCATAAAACCTAAAGAGACATAAGTACCACCATGATATACAGGAAAACTAGTAATTGGAAGATTATTATCTAAATGAAATTCTTGATATTCATTAATAATATTAAATTTTAAATATGCAACTCTTCTTTCTAAGACATTATTTTTTTCATCTAAATAACATGGTTGGCACGTTGTAAGGTAGGGAAAGGCACTACTAACAGTATTCATTGTCTCTTGTGTGAGGTAAATGTTCATTGGTCCAGAAGTAATCTGAAATCCAACAAGAGTTTTACTTGGATCTTGAGGGCTTACAACAGGTACGGTACGAGAATATTGAAGGTCACGTAAATCATCAATTCCCATAATAGCATCAGCATGGCCGTGAGTTAAGAGTATACCGTTGACTTCAGAGATTGAATATTTCACAAAGGTCGTCAGACAAGTATCTCGTAAAGTTTTACCAGCATCTATCAATACACATTTCTTTTCTCCTTTTTCATTTTTATAAATAATAGCAATTGATACATTATTGCGCTTATTTTTACCACCAGGGTTATTCATTGCATCATAGCAGACATGACATGGCTTCGTTTCCATATCAAGGATATGACGAATGCTTGGAATAGCTGTGCTTACTCCAGTTCCAAGGAAAACTATCTGAAAAGTATCCTCCATTTCAAAAAGAACTATTACTGATACACAAACAAACAAAAGAATTAATGAATTAATTACCGGTAAGAACACCTCGAATGATTTCAAAAATTTACCTCTCTCTTTTACCGATAAGTGATTTACCGGTACAGTTATTGTTGTGTTGTTTTAAAAGGTTTTGAGTTTGTTGTTTGTTGTATTGATGTTTGATGAGATTACGCTTGAAACATTCACACTTTGCTTCTCGTATCCTATTTAGTTTTTAGAAAGAATTTCAAAGAATTGAGAGCTTCATTCAATTTTAAATGAGCTCGAATCGTCCCTTCTCCCGATCGTCTCGTCAATCTGAGGATGACGACAATTTCGCCAATGTTTACGCTAGTACCTCTTATCGATCAAATAGCGATGGAAGAGATGCATCATACGATACTAGTCAGCGTTGGGCGATGACAGAAAACCTTAGTTCATCTCGGAGCTCAGGTGTTCGGAAGTCAGTAACAGATACTTCGTCTCGCTCAAATAACCGAACGACTACAACAAATAATTCCCGATCAAATTTCTCCACCACTACAGGAGGTAAAATTAAACCAACAGCCTCCTCTACCTCGAGCAAAGCTTATCGTGACGCTAATATTTGGGGATTATTGGAAAAGTCATATCGCACTCCCGTAAGTCATCGTTTCCGATCATGAAATTTCTGCCTTTTACATGTTGTCATCAATAAATAGGATGATGGGAGCGGAAATAATATTCCCAAGTTGTATTTTGATGGATCACCGTCTGATCCCTCTCAATATCATCAAGCTGTGGAAATCTCTTCCTCTAGTGCAGGTAGCAGTCATACAAGCTATTTAAAACAGCTGGAAGACTATCTCTTAGAAAAGGAAATGGATATAGATGAACAAATGAATCAGGATAAAAATGAACGGTTGAAAGGAAGAGCTCCTCCATCCAGCTCAAGGCCTAGTACCACGAGACAACAGCCGTCTACAAAGAAGCCCATTGCAGCAGAGTATAGCTCTTACACCAAGGATAAAAGCAGTACAATTAATAACAGAGGTACGAAACAATCAATTAATGTGACTTCGAGCCTTGAAAAGATTGGTGAGATGACTTTGGAAGAGTTAGCACAACTGCCTTTGGATCTTAGCGACAGTTCTCACTTGGACATTATCGATTCAGAAATTAACGCGTTTTATAAAAATGCTTACGATCAACCTCGAAAGGCAAATTCATCCAACAGAAAGACAACATCATCTACTCGCTCGAGAACCGTGGTAGAGCCATCCATTTCGCTGCCCTCTCGTAAGCCCCCTCAACCTCAAAAACCTAAAGAGGTTGTGAAACCCAAAATGGAAGTGGAGGAAGAAGAGCCTGATTTGCAACCCCAGGAAGAGAGTGAACCCTTCTCTCAGTCTGAGTCTCAGCCTTCGAATCTGCCCCATCCAGAGTTAACGCAAGCGAAGTCTAGCCTGTCCTTGTTAAAATCGAAAATTAAACAAGTGTCCAGATCTGCTCGCAAAACCAATCTTGAAACAAGCAATACGGGGTTGGAAGGGAATGATACCGAGTGCACGAATGGATCTACTCCTGTTAGCCGAGAGGAAGAAGAAGAGAATTGTAAGACACCTGCTAGAAATGAGACTGATACCCCCAGTCGCTCCAATTTCAGAGTTCCAGTTCCTGTGGGATTAAAGGCAACTGGAAGGACAAGTCATCCTTCGCATACTTTCGATTCTGGAGACGATGGCATTGATGAAAATTACTCGCGCATTAGGGGCGGAAGGACTGATATTCCGCGTTCAGCTGTTCACAGTGATATCGAAGAAGATTCTGCTCCTCAAAATAAGAAACAACCTCAATCACTCCAGGATATTTTAAGACAAAAGATACAACCACCCGCGAACATTCGATCGTCTCCTCTAATCGATAATAGTGGTACTATGAGGCCGAAGGAATCGCAACGTCCCGCACAAGATGATGATCATGAGTATGACCAGTCTCGGCAGAAAAACCGAGGAAGTAAAGAAGTTACGAGCTCCTACTCTTCAAATCCCTATGACCAAGATGATTTTGAGGTTGAGGAGGGCGATGAAGGAGAAGTACCCACTGAAGAATGTCCTGATTGTGGTCGAAAGTTCATTCCTACCGCGTTTGCGAAACATGTAAAGATTTGTGCGAAGGTATTTATGCAGAAGCGCAAGAAGTTTGACTCGACGAAGCAGCGATTACAAGGTGAAGGAGTAGATCCGGAGTTGAAGAAGGTGTATGAAAAATCGAAAAAAGAAGATTTAAAGATGAAACGAAGTGGGGGGAAGGCACAAAATTCTGGTCAAAGCGAATCTAAGTGGAAACAGCAATCATCTGCTTTCCGAGATGCAATGAAGGCCGCAAGAGAATATACAAAGGCGAAAGAAAGAGGAGAAGAGCCTCCTCCCCCTATGATCTCAGCCCCTGATCCAAGTTTAATTCCATGTCCGCACTGTGGACGCCGTTTCAATGAGATGGCAGCGAACCGTCACATTCCTCAATGTAGTAATATCAAGGCGAAACCAACGTCTTTAAAGCGCGGAGGTGGAATTACTGCCGCTGCAGGCGCTGTAAAACCTCGAAAATATTAAGATAACAGCAAATCCTTTTTCTCCCTCTTCCCTCAGTTTTTTTTTCGTCTTATGAAAATATCGAATTTTTCAAAAATCGATTAATTTGAATCGTTATGCAAATCAAAAAGTTGTAACTACCTCCTTCTCGAAGACAAAAAGAACTTTCATCCTTTGGATTATTGTTTGAGAATTTGAGGTGTGGTAACATTATTTGGGAAGAAATGCGTGCAGTTGATCCAACTGAATGGGCAAATCGAAAGAAGGTGAGGATAGCTTTCGTCGTGTGCGAGTAAATCTTATTTCACTTCTATAGGCTGCGATTGAAAGAGCCAAGCAAATTCGTGAAGAGAGAAAAAATACGTTAAATAATAATGATACCTTTCAGCCTCAGTTGGTTGCTCGGCGAGGGGGAAGCAACAGCAATTTAAAAAGCGGTCAAGACTCCCTCGATCGTTTAACAAACGAAGTTCAAAGGCATACATCATCGGATCCTATGGATTTGCCTTTACCTGCCCAAAGAAATAAACAGAATAATCACCGAGGTGGCGTAAGCAATTACGATGATGATCAATATCAACAGAGTTTGCCATCCCCCGGCTCTGATGCGCTAGGAAAAGAATTAAAAAAATATAATCACAACGGAGGAGGTAACCCCAGCAACAACAGTAAAGCTCAATTCAATCCCTTTGATGAGACTCCTGTTGGAGGAGGAGGAGCTGGGGTTGGAAATGGCAAGGTACAGTACCAAAGCAAATTCATGCGCCAATATGACGAAGAAAACAATGGAGCGGTCTCCAACCATAATAAACCTGGAATGAATCATAATACGAATCAAATTAGTAGAAATGCGAGCAATAATGATTACGAAAATGGGTATGGAAATCAACACCAAAAGCCTCAGAAGAATCCAAAAGGCTCAGAAAATCCAGACGATGATTTCATGCAGATGCTTCGAAGTGACGGATCCAAAGCGCGAGGTGCAGGACCTGGATGGAATGATGATACTACGACGAATGGATTCGGAGCTCCTCCTTCAGGAAAGAAGGTAGTTAGAAAGCCTGTGAGTGAAAGTATTATAAAGACGACTAGCACCCCTAAAGGAACGAAGAGTACAGCTGGATATTCTGACATGTACAATGACAATAAACTCACACAAAGATCAGTTAGCCAACCATCAAGTGATGACTATGGGCATGGTTATAGTCAGCAACCGAAGATATCCCCTCGCACCGCACCATCCAACCTTTACCTCACACAGGGAAGTATGAATCAACCTCCAGGCAATGCCACTCAAGTTTCTCCACGCGACCCGATGGTTACAGCGGCAAGATCATCTTTATCATTACTTAAGTCCAAAATTAAGCAAACAGAAAGCTTTAATAGTTCAATGAAGTCAATGACGAAAAAATCCTCTAATAATGATTTTGCTAATGATTACGATAATAACAGTGTTCACAGTGCAGGAAGAGGAAGTTATGGAAACCAAAATCAAAGCAATCAGTATTCAAGTCGATCTGATCCTTACCACACGAGCAGATCTCAGAATGGATACGAGGATGATGATTATCAGCGAGGAGCTGCTCCTAACAAGTTTCGAAGTTCTTCGAGTGGCGGATATGAGCCCTCTGCACCAAAAAACAATAACGGTCGTGGTGCTCCGTTATCCACACAAGCGAATACTCGCAATAGCAGTAATAAATACAATCAATATCAGCCACAACAACAAGAAGATTCAGATGAGGAGGAGAATGTTGTCGTAATGGTTCCAAAGAATAGAAGTAACCCACAAAATAATACTTTCAATAATAATCCCAATAAATATAGTAATCCCAATCAGAGTCGTAATGCTCCTGTTTACCAAGAGCAAGAACAGCAGCGAGCACCACCGGGTCAGCAGAAACGCCCACCTGCCAATCAAAACAGATACGAGGAGGACGAAGAAGAATATCCTCCGTCTTATAACAATCGGGGAGCAGCGAAACTTTCTAATAACCCTTTTTCCTCACCTATTCTTGATGATGATGCGATGGGGGAAGGCGAAGTACCCACTGAAGAATGTCCTGATTGTGGTCGAAAGTTCATTCCTAGCGCGTTTGCGAAACATGTAAAGATTTGTGCGAAAGTGTTTATGCAGAAGCGCAAGAAGTTTGACTCGACGAAGCAGCGATTACAAGGTGAAGGAGTAGATCCGGAGTTGAAGAAGGTGTATGAGAAATCGAAAAAACAGGAAATGAAAGCTCAAAAGATGGGCGCCGCGCCAAAGAAGCACGAAGAGCAACCTGTTGGAGGTGCTGGTGGTGGAGAGTCAAAGTGGAAACAGCAATCATCTGCTTTCCGAGAGGCAATGAAGGCCGCAAGAGAGTACGCTAAGGCGAAAGAAAGAGGAGAAGAACCTCCTCCCCCTATGATCTCAGCCCCTGATCCAAGTCTGATACCTTGCCCTAACTGTGGACGCCGTTTCAATGAGATGGCGGCGAACCGTCACATTCCTCAATGTAAGAATATTAAGGCCAAGCCAACAGTTCTGAAGAGGGGAGGAGGCATTAATGCAGCCGGTGGCGCGAGTCGTGTAAAGAAGTAATGACCATCTTTCTCCCTCTTTTTATATATTTGTATTTATCCTTTAGTAAGACATTTCTGTTTATACTCGCGTCATTAGCTTTCCTCTGTTTTTGTTTTGTTTGGGAAAAGATAATATTTATGGTATATTCATTTCCTTTACATCGAAAGGATATTACAATTGAAGCAAGAGCATTCATTACTAATTTAACAACGTTCTACTTTGCTTTTCTTGTACCGAAAGCACTCTGTTTCATGTTATTTTAAAATTTTACGTTGTAAGAGAGCAGATCTTTTGTTCATAAATCATGTTGCTGACTAAACTTCCAATCGAAATACTTCTGACGATACTGTCTTATCTTGAGATAAGATGGGAACAGAGTTATGTGAATGTAAATTTTGAAACCTATTTGAATTTATTGAAAAAAGTCAAGCAGATATATTTAACAACGGACGTTCTTAAAAATCAGATTTATAAATGTATGAATTATGAGAAGGTTGATAATCCTTATGAACAAGTTTCTTTCACCTCTGAGATTTTGGAGGAAGATATATACGATCCATTCTTTCAGTCTTATTGTTCTTGGAAATCATTGAATATTCATGTTGCTGCATTTAATCGATACCTTCTCACTTGTCCTGTTCAAGTTCAAGGTTTAAGATTGAAACTGTATGATAGATTACAACTTTCAGCTTTAGAAGAATTATTTCTTAAATGTTCGCAAAAGCTTCAGGAAGGAAGTTTTGGTTTGAAACATTTAGAACTTCATATGTCTAACACTAAAACTTTACCTGCAATGATTCCTGTTGAGTCTTTAGAGATCAATGGACTTGACAAATTGATAGATGATTCATTGAATCTATCTCTGCAGAGTGCGTTAGGTACTCTTAGAAAACTAGAGCTGGTGAGCTGCTCAAATATCACTGATGTGAGTGCTTTGGGATATATTCATGATTTAACTCTCTCTCACTGTAAAGGTATTAAGGATATCTCAAAGTTAAATCATAACTATAGTATTACTATTGATTATTGTAATGGAATTACTGATTACTCAAAATCTTTTCAATATTCTTCGAAAGTTATCGCACTTATTGCCAGTTTTTCGAAAGCTTTCTCAAGCTTTGATTATTCTCGTATGAAAAAAATTCGTTCCTTAAATGTTGGATATGTCACATTTACTGTTCGCAGTAGTGAGTTTCAAGCAGATTCTTTACCTTCGTCATTAACTGAATTAGGTCTTAGAAATATGACCAATCATTATATTTCCTTACCAGAACATGGCAATATCAAGAAAGTAAGAATCGTTAACGGTGCTCATTTAAAATCAATTGACAATCTTCATCAAGTAAAGTTTCTTAGTCTTGAGAATTCTTCTAGTTTGAAAGAGCTATCAGGGAATTTCGAGATTGTAAGATTAATTGATCTTGGTGAGCGGCAGATCGATATATCAAGATTAATCTGTAAAGAATTGTTTGTTACAAGTGATTTATCAGTTATTTTTATTCAAAATGTTCCAAATAATGTGGAAAATGAGAAACTTCAAGTTTTAGAACATTTTTCATTACCAGCACTTTTATTTCTTCGATATAATAAACATGATAATTTCTTTAGTAATCTTCATTCTTTAGAGATTTATTTTGAAGAATCGAATTTCCAAGAAGAACAAATTAATTTTAAAAGTTTATTATCAAAAATTATTCGTTTTCATCAAATTAAAAAGATTATTTTTACTAATATTAATGAAGATATCTCTGATATGTTTATAGCTTTATCTATGACAGATTATGCAGCATATCCATATTATAAAGGTCAAGAAGTTTTTCAATTAGTCTTATTAAAACGAAGAAGTGATGATAGATTTAATCTAAAGAAAATGGAAGAACTTGATCGAATCGCATTCTTAAAAGACTCTATGAAAGTTACATTATCGTTTATGAAAGATTACCCTCATATTGCTGATGAAATTGGATTAGGATCATTACCTATTGAACAAATTATTGAAAAAATAGAAAAAAGAGGAAAAAGATTTTAATAAATTGGATAAATTTTATTAAATATATGAAATCACGAGTAGTACTAGAGATAATTGTATTGTCACTTGCTTTCCTTTATTGTTACTTCTATTTTTTCGTATTCCAAACAACTCAACACACCTCGGTATGTTTTATCGCAATCTCCTTCATGAAAAGTAAATGATGAAAAGAATTCAATCACCACATTATGACACGAAATTCCGTGCATGGTACTTCAACTTAATGTCTGAGTTCAACTAATCACTCCCCAAAGGTAGGCGCAGAAGGGGATTTGTTATATCTATCTACTGAAATAACGACAATAATCGTCTGCACATTGTGACGAGACAATAGTATATTGAATTGAGATCTTCCATTGAAATTTCTCCTAAGTATCAGTCCCCGTGAATTAACGCCCTCCCAGTAAAACGTATTTTCACGCAGTGCTTTTTCACGGAGATCAACGACAATAATCATATGCCACGAACTCGAAGACAACTTGCATCGTTCAATGAGAAAGAAAATTTTATTCTCCCTATCAAAAATGCCACTTTGACCATTCCTCAAAGAGATGGTTTGGAGCGATTACCTACCATCGTCTTTCAGTTGATTCAAACTTATCTTACAAATGAAGAATATGAGAATCTAATGAATTGTAATGTATCAACCTTTCAAATGATTAAATTTGAAACATTTCATTATCGACTAAAAGGTCCAGAGTCATGGAATTCCATAGACTCGATACCAGATAAGAAGAAAGAATCTTATTTCCTTCAATTCTTAAAGAATAAAGTAAAAGATAAATCCAAACAAATTACTGTAATTATTCATAAAATCACACTCTCACTATTACTCTCACATATTTATTTATTTAATGGAATACATCGACTTGAGATTAAAGGAATTAATTACATTAAGAATAATAATCTTCTTGATTTTAATTTATTTAATAATATACAAGAAGTTCTCTTACAAACAATTAAAGGAATTAAAACAATTTCAATAGGTTTAAATAATATTCAAAGTTTAGAATTAATAGATTTCCCTGATTTAATATCAATTAGTAATATTAATAATAATCATAATAATACTTTAAAGAGATTAAGAATTATTAGTTGTCCTGAATTTCAATCCATTGATTTCCCTTTCAATAATATTATTCATTTTGAGATTATGCATTGTAAATCTATACAATTACCTTCTTCTTTTCATGCTAATGAATTAAAACATTTAGTAATTTATTCTACTCCATTAGAGATGAAGACAATACAGCAGTTATCTCCCATCTTCCCTGCTTTACTCTCCTTCCATCTATCAAGTAAACTCCCGGCAGAATTCAATGATCATCATCTACTTCAAAATATTCCAGAGCTTCATTACGATCAATGTACGCGTTCTGGTGCAGAACCTTTCCCTCTTTTCTATGGTAAAGTATTACATCTTTTACGAGCAAATCTTACTGAATGGGAATCTTTGTCAACACAGAATACAAGCACTCTTTCATTTAATACAATTCAGAGACTTGAATTATCATCCTGTAAAGGTTTGATTAATTTCCCTGTGATGTCAGAACTTCAATTTCTCGAATTAAATCATGTTTCAGATATACAAGTACTTCCTTCATTAGTGAAATTAAAGCACCTCGTAATTATTGAATGCAAGGAACTTGTGTTGATCGATCCATTCCAACCATCATTACAGAAAGCAGAAATAGAAAGATGTTACAAGCTGACAGATTTGTCCTTTGCTGGCCATCCAATGCAATCCTTAAAAATTGTTTCTTTAAGTCGTTTAACTAATATTTCTATGCTTTCACAAGTAAAGTGCCTTGAAATCGATGATTGTGATAGTATTACATCTGTCGTTGGTTTATCTGGTACCACATCAGTTGAGAATGATCACAGAAGGGTAAAATTATCATCGTTAAAGAATGTGACGGATGCCTCTTCATTACATCATATTAATTGTTTGGAGTTACTATTTATTGATTCTTTAACAGATTTAGCAGGATTACATGATATTAATCATCTTACCATTCAAACAACTCGTTCATTAGTTAGTACGAAAGGATTAAATAATATTTATAAATCATTAACTTTACATTTTTGTTCAGCATTAACAGAGTTAATTGATATAGGAGGAATACCAGTGATTACGATCAACTTTTGTCAGAAGATTGTTGATTATAGTCATTTACGAGATCATGAGAAAGTAATTATTAAAGAAAGATCATTGAAAGATATTGAAAAAGTGAAAAATAATAAATCTTTTCGAAAAGATGTTTTAAAATGTGTTATATTTGAAACAATGGTTTAAAATATGTTCTAGAGTCGATTCTATTGTGGTCTTTGGATTCTTTTCTTTTCTTTTCTTTTCTTTTCTTTTCTTTTCTTTTCTTTTCTTTTCTT
>VFQN01002818.1_pt1 | contig 26050 bp, 40 predicted proteins | sample 3512371 | NCBI WGS metagenome assembly VFQN01 (sample SAMN10412370, study PRJNA504923) | tailings metagenome | isolation source: Replicate 2 from Balatoc abandoned mine | place: Philippines: Itogon, Benguet | collected 2017-08-28 | reverse complement strand
GGTGACCCGGGGTCGGTCCATGTGGGCAAATCGCCCATACACATGGCAGCGTAACGATATTGTAATGGAATGCTAGCAGTACGGGCAGCGCACGTGGCAGGTTGATTGCAGTGGGCCTCCGTGGTACTGTACAAAAGGCGAGGGGTTGACGTACCGGTATCCGGGGGTCCCTCTTGCGCGCTTTGGCGAGGCAGCGCCGGTTGCAGCACACAAGGGGCTGTTCAAGGCAGGGGAGCAGTACAAGGGTGAAGGCGAGAGCACCGCGCTCGTCAGCGTCTTCACCGCAGGCGAAGGACTGGCGAACGCGGATGTGGCGTATCGTAGCTGCGCCGTCATATGCTGATTGCGCACCTGCCCTGTGCCGCGGAAGTACAGCAGCCCGGAACCCACGAAGCATCCACATCCCGGGCAGACGTTATCTTGACTTGCAGTTAGCGTAGTTGAGGTAACATGTTGACTTTGATTGCAACGTGTTCTATCTGCCTCGGCGGTAGGTGGGGAAGCACGTGAAGACGAAGCCGGCAAGTTAAACTCAACTTTGTTCCCATAAAGCAAGAAATTGGGCAGCTGCTGCTGCGCTGCCTAGCGCTGAGACCAGCTTACAGGCATAGTGGGATGTTTGCCTAATGTTCTTGTTGCGACACGGCGAGCCGTGGCTTCGTGCAGGCCAAAGCGTTCAGGTGGGTGGGCCCTTCGCACGTCACATGTAGAACAAGGTAATGTCTCCCAAATAATGATACACATCAACTTGACGCATGCAGGTGTACATTGGGTCCTTGTCCTCAGCGCTGACCATCGTTGCAGGCCTCACGCAGGGGAGTCTCCTTCGTCGTCAGCCTGCCGGACGCCCTTGCGCCCCATGCGACAATCCTATTGCCCATGTATTGCCCTAGATCTTAGGTGGACGCCCACCTAGACCGGTTGAATCAGTCCAAGTTATCCAACACTTGCTGCTGCTGCGCAATACCTCCCTTGACGCATAAGAAAAACAGGGACCCGGGTGGGAAGCATGGGCGGGAAGCACCTGGCCGAGCTTACTCGGCACGTGCCCATAAACCGCCCTCAGTCCAGGCGCCATGGCAAAGTACAATAGGCATCCATACATCAGGACTGAGCTACATGCACGTGCACGATATCACGATGTAAGTTCGTCAGGTCGACACCCAGTCCCTGAGCATCCGCTTACTGCTACTCAGCCTCTGCAAGGCATAATACCACCTCACTGCCCGCAACCCCTGCAAGTACCTGCTACCAGCTGCTACTACCTAAGCCCACAGGAAAGGCCGAAGTACGGTAGCTTCCTCGGCGCATCTGTCAGTTAGACGACATTGTTGGCCTTCCCACAGTTAGGTCAGACAGGATCACGTTGATAGCAATGCTGTATCCCCGTCTGCAAGCCTCAGAACCACTCCACTTCAGAGCTCAGCTCCCCCTGTGCCAGCCGCTGCGCCACCGGGAGGTGCCTGGACAGCAGCCGCTCAATGAGGGACACCTGCGGGTGTGGAGTACAGTAACAGTGTTGTGTCGCGATGCGACCGATCCTGTGTTCTGTGTGCATGTGTGCGTGCCACTGCTTGCGTACGTGTGTGACGTTTAGTTACACTGCTGCACCCCTCCGCGGAGCAGTGTGTGTGTATTGTAACTGAAGCGCACGTCCATCGGAGGCCGTGGTTGAAGTGTGGGGCTGCACAGGTGACGCGGACTTGGACCGTGCGTGCCCGGAGGGGCAGCGACTCAGTGTGTGCGTGTTAGAGCTTGTGTACCCGTGCCGCCCATGCCACCAGAAGAGCGAAACTCAGTAGTGGAGCCAGCGGTAGACCGGGTTGCGCAGGGCATGTGACACAGAGCGGAAGGCCGCCGACAGCGGTGTCCCTGCACCAGCCATGCCCTCAGCTGCCGTCCCTCACCCATCCTACCAAGTGCTTCAGCCCACCCGCTGCTAGGCCCGCACACCCCAGACCAACCCCAAATACAGCCGCCCCCGCTCCACCACACAGAATTACGCTGTCTACCCTCCCACCTCCTTCCAGTGCTGCTCCAACATAGCTGCCCGCTCCACCGAGTCCCCGTGGCTCTCCTCCAGCGAGCGAGCCCTGGGGGTAGTGGGCAGGAGCAGGAGGAGCAGCACCAGGTACGCCTTAGGCACTCCCGAACGACCAGAGGCATGCCGGGAGTGTGTGGTCCAGGAGTCACGGCACCCCGCGGCCACCATGCAGTACGCGCCCCGGCAAGTACGGTGACGCCGCGCGTAACCCGATCGTACATATACGCAATTGCGTACACGTGGCGCCCGCCGGTCAGGACGCAGACGCACGTTGTACCTGAGATGCAGAGAAGGGCAGCAGACCTAGCCCTCCCAGAGGCAGAGCCTGTCCACACTCACAATGTCCCTGGCCCCTGCCCGCTAGAGTCCAGTCCAGGCCTGGCGTCCACCTCCCCAACTGCCACCAACTGCTCAGTGCCTCACCACTCCTGCGCGTACGCGTGCTTGACCACGTGCGGCCGCACGTGGGGGTGCAGCAGGAAGCGTACGGCGGCCGCCGTGTCCCCCGGGGCCACGTGGGCCTCCATGGCGGACAGCGAGGGGGCCTCGCGCACGAAGGAGCGCCTGTGGGGGTGGAGGCGCACGTGCGCCGTACATTAGCTAGTCGACTTGAGGGTGCATTACAGGGGGAGGAGGTACTTAATGAATTGGTGCTGTCGGACTATGAGCATGCACACCAGTCACGGTGGCAGCGCTCGCTGCGGCACACCGCACGACATACGTTTTGCTAACTACGGTGCCGCCCCAGACCCGGCTCCCGCTGCCCCTGCTGCCCGCCACAAACCCTGCCCCAACCCTCCACGCGCACCCAGTCCGCCCACCTGCGTGTCTGTGACAGCCATATGGTGAAGCAGCAGCGCGCCGGCGCCGTGCTGGGCATCACGCGGTGGTGCAGGCGGGTGGAGGCGAACAGCAGCAGGCGGTCGGCACGCGGGGCCACGTCCAGGGGGGCGCGGGGGAAGGGGTACAGCCGCAGCTGGCCGCCGTGGGCAGGGGTCCAGCTGCGGGTAAGGCCAGGACAGGCAGCGAGTAGGGCACGGCAGGGAAGGTAACTGCCAAATGGCGGATGTAAGAGTGGCAAACATTGCTGCAGTGCTGCGTGACAAAGGTGCTTGGGATGTTGCCGTTGGGCTACGGTGTTCCTCCTGCAATGTCCTGCCGGCATCCGCTACTCTTGGTCGAGGTAGACGGGCAAGCAACGGATGCCCGCTTGCAGGTGGGCGTGCTGCATCAATGCAATTTCAGATGGGGCCTGCACCCTAGGTATGGAGTTCCGTGTAAGCTCTTTGCCTGTACCCACTCTGGGTTGAGGTAGAATATGGCGGTGACCCTCCTGCCGTCCAGCAGCTCGTCAGAGTCGGTGTGTATGGGGAAGCAGCCGCCGCCGCCCGCGTTGTACTGCAGCTTGATGGCCTGGGGCGAGGAAGGCGGGGGGAGGGAGGGGGGAATGTGGGGGGAATGTGGGGGGAATGTGGGGGGAATGTGGGGGGGATGTGGGGGGGATGTGGGGGGAATGTGGGGGAGGAGAGGAAGGATGGGTGTAGGGGAGACGGGGGAGGGAGCGAAGGGGTGCCAAAGGGGCGAAAGGGTTCGCGGAAAGGAACTAGGGGAGGCGGACGATCATGTTAAGCCAAGGGCACGGCTTGCGGGCTAGAGTACGGGCACGGAGGGCACTAGCTCCCTATTACAGGGCCTCTCATACGTCTGTCAAACACACAGACGGTGCCTGATGCCAGGGCTGGGAGCAGCGCCCTGTCCCTCACCCTGGGCCCACGTGACCTTCCATGGGCCGAAGCATGCGTTCTTGTTCGACAACAAACACGCCGACCGTGCAAACCAGACTGTATCAATCCAAGGAACCTCTCCACGCATCCTCCCACCTGTGCGTCCAGAGTGAGCTGCGGCAGGAACAGGGACAGCAGCGTGGCGAGCGTGCGGTCGCGGTGCAGGGAGGCGCACAGGGGAGCGGCAGACTGGGGGCGGGGGCAGAGGGATAGGGAGGGAGGACCAGGCAGCGTAAGGAGGCAGATGCAAGGCTGGTAGTACAAAAGCGGACAAGGTCACGTGGCACTTGGAGAGGGCAAAGGAGTGCCGCCAAGTAGGTGCAGGGCGGGGCAGGGCGTTGGCTGCACCTCGTGTACAGAGTGCAGGTGTTGCGCACTGCCATGGCCTGCCCGGTTCTACGGCATTAGGCGCTAGCAAGTACGATGGGGTGGTGGGGATAGCAACTCCAGAACGCCACCCTTGGCCACCTGCACCCCGCCGCCCGTGGTTCCACGCGCGACCCCTGAGCGCTCGGCAGCCCTGGCCGTACCCGGCGGAAGGGCGCGGCACGATATGATGAGAAGAAACCAACACGCCCACATTCACCAACGTTCAACCACACCCTTCCCCATAGGCACCCCTGCCCACCTGCACCCCGCTGTCCAGGGTTAGCTCCGCCTCGTGGATGTGGGCCTTCTCCACCAGGGAGGTGGCGTTGTCGCGCACCTGTGTGTTAGCACACACGCGCATTGGTGGCGTGCCCAGGGGAGCACGGGGTACAGGTGCAATGTCAGCCAGGAGACCCGTAGGCTGCACCAGGGATGGAGCGGCAGCGGCGGGCGAGATCAAGGCATCACGCCCCCATCCCGCAGCCCCAGCCCTCCACGCAGGTCACGTTGGAAAGGCCCTGCTTCTCTTACTCCCCCGCCAACCCGCCCTTGCCCATTCCTTCTAGCCCCCTTTGCCCCAGGGACCCTCCAGGCTTATGCGTGTCCTCGCCGCGGACTTGCCAGGTGGGTGCAGTTCTTGTGCATAAGACCGGTCTCGTACAACCGCACCACCTCAGCCCGAAGCTGCGCGGTCAGCTTCGGGCCGAATATGCCATCGACGACTGCATAACCCTGCATTTCAAGCAGTTGATATGGTCTTTTGGGCAGTTTAGCTGCTAGTCAAGGTCCTGCACCTTTACCAGCATACCAGTTGCGGGCTGCTGCGCTTACAGTAGCAATCGCATGTGCTAATACAGCTTTAAGTCGCTGTCTCACGTTGGTGTTTAGGTGCTCCACGACTTCTGGAGTAATGGCCCGCTCCATTGCAGCGTTCACAGCTGCGTCCGCGGCTGCCCCTGTCAGTCCGCGTTGCCATTCTGCCTGCTTCGGAGTGCCAAAACTGCCTGACAAGGGTCTGATGATCTGGCGTAGCCGGCAGCGGGACAGCATGGAGAGTGCTCGCGACAAGGAGCGGGGCCGCTGCAAGGACCTCAACTAGAAATGTCTTCGACCTAAAAAACATGGGTTGTCTGTAGCGATATGGGATGGATATGCGCTACGATGGCAGGTCACAACCCCGTACTCACGACCCATGGGTCCTGGATGGTCCGGCATTGTACACTCTGCCGTGGAGTGCAAGGGTGCCGCTTGGCCGACATGCACTCCAACAAAACCCTGCACTATCAGCGCCCCGGGGCAGGTAAGATGGCCTGCAAGGCACTTCGGTCCTGGGTCTGTTGTGGGTTGTACCAAACATGCAGATTGAAAGCCTTTGTAAGGCGGTTTATCAGGTACCGGTGCATGGCTCGAGTTGTTACTCCAACCCGCTGGCTCCACCGGCCTTGCGCCGGGCCTGCCGTTCCCCATGCAGGTATGTCGTGCATGAGGGCTGACTATTCCGGGGCACGGAACCGCCAGCTCAGCCCAGGCCTTCTTGCCGGCAACGGACTACACGCAGCCATATTGGCTTAAGCTTTTGGGTTAATGCACGGAGACTCAAGCCAAATCTTACAACTGCGGCAACTCGTTAAGCGAGAAGGACCAAGGATCAACGAGGCGCTCCTGCTGGAGCGCCAGCGGAACTGCACCTGGGATTCGACAACATGCAAGTCTTAGCGGAACGGGTGAGTTGCGTCGCTTGCTGCGCGTTGCTCCGTTCTCGTGGCAAGCCGGAAGGCCGCTCGGCCGCGCTGTCCTCCTGACGTCACGAGTGAGGGTGCTCCCGCGCGACACAGCCAGCAGTGCCCAGCCAGAAAAGGCTCGCAGCAATGTGGTATGCAGCTGATTCGCCTCCAAGGCACAGCCTATGCAATTATTGTAGCTATAGTTTGACCTAGGAAGGCAGAGCCCGACAGGCCGAGAACACGCCCGGCGGACTGACCCTCGGGACATGCTCCATCCCTCGTTTGGACCGTCAAACTATATTGGTTTTTAGCTATCCGCTATGGTGCTACACGGCAAAGCTCATGGGAGTGGTACCGCAGCGATAGCGCCTGCGCGGCCGCTCCTCCACTCCTCCTGCACCTGCTGCCACCTGCCCGCACCCAAGGGGCATCACGCGATGGGTCCCCTGGTCCGACACACCGACACACCGCAGCCCGCTAACCGGCACCAAAACCCGCCACGCACTTTCACTTACACAGGCATATCACATGTACTACCATCGCTGCCGAATGGCCAAACCTTGTATGCGATGTGCGCTTCTTGGCCTTCCGAACCTTCCCCGCCGCTGACTCCCCCACGCTCTCGTCTTCTATCTCCTGCGCCCTTGCCACGCCCTTGCTGCCCTGCAGGCCCGCCAACACAGACTCACACACACACACCACCGCACCACCACGGCACTGCTTCCCGGCCTTTTGGCCCCTCCTCCAACCTTCCATGCTGCCCTAGCCGCCTCTCGCCCCTACCTACCCACATACCGGGACCCCGCAGACACGTGAAGGAAAGAGTGACGCTCATCTACGCGTCTGCAATTCCAAGCGAAGCCACCAGGCCCTAAGCGACCAGGACGTCCGCACTAGTCCTTCCTGTCCACGCCCATACGTATATCGGTACCCTCTGCTCCCAAGTCCGCCTGACCCCCCATTCGCTCTGCCCCCTCTCCTGTCCCCCCACCGCAGACCCGCCAGGCGCTGGGCCTGGGCGACAAGGACTTCCGGCCCACCTCCCTGGAGGCGCACCACCGGGCGCTGGGGGAGGCCTCCGCCTTTGGCTCCCAACTGCACAACCTGGAGCGGTCCCTGACCAAGTTAGCCTCAGCCACAGATGGTAAGGGAGCGGCCGCACGCAGGGACATTCTCTGCGAGTTGCTAGCTGGAGGGCCAAGCCAGCCCGGTTTGCAACCTGTCCTGCACCCAGCCATCCATAACAAGCAATGTCGTCTCCCCCTCGCTGCTGCGCACAACTTTATCACCGCTGTGCGATGGCCCTTTGCCCCTACCCACCTACACCCCTCCCCAGACACGCTCCGCACCGCCGGCCACCTGCTGCTGACCGCCCCCCGCCCGCGCCAGTTCACCCAGGCCGACCCCACCGACCCCGCCAGCCTGCAGGCGCAGCCGCCGCCGCCGCTGCCGCCCCCCTTCGCGCACCTCAACCACCACCCCTCGCTGCGCCACCTGGCGGAGGGGACTCCCCTGGCGGTGTCCGACCTGCTGCGCATCGCGTTGCAGGAGCCCATCGGCGTGTGGCTGGCGGCGCTGGATGCGGCCAAGGTGGGCGCGCTTGAGTCCGTTGGTCCTTATGCCCTGTGTCGGACCTTACTTCGGTCTCCCTGACCCAGCGTTTGCCCTGACGTGCGGACATGCCACGTGTCTCCTATCGCCATCGTTGACACGTGTCCGTTCAGGAGCGCGTGTCCTCCCTGGACCGCCTGCGTGTGCGGTACGACGCCGCCCGCCGCGCGCTGCACGCCGCGTCGCGTGCCGCTGGGGCGGGCGATGTGGGCAACCCGGCGCACACGCACCTCATCCGGCTGGAGCAGGACAGCGAGCGTGAGTGGGGGCTACGGGGCCGTAGAAGGGTGTTGTCGCCTGTGGTGCCGCACGTGCCGTTGACCACCCCAATCGCGAACCGCAAGACAGGACAGCGAGCGTGAGTGGGGGGGTACAGGCTGGGCTCCGCGCTGGGTGGGGAAGCAGGCACGGACACCAGCAGCTCAAGTGTTATACCACCTGGTCGTCATAGCATACTTGACGGAGAACCGTTCTGGGGCTAGGGCGGATGCTACAGGCTAGGCTATACTATGCAGCAGAGCAGCACCAAGGGAGTTGCAGACGGCATGCAGTGTTGCTTCGGCAGCTCCCCCTACTTGGTTTGTGTCTGCTGGTATGTCTGTGCTGGCCCTATCCATGAAGGAAAACCTGGACAAGGTGGGCTGCCCGAGCGCCTGGGCACCACATGGCAGCTGTCCTAGCACCTGGACAGCTTCCCGTCAATGTTGCCCAGGCGCTCGGGCAGCTTCTTGCCCACGTTGTCAAGGTCCTCCTCCATGATAGCCTTCTGAGTGTAAGGCGGTGCCTACATTTCCGTCCCTGACCTCACCATCACAAACCTTGCCTCATTACCATACCGTACACCCGCAGCTGTGATGACGGAGTACGGGCTGTGCTACGAGGCCGCCCAGATGCACCTTGACTGGCTGGCGGACCAGGCGGCGAGGCTCAAGGCGGCGGTGGCGGCGGCGCTGCACGCCGTCGCCGACGGCGCCGCCGCCGGCACGCTGGCGGCGCCGCCGGGCCTGCTGCTGCCCTTCCCGCGGGAGCTGCTGGCGCCGCCCGCCACGCTGTCCGCCACGGGCCGTACCGCAGCCGCCACCAACCAGCAGGTACGACTGTACGGGCAACCGTTGACGGGCAACGTGGCGGGGCACGGGGCGGGTGCTTGTGGCAGGCATACAGGCTTGAGCGGCAGGGCAGTAGGGCAGGGTGAGCGAGGTGCTCCTGGCCTGGATGGTGTAATGCAATCGGCGGTGCGTGGCAGCTTTTGGTCACTTGCCATGGCAGGCACATGAACAGCGTACGGCATGCATGCCTTGCTTTCTTGAGCCGCGCTCAGTGCGCCACGTGCGCCACAAGTGCAGTTCTGCAGTTCTGCGCGCGGCAACGGTGTACACGAGGTCTCGGCGTTGGCCGCCAGTAACTCCAGCGATTAGGTTCCGCGGCCTCTCTCCCGCAGGAGGCCCTGGCGCCCGCCTCCGCCGCCGAGGCAGGGGAGCCCCCCTCCTCCTCCTCCTTCGTCTCCCCCAGCGCCACCAGTACGACAACGACCGTCAACGCGCCCACCACGGAGACCGGCGCGCCCGCCGTGTCAGCCGCCGCCATGGCGGACAGCGCCCTGCAGGTGGGCGGAGTGTCAGGAAGCATACCCTCATGCTGTATGCTGACTGTACCGTATACTGACAACCAGTTGCACATGCCTGATGCGGCGCTGTTGGCGCTGCTGCTGCCGGTCCTGGCAACGGCCCTGGCGACACAGTGTCGTCCCACTGCTGCCCTCCTGCTCGCCCACACGACCGCCACCACATGTGCTCCTCATTGGCGCTCGCACTCGACGTGCCTTGTGCGCTGTTGCTTTTGCTGGCCTGCTCCTCCTCCTTGCCTTCCAGGCCGCCACTACTGCTGCGGTGCTGGCTGCCGGCGCCGACGCCCCGCCCCCCCAGCTCATCATGCTGGGACCCGAGTCCCCCCTGCAGGCAAGTAGGGCCCATGGGCCTTCCTTTAATTCTTAATTGCAGGAGTGTGGTGTTACGGCTGTGCACAGCAACAGACACTAGCTGGAAAACGTGAAGCAGCATGACGGGACGGCAGCATGAAGCAATTCCGAACGCAATCGTTCGCGCGCTGCTTGCACGCGTAAATCAGGAATAACCCTTTGCAGCGAGCTTGGTGTACAGCACTTGATACCACAAACTGGTGCTGGATACGCAGGAGGGCGGCGGCATCGCCGGCACCGGCAGTACGGAGGCTGTACTGCTGGTGCCGCCCGGTACGGCTGCGGTGGCGGCGCAGGCCGCAGTGGCGGCGGCTGCGGGCCGCGGGGCTATGGCGGCGCCGGCAGGGGTGCGGCGCGCGGTGGAGTCGGAGCAGGTGCGGGTGCAGGGGCGGGGTGGAGGTAGTGGTGGTGGTGGTGTGGGCGGGGGTGGCGGTGTTGGAGGTAACCGTGGTGGCGGTGGTGCTGCAGGGCTTGGCGCAGGTGCGCAGGCGGCTTGTGGTGGGCAGGTGGTGCAAGGCGAGGTGGTGGGCGTGGAGCCGAGGGAGGACAGCTGCGGCGGGACCGTGGGCGTGTCGATGGAGGGGGCGCATGGGGCGGCTGCTGAGGTGGCAGCGGCGGCTGCGTTGGAAGCTGCACGGCGGTCGAGGAGGAGTGTTATGGAGTGGGATGACCGAGAGGCGTGGGGCCGGGCGGGGACGGGGGTTGGGAGTGAGGAGGGCAAGGGGGTGGGGAGCATGAGCGTGGGAAGCGGGGTGAGCAGCGGGGGCGCGGCGTGCGGGTGTGTGGGAGCGCCCAGGAGGGCAGGTGACGCAGTGGGGGTTGGGGTAAGGCGGCCGCCTCGGAGGCAGGAGGGGGCTGCGGCAGGGGCAGGTGCAGGGGCGGGTGCTGCTGTGCCAGGGACTGGCATGGGTGGCGTTGGCGCGGGGGGGTCAGCAGGTGCAGGCGGCAGCAGCGGGCGGAGGACGCGGCGCAGCAGCATGATGTGGGAGGTGCTGCGGCGTGTGCTACCGCACAAGTTGAGAGGGTACGAGGACCGTCAGCAGCTGCAGCAGCCGGGGCAGCAGCACCAGCAGCTGCTCTTGGGCAGCAGGGGCCCGGGGGAGGGCGCCAGGGGCAGGAAATACGGATCTTGGGGGGAGCAGGGCGGCGGGCGGGCGGGAGGAGCGGGGATGGGGACGGTGGCGGCACCGGGGGCGGGGGTGGTATCAGGGGCGGGGGCGGGCGGGGCGCGCGCTCGGCGGCACAGCGCCCACCCTGCGGTGCCCATGCTGCCGCCCGTCAGTGACCGCACCAGCGGCAGCCAGTTTGGGGAGATCGAGTGGTGAGGTTGCAGCGGAGGTTGCTTGACGGTGGGTAGTTGCAGTGTTGGTACTAGACCAGGTGCCGAGGCCGTGCCCTCCGCAATAAAAGCTGGGTGGTCTGCGGGCGCTTTATCCTGTCGAATTGTTGGCATGTTGCAGCGTAGTTGGTAGCGTAGGATTGGGCATGGGACATGCTATGCTGCATGCCGGGGGCTTACTGTCACAAGATGCAATAAGACCAACCAGTGATCTTGGCATTGGTGAGCGTTATGCATATGGGGTGGCTGTGCGGCACCCCTCGGACGCGTGCGGACACTCTGCAACAGGCCTCGCCTGTAACTCATTACGGCTGATTTGGATTTCCCTTTGCGGCACCGCCAGCAATGCATCTGCTCCGTGGGCGTGCGGGTGTGGAGCACAGCAGCATGCAACAGTGGCCGGGGAAAACGCCTTTTCCGCCTGGCAAACAGGAACACACTACGCCAGCCCTGCTGTGGCTTGGTACATACCGACGGCAGACCAGGACACGCTAGGTGCCCACGCCAGTGTACGGCACGTGCAGAGTTGCGAGCCGCAGTTATTGCCTTTTCGGCAGCGCGAAGTGGGGCATTGCGCATCTCTGGATCCGTGCCCAAGCACACGCCCCGGCGATCTTTGCGGCCAATGCCGTTCCTCTCACACCCTGCTCGCCAACTCTGCGGCCCACCCCTGCTCTCCCTCTCCCCCCTGCCCCCATGCAGCACATGCTGGCCCACTCCGGCGGTGCCACCTTCACCCGCCTGCACCGCCTGGTGACCAACCCCGAGCGCCGCCGGGCGGTGGCGGCCATGTGGCGGGTGCTGGCCAGCAAGGCGCTAAGCCACGAGCGCAGCAAGGTGGGTTAGTGGCGCTGGCCTGTGTGTGGGTGTGAAAGGTACTGGCCAGGAAGGCGCTGAAGCATGAACGCAGTAGGGCAGACATGGGCAGACTTCGTGCATGAGGGCAAGTACCTTACCTGAGTTACAAGCCAGCCTGACCCTCTCGGGGATATAGGTTAGTCAGCAAGGCGCTGACGCCGAGGGGGGCGAGGTGGGTGGGTTGGTTATGCACAAACGGGGCCGCAGGAATGCACATCGAGCCAAGCGGTGGGAGTTGCTTCCCTCGTGCTTGCCTGCATGTAGCTGCTGGCTAGTCCACGCGCCTGCTGCTGCTGTCCTTACTGGCGACTGTCCCAGGGCCTGCCGGAGCACGCCGCCGAGGAGATGCGCGACGTGCGTGAGCGCGCCGGCTTCACAGGCGGCTTCCTCATGCGCCCCGACATGGCCCCCGAGTACCAGGCAGCAAGTGAGCGGCGCGTGTGTCCACGTGCAATATCCCGTGTGCAGGTATAGATGTAAGGGCTCAGATTACCAGGTGGCAGACTGGGGCCAGGTGGCGGCGCGGTTGTTGAGGTGCTAAACGGGCCTGTGGGAGGATGCACGTGTACGTGAGACGCGACCTAACAGGACCCGTGGAGATGTATGCGGCCGATGCGGCGTGGAGATAACGGTGAACTACGTTTGGAGAGCATCTGGCATGTTTCTGGTCCACCGCACACGCAGTTGCAAGAGGCGACCATGCACCCTTCAGCCACGCCCCTTGTTGGCGCACCCGTACCAACCAACGCCCCACTCCGTCTCCCCCCAGGCCGGCGGCACCTGCCCGGCGGCGGCCCGCTGCAGTTCCTGCGCGACACCCTCCTGGGGCCCAAGCCCGTGGAGGAGGAGGACCGCCTGCACGCAGCGCACGCACAGCACGCTACCCGCCACCGCCACCACGCGGCCGAGCCGCCAACTGCCACAACCGCCGCGCCCGCCGGCACCTCAACCGACCCGCGGGTCCTCACCGGGGTCGACCCGGGTCTGCCCACTGCTGTCGGACTGCCGCCGACCGCCCCGCCGGGGTCGTACGCTACGGCACTGGGTGCCGTACAGCCAGCTACGGGGCCGGCGGACCTGGCGGCAGCTGCTCGGGAGCAGATGCGCGAGGTAGCGACCCATGGGACGGGTGGCGCAGGGGCGGTGGGCGCGGCGCTGGGCACGCCGCCGCCCGGCGGCGTGGGGCGGCTTGTGGCGGAGACGGTTACGGGCCCACGTGGCGACGCCGGTGGCAGGACGCGGGAGCGGGTGCCGGAGCAGGAGCCTACGGACACGGGCACCGGCGGCGGTGGTGGTGCTGGCGGCGGCGGCGTGGGCGGCTTTGTGGCGGAGACGCTGCTGGGCCCCAAGGCCGAGGCAGTGGACCGGGGCGCGGCTACGGAGCAGCAGCTGCCGGGTGCGTGGCCCGCATCAGCAATGTCTTAATCTTGTCCTCGACGCAGTGGCAATAACCTGCACATGCAGTGCCGAAATATGGTATATGTACCAGTCTGTAAACATGGTATTTGCAAGTGAAGGAGGCATCACCCACTCCGGCTTCCTGCCAGTTGGTAACGTCGTCACCCTGTCTAGAACCCTGACACAGACCCTATGCCTGTTTGCTGCTGCTCGCCGCAGCCGGCCACACCGCCCTGCCCCCGGAGGCCACCTCCAACCTGGCGGCCGCAGCCCGCTTCCAGATGTCCACCGTGGCCACGGAGGGAGCCCCCGCAGCCGTCGGCGGCGAGAACGTGTACGACAGCAGCCGTGGTGCCGCTGCCGCCGGCGGCGGCGGCGGGCGCAGGGCTGGGTCGCCGCTGCCGGGCGGCGGCGTGGCGGACTTCGCAGTGGATACCCTGCTGGGCCCGCTGCCGCAGGAGGGGGAGGACAGGGGCGCAGCGAGGGCACCTGCGGTGTCAGGTATGTGGTTGGGTTAGGACGGCAAACTTAGAGGAGGCATGACATCATAGGTGTTTTGTTTGCTGCTGTGCACTCGTGCTCCTGTTGTCGCTTATTGGAACTGCTGTACGGATAACACTCGCCGTATGTCATACCTCGCACACAGCATACGTGAACATAAGACCACCTCATCCCGCTCGTGCCCCTTGGCAGGTGCAGCGGCGGTGGCTCCCGGCCACGTGGCCACCATGGACACCGCGACCCCGGCACTTACGGAGCCCACCACTCCTGCCGCCGCTCCCCCGACGCCCACCATCGAGCCCCGCGGCGCCGACGGCACCGACGTCAGCGAGGCCGTCGCCATCGGCGCCTCCGCCATCGAGCTGGACACGCCGACGGCGGCCGAGCCACCGCTGACGGAGGCGGCGGAGGCAACGGCGCCGCTGACCCTCGACGCCAGGGAGGAGGAGACGATCCTGCCGTACGACACGCCCGCGGGCACCAGCGGCGAGCCGACGCCGTCGGCAGTGCTGCAGCAGGCGGAAATGGCGCTGGCGGCGGCAAACGTCGCCATGGACACGTCTGCCGCAGGCGTCGACGCTGCAACCGCCGCCATGGCTGCCGCCGTCAGCGCCACAGACGCCGCTGCGACGGCGCTGGAGGCCGCAACGGACGCGACTGTGGCCGCCATGTCCACCGGCGGCGATGCCGGTGACGTGACGCCGGCGGAGGCGGCGCCCGCCGTCACGACGGCGGACGAGGGCACGCAGGCTGGCGGCGGCGGCGGCGGCGATGTGACGGAGGAGGCGCCGGTAGCGCCGAGGTCGTCGCCAGCGGAGCCGGTGTCGGGCGAGGCGGCAGGGGAGGGCCCCACGGGCGTGTTTAGCGCGGTGAAGCGGATGGTGGAGGAGGAGGTGGGAGAGACCGGCAGCAAGCTGGAGCTTCAGCAACAGCACGAGGCCGCGGGGCTTGAGCCTGCTGGGCCCACGGACATCACGGTGTAGGAGGACGCTGCACGCGCTTGCCTCATGGTTACGATGCGGTGCAGAGGCAGTCAGTGCCTGAAGCGTGGCTGGGTTTGCTGCCGCGTTCCATGTGCCTGGTGTTAGGAGTGGCCGAGAGGGTGGAATGGCGTGTTGGCGTTACGTGGCGGCGGTGCTGGACCTGGTGACCGGTCTGGCGCTCAGTGTAGCACGCGGCGAGTACCATGTGGAGGTGGGTTTTCGGACGCTGCTGCATACAAGTGTTGTTGTTGGCGCGGCCTGATATAGGTCATGGATGTGTTTTGGCTGCGCTCCGAGGTGGCGCGGTTCGGACGGATGGTTGTTGGCAGGCCTGGGCATTTTAGCCTCGCGAATGTAGATATCTAGTTGCTGTTCTGGGGAAGGCATTGTCTGGAGACGCGTTCTTCACGTTGTGTGTTCATTGTGGAAAAATATCCCACCGTTGCCATGCTGCTACTGCCGGTGGCCTGGGCACGCCAGCAACATACACCATGATAACTGATTTCGGTTCTGGGCAAGGCAACGTCTGGAGACGTGTTGTTCGCGTTATCTGTTGACCTTTGGGTGACCCAGCCTTGCCTTACGAATCCCCGCCCTGTTGACTAAAGATGTTGCGATTGATGTGTGGCACATACGTTGATGAGGGAGAGCCAGTTAAGCAAATTTTCATGTTTCATGATCTTCTCTCGGTTACACGGTCCCCTCTTGCGCGCGTTCATCCCACCATCCAACCCGCAGCAACAACCAAAAACATGCAGCTCACATGTACAGGCAGGTGAACAACGCGCAGCCCACTCCGCCAGCCCTCTTGCCGCTTGTGGGGTCAACCAGCTTCAGGCAAAATTTGCACCTGTGGAGGGCCGCCATTGCATTTGCGCTTCTGCTGGAGTTCCGTCAAATGCAAACCCGCCGCTCCACACCGCACCGCACCGCACCGCAACCGCCAACGCCTACCGCCACATTCCCCAACCATGCGACGGCACTGGCACAGGCGTAGGCATCAGCTCCCTAGTGTACATTGCGCCACTGTCGTCTGGCACATGGGCAGAGGAGGTCACACACAAACACGCGTCATGCTGCAGCAGCTGCGAACGCTAAAACACACCCTTGCGAGCTGGGCGTGCTACGTTCAAGGCCACAGGCCCTGCAGGAAGCAGGGGGTCGGGATCTCGATGCCCTCGAACGCCTGAGTGGCGGGGATCTTGCAGGGCAGGGCGACGGCCTGGCCGGGCACCACGGCGGCCTTGGAGAACACGGTGGTGCCGAAGGGGTCAGCCAGGTGCTCAGACAGAGCCTGCGAACAGGACGCACGAGGGGCACGTGTACAGTTCAGTGCACAGCATGCGGTCAAGGTACACGTGCGCCCGATGCTCATGCGCCCGGTGTGAAGGTGAAGTAAATGGGAAAGTGTGTACGAGTACTTGCCTTCCTCTGCACCACCACCTAAAACTTCAAGCTTGCAGGGCTGTCGAGACCTTTCAGCCACGGCAACACTCTGCTGCACACCAGTACATGACTTACTGCCAGGGGGCCCTTGCCGGTGACCTGGGCAGCCATGGTGAAGCCAATGAAGGCAAGCTGCGGGCACGAGGGGCAGAAGCGTCTTCGTCAGCAATGTACCATGCCTTAACGGCCCCACCGCACAAAAGAAGAACAGCTCCCGGCCACGACCTGCCGTCCCCAGACATTTCGCAGGATACAGAACAACCTAAACACCAACACCGGCAGCCGTAGCAGCAGCGCACAGCGCTCCTCACCATGGCCAGGCGGCCGTTCTTGATCTCCTTGACCTTCAGCTCAGCCAGGTCGCCGGGGATGAAGGGGGCGAACACGCCGCCGGGGTAGCCGGGCTGCGCACAGGGACACCACGCATGTCGTATCAGCACATACGCAACCTCCTAAGCGCCCATCCCCGTGCGATGACGGGCCAGCTGTGCCGCTCACATCGCACCAGCCAATCGCACCAGCAGAAAGGGAAGGCAATGTCAGCATGAGCACCATGGTTGGCACCAACCCGCTGTACCATTGCTGCAGATCAATCGCCGCACACGCCCTAAACCGCAACCCGCTCTCGAGCGGCCGCTACCAGCAGCAGCTCTCGTCCCCCGTTCCGTGGATGCCATGCCCATCTCGAGCCCTTGCCATCAGTGCCAGCCGGACCCACCTCGTGGGGGGGCAGCTTGTTGTTGGTGAAGATGGGGTCCTGGTCCACGGAGCCAGGGTTGCGCAGGTCCTGCCAGCGGCGGACCTCCACCCAGTGCATGGCGAAGAACTCGAAGGCCAGCAGACCCAGGGGGCCGAACGGCGACTTCACGGTGGCACCAGCAGAGTACCAGAACACGTCGGGGCGGACGATCTCCTGCGGAAGCAGAGTGCGAAGGCGGTGTTACGCTACTGCACGTGCGCATACCAGGCATTGACTAGTATGAGCTAAAGCAAGAATGGGCGCCACCACCCCGGGCGGGTAGTCCAGGTCTGGAACACGGCCGAGTGCAACTTGAAGGCTGATACCTCACCTCCCACCTCCCACATGTCAGGCCTGTGTACAGATGCATGTAACTAACAGTACACAACATGGAGCAAACGCACCTGGACCAGGATACCGGCAACGGCAAGCATGGCCCAGCGGCTGTGCACCAGCTCAGCCTCGCGGAACCACTTCAGGGACTCGGGGTTGGCGCCCAGGCCCAGAGGGTCGAAGCTGTAGGGACACGGACGAAGGGCAAATGTCATGCAGTGTGCCGAAAGAGGTCAGGGTGTGTGACGAAGTGTGCACAACCCTGAGGGGATAACGCAAAATCAGGGGTAGGTTGACACCCGACAAAGTGGCCCGGCACTTCAAGCAACGCAGTTCGCCTGTTCTCACCCGAAGTCACCCGGCAGCTCGCCCTTCAGGTGAGCCGGGGGGTTGCTGCCTGCGAGCGGCACAGCGCGCGACGAAACGTTCAGTCGCGCCAGGCCATGCGAAGGGACCTCCGTCGACCGACAACAGCGACATGATCAGCTATGCAATAGCGCTGTAGGCTGATTTGGTGTAATTGAACTGCCATGGCGATCCGCAAATCGATGGATAGGCGTGACTGCGTTCTGGTCGGCGACCCTGGCTACGCTGATGCGCAAGTGTAGCAAGCTGCTCCGCTGCACTCTGCCGCTACTGCCCGCAAGCTACTTGACTACTGCATAGCAGCTGCTCACCCGGCAGCCAGAGAGGGCGGGTGGAGGCACGAGTGACCACCGACCGGCGAGAGACGCCGGCGGGGCGAACCTGAACAGACGAGCGAGCGGCCAGCATCATTTTACAAGGTTGTGCCGAGACAGTCTGGACTGGTTCAAGCACCAGTTCTAGGCACAACCAGGCTGCTTTGAGCAGGGCACAACTTTCACGTACGGCAAGATCTCTCAGTCTCCAAATCTTCATCGCTCTCTCACCTTCCCCTGCCCAAATTGTTTGACAATAACTAATGTACTACTTGCTGTCGTTTGCCTGATACTGCCAATGTCGCGCACGTTAGTCCTGACCCTGACGTGGGCGCTTTTAGGGCGCTTTCTGCCAGACACCCGCTGTGATCCATGAACAATATATTCATACGATAAAACACTATACGGTAGTATAGCATGTTGCAGATGCGGCAGCAGCTCTGCCCCGCGGGTCATTCACGCTGGTGGCGCAACAAGGGGCACCGACAGCCAGGGGCGGACGACAACAACGGGGGGAATCCCGGTGTCACCCCGTCACCCGGACGGAGGCGTAACGCTCACGCTCTCAGACGGTGCTTAAGACAGCCTTACCCAAAGTCAAGGTGCAATATGAGGTCCAGGGGAGGAAGCGAGAATTACAGGAGGGTCATCAGGGTGTAGTGCGTGCCCCTCCCACCTTCCCCGGGTGCGGTTGCCCTGGCGCCTGGGATGAGAATGGGTACACAATTGAGACTTGCAACTCGGGTCAGTGCTGAGCACCTTGCTATGGCATGCTCAGCTATTCTGACGGCTTCCGCGCGCCAGCATTAGGCTGCACGGCGTAATGCGTATGACACGCAAGGCTGCAGTCAAGTTGGGGGTTGGGGGCCGCTTTCTCTGAATAGCGTCAAGCCACGCTGTGGCGTTGTAGGTGCTGGGTCAGTGTCAACAGCGAACAACACAAGTCAGCAGCGCCGGTTGGACAACACCATGGCCGGCCAGCTCCTGCTAGCAGCTGCCTGGTGAACACAAGGTGCGGCACGCCTGCCAATGCCTTAAGCCCAAGTGGTGTCACCCGGAGCTGCCTAAGCTTCCTGACCCTTGGCGGCGGCCTGTGCACGGAGGTTCTGGCGTGCTGATACTATATCTATGGTTGTGCCGTCTACGCTGGGGAGGACTACCGGTACCGGCAGGGGTTGGCACGCAGGCGGCATGCGCTCGAGTGCGGTGCGCATGCTGGGGCATTCGGTCCCGCGTTTACAGACGCACCCTGTTTCCGTATCATGGGCTGTGCTCTCACATGCACAGCAGTGAGCTGCAACAGCACCACCTCATCCGGATGTGGGTGGTGCCACATGCACACTGGTCTGCACTATGGTAGTGTACGCAGTGTATGCATACCGAATGGGTGCAACACACAAGTGGCCGGGCTGGACAACACATCGGCTGCCTAATTCTGCTCTGTGCTTTGCTTGTGGGTACATGAGCTGGGCCCTACCTCTGTGGCGTGAAGTGCTTGGCATGGGTATGTGGTGGCATGAGCGAGCGAGGACGAGGGTGGACAGTTGGACCAGGTTGGACCACCGCGCATGGGGACGTCCCCTTGCGTGGCGCGTCACGTGCCAACAAGGTTTGCGGTACGGGAGTGCACTGTTCACCGTTGCCGACAGCGCGTGACACATACGATCAAGGCAACAAGTGGGGGGCCACCAGCGCATGCTCTTGTATTGTGCATGTGCGTGGCTACGGGGGATGCGCTGGGAAAACGGCGAGCAAGCGCACCGGCAGGTTGGCCAAGGTGGTTAGAACCGTTGAGCTTTTTATGAAAACGTGCGCACCGGCAGCCAGAGTTAGGATAGCGCAGGCTGTATGTAGATGTTCTGAACTGATGCATGGCTAGCACGAGTGTATGGGCGCATCCGCGCTCTGTCACAGACGACCCGACGCGTGCAGCCAGTCAGTCACCGAATTGCAAAGCGCAGCGTCATTGAAATGCACCAATTACGCCTAACTTGACACTTCTTAGACGTTGCAGCTCGGAAGGTTTGTTTAGGATGAGCCAAACTGGCCCAGCCGGCTTGCACAGTCGCAGCTCGGCATGGGTCCCCGGCTCCGACGTCATTGCCGATATTCGCGGGCGGCTGGCGGTCTATGCCGACGATTGGCAAGATGGTTGGCGTGCAGGAACAAAGTGAGCGTTTTTGCCGGCTGCCATCAGCCACGTGAACCCCTCGAGCTGCGGCCCACCGCCACTAGACCACCTGGGGTCCCTCAACCCAGCTCCCGGGGGCTCACCGGCAAGCTGTGACTACTGCCCCCTGACGCGCACAGGATCTTAGCCCCATCTACATACATATTCCTGGCATCCTTGCTCCCAGCGTTGGCCTTCGGGTTACAGCTGGACCAGGACACACGTGCGTGGGGAAATGGATGGGGCCTTGGAAAGCGTGGCCCCGACAGGGGAGGCTGCGGGCAGGCCTATGGGGGCCGGCGGCTGCCATGCTGCTGGTACTGGACAGCATCTATGACACATACTAAAGTTACACTTGCAGTTCACGGCCGGATGCACCGTGCTTGAATACTCTGCCTCCTAGGGGCGCAGTGAAATTGGCATGGGGGCACACGGGCCACGTGGGGCACATGGGGCCTCCGGCTAAGGCTGAGTAGGACACCATGGGGCCTCTAGCAGCAACCGTGTGTGCAGTCACGACGCCGGATGTAACAGCGGCCCACTACCGTTCGTACGCGCTGCGGGTATGAGGGCCTACTGCTCTAGCACCGGGCGTCCGAATGCAGCTCATGCGCCCGCTGTGCCTAGGCTGCCACCAGGGAAGCGATACTACTGTATAACGCAGTTCAAGGTGCAGTCGCCGCAGCCCATCCTGCTGCTACATCTAGCCTAAGGTGCCCTGCTTCCCCCACCGGTGCCGCTGCAGGGGGCACGCTGGGTGTGGTGCACGTGCTGGCGGCCACGGCCATGACGGGGGTGCTGCAGGTGTGTATTATGGTACACCACACCGTCCTTACGGCTGGTGTGGGTCAGGAAGGGGCCGAGGCGTGCATAGGGAGCCACGGCCATGACGGGGGTGCTACAACTGGGTCAGGTGGCAACTGACTCTGGCATCATTTGTTGGTAAGCCGCCCTGACACAACGCCAGGCAGGCGTGGGTAGACAAGGTTGCGCTGAGGTATGATAAGGTGGCCTAGGCGGCAGGTGTGGGCTGCTGTGTATGTGGCACGGACGTTTGGCTGCCTCTGGTAGCTGCAAGGGGACCGGGCGCGAGCAACACTGCACACCGTACAGCCTGTCCGCAGGTCCTCATGGGCCGAAGCGGCGGCACCGGCGTGGCACGGGCAAGCAGCAGCACGGGTCCAAGGAATGTACGCTGGCCGACCAGAGCTGTCGTCCGCCCGCATGCATTCACGCCCTGCCCATCATACACATCAGCATGCTGGTCCAAAATGCAGGGCGGGGCCACCCCTGCGGAGCGCTGCATGCCAGAGCAGCTCTTCCATGCCGCACCCCTTCCCATGCCGACACACGCTCGTGCACCGCACCCCCAAATCCGTACTCTACTGCAGGCGCTGGTGGGCGGCCAACCGCTGCTGATCGTGGGCGTCGCGGAACCCATCGTCATCATCTACGGCTTCATGTACGAGTTTGCGAAGGGCCAGTCGGGCCTGGGCGCCGGGCGCTTCCTGCCCTGGGCCGCCTGGGTGTGCGTGTGGACGGCCGCCATGGTGGCGCTGCTGGCGCTGGGCAACGCGTGCCGCGGCGTGGCGGCCTTCACGCGCTTCAGCGGGGAGGTGTTCGGGGCGCTCATCGGCGTGCTGTTCCTGCAGCAGGCGGTCAAGGTGTGGAGCGTGGGCATGGGTTAAGACACGAGGGGGTTAGCCGTCAGGGAGTGGCTGCATTGATTTGCAGCGCATGCGAGTGCACACGTGACGCACACGTGTTCACGTGATCTGGCACGCCCCTTACCTGTACCCCACGCTCGCATTGCTCAGCACCAACAGCGTTACACGTGACCCCTCCACACCTCCCTTACCAACGGCTGCAGGGCCTCATCGCCAACTTCCGCGTGGAGTACAGCAGCGAATCACCAACCGCCGGAGCGCCGCCGCCAACCGCCGACTCGTACGAATGGCGGCTGGTCAATGGCCTGTGGAGCCTGCTGCTGGCGCTCGGGCTGTTCGCCTCCGCCCTCGTCGTAGTACGCGCCCGCCGGTGGCGCTTCCTCCGCGCCCGCCTCAGAGGCTTCCTCGCCGACTACGGACCGCCCGCCATGGTAGGCACAGTATGCGGAAGTCTAGGGCCCTTGTTGCCACAGCCGTACACGTTCCAAGCCACCCTCTGACGCCCTGATATGCGCTTTGCGATTTAGGAAGCCCAGCCGCCGCCCATGCCGCCTTGCTGCATGATGCGGATTAAATCACACGTTTGTACCATTAAAAATGACAATGATCAGGTTCTGGTGTGGAGCGCTGCGTCGTTCATCATCTCCTTCTCCAATGGCGGCGCGGCCCCTCCCGGTGTGCCCCGTCGCGTGTCCTCCGGGGACGTGTGGGACGCAACGGGGGACAGCGGCGGCGGCGGCGGTGGCGGCGGCGGCACCAAGACGTGGCACGTGGCACGGCGCATGGCGGAGGTGCCGGGAGGCTACATAGCCGCGGCTCTAATACCAGCGCTGGTCATCACCGTGCTCTTTTACTTTGGTAAGCTCTTGCATTGCAGTGGGACAAGTGTGCAATAGGCGATTGTCACTGCGCACGGGGTGCACGTTGTGGCCAGGGGGCATTGGCAAGGCCTGGGGCACTGCACTGCTGGCGCGAAGAGGGGCCAATGCGCCCTTGTTTGCCCGGCACTCCGCCGCGGCCCGCACCGCCCACCAACTTCCTCCGCCGCTGTTACACTGTGGATGTGCGGACGTGGGGCCGCGACTCTGCACCGCACACCTTACCGCTGCTTGTTGCAACCTGTTGCTCCCGTGTGTTGCCCATGCCGCCCCCCCCCCCAGACCACAGCGTGTCCAGCCTCATGGCCCAGCAGCCCGAGTACAACCTGGCCCGGCCCCCCGCCTACGCGTGGGACCTGCTGCTGCTGTCGGGCATGACGCTGCTGTGCGGCCTACTGGGCCTGCCGCCAGTCAACGGGGTGCTGCCGCAGGCGCCCATGCACACGCGCAGCCTGGCAACCCTGGGAAGCAGGGTCGCCAGGGGCAGGGGCGGGGGCGGCAGCACTGCGGCAGTGGATGATGCGGAGCGAAAGGGGGTCGTGGAGGATGGTGGGAGGGGTGTAGGGGAGGAGCAGCAGGCGACGGGGCAGCAGCAGCAGCAGCAGGGGCAGCTGGTGCACAGGCACGCGAGGGGGAGAGCTGGGGTGTCGGGAGCGGAGGAGGGGGTGGAAGCCGGGGAGGTAAGGCTAATGGTTGGGGAAGGTGGAGGGTTCGCAGCACCGGCGGTTGGGGCGGTTGGTGGAGGTGTAGCTGGCGGCAGCTGCGTAGGCAGGGCCAACGGCCACAGCCATGACACCTTCACGTCAAACGGCCCACCGTCACAGGAGGGGCAGCGCAAACTGTGCAACGCTGCCGGTGTTGGGGTGGGGACCGGCCCGGAGCTGCTGCAATCTGGTGCGCCGTCGGACCCTTCTGTTCAACCCCACGCCCACCAACGAGAGCGCGGGGACCAGGACGCTCAGCCCCAGGCACACGTGGCACACGTGTCGGCGGCCGTGACGCTGACAATGCACGTTGTGGAGCAGCGGCTCAGCAACCTGCTGCAGTCCCTGGGCGTGGCGGCGTGCCTCTTCGCCACGCCCGCAATCCGGCAGATACCCGAGGTGAGGCCCGCGGCCGCGGCGGCTCTGTACCGTCCTGCACTTCATTCCACGGCTTTGCCATTCCCACACAATCATGTGTCCATGTGCCTCCGCCCTTCCCATTCCAAGGCAATTCAGTAGCGACCGCGTTAGGCAACCTGGGAACGTAGATGACAGCTGCTCCCGGCGCCAAAGTGTCTGCCTTTGTGCCCCTGAACCCAACCACCCGTGCCACACACTCCCCACCAGGCCGCTTCGCTGCTTCTGCTTGTCACCTCAATTACTCTCCGCGTGTAGGCACCAGCGTTTCCGTGCTTCCCTGACGCCTTACACGGTTTCCTCGCGTTCACGCGTACCCCCGCCAGGCGGTGCTGTGGGGTTATTTTGCCTTCATGGCTGCCGAGTCGTGCGGCGGCAGCCAGATGGTGGACCGTGTGCTGCTGCTGGCCACGGACCCGGCGCGCAGGGCGGCGCTGCTGCGGGGCCCCCACGCCCCATACCTGGAGACCGTGCCCTTTGCGGTCACTGCCGCCTTCACTGTGCTGCAGGTGCGGCTTGATGTTAGGTTGCACAACGTTGTGTTTCGTGGCAGTGGGCAAGGTGCCCCTCCCTTGCATCGCCGCCCCCACCACGTGGGCTACATGCGCACCCGCTGTCACGTGACCACACTGCCCTGGAGCGGAACTGCGGGGCGGCAAGGTGCAACCATGCAGCCTTTTCTACTAGGATGTTGCGCACCCCGGGCACGCACTGACACGGGCTCTTGACTGTTGCAGATGTACTCCGCCCCCTTCGGGCGCGTGCATTGAAGCGGGTCCGTGGCACATACACGTTGTACCGCTGCCATGTTGTGACACCGTGGGCATTGGCCGCCTTATGCAGGTGGCGCTGCTGGCGGGCCTGTGGGCGCTGGTGACGTGGGCGGGCGTGGGCGGCATCGCCTTCCCGGTGCCCATCATGGCGCTGGTGCCCCTGCGGAGGTACCTGCTGCCCAGGTGGGTGTGTATTAGCATGATTAAAGGGGTGTGTGGCGCTAAGACACATGCTGCCCATCATGGTGCTGGCGGCGGTGCGGAGGTGCCTGCTGCCCAGGTTGCTGTGTATAAAGGTGTGTGGTAGTGTGCGTTGCGGAGACACAAGCTGCATGTCAAGGCGCTGCTCAGGTGTCGGGTCAGACGCTAACGTGCTCAAGGATGGGGCTACAACACGGTTCGCTTCGCTCAGTGCCAGTGCCTCACACTCCGCCCCCTGCCCCGCCAGGCTGTTCCGCTCCGCCCACCTCAAGGAGCTGGATGCGGCGGAGTACGAGCAGGCGCCTCCCCTGGAGCCTTGCCCTGGGTCGGGACAGGAGCTGGTGCCGCCGCGGCTGCTGTCCCTGCTGCCGGTGGAGCTCACACACTCGCACCCACACCTGTATTCACGTCCAGGCAGTGGCGGCGGTTCGACGGGGGCATTCTCCCATGGGGGCATGGGGCACGTGGCAGGTGCAAACGGTGTGGGTGTGGCAGCCAGTGGAGACGCGGGAGGGCGGGGAGCGGAGGAAGTGATCCTGACAGGAAGCCCATTGGCGGGTGAGGGACATGGGAGTGGCGGGGAGGCCGAGGAGGAAGAAGCGGCATCGGCCGTGGCGGCGGCAGCGGCGGCGGTGGCCGGGCTGGAGGGAGAGCGTGGCGTGATTGAAATGGAGCACATGGGTAGCCAGCCGGTGCACCATCTGACGCGGGGGGAGCTGCGGCAGCGGCTGAGGCTGGTGGGGGCAGCGGCAGGGGAGGAGGGGCTGGGGGCCACGTGGGAGGGAGGGTCGGGAGGTCCCGGGGGCAGTGGGAGAGGGCAGCATGGGACAGCGGGGGGAGGGACGGGGGAAGGGGACGTGGTGTGATGGCTGAGAGTGCGGCCAGGTAGGAAGTTTGAGTGGATGGAAGGTGTTGACGAGGGGCATGGCGGGGGGCTTCGGAGTGTGGGGTGTGGGGCGGAGCGTATGGATGGTAAGAGCGCTGAGGGGGCCTAGGGAGTTGGAGTGTGAAACCAAGAGGAACACAATACGAGGAAACGCCCGCCACGCGGCGCGCAGTTGCGATTGTCGGAGAAGGTATGTTGTGAGCTGCGCTTTGTGATGCATGGACACCGGTAGCACGGGATTCGCTTTAAGCCGTGTTCAAGTTCTTTCCCATGACTTGGAGCGCCTGCACAGAGTGCGAGAACCAGTCAGACGTAATTGACATGCGGTGCATGGGCTGCCGGTACTTTGGTAGCAGCCTGGCAATGACCCGTATGTCGTGGTAGAGCGTTGGTGTATGGCTGTTGGTGTAGCATTAAGCACCGTGGGTTGACATGCCGGCAGGCAGGTGGACCGGGGCCAAATGAGGTGGACCACTACGGTACTCGGCACGCACACGTGCCGAGGTGCAACCTCGCCACCACTAGAGACTTGTCCTTACCGCTAACCCCCCTCCTCCTTAGTTCACG
>VFQN01002817.1_pt1 | contig 26050 bp, 42 predicted proteins | sample 3512371 | NCBI WGS metagenome assembly VFQN01 (sample SAMN10412370, study PRJNA504923) | tailings metagenome | isolation source: Replicate 2 from Balatoc abandoned mine | place: Philippines: Itogon, Benguet | collected 2017-08-28 | reverse complement strand
TCGGGAGCCGACAATTAATTGCACTTTTTGACAGACCCTCAGACAATTAATTTTTTCTATTGACAAGACCCCCTGAGCAATTATTTTTGTCAATTAATTTGTGCCACTACGGTAGCTGGTATCCGTCGTGTCTTATGGCAGCGCCGCGCATGCCGGACTTGGCCCATATCTTTTGAGCAGGAGGAATGGCAAACGATCGAATTCATTGAGTGTCTGTCCTGCACGTCCGCGCACGCACACCGTGCATGCCAGGTGCTGCCCTGGTGTGCTGACCTTGACACGCCCGCATGCGCGTATGGCTGCATGCCAATCGCGCCCGCTCACAACGAATCGAAGAGGTTGCGTCTTCCCTAATAACACGCCACCGTAGAATTTGTAATCAACCTATAACCTCGAAACTGCAGTTCAGCGGGAACGACTTACGGACACTGCTGGAGCTGCGGATTTGCCAGTTGTCTATTCCATGGTTACGGTTATGAAACCATGAAACCTTCATAGCACTTGCTATTGCGACTGGATCTTACTCGGCGGCGCGGAGTGCAAGCTGGTCGACAAGCGGAGGGCTGAACGATGAAGGCGAGCGCGTTAGACATGATCGGATGCATTCATTTGCAATTATCATATCCAAGTAACACGCGTGTAGAATTTGGGTCGACGTCTGTCACGACAAGCTCCCATGGCTAAGACGCACGCACAAAAGCGTTGCTTTACCCCAATCTTGGACATTGAAACATCATACCTCAGGCCCTCGGTCTTCCTAGCCTGCCACCGCGTGCGTCCGCGTGCATGGCGATGGCAGCACCCAAGCCCCTGAGGCGCATCGGGGCGTCAGCGAGCAGCAGACAGTGCTGCCCAGGCTTGCTTAGGTATAGGTGGAGAGGAGGATGGCACGTAATGCGGGCAGCAACTGATGCGCTGGTGGGTGCGCCTGGGGGTTACAGGGTGGGGTGAGGGGCTGGGGGTGGCTGAAGACGCGGCAGCTGCTGCGCCATGCTCGCTCGGTGATGCAGTAGGGCTACTTACGTAGGAGAGGCCGCGACAGGGTTGCAGCAAGCATGGCAAGGGCCTGTGGGAAGGGTCTGGTTGAGCTTCTTTGGCCGGGGTGTCTGGTCGTGGCGGTTGGGCTGGCACTGAGCTTTCCGTCCGCCGCCGTTTGGATGCCGGGACGCCAAGGATCTAGGGCATGTGTTGCGTCAGCATCAGGAGAAGCAGCAGCAGTAGGAATCTCGCGAGCAGCGTGGCAGCAGCAGGCGATGCCGAGGCGCTGGCGTCGTGGCAGGGAGCTCCCCTGGTGGCAACAGCAACGACAGTGCCCGCACGGGCCAACCGCAACCGCAACAACGGAGGCAGCAGCAGATGCAGAAGAGCAGAGCAGACCTCGCTGTGGCGGAAGGGAGGGGTGCGGTGGCGCGGCAACCTTGCGCGTTGTAGCAACACGCACGAGCGCCTGCGCGTGAGGGAAGCGGGATTGGGCCTCAGCGTGCTTAGCACGCCCCCTGCATTAAGCCCACCCTCGCTGTCCTACGCCCTGGGCGGTGCCCTGGATCCGGGAGGTCGGCGCCGCACGGCTGGTTTCGCGGGCTCCGGACACTCCCCCACGCGTGCAGAGCGTTCCTTCTCTTGACTCCTTCGCTTGATACGGCCTATCACGGCATGCCCGCATGCGGGCAGCTCTTGAACCGAAAGGCCTGCCATCACCGCATAATCACCCTATACTGAATGGTGTCCCTCCGTGGTCCAGGGTATCGGCGGGGGCGCGAGTCAGGAGCAGCAGCAGCAGGAGCAGGAGCAGCTGCAGCTGCAGCAGGTGGCGGAGGCGGAGCTCCGTGTGGCTGAGGCGGTGGACGAGGCGGTGGCGTCCGTGTCCCTGCCGCCCGCCCCTCAGACAGCGGTGGTGGCACCGCTACCGGACAAGAACTTTGGCGTGCTGCGGGGCGGGCGGTATCCCTTCCTGTACGACAACGTGTACGGCCTGCCTGTCGTGCGGGAGGTCGCGTCGTACGGGGAGGTGCTGGAGGGCATCCGGTGGGTTGGTGGCGGGCTGTTGGGCGGATCGTCGCACGGAGTGTTTCCTGGGCCTGACAAACCATGCCGCAGGCTAGTCGTTCAGTAGCGAACACGGGACGCGATGCCGGTTCCTGTTGGCTACGGCTGCCGCTGTGTTGACAGTCGGCGTGCTCCCCGGTCCGTCCCTTGCCCGCAGCTCCCGGCGAGTCACGGAGCTGCTGTGGTTCTCGGAGGGCCCTGCGCCCAGCACCCTGCGCAGCGGGGGAGCGCTGGAGGTGGGGCTGGCGGCAGGGGCGATGGGGTTGCGGGAATACTGGGTGGGCATGCGGGGTGATGAGGCGGGGCCTGGGAGGCGGAGAGGGGAGGCGAGGGAGAGGTGCCTGAGTTGCGGTGAACCCCTCCCGGGCCAGAGCTACCTAGTACCGTCCCTTGCTGACGCCCATGTTGGCGATGCTTCGCCTTGCTGTGCTCGCCTTCCGCATTCTCCTTCCCAGGGCGGCCGTTGCCTGGTCCGGTACGCCAACGGCCAGGTGAAGCAGTCCGTCATCCCGCCGTGGGACCTGCGGGTACAGCAGGTACGGCACGGCGTACGACGCACGCCAGCAGCACGGCCCACATGTTTTCCGCTCACACTGCCGCAACAGTCCAGTACGTCTTCGCAAGCTGGGCACCTGCTGCTGCACCACTGGCGCAAATTGTGCATACTACTGTGGAAGACTAATGACTGTACCGTGCTCGTACCGCAGGCCATCTCCGACTACGGCCTCCCAACCGCCACCATCCCCTTGGAGCCGCGGCTCAACCCGGGGCTGCCGGCGGCGTCGGCGGAGCTGCGAGCGGTTGGTGGCGGCGGCGCGCTTGCAGACGGTGACAGTGCTGCGGCGGCGGCCGAGGCGGGCGTAGGGGGCCTGGCGTGGGACCCGCTGACCGGGAACGCGGTGGAGCCGCCGTCGGTAAGCGCCGAAGACGGTACTTCCGTTTGCATGTGTGTGGTGTCGTTTCAACGGTATGGCGTTGTGCACTCGGGTCCGTACCTGGTAGGCACGTGCACCTGGTGGACGCGGAGGATGTTGTGATAATGACCGACCGTGGGTACGGCATAGGGAGCGGCAGGGGAGGCACAACGGGTAATGATGCACGCCGCCACGAGTGTGTTTGGTATCGGTAGGTGCCCAAGCGGTGGGTCGCCCGCCCCTTCGCCAGCGCAAGCCAACCCATCAGTGCCAACATCGGCTCACTGCTGCGTGCGGCCACCCTTCCTGGTGCGCCAAGCTGCACCGGTAAGGAGGACTCGTGAACGTGTGCGCACCTTCATTATTCGCCGGCCCGCAGGACATGCGTCGCGGCCCGGCGGTGGGGCCCACCGACCTTGAGGCGGCGGCGGTGCTGGGCACCCGGGAGCAGCTGGGCGAGCTGGTGGACGAAAGCGTGCAGGTGGGGGCAGGCAGGTGGGGGTTAGAAGATATGGGTTAGCCCATACGAGAAGGGTCGATGCGGAAAGGAGATACTCCAATGCGCACATCGCCTTGCATCTTGTCAAGCAGTACTTTGGCGCGCTGGCACAGGGCATCTGGCAACAACATGAACCCAGCGCCCTGGGTTAAACTGGTGGAATGGGGAAGGGCCCTGTCACCCGGTCAGCGTCCTGTGTGGTAGCAGGAAGCACACAACTCATGTGGAAGTCATCGATGGCATTTTGAAGCCATTATGCACTAGGCCGCCTAGTAGTATCAGCAAGAAACCCACGCGTGTCCCCAGATCGCGGCTGCCGACGTGGACCTCCTGGTGGCGGAGCGGGAGGCGTGGCTGGAGGCGGCGCAGCAGGTGGAGGACGAGGCGCGGGCGGCCAGGACCAACGCGGCGCAGGGGTGAGTCGTGAGTGCGCTGCGTGAGTGCAACAGCGGTAGTACACTGCTGTCTCACACTCGCACTTGGGCGTGAGGGAGGCCCCAGGCCCCTGTGGCGCCTGTGTGGGTGAGGGCATGACGTGTCGATGGCCAGGGGCGCCTGAGCACCACGCATTTCACACCCGCGTTTGGCGGGTTGGTACATGCGGTCGGGCGCAAACGGCGGCAGGACTTGCCCAATGCAAGGTGCTTCACCGTCCTAAGGGCCTTTACCGGGCGCGGGCATGCACCCACCTTCTGACATGGTGCTGTCCGACCCTTTCCCCAACTTCCTATGTGCAGTTGGTGTTTTTATTGCTGCTGCAATTCGTGCCCTCTGTCCGTTCGTCCCCGTGCAGGTCCGCGCAGAACGGCCAGGCCGGCTTCAGCATCGGGGCGTGGCTAGAGAACATCCAGCTCACTAACGAGCAGCAGGTGGGTGTGGGTTAGCGGCAGGCGGGCGTGGGTAAGCAGCATATTGGTTTGGGTAAGCGTTAGTGGATGTGGGTTGTCGGCAGATGCTGGCAGCGTCCGGGATTCGCAGGTGCTCCATCCTGGGTCGTTAATGTGGGCTTGTAAGCAGCGCGGCGCCCCGTTGCTCCTCCGTAACACACTTTCCTCGGTCCATCGGCCCCTGTGGGACCCGCTGGGAGGACCCGCGCCACACTAGATGTATCGTGTGCCGTCAGGCTGCATCCCTCACCCCACCACTATCCCCCGCTGTTGCTCCTCCTCCAGGCCCTGGTGCTCAAGTACGTCCCCCTGCTGGGCCCCGTCATCGGCAGCGCCTTCATCATCGGCCTCTACCTGCTGGCTCGCCTGGTCAAGGTGGGGCCTGGGGCGTGTGGCGTACACGTGTGGGATGATGAAACGCGTGGGGGATGCGTTGTACGGCCTCCGTGTGCCGCGTGCCGCGAACGGGGTCGTGCAGGGGTTTGGGAGGCTGCGTGGGAGCCCTCCTCCTGTGCAGGGCATGCACGCGTTGCTGCCTTTGGCACCAAGTTCACGCCATGCCATGGCCATTGAAGGCGGCGTGCGCTGTCCTGGAATGGCTGCACCCGACCTGCACCTGCACATGGCTACACCCACTGCTGCGACGCTGTGGGGCCCGCGCCGTCGCGCGCACGGCCAACTCGGGGCACCATTCTCAGCAACCCATGCCAACACCACACGGTGCGGCTCGGTGCGGCTTATCCTATTCTGGTAATGCTGCTGCTGCTGCCAAGCTCTGCTGCTACCGCTCCCTGCCCTTGTCCCTGCCACCCCTTACAGGGTGACCTCACGGACCGCCTCAAGATGATGGACTCGGAGGCGGAGAAGAAGAAAAAGCTCGCGCTCAAGGTGAGCGTGAGCGAGTGCTGCCTCTTGAAATTTGGCTTCCCCAATGTCCCATGCATGAGGCTAGCAGCGCCAGCGCCACTACCGCAGGGCTGCAGCAGAAGCACAAAGGCAGGCCAGCAAGGTGGTGGCCGTACCCCAGACCCTACCCCAGACCCATTTCGCAGCCCTCCCCCAGAGTCGATGCTGTGCTTTTTGGGCGAAGTGACCCTCGGGGCTGTGTTGCTTTGTCACTTGTGACAGACCGCGCTACCCCATGCCTCAACACGTGCCGCCCCCCACGCGATACCCCCGCAGGAGGCCCGCATTGCCTTCCTGGAGGAGGAGGTCCCGGGCATGGTGGCCAAGGGGGCGACCCTAGGTGCGTGCGCTATGGCAGCGCTGGTACCTGGCGCAGAAGCGAGCGCAGGCCTTGCGAGCTGTCCGCCGTTGCTGCGGAGGGCAGCAACTAGCCTCATCCCCGCCTGGCACCTCTGCGACGACACCGCGCTTTTTCCCAACGCATACATCCACCCGACAAATTTTACGTTCTTCTTCATACAACACCGCCTGTTGTGCCCTCGTGCCTGCACCACCCCCTCCAGAGGAGGTCCGCAAGCGCTGCGCCGCCATCAACTCGCGGCTGGGCACCAAGATGGCCATCGCGGACAGCGAGGTGGGTGGCGGTGCTGTTGCTGGGGCAAAGTTGGCACAGAACAGTCAGGACCAAGGTTCAGCTAGGTGGGCGCTGGGCTCGCTGTCAGGGGCAACACCGTGGGTCAATGTCGCGTTGGGCAACCAGGGGCGTGAGGGGTGCCAGCGGTTGGAACAATGGCCTTGCTGCTCAAGTCAGACCCAACCCCACTCCCTGCGGCTTACCTGACTTCTACCACCCCCGCTGCCGACGCCGCAAAGTAACGTGTACGACTAGTCCTGCTTCACCTGCCCTGTTGCCCTCCCCAGGTGCTGTCCACCTACGAGGCGTGCACGGCGCTGCTGTCCGAGGGCGTGGACCTCAGTGCCGCGTCGTCGAACGCGGCCTCAAACAGCCTGGCGCAGATGGAGTAAGCGGATATGCCAGGAGTATCAAACTATTAGTCACGGACCTGTATGTGTCTATGACGGCCAAGGATAGTGAAAGGGCGTAGGCGTTGCGTACCTGGCACGCTGTGGCCCAGCCCCCAAGTGCCTTGCATCCCAGCTGCTGCGGCGGCACGGCAAGCCTGCCGCTTCCCCACACATCCACACCGGAAGTGCGCGCAACGCCGCTACACACCCACGCCGACGTGCTCATGCTTTCGCCCACGTTTAGCCCCCGCACGGCTCGCCACGCCAATGCATGCTCCCATGAACTCAACCCACTACCATTGTGACATTGCGCCCATCCGTACCGCCTTTAAGCCCATCCACGCGCAACGACTGCAAGCAGTGCTCCCTTCCTCAACTCACCTGCTGTGCCCATCTGACGTCGAGCCCCGCCGCCTGCTCCCTCCCAGGAGCGACGAGCGCAAGGCGGCCGCCACCTCCGGCGAGGGCGGCAGCGAGGACTCCAACAACGCCCTCATGGAGATGGGCAAGCTCAACACGGCGCGCATCAAGAAGGTGCGGCGCCCCTATGTTGCGGGCCCATTTGCACCATCACGTGCACTACGTGGCCGACGACTGCCTTGGAGCAACTGCAACGCAGTGTACGACTGAAGAACATTACCGCTGAGACATGTTCTCGCTTGCTGTGCGCTTGCCCGCACCCCCCGCAGGCCACCGACCCCAAGATCCTGGAGGTCAAGAAGCGCGTGCGCGACGTGCGCCGCAAGCTCAAGCGCGAGAGCAAGGTGCAGCTGAGCGACGAGATCATCTTCTTCGACGACATTGCCGGAAACAAGCAGGCCAAGGTAGGGGGGCTGGGCACGTGCACCGGCAGTAGTGTGTGCACAAAGATCAGGTTGGCGCTGGTCCTGTGCACTTGCAGGCCGTGTGCCCGCGTGCCTAGCCCGGGTTCTTGTCACGTGCGTACGGGCGTGAGCACGTTCACCGTTGCGCACTGCAGGCACCAGCAATAATTCCGATCCTGCAGCTGCGACGGCTACTGTTGGTGCCGCCTGACCTGCTGGTATTCCTCCCCACATTCCGAGTGAACTTGGCAGTCACACTCAGCTTGTTATTATTAGTGGTGGCTGCCGCTGCTGCTGCTGCCGCTGCTGCTGCCGCTTTGCTGATGCCGACCCTCCTCTTATGCTGGCGCCAGGTGGAGCTGATGGAGGTGGTGGACTTCTTCCGCACGCCAGAGAAGTTCCGGGCCAGCGGCGCGCGGGCGCCCAAGGGCGTGCTGCTGGTGGGGCCGCCAGGCAACGGGAAGACGCTCATGGCGCGGTGAGGGCGGGGGCGGGGGGACAGTGTGCAAAGGTGGTAGAATGGTGGGTGTAAGCGGGGAGTGGTACCAGTATGGCAAAACGCTGTCATAGCAGCTGCTGGAGGCTGCTGTTGCTGTTTGCAGCTTGGCGCAATGGCAAGGCGCTCAAGGCGCACCATGTACGCCTGGCGTAGTACATGCAACGCAGTCACTACCGTCGCGCAGCGGATATTAGGATGCACGGTGCATGGTCCTCCTTGTCTCACTTGGTCCGGACCCTCCTTGGGACCTTCCTTGTACCCTGCCCTACTGCCCTGGTCCGCCCGCTTAACCCCTGGTTTCCTCGCCCACCCCCGCCCCCGCCCCCCTTAGTGCGGTGGCCGGTGAGTCCGGCGTGGCCTTCATCTCCTCCTCCGCCGCCGAGTTCATTGAGATGTACATGGGCCTCGGCGCGGCGCGTGTGCGCGACCTGTTCAACACGGTGAGGGGTCGGTTGGGTTCATTCCGTGCGCGCCGTGCGAGTTGGATGAAGATAGGCGCTAGTCAGGGACTTGCTCGATACGGGTTAGGGCAAAGGGAGCAGGGGCTCGGCTGGGTTCATTCTGTGTGCACCGGGCAAAGCACGCTGAAGTCTTCGGATGGGGTTAGGGGCCAGTTGGGGGCCTGTGGCGTTGCAAGGCCCTACCGCATGTAGAAGGAGGCATCCGTGTGGAGCCGTCACACAACCAGCTCACATTGTGTCCCTACCGCATGGCTCTTCTCTGTCATTGCCGTTCGGCACGTGCCAGCTTGTTCGGGCTCGCACAACGCTTGAATCTCCTTACACCCGCAGGCCCGCTCCGTGCCCCCCTGCTACACACACTGCACACAACACCGCAGCGGCACGTATCTGAAAGCACGATGCGCTCCGCCCTTTCTCCCGCAGGCCCGCTCCGTGGCCCCCTGCATCATCTTCATCGACGAGCTGGACGCCGTGGGGCGGCAGCGCCAGGGCGGGGGACGCAGCAACGACGAGCGCGACAACACAGTCAACCAGCTGCTCACAGAGATGGACGGATTCGAGGCGGAGCAGCAGGTGCGCGGTGGCAGAAGTATGTACGCATTGGCTTCTAGGTGTCTAGTTTTGAGGTGCTTCGAGTGTATATACATGCTTATCGACATCAACGTGTTACAGGTGGGCGCGAAGGTGGGCGGGTGCAAGTAGGCCTGCAGAGGGCCAGCAGAAACAACTCAGGCTTCGTCGGCCTTCAGGCCCTGAGCCTGAGCTCCACCCCGCTCAGCGCGTTCCACCGCTGGCAGCAGGCGTACCAGAACCCGCTGTAGCAAAAGCCCGGGTTCCCAACCGCAGCAACTCCCACCGGCTGTCACCAGCTGCCACTGCATGTGTAACCGTCCCAAGCGCCCTAACCGCGACCAACTGCCCCACCCGGCGCAGGGCATCGTGGTGATGGGCGCCACCAACCGCAAGGACGTGCTGGACGCCGCCCTCACGCGCCCCGGCCGCTTCGACCGCTCCATCGAGGTCCGGAGGCCCAACTTCCAGGGCCGCCTGGAGGCAGTGCGGGTGGGTCACAGCACCATACACGTCTATATTTACACCCCGTGCTACGCATCAAAAGGATGAATAGAAGCAGTGGCGGCATCCTGTCTACACGGCGCGCCTGATGGCCATGATTGCAAGCAGGGGCTTTGTAGATCCATGATCAACTGAAATACGAAATACGTACCGTGTCCGCAGGTGCACTTGCGCGACAAGCCGGTGGCCGAGGGCATCGACTACGTGTCTCTGGCCGCGCTGATGGGCGGCATGAGCGGCGCGCAGATCGCGGGCGTGGCCAACAACGCCTGCTACCTGGCCAGCAGGGAGGGGCGCGTGGAGGTGCAGCAGGTGAGGCAGGGGCGGGGGCGGGGGCGGCGCGTGTGGGCTAGGGTGCGGATGTGGGTTAAGTGTGGGTTCTGGGTTGGCTGGCAGCTGGTCATGCAACGGTTGTAGGTTGTGGGAGCAGAGGCGGGGCAGGGCGGCAGTGCACGACTGAGACCAACCCATGCGCACCCACAACCCCTAACACCGCCCGACCTCCTATGCCTGGGTTCGCCCCGCACCCCGCACCCTACACCCCATACCTCACACCCCACACATCGCACCCCGCACCCTGCACCCCACGCAGGCGGACCTGGCTGCGGCCATCGAGCAGGCCAAGTACGGCAAGCAGTACGACCAGAGCAGGTACGACTGCACCGCTCCACCACACATGTGCTATGCCAGCGTCAGGTTGTTTAGCCCTTTGCGCCCTCGCGTGCTGAAGGCCACGCTTACGCTTGTATCTTACTGGTATCTATTCGTGCTGCAGGTTCGTGGGCGCGGAGCGCAAGCGTCGGTTCGCTGTGATGGAGGCGGGCATCTCGCTGGCCGCCACGCTGCTGCCCGCCATCGAGCCCATCGACTACACCACCATCCTGCCTTCCACGCGCAGCCCGCTGGGCCGCACCGTGCTGCAGGTGGGTGCGCAGGCACCGCCTTGTTGCGCGAGGGCACCTGTCGACGTGGAATGATTGCTGTATTGCCTTACTACCTTCGTACGGCATGATGCCATGCATGCGCCGCCTCCTGGGCCGCACCGTGCTGTTCGAGAGGGTACGGACCTGCCTGGTACTGAACCTCTACAAACGCAAGGACTGCCAACCCACATGCGCCTGCCTCCTTCCGCGCCCCCACAGCCCAACGTGGGGCGCTACACCACTGGCGAGTGGATCTACAGCCTTTACACACATAATGCATTTATACTACTAACCCACAACCACCTGTCCTGGTCCACCCACAGCCCAACGTGGGGCGCTACACCACCGGCGTGTGGACGTACCGCTACCTCACGGAGCAGCTGCAGGTGGCGCTGGCGGGCCGCGCGGCGGAGGAGCTGGTGCTGGGCCGCGACGAGCTGTCCTCGCTCAGCCAGCACCGCCTGCAGTTCGCACGGCAGACCGCGTTCAAGATGATGAATGCGGGTGCGTGCAGGCGGATGGCGCGTGCCAGTTGTGTGTGGAGAGTGTTGTTGCAGAGAGCCGCTGGTCCAACGGGCCGGTGCTTTGGTTCGGCCGGTGCCCAAGTGCAGCTTGCGCGGTGCTGATTTGCTGTGCACCCGGCTGGCGTGCGGTCGCCTGTGTGCGACAATGCCACAACCGGTGTGCTAGTGCACCTTACTGCAATTGGTACTCGCCCTGTGCTTCGCATACCAACACATCGTAGCGGTGCTGACAGGCACGTGCCGTATGCAATGTACGGCGCAGGTATGTCCGACAACCCCGACTACGAGCACATCCGCGGGCTGGGCGCCGTAGTGTACGACCCCAGCTCGGAGCCGGGGCGCTTCACCACCACCACCGTCACGCTGGACACGCACCAGACGCGCAGCGAGCAGGTGGACGTGGACCTGGAGGTGGAGCAGCGCCTCAACGGAAGCTACCAGAAGGTGGGGGGCGAAGCATGGGTGTATGGTGATGCAGTTGCGGGGACACAGTAGCATGTTGACAAGCAGGTACTAGTAAAGAGCGAAGCAAGTGGCATGTCCAGCGAGTAGAAGCAAGGGTGTATGTGCCCGCGGCGTACTGGGAGCCGAGAACTAGCAGCGGTGCCGTTGCGGCGCCCGTCGTGCCTCAACAGACAGTGTTCGGCGCGCTTTGTATTAGGAAAGGGCCGGGCTGGCTGCCCGGCATAGCTGCCGCTGCCCCTTCCTCACGATCCGCAACCCGCGCTTTGTGCACCCGCCCGCGGGCCCCTGCATGCAACCTCATCAACCAGTCGCCCGTGTCCTCCAAGACCTCCACTGCCGCAATTCGTTAGCAGCCTTCAACCGCTTTAAATCACTATAAACCGCTACCGACCGTCTCCAACCACCAACCATTAACCCCCAGGTGAAGGCGCTGCTGTCCCGCAACCGCGTGGCGCTGGACGCCCTTGTGGAGCTGCTGCTGGAGAGGGAGAAGGTCAAGGGGGAGGACATCGTCAAGGTAAGGGCCTTGTGGGGTTAGGGACACGGGGTGCCCAATAAGTAGTGTTGTGCACAGCGCAAGGGGCGCGTGGTTCCCGTGGGGAGGACGTACCTTCAGGTTGAGGTTGCAGTATGCCGTCACAGAGTGGGGACGATGTATAGGGGAGGAGTGTGTCGCAATGCGTAGGAGGACAGCTGCGTACCGTGCACAGCGTGCCCATACGGTATTCATGTCAGGGTGCAAGGCGCGTCAGTTGTCCTTTCCCACTTGACACTTTACCCACCGTTGCCCTCGGCCATGACGATCCCAACCCGCACAAAGCGTTTTCGAAAGCCTGCGCCTAGTACCAAGTGTGGCATCCCGTCCCCTCCTCCCCTATCTCCAGGTTGTGGAGCAGCTGGGCCACCCGTCCGACCTGGCGCACCGCGCGGAGTGGGCCGGGTACGAGCTGCTGTGAGGGGTGGCCCACAGGTGGCCCCTGGTGGCTCGCAACAATTGTAGGAGAAGGATGCGAAGCGAAAGAGTACGGTATGGGGAGCAAGGCAGGCGCGGAGGTGTCAGACGGACCTGTGCAAAGGACAGGAGGGTGGGGCCTGCTGTTGGGTTGTGAAGAGGGGAAGGCAGGGTGCGGGAGACAGATGCGAAGGTAAAGGGGCCGGCCGATGCGGCTGCCCCACTTTGCGGGAAGTAGGGCTGTGGGGCCCTGGGCGCGGAATGCAGGGAGGGATCCCAAGCATGGGGCAGGGACCTGTGCGCACGAGGAAACCATGGGTTGGGGGCGGCTGTGGCCGGTGGGGACGCTAGGCGCGGGAGAGGCTGACGATGGATCAACATGTGTTGATGGATAAGTCGGCCCGGGGGCATTGGATGTGGAGTGGAGCCGCATGTGGATGGCGGAGGCGGGTACGTAGGTGCTGGCATCAGTGCAGCTGGTGTGAGCGAAGGCTGTCTTGAGTGTGCTCTCAGCGGGGCTGGAGATTACATGTGAGGACCGCCGGTTAAGGGGTGGAGGCGCGGAACAGGGGGCATGTGATGTGAAGGGCTGGTGCCCTGCCGGGAACGCCGGTCGGCTGCAGAGGGTCAATGGGTTCTGGCGCGCACACCGGCGGCTGCGTCGTGAAGCGGTGTCCAAGGCACCAAGGCACCATGTCGAAAGTGCGGTCCACAGGCCTGGCGTGAAGAGTAGACTGCCATGTATCGGACGGGGTACATGTCTACTGTAGTGTAAAGGACTGGAGTTGGTGGTCTGGCCGGGAAAGGCAACAGGTGGCAATTTCAGGTGACGAAGGGGACTGTTGCAGGGGAGGTCACCTGATTATCCTCTGCCGCGGCCGCAATGCTGCAGTGCAACGCCGTGGCCGAGCAGGATTCGCCAGAAACGTTCATGTTAAAGCACACCGAACGCTCTGCAGTCTCTAGTGTCTTGCCATATGAGTTGAAGCAAACCGTCGCGACTGACCGCACTTCGGGCTTCCGACGAGGATGTCCCTCACCTTTGACTTTCCACAATGGAAGATAAAAGTAGAAGGATCGCAGGCATCTGCGGAGGGCACGTCTGGCGACGCCGCGAACACGAGTGCTGACGCGAAACCGTGGGAGGAAGACCTCGCAGACCTTGACGTAAGATGATACATAGTGCAGAGGACGATGTCTAGCAGTAATTACTCCAGGTGAACAGCGAAGCCTCACTACGGAAACGCGGGTGTTGCAGGACCTCTCATCCGAGGACGACCACACCGAGGAGCTGACAAACCTTCAGACGCAAGGACTAAAGGACGGAGAGACTGACTCAGATGTACAGGCGGCCGGCTGCTCGGGTTCTCCAATCACGGTTGCGGAAGGGCGGAAGGGGGCGGAGGCCGCACCTCACTGCTACGCCCCGGCAGCTGCCATCCGCGGAGACGCCATACCCTCCGAGGTGTGGCACGTGCACGAGCCTAAGCAGCTACTAGCAACTGCCCTAAGGACGGACTGGGAGGCCAATCATTTGGAGGCTATAGCCATCATGCAGACAAACACCCAGACGTGGCTACCTGCTCCTTGACTTGCAGCGCAATCCACTACCGGCACGTTCCACAACATAGGAACAGAGTGCCTAACACAGTATGCGTCGTGTATGCAAACTCTCGAGTATGTCACATGGCGTCTGCAGGTTCTGTTGCTGGTGCTTTCGGGCCTGCGTGACGTGGGAGACTGCGTGCGAGCCTCGTTGGTGTGCCGCCATTGGTACGCCGTGGCTGCGCAAAGGTAAGCGCCTGTCCAACGTAAGATCATAGTACGACGTGGTCCCAGATATGATGACGGATGCAGTGATGTTGTGAGCAAAGAGATTGGCCTGGTCGGGCGCTGCATGTACGACTGACGGGTCCCACTTTGGCAGGGCCATTTTAACTGTACACCATATTGCACCTCATCCGGTGATGGCAGTCCCATGTATATGCGCAAACGTCGCGTCATCAATTCTACAGTTGCATGGGCGCTGATCCAGTGAGCGTGCAGGACCGCGTGATGGCTGCACGGGTGCACGCCGTATGACATTCCCGCAGCAACCTTCCAGGTTTTTTCCTGTACACCTGCCGTGCCTGCCCTTGAATACAACACAACGCACCCCTTGACCGCACCCCTGCAACCGGCCGCTTCGTGTTGCTACCGCGGAAATTCGCCCCTGTCCCGCAGCAACGAGTTGTGGCACGTGCTGTGCACCCTGCGCCTGGGGGCCGGCCACACGGACGGCGGCGGCAGCGGCGGGAGCGGCGGCAGCGGCCCAGCAGCAGCAGTAGCAGCAGCAGCAGTACCCGGCGCGGGGGCTTATAGTGCCCCGGCCGGCGGTGCACCAGGAGCACTGCCCGCCATCGACACGCCCGGTAGTGCTGGTGTTGCTGTCGATGGTGCGGCTGAGCCCAGCTCCGGCCCGGCCGCGGCTGCACAGGGTCCGGCGGCAGGGCTGCCCTCGCCTGTGCCCCCTGCTGCTGCCACCGGGTGCCGCCGGGCCGACCCCGGGGCGGTGCTGCGGCCGCCGCCCGGGTGCGACCACCCCACCAGCAGACGGCTCAACTACAAGACCACGCGCGCGCTGACTCGGGTGGGTGGCGGTAGCAGTGGGGCGTGCGTTCGCACCTGTTGCGCCATGTGTGCGTCGGGTGTCAGCCGCTCGCGTGGCGGTTTTGCGGTATGCACCTTCACGTCGCAGTGTTTCTTCTGTGAGGCCTGGCACATCATACGGTCCGTAACTTCGGGGTGCTGCCTCCCCTGCTTTCGGTACCTCGCCCCTCAGATTGCGGTCCGCTTCATGGTCCTACGGAAGGGCTTCGAGTACGTGGTAGAGGTGGGTGACAGCGACCCGCCCCGCTTTCCGGCGGGTATCATGCGGCATCCTTGCCCTTGCTCCTGACAGTCACCCAGGTCTGCGTGTTACCTCCCCATCTCCTCCGGGCGGTCCTCGTTTGCTGATGTCACACACTGCCACACCTGCGCATATGGCGTGCGCGTCCCCACGCCCAGCCCAAGCTCGCCCGCTGCCCCGTCCCCAACCCTTGCCCGCAGGCTGCAGCCGCGTTGTGGGTGGCTGCTCAGCAGCAAGCCGCTGCCCAACACCAGCAACAGCAACAGCAACAGCAGCAGTCCCAGGCAGGGGATTCAGGCCCACTGACCGACCCCGGGCCCTCCCGGGCGCCGGCCGGCACCGCCACCAGCAGCTGCTCCCCCGGCACCGCCCCGGCCCCGACCAGCCCCTTTCCCCGCCCCGTCCGCCGCATCCGCCACGTGGACCAACTGTGGGAGTCCAACTGCAGGGGCGGCTCAGCGCTGCAGGTAGGTTGAGTACGTACGGTATGACACAACACGTAAAGGTATAACGAGCCTCAGCATGTTGGGCAGTCACTGGTCGTGGCATGGGAGGGGAGGAGTCGATGGAGTCAAGGGGTGGCGGATGACACATGCATGGCAGTGCAAGCCCTGCTTGCGATGCCGAGGTAGTGACCGGGGAGTCATAACGACCGCCGGTCCTTTGCTGTTGTGTACAGCCATGGTGCACAGCAAGCTTCGTTTGCTGGTGTTCAGGCGCCCCTACGCTCTTAGCAATGCGGAACACATCTATTATTATCGTTAGGTATGATGTTACATTTTGTTCTCCTTGCAGGTTGACGAGCGCTTCAACGCGGTGCGCGTGCAGCAGATGGTGGGCAAGCTGTGCGCCTCGGAGCAGTGGGCGCTGGCGTACGAGGGCGTGGCAGCAGTCATGGCAAGCAGGTGGGTAGGGGCGGCGGTGTCGTGCGGCTCAGCCGTACAGTGGCGCATATGCCGTGCGTGTACATATGACCAAGGAATTTATGTTGTCCAAAACTTTGCACCAGGAGGCCAGCTCGTGGACCAGCGCTGTGTGCCAGTTGGCGCCGCCTGCCGTACACAGGCGCGTGTGAGGGTGGCGCACTACTGCTTCATTGGCTTTTGAGCTGACACCGGTAACACTTGAAAATCGTTTGCTTGCTTGCTTCCCGCGCAGGTGTGACGAGGTGGCGGCGGTGCTGGTGGCGGTGCTGCAGCGGCACCAGGCCCAGCAGCAGAAGCGGGCGCTGCGGGAGCAGGAGCAGCAGCAGATGCAGCAGGTGCAGGAGCAGCAACGGCTTCAAGAGGACGCGCGCAGGCAGCACGACCGCCCGACCAGCGGAACAGCGCATAGTTACCGCGGTGAGGGAGAGGGGCCCGTAGGGAAGGACGGGGCCAGCCCCGGCGCACAGCAGCAGCGACCGACCGTTGCATGGGCCGCCGGCAAGGATGAAGGGGCAGGGGCGATAGCAGGCGCTGATGGTGTTGGTGGCGGGCGGCTGGTGAGCTTCCGCGGGGACGTGGTGTACGGCGGCAGCAGCTACGCCGACCAGTTCGCTGAGCTGCTGAGGAGAGGGGACATGCAGGTGAGCGAGTAGGCAAGGCCAATCCAACACAGGCAGGAGGTGAGGCTGGCTATGCGGGGGCGTTTAGGCTAGCCGCAAGTCCGGGACTTCCGCTCGTTGCCCTTGCCGTTGCCTTTGTGCTTTGCGCACTTGTGCCCTCGTACTCGGCTTAGCCTTCGGTGGGTCCTGAATGCTCACAGGGCGCACTGGCACTGAGCGCTGCCGCCGCGGTCAGGGAGGGCGGAGCTCCGGAGGGCGCACGGCGGGCGCTCAAGAGGCGGAGGTCGGGGTCGGCGGGGCTGGGTATCCCGGAGGAGGGCGAGGATGGGGGTTGGGACGGCGGGGGCGACGGCGGCGGCGGCGGGGGAGAGTTCGCGGACGAGCCTGAGATGAGGGCGGTGCTGGTCATGGTGATGGTGAGTCATGTGTCCGTGTTGCGGGTTGCAACAGTGTGCGACGCCCCAGTCCCGTCATGAGAGCTTGACTCAGAAGCCCTGTAGCTTGCGCTGTCAGCGTAGGCAGCGTCAATCCGGGGCAGCAATTGGGACCGCAGTTGGTTGTTACCGTGCCTCGCCTGGTTACCCGGCGCTGTGCCACTGGTGAGAGTGCTGTAGAGGAGACCTGCAAACCAGCTCAAAGCATCAACGTGGCAACCTGCACGGCACCATAAACGTGGTATCCTTGCACGGCGGTGTTGTCCAGGCCGCGGAGGGTGGTTCGTACAATCCCATGTACGGCACACTGTACGACGGAGCCCTCGCTTCAGCCGTGGTGGCGGGCGACAACGCAGGGCCGTGGCGGGACTCGATGCTATCGCCTGGTCGGCAGCACCAACCTGGCGCCGTGCCAAGCCACGCCCACGCCCACGGGAACGCTAATACACAGCAGCAGCAACGCGATGCGGTTCTGCCGGTGGTGTCGGAGGGCCTTGTGCTGTGGCGGCAGCTGCTGCAGTCGTGGGCCGTGTACCGCAGGTGGCTGGAGGTACGGTCGCGGGGGGAACTCTGGGAGGATGAGGACAGGCCCAGCGGGGTTGCCCTATAAGTGCTGCTCGTCAACATGAGCTGTGTTATCGGCAACACAGCTCATGTTGACGATGACTACTACTGCTTGACACGGGCCCGTCTGCTCAGCACTGCGCCTTGCTGTCCGTCAACGCACGGCCTGTGAGCGCGCGCACGCCACGAGACCTGCCCTAGCGCCACTCCACTCTGGCCTTGGCACCACCCCAACGCCCACTTCCATCCCCTGCCCATACCCCACACATCGCCCAGGTGTTGACGGTGTGGTGTGGGCCGCTGGGTGCACGGGTGGAGGCGGAGCGGCAGCTGGCGGGCGCGGCGGCGGCCCCCGGCCAGGCGCCGCTGGCCCTGCCGCACCTCACCAACAAGGGCCTGCAGCTGTTCAGGAGCAACGTGAGGCAGGCGGGACGCAGTGATCCGATCACTTTGCGTGCAGCACAACGGCAGGCGACCGGTCGGGTCCTCGCCACGCAATACCACGTGCTGCGCGTCACATGCTGCACCTTGGTCGCCGTGCCTAGGTACCGGCGGCTTCCGAAGGCCGGTGACCCTGATGCCCAGCACACTTGCATGCGTTCCCTACGTCCACTCCCCCGCACCGTTGCGACCGCAGGTGCTGCTGGCGTACCCTCTTCGGCGGCCGCTGCAGGCGGCCTCGCTGTGGCTGTCGGCACGTGCCACAGCGGAGGAGCAGCTGGCGCTGGGACCCCTGGCCCTGGGGGCCTCCCTTGGTACCGGCTGGGGGCCGGACGGGGCCGCCACTATGGGGGCCGCTGGCGGCAGCAGCAGCGGCAGTGCTAGCGGCGACAGGTCCGGCTGTGCTGGCGGTGGTGGTGGTGCGGTAGCTGGCGGCGGCGAGGAGCTGTGCGGGGGGCCGGGGGATGAGTGGCGGCTGCTGCGGGCCATCCGGAAGGTGAAGGCGGGCGTGTGCGGCCGTCAGGCGCAAGGGCTGCACTGGGAGGAGGCAGAAGGCTGCTCAGTCCTTACACGTGCCCACCAGGCATGGAACACGCGCTACCGTATGTGTCCTCAAGCGTTGTGGCCAGTACACACAAGCTTACTTCTCCGTTGCCTCCAAGCCATGCTGCCCGCATCCGAACCCAGTGCTGGCCGCCAATGCCCCAGGTGCTTACCGAGCTGTCCGTCGCCGACGATGCCACGCTCCCCGCCTGCCAGCACACGCGGGACAAGCTGGTGCGGTGCTTTGGTCGGCTGCTGCCTGCGGGCCGAGGCGGGGAGGGACCCAAGGGCGGGGCCGGGGCGGGGCTGCTTGGGTGCATGGGCGGGCCGGGGATGAAGCTGGGGGCGCAGAGGGGCAGTGGTGGAGGCAGGGGCAAGGGGATGGTGCGCTAGTGGCACCAGTCTGCCGCACAGCTTTGAGGCTGCGAAGTGGAAGTGCATGCAGCGCACTGCTTGCATGCAATGTTGCGCCACGGGTTCTTGCGGCGACGCTCGAGTGGCTTTGTGTATATGACGATGACAGGTACGCATGGTGGTAGTGCTGCTGTGCGGCCGGGTCAACGCTACGCCAAAGAATGAGACCGTTGCCTGCAGAGACGTAATCCTTAGGCCTCCAAGGACGGTGCCTTGCTTGCGGGAACCTTCTCTGTGCACAACGGTACATCGTACATGTGGTACATGCCACAAATCAACGTACGGCATATGCTGCCCAGGGCTACCCCGCGGCCCTGAAGGGCTGCGACCGGGACTGGAAGGCCTGATGATGCCTGGCATATCTTTGGCTGTGCATTTGCTTCACCCTCCACACTTGTCAGGCGAATCGGTGCAGGATACAAATCTGGGATGGTAATGGAGCTTGTGTCCCTCATCTCCGGGACAGCCCTGTTTCACGGCGGGGAAGGGGCTGGGCGCAGGAAAGGGACCAAACTAATGTACGTCAGGTCGGGCTAGGGGCCAGGGCTAGGGCTAGGGGCCAGGGCTAGGGCTAGGGGCCAGGGCTAGGGCTTTGCTGGTAGTGCAGAGAGGAGAGAGCTGCCTGCTGCGGGACTGTTAACGGCAGGGCGGACGGCGTGCTGTAGCCGGGTGTGAAATGCTGACGGCAGGGCGGACGACCAAACCAGCGCAAGGGTTGTGGCGCGGCAGGGCCGAATGGCGCGTGTGGCTTGGGTCGGCTACTCTCTGCCTCATAACCACGACTGCGCTGCTGCAGCTCTGGGCAGGAGCTCGCCGGACGGGGCGAGCAGCGAGTTCTCCAGACAATCCCTAGCCCTCTCCCTACAGACAGGCAACAACAATCCTCTTACCAACTTATTGGCCCTTTGCGTTAACCCCTGGCCCCCGCCTAGCCAAGCGGGGTACCAGGGAGCTCCCCTGGCGGGCACCCAGCAGGGACCTGACACTCTGCGCAAACATGTTGACGTGTTCAACAGCTCAGGTGGTCTTGCATAAATGTGTGGGCTTTAGCTAGACGTGTTACGGTGCCGCGCGTCAGGGCGATCTTTCTCGCCGCTCCGAAGCAGAATGCCTCGGACGGAAGTTACAACTTGAAGGCTGGGACTCAGGGACTTATACAGAAATCACCTATTTTACAGGCATCAATAATTACCGTGCACAAAGAGACCTGTAGGCTCCTCTCCCTCCTGGCTGTCGAGTTTTACTGGCAAACCATTTGGGTCTTTCGCCCACGACGCGAGCTTTGTTCACCACGCTCGCATAGCTTGATCTATACACTGAAACATTGCATCTGCTAGGCCAACTCATCCTTGCCGAGGACCGTGCGGCTCTCTGCGGATGGCGCATCTGTGGAGCTCCACGCTCCGTGTGCCGGCGCTGCAGCTCGGAGCCCAGGGCCACTCTAAATTCAGCTAAGTAATTTAAAAGCTGTTGGATAACTGTGCTGTAATCACGAAAGTGCTACCCCTGCATAGCACTGGCCCCACCCAGCCAGGCCTGCGTAGGCGGGACCAAGGGACTTGCATAACTCAGTGCTGCCTGAATAAGACCCAAGACCTATGCCTGGACTTGGAAAATTGCACACTGGTATCATTATGGTAACGAGCATCAAGTTGAAGCATCACAGGGTACGCAAGCAATGTGCAGCACACAGCACGCATGGCCAATTTCCCAATCCCCTCCTTTACACGCACGTGATGACCGGTGGCTGATCGTGCACCGTACCGCACTTAGCCACGCACGCATGCGCTTGCACTACACTGGAGTCGCAATGAAGATTGTGCAGATGGGTTTAACCGTGACAGGACAATGACATGGTCCTTCGGTCGGGTTGGGTTGGGGCGGGGCGGGACCGGGGGAGGTCAGTATGCGGCAGGGGGGCTCAAGTTGGCTCCCCGGATGCCTGAAACCACTGGGACAGAGGGGCCTCGTGTTGTGTGCAAAACACACAGCACCAGTCGTGCACATGACTTGAGATTTGTGGGGTCTCCTTAGTAACGCGTGGGTATGGAGACGAGGCTGTGCCCTCAACATGCTCCTTGTGTTAGCGCTCACTGCCCCCACGCCCGCGCTCCACTCCACTCCGTAACACCCAACCCGGACCGCTCAGGATCATGAAGATATGTGCTATCTACTCTAACTACATGCTGTTGCTGGTTGGGAGGGGATGGGAGAGCGGGTTACGGTAGGGGCTTCAGCGTTTGTGACATCGCATGTGCACGTTGCACGTCGCCTCCAGCAGGGCGGCTCTAGGCAGTCAACAAACCATACATCGTGTGGTACAAACCAAGGGCCTTTTGGGCAGCTAATTATGTTAGAGGGCAGGGGACATGCACCTTGGATTAAGGTTACCGGCATCGGTGTACTCTATTGCGGGCGATACGATACGGTGGTCACTAGGTCCGCGCAGCGCTTAACCTATCCTTCTATGAGCTTATCATACATCATATAAGAATCAACCGTGTTATTGACTCCTGTCGACCCAGGCTACGAGGTGCCCACCAGAGCATCGCGAACGCTCGGCAGTTCACGTCTTGTGTCCGCAATGAGACAGCGCCGTCACAAGACGTCCGCCAAGAAGCAGGCTGACAAGGAGAAGATGCTGAACGCGAAAGGGTGAGGCGTGCGTGGGCGCGCTGGTCAGGGTTGGCGAGTCCCGCCAGGCGGGCGTGGCTCGTGAAGGCCCTTCTGCGCTTCTGCAGCCACTGGCGCCGCGCCAGACCGGAGGGAACGTGCTAAAGCACGGTATCGGTGTCCTGGGGGCATGTGAAGCGCTTGTTTGTCGCTGCGCTGGCAGAACCGCTGGAGCATGTCATTTCGCGGGCACACTCGCCACACGGAAACGCGATGACCCACATGCCCGATGAAGCCCAACGAGCTTATATGTCCCATCTAACAATGTCTCTTGGCTTTTTGTGCGGTTTCGTTTCGCAGGGCGCGTGGTGTCGACTGCGGTTACTGCGGCGTGGATGCCGGGGCGACTTCCGCAGCCTGCGGGCCCGCGGCCTCGCCTGCCCAATCGGTAAGCCTCATTCAGTCAACAATCAGTGCCCTGGTGAACAGAGGGCCCCGGTTTGAAGGAGGGCGCGCCTCTGCCGCCAGACTGCTGGCTTGCCCCACAGCGGCATCCGGTTGTGTTGCATCTCCGCAGCGGCTATGCGGTTGGCGTGCGTATATAGGGCCAGGATGGGGCGGCGTGAACGTTTAACAGGCGCTGATGGACGGTTCCGGTGGCTATGAGGATCGCCCTCACGTGCGCCCACTTCCCTGCGCGCCTTGCATACCTGCTTTGGCTGGGGCGCCCACTACTAGACATTTGCTTCGCGAAGCAAGCTGAGCACAAGTGCATCTCATGCCGTGTTGCGCCGCCACGTACGGTACGGCAACCTGGACCGTGTGCAATGCTCACAGCCATAGACTGTTTTTGTTGACTGGCACACTTTCCACAATTCTACAACACTGTTGCTTGTCAGCATAGCATACTTCTGCCGCATATTTCAGTCCCATGCACGTGCTGACCGTGCCACGTGCCCTACCCTTTGCCCAACCGCCTTACCGCAGGCCAAGGCACCCGCTGCGGCTCCGCTTCTCAACCAAGATGCCCCCACGGCCCTCGCCCACGGCTCCCCCCTGTCCGCGCCGTCCCCCGTGGCGGCCGAGCAGCGGCAGCAGCATCTCGGCCTCGTGGGCGTCATCCCCTGCGCCCTGTCCCAACCCGACATGGCCTCGCCCCGCTCTCCCCGCCCGCCGCCCCACGACCAGCCGGCCGCCGCCAACGCCTCAGATGCAGCAGCGCCAGCGGCACCGGCGGCCCCGGTTCGCAACAAGCCCACGCAGCGCTCTGAGCAGCCCTTCGTGGCAACTGCGAGCACCCCCTGCCCAGACAACCTGCACGCCGACGCCCTAGACCACGCCGCGGCCGAGATGGAGCTGCTTGATGAGCTGGTGGCCCGGGGCTTCCAGAAGACCACGAACATTGGTGCCCCACGCATTAAGGGGGTCTTCGATCAACTCACGGACAGCAAGTTGATCCAGAAGGCGGACGACCGGGCGACGTACAAGGCCCAGTGGAACGGCACATTGGTCGCCGCCAAAGTTATGACCATCCCCGTGGCCCTCGACCTGCGGGAGCCGATGGAGGTGCACAAGGCGCAGCAGCGGCAACAGCAGCAGCAGCGGCCCCAGCGCAGCGCGTCGTCATCGGCCACCGCCGCTGCAGTGGGAGCACCCTCGAGCCCCAAGCTGTCTCCCGAGGCGGTCGCTGCCGCAGCTGAGGCCTTTGGCGCGCCTGACTACCAAGCGCTGGTGCAGGAGGCCAGGTGCACGCAGGTGGTCCACAGCGCGGTGGCGGCCAGCTGCCCCAGCAAGCAACACCGTGTCATGCACCCCGTCGTGCATGACACTGTTCTGGTGCCCCCGCCCCCGGGGTGCCCCCGGGGCGTGTGGCACGTCGAGGTGGTGCTCATCACCCCCTGGGCGGAGGGCGGCTCCCTCACCGACCGCCTGGCCAAGCTGCTGGAGGACGCGGTGTACGGCAGCATGGACTGGTGCTGCGCGGTGGGGCTGCTGCTGCAGGGCGTGGACGTGCTCAAGACCTTCCGCACGGCGTGCGCCATCGCGCCAGACTACAAATTCCTGAACCTGGTGGTGGGCCAGGTGCAGGGCGGCGCGGGCGGCCAGCTGCTGGAGGTGGTGTCGGCCATCGACCTGGACGGCGCCCGGGTGATGGCTGGGCCTCTGGTGGACGGCCTGCGCGCGCTGATGGCGGGGCCTGACCAGCAGCTGCAGCAGATGGCGACCAAGCTGCTGCAGCTGCTGCCCCAAGAGATGGGGCCGCTCACGATGTACTTCGCCCCGCCCGAGATGGTGATGGGGCTGTACGGCGGACTGCTGCTCATGATGGCGGGGACGGACCAGGCGACATGGGAGGGCCTGCTTGCGCAGCTGCGCCAAGTGGGCAAGGGGGTGGTGCGGCTGGCGGAGCTGGCGCGCGCGGGCCTGCTGACGCCGGGCAACGCGCCCAGCCTGTTCCAGAACGGCGGCGAGAGCTTCGTGTGCGGTGCCAGCGAGGTCTTCCTGCTGGGCTCCAACATCGAGTACTGGCTCATGGACATGCTGTCCCGCCTGCAGTCGGCTGGCCGGCCGCTGACGGCGCAGGACCTGGCGGCGGTGCAGGGCCTGGCGGAGCTGGCGGAGCGCTGCATGGCCGCGCTGCCGGAGCAGCGGCCCAGCCTGGAGGAGGTGGAGGCGGAGATGCAGCGGCTGGCGCAGCAGCAGTGGGCGCTGGACGTGCAGGAGGAGGGGATGGTGCGGTGTGTGGTGGGGCAGCAGCAGGTGATGGACCTGCCGGCGGCGCGGCAGCTGGCCCAGCAGGCGCTGCTGCAGCAGCAACAGCAGCAGCTGCAACTGCAGGCGGCGTGGCAGCAGGCTGAGCAGATGCTGCTGCAGCAGCAACAGCAGCAGCTGCAACTGCAGGCGGCGTTGCAGCAGGCTGAACAGATGCTGCTGCAGCAGCAACAGCAGCAGCTGCAACTGCAGGCGGCGCTGCTGCAGGCCCAGATGCAGATTCAGCTGCAGGTGATGGGCCTGCAGCCGTAACTGCAGCAGCCGCTGCAGCAGTGAGCCGCAGGGGGCAGGAAAGGGTAGGGGGCTAGGGCTTCAGGCCTAATGCGGCGGACGGGGTGAAGTTTAGTTAGTTACCACGCGGTGCTCATCTTGGCGCGTGGGGATGGCAACTGGGCCTTACCGTACGTGGAGTGATGGGAGTGCACTGGTATTAGGTACCGGTGTGTTCCTGCTCTCGACACTGCGCGTGCACGGGCGTGGCCTTGTGTGTTGGCCTTACAATTGTCAGCAGGCCATCGACGACGTAGCTGCGATACGCAGCCCGTGCACAAGATGGCTTATGGGTGGGCTATTGTCATACCGGTACATAGATTAGTTTTAAGGTGATTGATCTGTCTGACATAGGGGATGCAGCGGATGTGGAGCATCGCACATGATAGCATCTGTGGCGCTGTGCACTCCGTTGGCACGCTAGCTAGCACTGGTACAAATAGACGAGGGCCGTGGGACGAGATATAGAGACCGGTATTAGGCCCTGCCTCATACCACATTTAGCTTCCTGCTTAATTCGTAGCCGTTTCTAAGGATTTATAGGTTAGGACGTTTTGCAGGATAGGCCGCATTGGCGTCTGCCAGGCTGCTGTGTGCTGCGTGTACCCCTCGACGTGCACGGTGTCTGCGCTCGGCTCGCTTGTTACCGAGTAGTGCGCAGGAGAGGGTCTAGTGTGATATCCATAGATGCGGGTTACCGCAAGGGATGGTAGGGAATACCGCATGTGGGTAGGGACGGCACTGAGACACGGATTAACACCTAGCCGCATGCGCGTCTGTTGGCTTACCGTGTGCCCCGCGCACGAGCCAGCAGGCGGGGAGCCGGGGACCTCGCCGCGCGGATGTGTGCTGCTGATGCATCAGTGGGGAGCCTAGGATAGGCGTCGGGGGACGAGTTGAGATGTGTAGGGCATTGGTAACGGTTTTGGGGTGTCATTCTGAACCCAGGGCGGACACGGTGAGGGAGCACGCCGGGTGCGTAGTGTCGTGTGCCCAGCTGAGACTGGCGAGGGTGGCAAGGGCCGGGTCCCATTGGCCCGACCAGCCCCGTGGCGGGCGGTGCAGTGGGCCTCGGGGGCCCAAACGGCAAACGCTGTAAGTTAACATGGAGGTGAAACAGTGCCATGCAGTGCCACTCTTCAGCTCACGTTATGCTTTGGCTACGGCACCAACAGGACGTAAGGATTGAGCACATACCATGGCAGGTTGGCAGCTGAGCACACCTGTACGGCAGCCTTGGCTGCAACAGGGGAGGTCCCCGACCGGTACCGGCACCTCCGTTACGCATATACGATGAGTAACACGGTGGGCAGCTTGAGGGATGTGACATGCAGAGCTGTGTATCCACTACAAAGCACTTGCAGTTGGCAGCATTGGCAGCGCACCGGCAGGGTACGGAGCGCCCTGGCTCACTGGCTGCCTCCCCTGCATGCCGTGCACAGCAACACAGGGGGGCAAAGGGGACTCCAGTTACTCTGGGGGGACCGCGGCTTCCATGCAGCAACTATTGGTTGGGCATCAGCTGGTAGATGGTTTCCCTTTCCCTGTTTCAGGAGCCCTTCC
>VFQN01002816.1_pt1 | contig 26051 bp, 25 predicted proteins | sample 3512371 | NCBI WGS metagenome assembly VFQN01 (sample SAMN10412370, study PRJNA504923) | tailings metagenome | isolation source: Replicate 2 from Balatoc abandoned mine | place: Philippines: Itogon, Benguet | collected 2017-08-28 | reverse complement strand
AGCCTGAAGGGCTCGCGCGAGGCACTGGCCGCTCTCAATGACGTCCTTGATGATAAGAAAGTGCATTTGGGGCGGCAGCGCCCCGAGTACTCAGGCGGATCGCTTTAACAGCCTCAGTGGTACCCGCTTGACTCAACCGTCCGCCTCCCAAACCGCCACCCGTCAAACCTAAGCTGCGAGAAAGGCAGAGCACGAATAAATTACAGATTGTTGTAGAGGGTGAGTAAATACACTTAACTGCAAACGCACATAGCCTGGGGCTGCTGTCTGCTGAAGGGCCAAACAGTGGGCAGAAGGGCACCACCGGAAAAGGCACCGGAATTTTTGCTGTGAGTGAGTGTCTGCATCCCATCCACGTGCGGTATGATCCACAGTCGCCTTTTCCATGGCCACGATTACATCGTTTACGTGCATGGCGTTGTGAAACCTGCCACGAGAGACGGAGTCAAGACACGAGCTGCGACAATTGGCTGTCGGTTGGCTGTCGGTTAGGTCGCACCATTAAAATGTTATGTGTTATGCCGGCAACACGCATCAGGTCGGCCTGCTGTTCGCTTTCGATGGCGATGTGCGACCTTATACAACGCGAAAAGCCATTGCGGTATCGGTCTGCTAGCACCTGCCTGCGCAGCATATCCGTGTCATGCATGTCAGCATGCTCCGCGGCCGCCTCTTCCGTGGCTGAGTTACTCGTTTAGGGTCGTTTACATGCATGATGTTGTCCGTGTCACCAAGCAAACGCCTTACTTCGTCGGTTGCCTCTAGGATTTAAACTTTTACCATCACGTATGCTCAGTTGTGTGACTATCAAAACAATAGCAACAAACCTGTTGCGGTCTGTGTCGGCGCGAAACACAAACGCTTCAAAAGTCATTAGGCCGCAGTTACGCGGTGCTTGTAGGCATGTAGCGGTCCAGTTTCTGTAGTGCCCTGCTCCAATTGTGGTTATATAGCGGAGGAGATTGTAAAGATACGCAGTGGGTCGGAAGCTGTGCGGCAAGCAATCTACCGGACCTAAGCGCGCCGGTAATGGTTCTCGTCTCGCCCAGGCCTCTCGCATAAGAGCGCCTTAATCGGATCACCGATTTACGGCTGCCTGCGGCTGCTACCCACAGGCCAGGGCGCAGGGCCCTCGGGACGCCACGTGAATGAGCCGTCGATGTGCAGCACCAGCGTCTTACTGGACCGCCGTACGACCACGGCTTGGTGCTTGGGGATCGTGTCCACAAGGTGGGCCCCGTTGCCTGGGACGGTGAGCTTGCTGCGCAGGCGCACGGCTAAGGTAGCCGGCGTTGCACCACATTTGGGGTGGTGCGTGCCAAACTGCGGTAGGCGGGGCACCGGGCTCTATGGTTGCGGTGACTCCTGGGCTGTTCCTGGGCGGGAGAGTTAAAGTTGAGATCAAGGTCAGGCTACCGTACACGGCTTGGGACACGAGTAGCAAGCGGACAAGTAAAGGCGACTAGGTGGGGATAGGCTGGCCAGATTCCAGCCAGCCGTTGCGGGTGCGGTGCCTGACTGGGTATGTCAACCTCAGCAGGGGATAGCCCCCTGGGACGTGGGCAACAGCACTTGCACGTGTTGCGAGGCCGCAGGTACTGGCTGGGCATACGGGGCGCTGAATCTCTAGGGAGAAGCAGGACGGTTTCGTTTGGGGTCAAGGGTTCCGCTCTGCACGGTCAAGCCCAGCGTAACGCCTGTTATCCATTGCAGGCGTGGGATCCATTGCACCGCTGAGGAGCGTAGAGTAGGCACTAAACCTTCTGCCAAAGAGGTTGTCTTCTTTGTACGTAAAGCACTGGACTGAGGGGAGCAAGCCCCGAAATGTGTGGGCGTTGAGGTGAGTACGAGGCCGTGGGTTAGCCAGGCAGGGGCGGCCAGCTCATGTACGGCAGTAGCTGTGTAGCCCTCTACTTGCTTGTTCCCTTGGCGGAACACCAGTGACAGGTGTGCAAATCTCTCCTCAGTACTGCGCCCCGCAGCAAGCGCTGCGTGCTCTGCGTGCTCTTGCATATATGCTGTTTGTGCGTTGTTGCAATTCGATTGGAAGGGAGTGCAGCAAAGGTTGTTCACGGAGCCCGCCTACCTGCCTGCGGGGGCGTAGACGTGTGTCTTTGGCTTGCGGTGCTTCAGGGTGAAAGGGCAGGAGACGGTGGAGAGGCGGTACTACATGTGGGGATGGATGTGCATGTCTGGATCACGTGCCTGGGTGTTGTTGCCGGTAATCTGCAGGGTACGCCGGCGGCGGGCTGCCACACTATGCGGCGCGGCCTGGCGCGACGTGCCATGATCCCAAGCAAGGACATCGAGCTCATCAACACCCACGCGGCGACGGTCGTGCCTCAGCTGCCGTACCCTAGCAATGGGCTGGAAGTACGGCGCGGAGCTCGAGGGCAGAGCCGTGCGCCCTCGGTTCAGGTGGGGTTGGGTGTGGGTTCGGGGGACCAGGGCAATCTTCATATGTGTTGGCTTGACAACAACCGGTAGCTGGCAGTACTCTTACGCTGACAGCGTTAAGGGAGACAGTGCCCTGGGTGGGCCCCTGGGTGGGCCCCTGGGTGGGTGGCAGTAGGCCATAGATGCTCAGACACTTCAGCCCTGGGCGGGCGTCTATACCTTCAGCTGCAGTGCGAATAAACTGTTGCTAACCGTAGCAATTGTGCGCCTCCTAGGACTTCTCCAGCACGTCCTTGGTGCGCTGTTGCAGGCTTTCGGCAAGGTGCAGCGTGGTGCGTGTCATTAATTGTCATACCTCTCCTGCATGCTAGTGGCCAACCACACAAAGCTCTTCACAATTTTCGGTACAGTTCGAGCTATTTACTGTTATGTTCCATAACTACAGCGTGCGTGGGAGGTCATGGAAGCGTGACAAGCAGCTGCACATGCAATTATGGCAGCATTGGCACTGGTAATTACATGCATTCCGTTGGAACCTGTACCGGAATGGCGCTTGTTCAACTATCACGGTCTGTGCCATGGTCATACTCCATACAACTGCAACTGTTGCGGGTAGTAACTCTGCCATCTTCGGACCCGTGGGTCCGCGCGGCCTCTTTAATGGAAAACCACTGGCACTAGCGCTGACACCGTTGTTACTCCAGCAAAACTATCAGGTATAATACTTTTTAAGGTTTTGACTGGCGAGCTGCAGTTGCGATATGCAGGCAGTTGACTGCGTGTGCGTGGCAACTCGGCCTGGGCGGCACAAGCTTCTTTTGGCCCCATGAACATATTCTTGGCTTCTGGTTATTGCACTGATTGTCAAACTAGTACTCCTATGAGCGTCAGTGTTCGCAATAGTACGCACTTTCCTTGTCGGCCCAAGTGGACTTTCTTGTAGCCTTGTACACGGCATTGTAATTGTCCGAGTCACCCTGGTCCCGCGATGTCCTCGTAACCTGCCGACAGCCCCGACCGACAACTTTTTCCTACATATACCGGCACCACAGTGCCTATCAGGGTACCCCTCACAGTTCGCAGGCCTGTTACACGCCTAACACCCAATTTAGTGGGTCTGACTTGGCCTCATTATGGCAGCCGCATCCCCGCCCCTGTCGGGCAGAGGCCGCCGCGGCGCGGCGCCGGAAGCTGCTGTCGTGGCGGACCGCTGTCGCGTTAACCTTCTCTTTGGGAGGCCAGCACAAATCACAGCGCTAGCGCTCGTCTGCTCTTTCCTCCTTATTAGCAATGGCGCTTCCGCGCGACCGCTGGGCCAACTCGCGAGTGCCACCCGCCGCCTGCAAGCTGCCGCAGCGGTAAGCGGGGCATCGCAGCAGCAGCAGCAGCAGCATCTCTTTTTGCATCGACACTTTCATGCGCACGAACACCTGGATGTGGTCAAGCACTTGCCTCACGGCTTCTTAACGCGCCCAGCCCTGGATGCAAGTTGCCCTCCGTGCCGCATGGATGCTCGTGGTTACTCACACGGCGCCCCGCTCTGTACAGCACCGCCGCAGGACTATGGTCCAGTAAGACACCAAGGTTTGCCGGCCTACGCAGGCTTGCCCTGACGACCCCCTAATCCACGTGGTTGTGTGCGCTGCTATGCTCCCCCACGCAGGCGGAGGCGGCCGCCGCAGAGGCCGACGCCACTATTGCCGACTCCGGCTGGCGCGCGGCATGGGTTGACGGCTTCGACATGGGCAAGGGCTTCATCCGCGAGACGGGGCAACTGGCCAACACCGCTATCAAGTACACCCCGCAGGAGGGGCACGTGCTCGTCACCTCCCCACAGTTCTCCTACTCCCTGCTGTCCACGTCTTCGGACTACAGCAAGATGGTCACTGCAGGTGGGCTGCCCGCTTAACTGCAGTTTTGGCTTCTTTGCTATTTGGGTTACCGTACGTAGCAGTGACTGCGGCTGTAGGGTTGTATGTGGTGTAGCATGTATTCCCAGGGCACGCCCCAGTCCCGTGCGGGAGCCTGCGGGTGAGCGCTGCGTGCACACCCAACCGCACCAGGGTGGTGCTAGTAATGGTTGTATACCGGTGCATGCGCTGTGCACACGCAGGCGGCTCCGCTTCCTTCGAGGGCTGGGGTGCTTCGGGCTCCGCGTCGTACAAGTCGCTCAGCTCGCTGCACATCACCACCAAGGACCTCACGGCCATGGCCTCCATGGTCTACCTCAGCGACCCAGTCACTATCATCGACCCAGCCAACGAAATGGCGGACGTGGGGCTGACCCCAAGCGCGATCGACTACATGCAGAACCACGGCCCCGTCGCCTGGCACGCCAAGTACGGATCCCACTTCATCAGCGGCTACACCAAAGGTTGGTGCGTGCGTCGTGTGGAAAGAGTGGGATGCGCAGCTTCACTCCGTACTGCTGGCATGGCATGAGGCATGCAGGCCAGGGGCATCAAACCCACGCCCTTCGTGCATGGTGTTAGTACGAGTTTATGTGGTGTGCGTGCATCCCTTGCTGGCGCTGATGGTGCTGCCCCTCTTTGTGCAAGGTTTGACTCGGAGACCGAGTGCGTACATTTGCTGACGGCGCCGGCATACCACTATGTCACCGATGCCATGGTGGGGTTTCCCCTCGCATTGTACGGCAGGATAGCCCGCAGCATTACTGTGAATTGCAACAAGAAATTCGTAGCATGTGGGGGGCGTAAATGGACAGGCTTGCGTACCGTACCATGACTGCTGATTTGCCCCACTCCGTTCGCTGCCCCTCCACAGGCGGCTCCTTCTCTGGCGCCTACGTCATGTCGTTTGACGATGTGGAGTCCGCGGAGGAGAACTCGGCCAGCATCAGGGCCTCATATTCCAGGCAAGGAAGCGATGTGGGGATGCGAAGGGGCGACAGGCGTAGCACCGCAAAAGGCTCTGACGCAGCATGGCCGGGGTGCGCATACTGCCAGAGAAAGAAGACAGCCGGGACGTGCTACCTTGCTGCGCCTTTCCAACCTTGCTTTGCTACTTCACTGTCGGAGACCACTGCGCACACGCACCTACCAGTGCTGGTCCCAGTCAGCAGCTTGATCCCCACACATCTACCAGCAAGCATGAGCAACTCTGATCATGGTTGGGGTTGCAACATGCTCACCACACAATATCTGCGAATCTACCCCAGCACGCGAAAGGGCCGTTTGTTGCTGTTCGTCGCTCTGCACTTTGATTTTTTCCCGTACTGCCGCTGACCCATTGCAGCTGGGGCATGAAGGCGGAGGGCTCTGCCGAGTTCGAGCAGCAGGTCAAGTCCAAGTCCGGGTTCGAGAAGGTGACTGCCACCTACGACTGCTACGGCTGGAGCTCCGAGTTCCCGCCCAAGCCCGTTACCACGCTGGATAACCTGGTGGAGGCCAGCGGGCAGTTCAGGCTCCAGGACGGAAGGTGCGTGGGGAGCGCGTGGAAAGAGGGCACGCAAGGGGCGGGGTAGGCACGAAGTGTAGCTAACTAGGCCGTGAAGCGGCTGTGACTACGCCGGCCAGCAACGGAAACGGGTAGTCGCTTGGTGGAAGCTTGCCTGTGGGCAGTTAGCTGAGTGGCGACTGGCGAGCAAGTTGCGTTGCTGACTGCAGGACGCCTGGGGTAGCGCCGAGCTGCGTTGTGCTGTGCTGTGCTGTGCTGTGCTGTGCTGTGCTGGCTGTGCTGTGCTGTGCTGTGCTGTGCTCGTTCGCCGGTGTGTCTGCCAAGCCTTGCGTTCAGCACCTTGTCTTTCCTTTTCGGCCAAGGCACTTTGCCGTGCGGATGCTTACTGACCTCCCTGGCGCCCTCTTTTTGCGCTTCATGTCGTGACCTCCCAGGCAAATGGAGGCCATCCTGAAGCGCTATTCGGACATTGACTCGTACAATACGGCAAAGGCGAACTACATGGACGCCAACCCTGACGCGCCAGACTACCAGTACCTCTACGTAGGTATTTCACAGGCTGCGCATGTGCACTGGGGGTGAGTCCCGACAGCAGGGTCACAGTCCATGGCGCAAGCAGGGTAGGTGCCAGCAACCTTTGCGTGGTGCACATGCTGGCAGGTGCGCTCAGGCGGAGGAGGGAGTTGCCCAAGCTGCATGCAGGGTGCCGTACACAGGGCATAAGTGGATTCCAGAGTGAGCAGCAGGTCCAGTTACAACTGGGTGTCAGCCTGTCACGCATGGCACGGCAAGTGCGGACATCCACGTGCCACGCTGTTGACAGCACGTGTCCCTTGTCCACCCGGCAGCATGCTTGCTTTGCCCATATGAAGACAACCTGCAAGACATTGGTTTTGCCCTCGACAGGAGTCCAGCTACGGCCGCCTGCGCGCCGCCCTCAACGCGGAGTACATGCGTTACGTGTTCATGACCATGATCCTGGAGGACGAGACGGACCCCGTACTGCGGCAGGTGTACGACAACGCGACCGCCGTGATGCGGCAGTACACCCGTGCCTTTGGCGGCGTGGAGCAGGCCAACGCCACCCTTGCCCACGACAACCTGGTGGCGCTGGAGGCGTACCTCCTCACGTTTGAGATGCAGCCGCCAGACCCCGACACGTCGTCTGACGAAGAGCGGCGGCTGTACGACGAGGGCGAGAAGCTGTACGACAAGCTGTGGCAGGCGGACGAGCTGGAGGACGCGCTGGACGTGCGGCTGAAGCAGCTGGGCCAGGGTGAGCGAGTGTCCGATCACATGAAACTCACTGCTCGTCCTGACGCGCGTGCAGCAGAAGTTGTTGCGTCTAGCGCGCGCAACACAGGGGTGCTTAGCTTTACCTTGTGGGAACCATAGTGCACGATGCGGGACGGAAGGCCACGCATCCTTTCCGCAAGCATCCTGCCGACAGGCTTAGGCCGCTCGTTTCTTATGAGCGCAAGCGAACACGTTGCGGTATCGCATGCAACCGTGGCTCCAGCTGAAACCGCCACGTGTGGTCGTGTGCCACGTGGCTCAGCGGCCAGGCCTTGCGTACACCGACCTGCCGTACTTGCTGTAACACACATGGGAACAAGAGAATCACGATGAGCAAATGCCACGTGCCATGTGCTGGTGTGCTTGACGCAACCCGCCCTCAGCCATTCCGAGCGTGCTGGGCCCCTCGAACATGAAGCCCTGGAACCTGAACTTCAACATCGCGCCTCAGGCCGAGTTCATCTGGGGCATGGCAGGCGCCGACCTTGGCCTCGACATCAGCTCCAGCCTCTACACCTTCACCCGCAACTACACCCTGGATAACCCGGCCGCCCTCACTTTGTCTATCTTTGTCGACGACTACTGCAACTTCTTCCTGAACAACAAGTTCATAGGCGCCTCCGCCTACCCAGGGTGGCTGCACCGGGATAACCCAGCGCAGTGGGACACGTTCCATCTGGGGGCGCACCCCGCTGGAGACCTGGCGTTCGTGCTGCGCTGCTCCAATGCGCTTTACCGCACGAACGCAGGCCTGTTGGCGGCCCTGACGAACGACGCGGATAATAGCGTTTTGCTGGTGACGGACCGCGAATGGCGCGTGTCCACGGGGGACAGCCGCATCACCATCAGCCCCGACGACATTGCCGCTAGTAAGTGCAAGTCCCAGGTTGCTTGTGTGGGGCAGACCACCAAACACTGAGGCAGGGGTGCGCGTAAGGCATCGGGAGCTTGAACGACGGCGTAAAGCTGTTCGTACCTGTCTAACATCCCCCAAAGGCTTTGGTTTTGGTGGCTGTGTGAGTTGAGCGCGGGGTGGCGCCCGGTGCTGGCGCCACTTGCATTTGCGCTAGCACGTTGTATTTTGGTAGCATACCACGGCATCACGTATGCTGCATTGGGGTTTGCAGTCGCTAGTGTACGTCTCGACTGACAGGAACGAGCTCGACATACACTGCTGTTGCGCTGCACACAGCGCTACATACCCAGCCAGGCGTACCGCCACTCATACACGTGTGCTCTTGCGACACCAAACGTACGTGCCTTTCCTTGACCCTTCTTCCCCGCAGTGCCTGCGGCAACGGCTCTCGGCGGCCTGGGCCTCTGGGGCGAATGGAACCCGATCTTCCCTGCCGACCCCGGAGCACAATGGCTGTGGGCCTTCCCCTACAACGTGCCGGACGCCGTGCCTAGTGACACCCTCTACACCTTTTACAACAACGTCACCATGCTCGCGAACTCCACCGCGGCTATCCTGACTGTCGGCGTGGATGATGCTGCGGATGTGTACCTCAACGGTATCTTCGTCGGCACCAAGATCGGCGGCTGGAACGATTACTGGGGCGCCAATTGGGCACAAAGCTCCTGGCCGGTGACGCTGCAGGGGGGCCCCAACACCCTGGCCGTCCGCTGCAACAACGTATGGGGAGGCCCCGCGGGGCTGCTGGTCGCGCTGACGGCGCACAATTTTACGACGGGGCAGGACGATCTGTTGCTGCAGAGCGACGGCACCTGGAAGTATACCTCCACGCAAGCTTATAACCCTCCCATGTAGCCGATTGCAGTAGCACGATGTGCATGTAGCTCCTAATCTACTCCTTTGGTAGTCGGTTGATAGGGGTGTGGTAGTCTCACCGGCACTGGAAGGCAGGGATGCGTTGGTGTGCAAGTACGGTGTATATGTCGCTCGCTCGTGCATAGGTTCTGTGACCGTATGCCACAGGCAAGAGGCACCCTAGGCACAGTGCGTGGCTGGGGTAGGGAGGACACGAGGGCTTTGTGGTGTGGCCTCGGCCTTGAAGTGCCAGTACCGTAGGGAGGTCGACAGCAATTGGTCGGGCACGTCTTGAGGTTGCACGGAGGACCTGTCGGTAGTGTACATGTTGATGGGAGTTCTGCCGTTTCTACATATGTAAGGCAGGACAACAGAGCGTAGTACAAGATGTCAGCACTGGTTTGGGACGTTGCTCCCAACGTATGTCCAAGTCTCTGACAGCAGTTTCCACTCGTTGCTTGCGTTGTGATGCTCCACCCAATATGATGCGTACATGCATTATGTCGCAAAAGCAGGTAGGAGCGGCACTGCGGCAGGGCCTGCGTGTCTGGACTGACCGTTCGTGTGCCGGGCAGTGGCTACCCTCGCACAGGGTTTGGGGCAGGTCAGGGCCTCCGTTCTTCTCCCACCCTGCACTTCACTATGTCTACGTAGCATCCACGTGCGGTATTATATTCGGCCACCTTCTCTATGGCTACGTTGACGTCGTTGACGTGCAGATGCTGTTGCACCTGCCACGGAGTCGAACCCAGCTATATTAGCTGTTGGTTCCGCACATTTTGAATGTTCTGCCAACAACGATCAGCCTGCTGTTTGCTTACCATGGCGATGTGAGGCGTTCAAGTTACGCTAACAACTTATTGCGGTCGGCTAGAACTTTACAGACGAGATGGACCGGTGCAAGGCATTGTGTACTTGCCAGTCTGCCTTCTTTACCAGATATATTGTAGGAAATGACTCTGTAGAGATATGGAAGCTGTCTGTATGCGGTAAGCATCCAGCCGGAGTGGAGCGAGCTGGAACCAGGAGCAATTATGGCTGTCGTCTCGTCCAGGCCTTTCGGTTTCATTCCAATGCAGCAGGGGCTGTATGGTACCGTCATACGCTAATTCCCGGGCGGAGCCGCTCCGTAGGCTCCGTAGGCAACATCGGAACGCCTTCTGCAGGAGCCGTCGTTGCGCAGCACCACTGTCCCGTTCAGTGGGCCAGGCTACCAAGGCGTGGTGCTTGCGGACCTTGTCCGCGGCCCCTGGTGCCTGGGACGGTAAGCGTGCTGCACAGGGGGCTGCGGTTGGTTGGGCTTACTTGAGAAGGTGCAGTAGTGTTGCACCCACCTGTCTGCAAGGGGACCAGCATCAGTCATCTGCAGTAGGAGAGGCCCTATGCTCCGACAAGAGGTGGCTTTCCGGTTGTTTTCCTATGGTGCAGGTGTGGGGTTTGTATGACTTGTCAGGCTGAGCATAGGCGGCATCTGGGACGATGTGGCCCATAGCGTTTGTACGTTAGGACAGCAGGTCCCGGGTACTGGGTGTACGGGGTGCTGGATCTTGGATGGAGCATCAGGGAGGTCAGGTGTAAGGTAGAGGGCTCCGCTCAGCACTATACCAAGCCCAGCGAAATGTGTGTCATCCACCCGCAGGTGCGACGCATCGGTTGCACCAACACGGACTCAGGGATAGGCATCATGCCTTGCACTAATGAAGACTTCCTCCTCGTGGGCACTGGAGCTAGGGGGGAGGAGAACTGAGCTCTGCGGGTGTTGAGGTGGGTTACGAGGCGGTGGGTAAGCCAGGCAGGAGCGGCCACCTGACGGGCGGCAATGGCTGTGTAGCCTTCCGCGTGCTTGTTCCCTTGGCGGTACACTCGTACAAGCGGGCCAGAATTTCTTTATTACTGTGCCCTTGAGCAAGCTCTGTGCGTGTGCGCATGGTGGTAGCGCTCCTTAAGGGAGTACAGTACCGTAGTGCGGAATTTATGAATCCAGCACATCTGCCCGTGGACGTGTCCTTTGGCGCCCTCCCATCAGGATGGGAGGGCAGGAGACGATTGGAGTGCGGTACTGCCCGCTGGGACGGATGGGTGTGCACGTCTGCTCACCCGTTCCGTGTGTACGGTATTGCAGATACGCTGGCGGGGGTTACCGCACTGGACGGGGTGGGGCTTCCTAACCCCAAGGATGTCGAGCAGTCATCACGCACGCGATGCCGCCAATGTTCTGGTGCCGTACCCTCTTCAACATGAATGTGGGCCAGAAAGCAACACGGAGATCAAGGGCAAAGCCGTGTGCCCTCATTTGAGGTGGGATTGGGAGAGGGAACGGGGGGCCCAGGCAAGTTTTATAGCTCTTGGCTTTACATGTAGAAGCAGCTGTCAACTCTGTTACGCGTGGTACAGAGAGATGGCATCCTGCGGTCGCCCTGTGCGGACCTCCCCTGAACCCAACCGTGTTCGGACCCACGGGTCAGTGGGTTGCCTCGACAACCGGTCAACGGCTTGCACCGGCGCTGGGCGCTTTAACCGCTTTGGTGAGTTTAAAATCAAGAAATAAAACCATGAAAGGTGGAGCATTGGCGTGCTGCTGCGCTAATCTGCATTTACGATACTTCGGCCAGTTGGCCGCAAGTAGAGTTACGTCGCCCTAGGTTTGACCCGTATACCAGCATACGCAAACCTCACAAGCTGCCGAATGCCCGGCCCGAGCGCTCTTCCGACATAAACTGAACTCCCAAACGGGGTACTCCTCACAGTTCCTCAGGCCGCCCAACACGCCTCAACATCTGTTGAATGGGTCCGTCCAACCTACAGTAGTCTGACTATGGCAGCGGTATCGGCACCCCTTTCCGGCACAGGCAACCGCGGCCCAGCGCCGAGAGCAGCTGTCGCGGCGAACCGCTATCGCGCTCAGCAGTTCTATGGCATATCATCACTACCAACAGCGCTAGTGCTCATCTGCTTTACACTCCTTCTAAGCGCTGGCGCTCCCGCGCGACTGCTGGGCCAACCGGCGGGACTCGGCCGCCGCCTGCGAGCCGCCGCAGAGGTAAGCAGGGCATCGCAGCAGCAGCAGCAGCAGCAGGACCACTTGCAAGTTTGCCACTTTGCACTTATAGCTTTCGTGCTTGCCAATCCTACATGTGGGCAAGCACTTCCCACACGGCTTGCCGGAGCAACCTAGATAGCCGTGTTCCGCCCTCGGCTGTTGGTGCACCTTGCGGCTATGGATGCACGCTGTCCACAGCACCAAGCAGGGTTCGGTCCCGGGGAACATTAATATACGCGGGCTTCCTCAGACCTTGTCATAGCAACATCCCAGCTCATGCGTGTGCACCGCCACCTCCCCAACGCACGCAGGTAGCGGCGGCGGACGCTGCCGCTGAGGCCAACGCAGCCATCGAGGACTCCGGCTGGCGCGCGGCGTGGGTTGACGGCTTCGACATCGGCAAGGGCTTCATCCGCGAGACGGGGCAGCTGGCCAACACCGCCGTCAAGTACACCCCGCAGGAGGGGCACGTGCTCGTCACCTCCCCACAATTCTCCTACTCCATGCTGTCCACGTCCTCCGACTACAGCAAGATGGTCACCGCAGGTGGGCTGCCTGCTGCCAAGATGCATGCATATATGAGTACATGAGCTTTGCAGGATTCTGCTTTCGGTCTGAAGTTATGGCTGCGTGTGGCATGTGCGTTACGCCCCATGTCGCGTCCTTATGCTGTGGGGGCTGGGCTGCCTGTTGTGAATGCTGCACGTCCAGCCTGATACACCTAGCGCACCAGCTTCGTTAGGAAGCGGCAGTTCGGGTATCACAGCGGTATTGACGTAGATAAGGAACGCCTTCATGCACGCACCCAACCGCGCCTCGCCCACTCTTCGTCAGCTAAAGGACTGCATGAGGGTGCTGGTAGAATTGTTGTGCATCGGCACATGCGCTGCGCACGCGCAGGCGGCTCCGCTTCCTTCGAGGGCTGGGGTGCTTCGGGGTCGGCGTCGTACAAGTCGCTCAGCTCGCTGCACATCACCACCAAGGACCTCACGGCCATGGCCTCCATGGTCTACCTCAGCGACCCAGTCACTATCATCGACCCAGCCAACGAAATGGCGGACGTGGGGCTGACCCCAAGCGCGATCGACTACATGCAGAACCACGGCCCCGTCGCCTGGCACGCCAAGTACGGATCCCACTTTATCAGCGGCTACACCAAAGGTTGGTGCTCCCTTCATATATGGAAAGAAAGGGATGCACAGCTTTATGTGGAAAAGACGGAATGCGCAGCACCATACTGTACGTACTGCCGGCAGGCGGGCATTTATGCGTGGGCGGGAGGCATGCGGGTCAGGGATGGACGCGAGACCTAACGCCCTGCGTGGTGCCAGTACGGGCTTGCGTGGCGTACGTGCATCCTTGGGCGCTGTCTGCCTGCATGCTTGCAAGGCTGGGCCATCGAGTGCAATTGGCGACGGCGTGCGCCGGCATACCATTACGCCACCGATGCGCTGGCGTTGTCAGGTCTGACCTTGATTTGCAGCATTTAGGGGCGTAGTATTGTACTTACGGGACAGGCTTGTGTGCCGTACCATGGGCTATTTGCGCCCCGCAGGCGGCTCCTTCTCTGGCGCCTACGTCATGTCGTTTGACGATGTGGAGTCCGCGGAGGAGAACTCGGCCAGCATCAGGGCGGCATACTCCGGGTAAGCAAGCGATGCGAGGGTGTGGATGGGCAAGGGGGTAGCACCGCAAAAAGCTCTGACGCAGCATGGCAGGGGTGCGCCAACTGCCAGAGAAAGCAGACAGCTGGGTTGTGCTGAGACTCCGCTGTGCATCCCAGGCTTTGGTACTTCGTGTAAGCTGCGTCGCCGGGCGCCGCCAGGAAGCAGACGGCTGGGATGTGCTACCTTGCTGCTGTGCACCACCTGGCCTTGGCATCATACAAACCCTTGCAGACTGCTGCGCACACACACCTACCAGCCGTGGTCCCAGTCACCGGCTTCCTCCCCACCAGCAAGCATGAGCAACTAGCTGGGGTAAGGAACAACATGCTCACAACGCCAAATGCACTCAGCACGCCGGATGCGCGTTTGCTTGCCGTTCGTCGCTCTGCATAATTACTTTTTCCCGTACTGCCGCTGACCGTTGCAGCTGGGGCATGAAGGCGGAGGGCTCCGCCGAGTTTGAGCAGCAGGTCAAGTCCAAGTCCGGGTTCGAGAAGGTGACTGCCACCTACGACTGCTACGGCTGGAGCTCCGAGTTCCCGCCCAAGCCCGTTACCACGCTGGATAACCTGGTGGAGGCCAGCGGGCAGTTCAGGCTCCAGGACGGAAGGTGCGTGGGGAGCACGAGGAAGGAGTGCACGTGCCGGAGTAGGCACGAAGCGTGGCTAACTAGGCCGTGAAGCGGCTGTGACTACGCCGGCCAGCAACAGAAACTGTTAGTCGGTTGGTGGAAACTTGCCTGTGTGCAGTTAGCTGAGTGGCGTCTGGCGAGCAAGTTGCGTTGCTGACTGCAGGACGCCTGGGGTAGCACCGAGCTGTGCTGTGCCGGTGTGTCTGCCAACCCTTGCGTTTGGCACCTTGGCTTCCCGCTTCGGCGAGCACACCTTGCCGTGCGTGCTTGCTGACATCCCTGGCGCCCTGTTCCTGCGCACGCAATGCCGTGACCTTCCAGGGAGATGGAGGCCATCGTGAAGCGCTATTCGGACATTGACTCGTACAATACGGCAAAAGACAACTACACAAACGCCAACCCTGACGCGCCAGACTACCAGTATCTCTATGTAAGTAGTTGATAGGATGCGCGTGTACATGGGTGGTGAGTCCGACAGCAGGGCCACAGTTCATGGTGCAAGCAGGGCAGGTACCAGCAACCGTTGCGTGGTGCACATGCTGGCAGATGTGCTCAGGCGGAGCCGGAAGTTGCCGAAGCTGCATGCAGGGTGCCGTACACAGGGCATGACTGGGACCCGAGCGAGCAGCAGGTCCGGTTGCATTTGGGTGTCAGCCTGTGGTGCATGGCACATATGCTATGCTGTGGCCAGAACCTGACCTTTGCCCATCCAGCAGCAGGCTTGCTTTTTCCATAGAAACATACCATGCGTTGGATTGCCCTCAACAGGAGCCCAGCTACGGCCGCCTCCGCGCCGCCCTCAACGCGGAGTACATGCGCTATGTGTTCATGTCCATGATCCTGGAGGACGAGACGGACCCCGTACTGCGGCAGGTGTACGACAACGCGACCGCCGTGATGCGGCAGTACACCCGTGCCTTTGGCGGCGTGGAGCAGGCCAACGCCACGCTTGCCCACGACAACCTGGTGGCGCTGGAGGCGTACATTCTCACGTTTGAGATGCAGCCGCCGGATCCTGACGAGTCGTCTGACGAAGAGCGGCGGCTGTACGACGAGGGCGAGAAGCTGTACGACAGGCTGTGGCAGGCGGACGAGCTGGAGGACGCGCTGGACGAGCGGCTGAAGCAGCTGGGCCAGGGTGAGCGAGTGTCCGATAACATGAAACTCACTGCCTGCCATGGCATGCGTGCAGCAGAAGTTGTTGCGTGTGCAACGTGCAAGGCAGGGGTGGTCACGTTTGCGGTGGAGGAACAAGGGCACGTGGATTGCACGGTGCTGGGAGTGGAGTTTGGAAGCCCGCGCATTGTTGCCTGCCGGCCGCCTGTAGGCAGGTCATGGCTGTCCGTGCTTCTTGCGCTGCTCAGCGAGACACGTGCCGGTACTGCACGCACGTGGCTTTGTCCAGGTTAACCCTGCAGTGCCCTGTGGCTCAGCGGCCAGGCCTTGCATACACCGACCTGCCGTTACCTTCCCCAGCCCGCGTGCATTATAGGGGCAAGACAATACCCCACCCATGCCGTATGCCTCGTGCCATGTGCCGGTGTGCTCCATGCAACCCGCCCGCAGCCATTCCGAGCGTGCTGGGACCCGCGGACATGCCGGCCTGGCACCTGGACTTCTCCGTGCCCCAGGCCGAGTTCATCTGGGGCATGGCCGGCGCCGATCTTGGCCTGGACAACGGCTCAAGCCTCTACACCTTCACCCGCAACTACACCCTGGAAGCCCCGGCCGTCCTCAAGTTCCTCATCTTTGCCGATGACCACTGCGACGTCTTCCTGAACAACAGGTTCCTGCGCAGCTTTGGCATCCCGTGGCTTATGCAGCCGGCTGACCCAGCGCACACGTGGGACGTCTACGAACTGGGTGCGACCCCTGCAGGGGACCTGTCGTTCGTGATGCGCTGCTCCAATGCGCTCGGCCGTGGTGGCGCGGGCGTGTTGGCGGCACTGACCGATGACGCGGGCAACGCTCTGCTGGTGACGAACCGCGACTGGCGCGTGTCCACGGGGGACAACCGCGTCACCATCAGCCCCGACGACATTGCCGCCAGTAAGTAGCACTTACGTAAGTTGCATGCGCGCGTGCGTGTGGGGCGAACCGTTGAACACTGAGGCAGGGGTAAGGCAACGGGGCTTGGACAAGGGCGTTAGGCTGTTGATACCTGTTGTAGTTCCCAAGTAGGGCCTTTGGTTTGCGTTGTGAATGCGGTGCGAAATGCAGGTGCATGCTTGTGGGCGTTGGGTGTGAGGTGGCGCCCGGTGCTGGCGGCCCTTGCAGCCGCAGCGGGCAGATGCGTGTCAAACCCGGGTTCCGAACCTCAGCAAAACCAACGCTGCTGTGGGGTTAACGGCCAGTGCACACACAAGCGCGCAGGGCACCTGCCTCCCCTAGCCGGGCTTGACAGTCCTGTTGCGCCTACCACGTTGCCTGCACTCAGCACATCAGCAGAACAACCCAAGCGTACCGCCGCTCAGCACGCACGTGTGCCGTTGCGATGACCAAGTCCATGCCCTTTCTTGCCCCTTTTCCTCCGCAGTGCCCCAAGCGATGGCGCTTGGCTACAAGAGCCTCTGGGGCGACAGCGTGCTGTTCCCCGACGACCTGGTGGAATGGCTGTGGGCGCCGTACCAATTTCCAGCCACCGTACCCGCAGACACCCTCTACACCTTCTACAACAACATCACCATGCCCGCAAACTCCACCCCGGCCCTCCTGCGTGTTGCGGTGGATGATGCTGCGGATGTGTACCTCAACGGCATCTTCATTGGCACCCAGCTCGGAGGCTGGAACGAGTTCTTCGGAAGCAACGCGTTCAAGATCGCTTGGCCGGTGACGCTGCAGGCGGGGCCCAACACGCTGGCCTTCCGCTGCAGCAACGTATGGGGAGGCCCCGCTGGGCTGCTGGCGTCGCTGCTGGTGCACATACCCTCGTCAGGCGTAGACTGGGTATTGTTGCGGACCGATGGCAGCGGCACCTGGAAGTACACCACCACGCAAGCTTACAACCCTCCCATGTAGCCGATCGCAGTGGTCCGATTGCCAAGTAGCCCATAATCCACTCAGTTGTTGGTCGGTTGGTAGGAGCATGGTAGTCTTACCGGCAGTGGAAGGCGAGAACGTGTGGTTGTATGAGTGCTGATTGCGTACCGCTTGCTTCACTTATAGCTTTCACGACCGCATACCGCGGGCAAGAGCACAGAGGCGTGGCCGGGGCAGGCAGAAGGGCCTGGGGGATGGCAGCACAGGGATGTCGGTACATACCTTATGTAGGCATACATGTCGGAGGCAACTGGCGAAAGCAGGAGATTTGTACCGGTCTCAAGGTGTGACACAGGTCGACCGAGCTTAATTGGTAATTCCTGTTTGGGATGTAGCTCCTACTGGATTTTTATAGTCGCTTGCATTGCCACCTTGCCAGTTGCGTTGGGTTTCTCAATGCTAGGGAACATGAGAGTGCATGCATTTTGTTGGCAAGGACAGGCAGGAGCGCATACCGGTGGGCCGGAACGGTGACGGTCTTGATCATGCGGGGGCTGCACGTGAGAGGTGCGTGTCAACCCATGCGGTGCTGCGTGCGCACGTTGCTTGCGTGTCCTAACGGTCAGCCAGCGCCCCAGGGTTGAGCCTGTACTACCGCGTGGTTGCGCTGTATGAGGTAGCACGAGCACGCATGGGCAGGGAGTCGTGGGAGGAGTCTCATTGCAGTGTGAGTTGCACAGTGCGTGCCTTCAGGTTGTTGGTCGTGCAGTGCCTGTGCCGGCTGGCCTCACCTGCCAGCTGAGATCTGTCCAAATGCAACTGCAATGGCTGGCACGTACAGTGTACTCCGTTAATGCACAGGCGGAAGTAAGTTGCTTTGGTGCCTGTTTGGTGCACCACTCGTGGGGGCAAGGGTTCATCGCCTGTCCTGATACCGTTAGGTGTGGTCGGGACCAGTAAGGACCGTGTGGCCGCGCCATCTAGATTGTAACACAAAATGCCAAAAAGGGAATTGGGTAGGTGCACACGGATAGTAGTGTTATTAACAGCTGCCACCACAGCAGACCCAGAGACGTGTACAACGGAGCAGAAGTCGCATGGCCAGGCGTCAGTAAGGCTGTGTAGCGGATGCGGTGCGTGATGTAGGCAAAGAAGCCTTGTACAGGTAAAGGCATATAGGAGTAACAGGCAGAGCGTAGCGAGGCAAGGCAGGTCCGGAGAGTGGCAAGTCGGAGACGGTGGCTATGCTCGCTGACGCTGATCCGCTGAGATACTTAGCTGAAGTGAAAAAGCAGTCAGTAAGGCTGTGTGCGTGCCGTTACATACAGTATGCAACGAGTGAGGTTGCTATTGCATGGCACTTCACACAGTGTCCCACCCCAACGTTCATCCATACCCTTGCAACAACAGGTAGGCAGCAGCCAACAAAAGGGCCCGACCTCCTGCATACTGGACGTGCCACTTGGCCCACACGTCTCCACTGCTGTGACCAGCACTGTAGCCACATGCAATACAACTGACGGATGCGACAAGTACCGGTATACAGCGCTGTCAAGCCCCCGCGGATTGACGGCGCAGTTCTAACGCGCACTGCGCCGTCGATCCGCGGGGGTTTGACACCAAGCAACTTACGTAAGAACCATGTGAGAAGTGGTCGTGGCTGGTACGTATGGCCCCAGACAGACCTTGGCACCGTGCAACTCGCTGTGGGATCATATGCCCCTGCAAACCAAGCCGTGCTCTTGAAGCTGTTGCACTTTTTGTCGCCACATGCAATGCAGCACATCAGGAGTTCAGGACGGGTCCCAGGGAGGTGCTCTGGGCAGGGCGCTCTGGGCCTCTTCCGGATGAGGGCGGGCCCCATCTGAACCCCAACTACAGTGGTGTGCGCCAGTGTGCGCAGGAGCGCATCTGGCCCAACACACTGGACCTGCCGCTTCTGCCCACAATGTAACACTGGATCAAACCTGCCCAACATCAGCAGGGGCCCAGGAGACGGAGAGAGATTGCTTTGCAGGGTGAAGCGAGCACCGGCGCCATCCACCTTACAGTTGCACTTATGTACATGCACAGCTGTGCGCCAAGCTCTGCAGCGCACATCACAAACGCTCATCCTGGCTCAAACTGCAACTCTGCAATACTAAGCGTATACTCAGCGTCTTGGCTTCCCTAGGCGCTGCCCACGAACAGGAACCATCAGGCGTGCAACCCTGTGCCACGACGCACGAGCACAACCATCTCATGTGCTGCTTCCAGTCTGCCAACTGCCGGTCGTACAACGACCGGCAGTGGTCGACGACGGTAGTGCCGGAGCGAGCGGACCACACCTACTACGCCTTCCCAGCGCAAATGAATACCGGTACACCTACAGTAAAGACATGACGCACACCACATAAGCTCTGCAACAACAGGCTATTTGTACCTTGACCGGTACCATACCCTGCAGCTGTCCGGATGTCTGATGCAGGCGCACCGGCTATGCAGGCAGGGCATCTTGCAGCCCTCCCGCAGCCTCCCAGGCGCATCCGCCTTCCCGTGGGCCAACAAAGAATATGTATACTTCTTGCATCCTCAAAACCAGAACCATCATGCAGTTATGCGTGTCCTCAACGCCACGTGCACCACCAACATGTGTTGCTGAGTGTCGCACATCATCCTGTTATTGCGCCATACGGGCGCTACATTGTGAGAACAACCACGCCTCTTCGGCGTGCCTTGCACTACCCGAACATAGGCCATTTACCATAACCCCCAATCGGCATCCGTTCTAATGCCCTCAACACTAAACAGCATATTCCTAGCTAAGGCGCGGCATCGTCGCTGCCCTTACTGCCCTTCAGCCTCCCCCTTGCGGCCCCGTGGCTTGCGAGCACGTGGCTTGGACGCGTCGGGCTTGGGGGCACGTGCCTTGGGCGCGTCGGGCTTGGGGGCACGAGCCTTGGGCGCACGCGCGCCCTGCGCGCCCTGGCGGCGGGGGCCCTTGGGGCTGCCTGTTGCCTCCACGGGAGCGCTGGCGCCGTCAGAGGCGGCGGACGTGCGGGCGGCGGGCGGGGGCGGCTTCCAGCAGGGCCCGCCCACGCAGTAGTTGAGGCAGTGGTCCTCGGAGATGGCGCACCAGCCGGCCGAGGAGCAGCACTGTAGGGTTAGGGAAGGAGAGGAAGCGGACATGGAATAAGTGGAGCTGCAACGCAGGGATTTCATTATGGTACTGGCGTGCGGCTGGGCGGCAATCATACCAGCTCGCTGCTGGCCAATACCGAGCAGCTATGTTGCCGAAGGCAGCGTGGTGCACATGTTACATACTCCACAGTCGCTGCATTTCACGTAACAACTAAGGATGGCATCCTCTTTTTTGAGCTGCATGTCATACCTGTGTTGGAATCGCGCAGATGCCGTTCCCGACCACGCCGTTGCCGCAGGGGGTGGAGGGCGGGGGCGGGGGCGGCGGGCGTGGGGCACTGGAGTCGAAGGGCGGCGGCGGTGGGTTCCAGCAGGGCCCGCCAACGCAGTACGTGAGGCAGTGGTCGCGGGAGATGGCGCACCATCCGCCACCGGAGCAGCACTGCGCGCAGAGAGGAGTTGACGGTGGTGGGTTAATGGGCGCGCAGGGAGAGCCGCACGGTGCTTAGTTGTCGGCAAGATAAGCCCTGTAAGCCCCTGGCTTCATGCTGACCACTAGTTAAGGCTGCTTGTTTATTGCCGCAAGGGCCACGGACACGGCACGCACCTGGGTGGGGTCCGCGCAGCGGCCGTTGCCGACCTGGCCGTTGCCACACGTGCCGACGGTTGAGGGCGGTGGGGGCCTGACGGTTGTGGCGGGAGGCGGCGGCGAGCGGACGGGAGGCGGGGGCGAGCGGACGGGTGGCGGCGGCGACCTCAGGGGTGGCGGCGGTGACCTCACAGGAGGCGGCGGCGAGCGGACAGGCGGAGGAGGGCTGGAGGCGGGAGGAGGAGGCCGAGAGACGGGGGGAGGAGGGGAGCTGGACCGCGGCGGGGGAGGTGGGGGAGAGCGGGTCACGGCGGGAGGAGGGGAGGAGGGGGAGGGGCGAGTGACGGCCGGGGGAGGAGGTGTCCAGCATGCGCCGCCCTTGCAGCCGTCACCGCAGTGGTCGGGCGTGGTGCCGCAGTAGCCGAACTGTGGGGCGTGGAGGTAGATGGGTCGTGAGTCATGGGTCATGGGTTGACGGTAGTTAGGGGCCAAGGACTTCCATGTCCGTACGATACCGCCCTTGAGCAGCAACTCCTCCAGCGATTGTGCACAGCCATCAAACCTTGCAACTGTATGCGCTGATAGTAAGAGATACACACCGCGCTTTCGCCCAGCTGCCTCGGCTCACCCTTGAGCAGCACATGCCGGCGTATCCGCACTGGCCGTTGCCAATCTCCCCGTTGCCGCACATGGGCCCGGGGGGCGGCGGGGGGCCCACCGTGCAGGGCCCGCCCTGGCAGCCGTAGCCGCAGTAGTCGGAGCTGGTGCCTGAAACAAGGGGACACCAAGCAAGACAGGTGTCAAGATCAATTCCCCTCGCAAACAGGGCTGGATCCTAGGCAAGGCTCCAGCTCTACAGTGTTACATGAGGTGTAGGAGGTTTGCGGAGGGCTGTTGCACATGGATCAAGTAACGCCACCACTACGCACCGCAGTAGCCGGAGGAGGAGCAGCACATGTTGAGCGGGCAGGTGCCGTTGCCGACCATGCCTTCACCGCAGCCGAAGGGCACTGGAGGCGGCGGCGGCGGCGGCGGGCGCGGCGGCGGGCTGGGCGGGCGCGGCGGCGGCGAGGGCTTGTACCAGCAGGCACCGCCTGCACAGTTGACGCCGCACCAGGACTCCCCTGTCCCGCACCAGCCGGCCAGGGAGCAGCACTCGGTGGGGCTGGGGCAGATGCCTGAGCCCACCACGCCGCCGCCGCAGGACGGGGGCGGGTTGGGGGGCCGCGGCGGGGGGCTGGGGTACTGGATGCAGGGGCCGCCGCTGTGGGGACATGGATTGGGAGGCATATTGGTTGAGAGAGCAGCCAAAGGGCTTGACTTCGCAAGGCGAGGGGGCTTGATGATACATGGACAAAGTAGCATGCAGTACCCAAGGCCCTCCCCTTGGTGCACACACACGTACCGGCAGCGTGGGCCGCAGAAGGTCTCAGTGGTGCCGCAGTACCCCTTCTGCGGTGGTGGAGGCAGGGGGAGGGTGGGGACAAGGAAAGTCAGGGCAACGTACAAGCAACACGGGCTAAACCAAGCAATACCACAACTAGCCTCCACTTTATCTGCTGCATACCGTAAAGTCTTCGAAATGGTACTGTATGCGGCACAGGCACGGGCACCCAGCACCCACCTCGGAGCAGCATTCGTTGGTGTTGGCGCACCGCCCGCTGCCAATGTAGCCCCCACCGCAGGGCCGCACGGGCGGCGGCGCGCGTGAGGCCACCGCCCGCAGCAGGGTGCCCTCCCGCACGTCCAGGGAGGCGTCCCAGATCATGACGCCAGCAGCACCGTACTGCCGTACACCCTGCACATGCGACGTAATGGAACGGCACAGGGTCACGTAATGTACGGCAGATACAGCAGTTTAGCGTTCGTCTGTCCAGGGTTACCGAGGCAAGAGCACCAACCTCAGCGCTCAGGACCGGCATTTGCAGCAGGTACAGGCTGTGAGCTGAAACCCTTTTACCCACCTGGATCTTGCTCCACATGCTCTCTTCGATGTCGAACCCCACCCAGCGCCTGTCGCGCACGTAGTAGGCGCTGCGCTCCGTCGAGTCCACCAGCACGCTGCCGCCGTACCACTGCAGCTCGTTCATGATGGCGCGGTACGACGGCTGTACGGCAGGGGGGCGGTACGGTTCATGGGGTGTATGGGGTCAGTGGAGATGTGGAGAAGAGCAATGCCCAGGCAGGACACGTGGCGTAGTACACGGTAGGCAGCAGGTAGGGCACCCGTCGTGCAGACGTTCCCTTTTGCAGTTAGTAACTGCTGTCAGTGTATCACTCACCGTGCTCATGGTGCTGCAGTCCCTGCTCTCCACGCTGGGCGCTGGGTGCGTGTACACCTGCGGGTTGAGGAGCGTGTAGACAAGTTCTGGATGCAGGACTGCGGGTAAGATGGGCAGGTGTGGGCCTGCTCCATGCTTCTCACAGAGTGGAACTTACTGCCAGTAAGGCAACCGTGTTCCGCTGTGTGTGCTGCATGCTGTAACACGCACCTGCGCGTCGATGAGCGTGTAGGCGTGGCCGTAAAACGCCAGCCCCAGCACCAGCTTGGAGCGGGGCACGCCGGCGGCGATGTAGTAGTCCAGCGCGTTGGTGCAGGCGGACCAGGCGGTGTGGAAGTTCGTGGTCGTCTCCCAGTAGCAGGGGTCGTGCATGGTGTCTGCGGTTGCAGCAGCAAGGGAACGTCACGGCGGGCACATCAGCTGAGGGCCAGACCACTGCAGGCAAGCACAAGCAGGTGAGCTGAACTGCTCAAAGCGCAGTGCAAGCGGCGTTGCGTCCATGGCACTCATCGCTTCCCAGCACCGCCACGTGTCGACACGTGGGACGTGACCCACGCGCGCGTGCGTGTCACCCACATGTCATGATGTTAAAGAGGTCGATGGAGGAGGACAGCGCGGGAAGGTCGTAGCCATCCATGGCGCCCTGGAGGTGGGGGAGAGGGGAAGGCGTGGAGTGCGAGGTGTGGGTGCGGCGTTTGGATTACGGTGTGGGTTGGAGTGCGGTGTGGGTCATTGACTGCGGGCCTGTGACGCATAGTGGCTTGCCTGCTTTAGACTCGCGGTGCACCACTGGCAGCAGGTAAGACACACTAGAGTGGATGACGCTGTCCACGCACGGCAAGCGCTACACAAGCTCACAGCGGGAGCCTCGCCCCCATGCATCCCTGCCTACCCACCACCTACCCAGCTGGTGAGGGACTGCGTGGAGGCGGTCAGCAGGCGGCTGCCCAGCGCCGCCTTGAGCTCAGAGCACAGCAGCGTGTAATAGGGCCTGTCAGCGGCGCCTGGGGGAGGGGACGAGAATGCGGAGGGCACCGCGGGGCGTGGTAAGGGTAGGGTGGCGCGGTAAGGGGCCGGGCAGGGGTGTACTTACCTTAACACAACCCAAATGCACAGTGTCAAGGCAGCAACATGCCAAGTGGTCGCACATGCAGCACCAGTAAGCCCCTGAGCCCTGACCCTTCACTCCTGGTTCCTCCCTGCTGCTCACCCGGGAACTCGTAGTCCAGGTCAATGCCGTCCGCGTTCACAGACCTCATCATGGCAACGGTGGAGGCGATGAAGGTGGCCCGGTTGGCGGGTGAGGCCACCAGGCGGGACCACAGCGCGGTGCTGAAGCCGCCGCCGCCCACAGAGATGAGCAGCTTGGTGGCGGGCCAGCGGGACTTGAGCTCGACCAGCAGGTTTAGTGCACCGAAGGGGTCGTAAACTGTGTAGTCGTCACGGATCCTGCGGGTGTGGGAAGAGGCGTGAGGGTGGAAGGGTGAAATGGTGGAAGGGGAGAGGTTCAGTGTGGGTGTGGAAAGCACGGGGGCTGTAGTGTTGCCTGTGGTGAGGAGGGGATGGTGGACTGGTGGGCCCCCGGCAGAAGGGAGCGTCCCCGCCAGGCAGGAAGTTGACGCACCATGCAAAGGCGTAGTACATGTGGGTGACGCCGGTGAGGTTGACGGCCGAGATGTTGAAGAAGTTGACCGAGGAGCCGGTGTTCTGGGACCAGCTGTGGGTCAGGGCAGCGTGGCGGGCACGTTGCAGGAGGTAAATCCAGTATGATGTCTCAATCATAGATGGCAGGTGCACCGTCTGTAGGATTCTAGCAGAACGCTTGCATGCATACAGTTGTTCGGGCTCTGCGCTCCTGAGGGGTCCCGCCTTTCGGCCGGGGCAGGTTGCTTATTCACGGGTTCGCGCAAGTTGTATGCATCATCATTTTTACTCCTTTGCATGGCCTTGTACGGTTATCCAATAGCTGGCGTGGCGTTGGACGGGTTACAGGATGCGAAGCGGAAACAGCTCGTGTCAAGGCTGAGTATGCTGCTGATTCGTAAAAAAATGGAATTTTGCGACATGTCGCGATGTTTGTTTAGCTATGGCGCAGGCGCCATTTGCCGGATAGCGGCGAGGTAAGAAACGCGCCCACCAACGATAGACGAAAGCCTAAAGTATATCATTAATGAAGTAGAAGACGGCACCTCGCTCATGCAGTGAACACGCCGCACGCAGTTTGTGCACATACTCGCCGGACATGCTGCATGTCGCCGTGTAGGTGTGCATAGCGCAGCCAACCTACCCTGGAATGTACAGTCCTGTGACCGAGTCGACGGCTTGGGCACTTGCGCTAGGCGCAAGCAGCGCGAGGGTGGCGAACAACGCCACCCAGCAAGGTAGCAGTCGCCGCATGGTGGAGGAGCTGCGCGTACTGCTCAGGTATTCATAAGGTAGGGTAGGAGCTACGATCTAGGCAAAGCAATACAACTTGTACCCGGATCGCCGCGTTAAGTAGCGGCCCTGTCCGTCGGACTTCCCCTGACCTTCAGCCGTTACTCATTGTGAAGCTTCACGCTGCCGTACAGAAGCGGGCTCGGACCCTGCGCCGGCTGTCGGAAGCCAGGGCCGCTCCAGGGGTCTCCATCTAAGTCGCATAGTATGGATCACCGGCTGAGTGCAAGGCATGCAAGACAGTGGATGGCTACAGAGGGGCGCCAGGTACCTCGTCTGTACGTTGACATTTTATGTTACATTCCAGGTGGTGTGGCCACACGATCCTTACTGGTCCCGACCACACCTATCAGGAATTATCATCATGTAGCGTTGCGTCGCTGCTGTACAGCAACAAGGAAACGTCCAACCTTAACAGGGCAGGAA
>VFQN01002815.1_pt1 | contig 26054 bp, 20 predicted proteins | sample 3512371 | NCBI WGS metagenome assembly VFQN01 (sample SAMN10412370, study PRJNA504923) | tailings metagenome | isolation source: Replicate 2 from Balatoc abandoned mine | place: Philippines: Itogon, Benguet | collected 2017-08-28 | reverse complement strand
CAGGCACTGAATAACTTGTTATTGACAAATACAAGGATTTTAATTTAGTTTGATATATAAAGGATAGGACTAGTACCACAGCTATGCAGGAAACAAAGGAAATACACGCATTATTTACCTTAATAGACGACCCGGATGAGGAAGTCTACTCTACCATCTCTGAGAAAATCGTTGAATACGGCAAGGGGATCATTCCCAACTTGGAACATTTATGGGAGACAACACCCAGTGAAGATGTTCAGGAAAGAATTGAAATGATCATTCATAAACTTCATTTCACAGATCTGTGTAATGATTTTACTGAGTGGAAGAACAGTGCTTATCACGATCTTCTTTTTGGTGCTTTACTGGTCTCTAAATTTCAATACCCCGATCTACAAACCAGCCCTGTTTTAGAAGAGATCGAAAAGATCAGAAGAAATATCTGGCTGGAGTTGAATAGTTTTCTCACTCCGCTTGAACAAGCCAATGTTCTTTCCAGTATTCTATACAACTATTGTAATCTGAAAGGCTCCGAGATCAATTATGAAAAGCCGGATGAATTCTTTCTGCATAAAGTTTTAGAAAGTAAAAAAGGGAATACACTTTCAAACGGATTGATCTATCAGATTCTTTGTGATCAATTAGATATCAATGCGCGAATCATCAATATTCCCAAGCAGTGTATCATTGCTTTTTTTCATTCAGATTTTGATCCGGCCATGCATCCGGGACATCCGCAAGAAAAAATTCATTTCTATGTAGATGCTACTTCCGGACAAGCTTTCTCTCATGCGGATATTGAGAGTTACTTCAAGAGGATATCTGTACCTCCTGTAGCCTCTTATTTCAAACCACAATCACACAAGCGACTCATTCAGCAACTCATCGAAGAAGTAGCCAAATGTTTTGACAGTCCTGTGAATGCTTATAAGCACGCAGAGCTGATGCAGTTGGCGGGGTTGTTGGAGGAGTAGGTGCTGGGTGCTGGGTGCTGGGTGCTGGGTGCTGGGTGCTGGGTGCTGGGTGCTGGGTAAAAAAACTTCTGATTTTTTGACTTATTGTGTTTGATGTCAAAATAGTTTTCATTTTTTTTCTTAGCTGAAAAAATATTTAAACAACCTAATACCTAGCACCTAGTACCTAGCACCCACAACCCCTCACCCCAGCACCGCTTCTAAACTAATCGCCATATTATATGCTTTGCTGACAGGGCAGTTGGCTTTGGCGTCTGCGGCGCATTCCTGAAATTTTTCTGATGAAATGCCCGGCACTTTAGCAGTAAGATGCAAATGAGATGAAGTAATGACCCCATCTTCCAATGTAATAGTGCATTGTGTTTCGAGAGACTCTGGCGTGAAACCTGCGGCACCTAATACAAAACTCAACTTCATCGTGAAACAGCCTGCATGTGCGGCGGCCATGAGTTCTTCAGGATTAGTTCCTACCCCTTCTGCAAATCTGGAGTTGAATGAATATTGTGTCTTGTTCAAGGTGGTGCTTTGTGTGGTTAAATGGCCATTGCCTTCTTTACCTAAACCATTCCACACGGCTGTTGCTTGTCGTTTCATGGTGATTATTTTTTAGATTTGAAAAAATAGTTTTGTATGATCAGTTGGGCTGATTTTGAAAAAATAGAAATACGCAGCGGAACGATTCTTGAAGTTACTGATTTTCCCAAAGCCAAAAAACCTGCTTATCAGCTGAAGATCGACTTTGGTCCGTTGGGTATTAAGCAGTCTTCTGCGCAGATCACGCATCATTATTCCGCAGCTGAGCTCATAGGCAAACAGATTGTTGCAGTGGTTAATTTTCCACCCAAGCAGATCGCTAATTTTTTCAGTGAATGTCTTGTATTAGGGGTTTATGATCAGCACAATCAGGTAGTTCTTTTGCAACCGGAACGTGAGGTGGATAATGGTCAATTGATCGGTTAAGCTGCTATTAGAAAAGGATTTGTATATTGTATTACTGATTCTGTTTTACTAAACTACCATTCCATGAGTGAACTCTATTATACTTATTATGAAAGTCCGGTAGGCTTACTCAAAATTGGTGGAACAGATCAATATATTGGTGAGCTGAGTTTTGTAGATAATCCGGATCAGTTAACGTATGGAGAACCGGGCATCAGTGAGATCATGCACCAGTGTACCGAAGAACTCATTGAATTTTTTCACGGTAGTAGAAAACAATTCACTGTTCCTATTCATCAGGAAGGCACTGAATTCCAAAAAAGAGTTTGGAGTGAGCTAACAGAAATACCCTACGGTAAAACCATCAGCTATATGGATATGGCCAAACGCTTAGGTGACCCCAAAGTGATCAGAGCTGCCGCCAGTGCCAATGGCAGAAACAATATTGCAATCATCGTTCCTTGTCACCGCGTCATCGGCAGCGACCGTTCCCTCATTGGCTATTCCGGTGGCATGTGGCGCAAGAAATGGCTGCTGCAACATGAGTTTAAGATCACGCATGGCGTGCAGACTTTGTTTTGATGAGGGTGCTGGTGCTAGGTATCGGGTACTAGGTACTAGGTTATCGGGTAATCAGGAAATCGGGGGTTGAGATGATAGTTGACGTAAAATATTCTAGCACAACCTTTCCTTCTATGGACTATGGACCATAAGCTATCCCCTACTTCATATCCTCACTTGTAAAACTCAATGGCAATAGACTTCCTGCTTGGGGTATGATATATACACTTCCTTCTAAGCCTGCGAGGATGAGTCTGATGGGACTCTTAACTCTTATCTCGTATTCATGTAAACTTTGTCTGCATACACCACAGGGTGAAATGGGATGATTGCTCTTGCCTTTTGTATTATCGTAGCTGATCGCGATTGTTTCAATGGCGATGCCGGGATGTAAAGTTGCGGCAGCTGAAAGTAATACCCTCTCTGCACAAATTCCTACAGGGAAACTGGCATTCTCCTGATTGGTACCGATGACTATTGCTCCATTTGCCAATCTTGCCACGGCGCCTACTTTAAAAGCCGAATAAGGTGCATATGCCTGACCTGTTACTTCTCTTGCCTGATTCAATAAGGATGCATCTTCCTGTTTCAACGCACTTGCATCAGCATACACTTCATAGTCTAGTTTGTACTGTTGATGATTCATAAAAACTCATTTAGACAAAAAAGTCCTCAAAGCTTGCGCTATGAGGACCCTTTCGGTAGTGTAAGTTACGAAAAAAGTGAATTATAAAATCGTTAAAACGTTTTGGGCTGCAAGCTACAAGCCTCAAGCTTCAAATAAATACTTCTTGCAGCTTGAGACTTGTAGCTTGCGGCTTAAATTATTTAATGCTCTTCATCAATCTTTTCCATCTCGGACCTTTATCCCAGCTAAACCAGATCAGGGATGCTTTTCCGACGATATGTGTTTCGGGTACAAAACCCCAGTAGCGGCTATCCTGGCTGCGATGACGATTATCACCCATCATCCAGTAATAATTATATTTTGTTACGTACGTGTTGGTCTTTTTTCCGTTGATGATGAATTGTCCATCTTTCTCTTCGAGTGTATTGCCTTCATAAGTAGCAATCAATCTTCTGTACAAAGAGATATTTTGTTGGCTTAATAACAAGGTATCTCCTTTTGCAGGCACAAGCAATGGACCAAAATTATCTACACTCCAAGGGTAATTGGCTTCATCTGCAGGGAAGGTCATACCGATATAATTCTCTGTATAAGGAGAATCAGAGACATAATTAGGTAGCTTTCTCAACTTCGATAGCTCTTCGGGTGTGACGTTAAATTTATAGCTACTATCGCTCATCATTTCCAATTGTCCTTTGGTATCATCCAAATCAATTCCTAATTCCTCTTTCAAGAAATCAATGTCATACGATTTCTTATTCGTAACAACTACATGCTCTGTTTGAGAACCACCGGGTACCATGGCCGGTTCTCCATTCACGTACAACTGTCCATTACGGATATGTAATACATCTCCTCCTATTGCTACACAACGTTTGATATAGTTGTCCGTTTTATCAATCGGATGAACAATGATGGGAAATTCAGGGCTAGCAAACAGTTCTTGTCTGTTGCCTTTGAAGGTAAATCGCAACACATCATAATAAGTTACTTTACTACCGTATTCAGGTCTGTTGATGATGGTATCACCGGCAGGGAAATTGAATACCACCACATCATTTCTTTTGACTTCTGTGAATGCCGGAAGTCTTTTATAAGGAATCTGTATCCATTTCAGGTAAGAAGGTGTGGTTTCTGAAAAAGGCATCGTGTTGTGTACGAAAGGAAACGACAATGGTGTTTGTGGTATTCTTGCACCATAGCTCATTTTATTCACGAACAGAAAATCATTCACCAATAAAGTCTTCTCCATACTTTCTGTAGGAATCACATACGCTTCAAATACAAATGTGCGAATGATGGTGGCAGCTACTACTGCAAATACACCTGCATCCACCCACTCTCTAGAGCCGGGTTTCTTGTAAGATTTGAATGCTTCCGCTCCTACCCATTTTTCATCTTTGGAAAAACCGAGATAGGGGAAATAGATAAATGGTAATAAGACCGTAGCGGTATGATGAATAAGATTGAAACGTTTGAAATGCATCACGAAGATGATGGTAATCCAAATGGTGATGAATTGTCCCGCTATCGGAATCAATTGTAACCAGAACCAGTATTTACGGATATGACATTTCTCGACGATCTGCCAGGTATTATAAAAAGGAATCAAAGCTTTCCATGGTTCAATACCTGCCTTTTTGAACATTCCCCACATTCCAACATGCCAGCCAATAATCCCGACGATAAATAGAGCTAAACCCATATTTTATTTTTTGATAGAAACAAAAATATCCTTTTCAGACAGATACTGAAGCAAACAGATTAAAACTTTTGCTAAAACAGGTGATTTCCTGTTGAATAATGTATTTTTATCAGCCCTGAGCGATATCAGACCTCCAAATCTTATCCATGAATCATTTTACGATCAAAGACATCGAGAATCTGAGCGGGATCAAAGCCCATACCTTACGTATTTGGGAACAACGATACCAGTTATTCATCCCTAAGAGAAAGGAAAGTAAACATCGTTATTACGATAATGAAGATCTGAAGCACATTCTTCGGATATCTCAATTGTACCATAACGGCGTGAAGATCTCGAAGATCGCTCAATTACCTGCCTCTTCTATCCGATCTATGGCTATGGAGCAGCCTTTAGGGAAACAAAATACGGATGCTTATATTCATCGACTCATTGAAGCTTCGATTGATTTTGATGAGGATCGTTTTGAAGAATTGTTCGAACAATCACTCAAACAATTCGGGTTAGAGGTGACGATCATTGATGTGATGTATGGTTTTCTGGAAAGAATTGGATTATTGTGGTTAACAGATCATATTATACCTGCTCAAGAACATTTTGCCAGTAATATCATCAAAAGAAAAATGATATCGGCTTTAGATGCTTTGAAAACAAAACCTTCTCCCAGTTCTGATACATATGTTCTTTTTACGCCTGAAGGAGAACAACATGAAATTCCTTTACTGCTCAGTCATTACCTGATGAAAGCAAGTGGTAAGAAATGTGTATACATGGGTGTTGATGTTCCCTTTGTTGATCTGGAAACTTATGTAACACTCAAAAAGCCCAAGTATCTGTTCTTTCATGCCATCACCAATCTCTACGAAGAAACGATCGACGACTTACTAAAAAATTTAAAACAAAAATTCAGCGAACAAGAGATCATCATGTCCGGACCGCTTACTAAGGAAGTAACGAAGAGTATCCCGGGTGTTATGTTGTTGAAGTCTATGACGGAAATGTTGGAGTTTGTGAAGAGGTGCTAGGTGCTGGGTGCTGGGTGCTGGGTGAGAACTTTTGAGTGATTTTGTTTATTGTGTATAGACTGTTTTTTTTATCCAACATCTGATATCTGACATCTGCAATCTACCATAAGTCATCCCCCCATTCGCTATCTGCTATCACACATACGCACTCACATCTGCTGCTGTAATTTCTTTTCCTGATAAGATCACAAGTCTTTCCACCACATTTCTCAGTTCGCGGATATTACCTGTCCAATCATGACTTTTGAGGGTTTCTAATGCTTTTTTATCGATACCCTTTTTGGCTTGTCCATACTCAACTGCGATATCATCCAGAAACTTATCGACGAGCAGTGGTATATCATCTCTGCGCTCATTGAGAGAAGGTACGTGAATCAGGATCACACCCAAACGATGGTAGAGATCTAAGCGGAAATTCTTTTCTTCTACCTCTTTTAAAAGATCTTTATTCGTGGCCGCTACGACACGTACATCTACCGAAATTTCTTTATCGCCTCCTACCCTTGTGATCTTCCCCTCCTGCAAAGCTCTGAGTACTTTAGCTTGCGCACTTAAACTCATATCACCTATTTCATCCAGAAATAAGGTACCACCACTGGCTTGTTCAAACTTACCGATACGTTGCTTGATGGCAGATGTGAATGATCCTTTTTCATGTCCGAACAATTCACTCTCTATCAACTCTCCGGGAATAGCCGCACAGTTGACTTCTACCAATGGACCCGAAGCTCTATTGCTTTTTTCATGCAACCATCTTGCCACGAGTTCTTTACCACTTCCATTACCGCCTGTTACCAAAACGCGTGCATCTGTTGGCGCTACTTTATCAATGGTTTCTTTGATACGAAGAATGGCTTCACTTTCACCAATGATCTCCTGCACTTTGGATACTTTACGCTTGAGTACTTTGGTCTCTTGTACCAAAGTGGTCTTATCCATTGCATTGCGAATGGTGATAAGTAAGCGGTTGAGATCCGGTGGTTTAGAGATATAATCAAAAGCTCCTTTTTTAACGGCATCAACGGCTGTTTCAATATTTCCATGTCCACTGATGATGATCACCGGTGTATCAGATCCGGACTCTATGACTTTCTGAAGAAATTCAATACCATCCAGTTTGGGCATCTTGATATCGCACAAGACCACATCAAAAGAACCTGCCTGAAACTTCTTCCATCCTTCTTCTCCATCTGCCGCTTCTTCAACTTTAAACCCTTCATTGGTAAGAATATCTTTTAAGACATTGCGGATGGCTCTTTCATCATCTATGATCAGAATAGTTGGCATAGAAACATTTTTTGCTAAGTTAATCAATCGATTTTCAGCGTAATCCAAAATTCATGCCGAAGGTGAAATTTCTTGGAGCAGCTGCATTATAATACCTTCTTCCAACTGCATTTATATCATTACCTAAGCTATAGGTTTGATTTAATATATTATCCGCTGCCATAAAGATATCGGTCTTTTTAATGCGGTATCCTAATCTGCCTTGCAATAATTGATAAGGTTTTGCATACGCATCATTTGCATCATTCAAAGGAATAGATGATACTGCATTTAGAAGAGTGGTCAGATAGATACCATTTCTCATTTGCAGATCACAACCCAATACCCAAGTAGTTGCAGGAACACCTGTAATCGTTTTATTATTATAATCAACAGCTCCTTGTTGATAATTGGTAAAGCGATAGGGTTGATAGGTATAGGCTGTTGAAAAGGATAGCTCTTTTATTATTCCTGTGCCTTTCTTTACGGGAAATACTTTGAGCATCAACTCTACACCTTGTTGCAAGGTTCCGCCCGCATTCACAAAATATTCAGCCCCACTATTACTGTTTCTTCTTACAATAGCATTATTCAATCTGAACCGATAATAGGCTATATCAAATAATATTCTATCATTGGTGGTACTGCCTTTTACACCGGCTTCCATGTTCCATCCCGATTCTGCATTCAGATCTCCATAGAAATTTCCATCCGAAGGCCTGAATTCAGCGAGTGTAGGGGCTGAAAATCCTTTCGATATAACAGCATAGGTATTTATCTGTGGTTGTATTGCATAAGATATCGATAATCTGGGTGTGAGTACCCCTGTAATTTGTTTACGGATATACACAGAATTTGCATCTGAAAGTCTTCGGTATCGATAAGATTGCTGATTGGTACTTAGGCCCGCGGTAAGCAATAATTTTTCACCATATTTGTATTGAAATTGGGTGAACAAGAACCATTGTACCGCATATACTTTATCCCGATACTGAACGGTATCTTTTACTCCTCCCCTGTTACCAAGATTTTCTATCCATGAGTGTTGGTACTGCCACTCACCTCCCGTATTGATCTGCCATTGATGATTACCCGACTGCTGCTTGTATTGCCATTGTGAACCGGCACCAATATTATCTTCTGCGCGCTCTTCATAATTCGTAATAAAAGGATTTTTAAAGTCGGTGATACTCAATACAGCAAAAGATCGTATGCTGTTATTCTTATTCAAGTCCCATTGATGATGCGCTCCATTATAAAAGGTTTTATTGTAAATAGCGGTTTTTTGTTGTACAGCACCCGGTAATACTGCTGTTGGCTGTCGTGCTTGTTTCGGATTCTGATTGAATTGTACTTCCGTAATACCACCGGGTGTTTGGTAATACAGGTTGGTATAAAAACTGAGAAAGCGCCATTGCTGACGATTTTTTCGAATAGCACCCTGCCATTTGAACCCATCTCTTCTCATGGCAGATTGTTCGCGGTAACCATCAGACTGCAGATGCACTTGATGTAAACTGCTGATGAAATTTGAAGATTCATATGACCATTCTGATTGTTGTTGTAACAACCCATAAGAACCACCTGCAATCCCCCCATACAAACGATGTTTTTTCTGTTGTGAAAAGTGTAATCCGGATTGCAGTAAAACTGCGCCTCCTGTACCTGCTCCATATGCAGCTGCAACAGGACCTTTCAATACTTCCGCACTATGTATCTGTGAAAGGTCTATTAAATTAAGGTAAGTATTACCTCCACCATCCGTTAATGGTAGGTCATCAAAATATACTTTAATGTTTCTTACCCCAAATGGCGATCGTAATAAACTTCCACGAATAGATAATCGATAACTGCCCGGAGATCTTTCCTCCATGCGTATTCCGGGCTGACTATTCATAGCAGGTAAAAAAGTTGCTGTTGGACTATTTCGTATGGCTGATGATCTTATCAATGCGATAGAACCGGGAACAGCCTGCCATTTGGCTCTTCCATAAAAAGCGGTGACGGCCACATTACTAAATGCGGTTGTGTCTGTATCTGCCTCTTGCGCTATTGTACAATATGGTTGGATAATGTTACATAAAAAGGCGATTACCCAAATTACCCAATACTTCATCTCTTAATATTTAGCACAATAATATCGTCGGGCAAGTTATCATTGGTTGTTGAAATATCTACTGACCAATAGCCGTCTTTTAACCGATCGAATGCTATTGGTGTATTATTCCTTGCTAAAAAAGCAGATTCGATTTGATAGGGTAACTGAATAAAAATACGCGTGTCTGTTTTTTTCAAAATATGAACATACACCTGATTCTCTTTTTCTGTCATGGCACCCCATGCCTGTGGTTTAACTACACCCGCTTTTGTTCCATAAATCGTTGATCCGTTTTTCTGCAACCAATCTCCTACCTCTTTCAAGCGGATTACAAATTCAGGTTGTATCACGCCATTAGGCATAGGCCCTACATTCAATAACAAATTGGTTCCATAACCTGCGGCTTTTACCAGCAAATGAATAATGTCTTGAGTAGATTTATAGGTTCTGTCTGTAATATTGAATCCCCATGAGTTATTAATCGTTTCACAGGTTTCTAATGGCAACTTTGAAACTGCTTGTCCGCTAAGCCCTCCTTTATTTTCTCCCGGTAAATCTTTCTCAAACATTTGAAAATCTTCTCCGGGTAATGGTGATAAATGGTGGTTATTACCAACAAGTGCTTGCGGTTGAAGACGATGAATCAATTCATATATTTCTTCATATTTCCAATTGATTTTAGATCGCTGTGTTTTATCCTCATCATTATCCAATTGATCCCAATGTCCATCAAACCATATACCTGCAATTTCTCCATAGCCTGTTAGTAATTCGGTAAGTTGCGTTTTCATAAAGCTGAGATACGCTTCATAATTACTCTTAATCGTTCGACCTGTTCCCTTACCGGTTCGACCTGTTTCATACGGATAATCAGATCTAAACCAATCTACCAATGAGTAATACAAAAAGAGCTTTATCCCTTCTTCTTTACAAGCTATGGATAGATCTTTGAGTACATCTTTCCCATACGGGGTATTGGTGATTTTCCAATCAGACGCTTTCGTATCCCAGTTGCTAAAACTATCATGGTGACGTGTGACGAAAGTAATGTACTTCATCCCGGCATCTTTGGCCATTTTCACCCATGCGCGTGCATCAAATTGTGTTGGATTGAAAAACTGCATCAACCGTTTGTATTCTGCTACTCGTATATTTCTGCCATTCATGATCCACTCTCCCGCACCCAATACACTGGAAGCCCCCCAATGGATGAACAGACCAAACCTTGCACTATCAAACCATTGACGACTCTGAAGATTAGCTTCTGTTGGCTGATATTGTGCGTTGGCTTTAAAATAAGCTGTCAAGATCAAAAAAAGGATAATAGATTTTCTCATGATACTCGATTTGAATGAAGTTAAACAGAAAATAAAAAACCCGGAGTAAGTTCTCCGGGTTATCTATTCAATTTAAATGGTTAGTTGGTTCATTTTTTCATGTACATCACTTCTTTCACCAACTTCACAGTACGTGTAACATCAGGAATAGCAAGAGATGTCAGATTCGGTGCATAGTGCATCGGAGCATCCGCACTCGTGATACGACGAATGGGAGCATCCAAATAATCAAACCCTTCTTTTTGGATTCTATATGAGATCTCAGAAGACACAGATGCAAATGGCCACTGTTCTTCTACGATCACCAGTCTGTTGGTTTTCTTAACGCTTTCCAAAATGGTCATCCAGTCCAATGGACGAATCGTACGCAGATCGATCACTTCAGCGCTTACGCCTTCTTTTTCAAGCTCAGCAGCAGCACCTAATGCTACTTTCATCATTTTATTGAAAGAAACGATGGTTACATCGCGACCTGCTCTTTTTACATCGGCTTTACCCAGAGGGATATAGTACTCTTCATCAGGTACATCGCTCTTATCGCCATACATCACTTCACTTTCCATGAACATCACAGGATCTTCTTCATAACGGATGGCTTGTTTCAGCAAACCTTTGGCATCATATCCATTAGAAGGTGATACCACTTTAATACCGGGAATATTGGCATAATAGCTTTCAAAAGCGGTAGAGTGTTGCGCTCCCAGCTGACCTGCACTTCCGTTAGGTCCACGGAATACGATGGGGCAACCGATTTGTCCACCACTCATCGCCAACATTTTTGAAGCGGTATTGAGGATCTGGTCCATTGCCAGAACGGCAAAGTTCCAGGTCATGAATTCAACTACAGGGCGGAGACCGTTTTGAGCGGCACCAACTGCTACGGCAGCAAAACCAAGCTCAGCGATAGGAGTATCTATGACTCTTTTAGGACCAAACTCGGCCAGCATACCCTGACTCACCTTGTAAGCTCCATTGTATTCAGCTACTTCTTCCCCCATCAGAAACACCCTTTCATCTCTTCTCATTTCCTCATTCATGGCCTCTCTTAAAGCCTCTCTGAAAGCAATTGAACGCATATTGTCTGTTTGTTAAATGAGGAGCAAAAATAGCAGATTCTAAGGAATCAGAAAAAATAAACCAAAATGAAGAAAGAAGGCTTAAGTGACAAGAAATAAGGGGATACAATGAGGGATATCTACCAAAAAAAGAGTGAGAAAGCTTTCACTTTCTCACTCTTGATTCAAATTTCAATATTCGTAATTACCTGTGGCTTAGAATACGTTCCAGCCATAGCTAACATAGTACAGTGCTCCGATAGCAGGATTACCCCAACCGGTACGATAGTACTGGTTAAAGATATTGCTACCACCTACTTTGATCAGTGATTTTGTTGAAGGTAATTTATAGCTGATCATCGCATCTACGGTTTTGTAAGTATCTACCATACCGGATCCAAATGTTCCTTCATAGAAGAAAGAGTTTTGCCATCTGTAAACAACACTGAAACCATAACGCTTGTCCTTACCAAATCCTGTGTTATTCAGAGCAAGGTTCATACGGTATTTTGGAGTGTTGAAGTAAGACACAAATCCGGCAGGTACATCTCCGATCTGATCATGATATAAATTACCACTGAATGAGAAATTCTTTGGTAAGAGATAGTCTGCAGAAATACCCCATCCTGATGTCTTCACTTGACCCGGAGCATTTACTGAGATGCTATAAGCAATACGTGTATTTTCATTCAACAGATTAATCGGATTAGGTGCATTTCTTGATTGAAGAGCGATCACACCACTCAAGAAATCTTTGTACTGTCCCCAATAACCATAAACATCAATCAATAATTTTTGAGCGATCAAGCCTTTATAACCAACTTCAAATGAAGTCATTGATTCAGGTTTGAACTCTCCAAAAGTTTGTTGTTGCAGAAGTCCTGGATTAGGTGCACCGGCTAACACACTAGCTCCAAATGCCTGAACGCTTGGAAGTGTGTAAACAGGGTTTGAACTGAAGTTATAGAATTGACGTAATGCAGGCAATCCTCCGATCAATCGAGTACCACCGCCTACTGTTAAGTTGATCCACTGGTTTTGAGTGGTTGGGAAACGATAAGCTGTTTGATAAGAGAAACGTAGATTGTGATCTTTAGCAAGTTTCACAACTGCTGATGCTCTTGGAGTAAAACGTCCTTTGAAGTTGGTATTCTTATCGTATCTACCTGAAACAGTGATCTTCAATACATCATTCAGTAAACGCTGAGAAATCTGCGTATACGCACCCAATTCATTGATGGTAATATTACCTGCAGTATCTGCAAATAAAGTACCTTCTGAATTCAGTACATATTGCTTAGCACTTACGCCAATTAACCAATCGGTATTCGTTCTGCCAAGACCCAGATCTTCTGTAAGATTATACTGCCCGTCGAAAACTTTTAATCTTGAACGATCCAAAAACAGACCACCACCTTTTGAGATCGGTGTTCTCGCGATAGATTGGAAACGAGCTGTGTTTCCGATAAATCCTGTTGGACGACCTTGATCAGCAAAAGTACGAGCAGCATTGTGTGCAGCTAAATTAGGAGCTCCTAATTGTAATGCATTTACATATGCAGCCATATACTGTGGATACCAACTAGAACTTGCCTTCCATGATTCATTGAATAAACGTGTTGTGATGGTAGCATTGAAAGAGTTACCGGCATTTTCATGTGTGCTGTAGTAACGTGCATACCAGTTCTTATGCTTCAATTCCCATTTAAATTGTGCTATACGCAAGTCTTTCAAAGAGTAACGGTCACTTCCGGTATATACAGTATTACCTGTACCGAAATATGCATTGAAAGATGCTTCGATCTTATCTGTCAGCTTGTAAAATAAACCACCGGTCATTTTCATATTCACAGTAGTAGGGTCTACTACATCTTTCTCATCATAACCGGTTCTACTTACTGCTTGATTACCAAAAAGGTTTCTGCTGGGAGCCGCTCCATAAATGATCGGAGAAACACCTGCAGTTACAAGTGCACCTGCACCAGCACCGGTAAGAAATGCATTGAATGTCGCAAGATTAGCTCCCGGATTAGCCGCAAGGAAGTTATTGAAGGCTGTGATGTTAGCAGCAGGAAGTCCGGTTGCAGCAATAACTGCAGAGGCAATATTGCGCAGACTCTGTGTAGTTTCATCACCATACACATTCACCCCATCATAGTTGGGATCACTTTCTCTCCATCCCGGAATTTTAATTCCATTAGGCGTTCCTCCGATACGAGCATAGTTATCAGTCTGATTGGCTAACCAGTCCTGTGCCTGAATAAATTGAGCGTTGATTTTGAACGCAAATTTATCCGTCACTTTTTTAGCCCAACGTAAACTCCAGTCATAGTAAGGTGAAGTGTTACGCTGACTACGATCGACATGGTTAAATCCTTGTTTGATCTGGAAACTCAATCCCTGGTATTTGAAAGGGTTCTTACTGTTGATCAGTACAGTACCATTCATACCACCCGGACCATATAACGCAGAAGATGCACCCGGTAGTAATTCGATATTATCAACATCGAGTTCACTTAGACCGATCACATTACCTACTGAAAAGTTTAATCCCGGCGCTTGGTTATCCATTCCGTCTACTAACTGATTCAAGCGAGTATTACCACTGCTGTTGAATCCGCGTGTACCTACACTCTTGAAGGTAAGACTCGCAGTAACGATGTCTACACCCTTCAAATTGGTTAACATGTCATAGTAGTTAGGCGCAGGTGTATTTCTGATAGCCGCAGTATTGATTCTTTCAATAGAAACCGGCGACTCAAGAATTCTTTCAGCAACTCTTGATGCTGAAACCACTACTTCATCCCCTAAAGTAAAACTAGGGCTAAGGTCAACAGATACAACCTCATTGTCCCCTTTTACCGTCACTTCTTTAGTACCGTAACCTACGGATGATATAATAAGTGTAAATGGGGGTTTTTGCACTGTTGTAAATCTGAAATTGCCTTTGTCATCTGTAAAAGTACCAGTGGAAGCTCCTTTGATCGTAACTGAAACAGCCGATAAAGCCTCTTTGGAACTTGCATTTTTAACACTACCTGAAACGGTAGTTGTCTGTTGCGCCACGACAGGAATCGTAATGGCAGTAGCGAACGCCACAGACAAACATTGACTGTAGAATCTTCTCATGATGGCAAGATTTAGTTATTTATGAATAGCAAAATAGCAATTGTTAGTTTCTTCAGAAAATTTAATTTGTCCACAAAATCAATCGATTGTTAAGAAAAACGATGTCTTTTACAAGCTAATATTCCGGTCACCATTTATTTTCGTGGTATGAATCATCTTCAGCTACCTCATTTGACAAACATTTATCATGGAAAAGTAAGGGACGTTTACACCATTGGCGAAAATTGGCTGGTGATGGTAGCCAGTAACCGTATATCAGCTTTTGATGTAATATTACCCAGACCCATTCCTTATAAAGGCCAAGTTTTGAATCAGATCGCTGCATTTATGCTTGAGGCTACAAAAGATATTTGTCCGAATTGGCTGGTAGATGCTCCTGCACCCAATGTTTCGATCGGGAAAAAATGTATCCCTTTTAAAATTGAAATGGTGGTAAGAGGAAATGTTGTTGGACATGCATGGCGAACTTATCATTCCGGACAAAGAACCCTCTGTGGTGTTACGATGCCTGATGGATTAAAAGAGAATGACTTTTTTCCATCGCCTATCATCACTCCTTCTACAAAAGCAGCTGAAGGTCATGATGAAGATATTTCGAAAGAAGAGATCATTCGTCAGGGATTAGTGAGTGAAAAAGATTGGCAGATTCTTGAAACCTATGCATTACAGTTGTTTGCAAGGGGTAAAGAAATTGCAGCCAAACAAGGATTGATATTGGCTGATACTAAATATGAATTTGGTAAAATTGATGATACCATCTACCTCATGGATGAGGTACATACACCCGACTCCTCCCGCTATTTTTATGCTGATGGATTTGAAGCCAGACAAGCCAGTGGCGAAAAGCAAAAACAACTGAGTAAAGAGTTTGTAAGAGAATGGCTGATCGCTAATAATTTCATGGGTAAAGAAGGCCAATCTGTTCCTGAAATGTCTGATGAATGGATCGATACGATCAGCAAAAGATATATTGAACTGTACGAAAAAGTGACCGGTAAAAATTTCATCCCACAACAACCTTCGGATGAAGAGATCATAAAATTAGTGACTGCTGCGTTGGAAAGAATTGGAGCGATATGAGTGAGTGGTCAGTAGTGAATAGTCAGTAATAAAAATATTTAAAATTTTCTCACTACTGACTATTCACTACTCACTACTACCCTCCCCTAACCTCGGTCTCAACCTTACCCTACTTTTGTTAAAAATATTTTGTCCGTTCTCAACGCCTTTTCGTAATTCTTTTTGACGTTCTACGGGCATGTGAATGGTGTCTTTACACTCTTGACTGCAACAACCTTCATAGGTTTCAGCGCAGGCTTCGCATTGTATAAAAAGAAGATGACAGCCGTTATTTTTACAATTCGTGTGTGTATCTGCAGGTTTACCACATTGATGACATTTCGCAATCACATCTTCGGTGATACGTTCCCCTAAACGATTATCAAAAACAAAATTCTTTCCAATGAATTTACTTTCCAATCCGGATTCCTTTGCCTGTCTTGCATAATTGATAATACCTCCTTCCAAATGAAATACATTCTTAAATCCTTTATGCAACATATAAGCACTTGCTTTTTCACATCGAATACCTCCTGTACAATACATAATGATATTCTTGTCTTCATTCCCCTTCATCATATCAACTGCCATGGGTAACTGATCACGAAAAGTATCTGACGGCACTTCTTTTGCATTCACAAAGTGACCCACTTCATATTCGTAATGATTCCGCATATCAATCACAATCGTATCCGGCTGTTTTAATAATTCATTCATTTGCTCTGCATTCACATAACGTCCTTTTCTCTCCATGCTGAATGAAGGATCTTCAATACCATCCGCTACGATCTTATCGCGTACTTTGATCTTGAGCACCCAGAAACTTTTTCCATCATCATCCACAGCGATATTCAGACGAAGTCCATCCAGTGGTTCAATACTGTATAAAAAACTTCTAAACGCATCCATATGATGTTCGGGTACACTGATCTGTGCATTGATGCCTTCCTTAGCCACATAAATTCGACCGAAGACCTGTAAAGCATTCAATTGCTTGTACAAATAATCTCTAAACTCTTGCGGATTCTTAATGGGAAAATACTCGTAAAAACTAATGGTGATACGATGGAAAGTCTCTTCCATCAAACGTTGCTTCAACTCTTCGTTGGACACACGGTTGTGTAAAACAGGCATAATTTTCAAATTTCAGCCCTGTCTCGCCTGAGGCAAAACAGAATCCATGAATAATGGAACCACTTGCAGGGTGGTCAAAATCAGAACAAAGATAAGATGATATTTCTGATGTCAGATGGCAGATCTCAGATTTAAAACATATCTGACATCTGACATCCGATATTTGCCATAAAATTGTATTACTTATTATAATACCGGACATAATCTGCTTCAGCAGCAATGTAACCAAAAGAAGCCCAGACCTTTCCTTTCAGTATTTGTTCGTAGTAGGTCTTTGCCTTTTCTGTTTCACCATTGTATCTGTACCAGTTGGCTACGCCATATGCTACTGCATCACTACTCGTGACACTACCGTTTACCATCATTACTGAATCAACAGAAAGCAGCCCTTTGTATAATAAACACAACTTTTGATAAGCATTATTTTCAATGATATTCATTTCCGTTTTGATCGGTGCTAGAATCCGTTGTGCAGCTGAGTCATTACCCATCATTCGATATACCATGTATAGCCAATGCGTCGTTGAAACCAATTTATCATCATTCTCTGATTCTTTCACAGCTCGCTCGTATACGGGCAATGCTTTTGACAGATCATTTTTCAGATAATATGCCAACCCTAAATGATACCAAATATTAGAGTGCAATGAACTGATGGGAATATTCAATGCATTGGGTTGTCCATCAGGTTCTACCTCATCTTTCTTGCCCTGAATCAATGTTGCTGCTTTTTCAAGATCCGCGATAGCACGATCGAATTCTCGGATAGAGATGTATCGATGTCCACGATGACGATACATCCTTGCATCATCTGGAAACTTTTCAATACCCTCGGAAAAAATTGTGATCGCTTTTCTGAAATCACCTTTGTATCCCGCCCATCTACCATACCAGATCATTTTATCAGCATCATTCGGAGATGCTTCATAAGCGATACGGGCACTATCGAACTTGATCAAAACATTTTCATAAGGCGAATTAGGATACAGCGTATCTCCCATTAAAGAGATGGCTTGTGCACTGTCTGATAAGGGTGTAAACAAAATAGCCGTATCGGTTTTCTTTTCTTGTTTACAACTAAGTACCCATACAAGTGCCGACAGTAAAAAATAGTACCCCTTTTTCATGTAGTTGTTTGTTAAGGATGAGTTTGGAAGATAAAACATCCTTTTCTCCTTTCAAACACTTATTTATCAATCATCATTCCTGCTTTCGAGAAAGAAAGGAACAGTGATTCTGATACCTGTTGGTGATGGACCCTTGGTCTCAAATCCTTTCACAAAATCAACACGCATGATCTTGAGGATGTTCTCCAGTCCTACAAATGCTTCATAATAATTTTTCCCTTTCTGTGTGTGTAAGAGATTGGCACCTGTTACAAGAAACCAGTTCAATCTTTTGAACCCCGGTATTTTGTTGGTCAATAAACCATTCAAATGATATTCAACATGTGCTGTGGCAAATAACTTAGAAGTATTGCTGTATCGATAATAAGGTGCAAGTTGAAAGCCTGATAAGGGATCATTGGCTAATACCGTTTGGTTACCCAAGATATGCTGATAATCCGGTATGAATACCTGTTTGGCACTCAGAAAACCACCCACTGCTAAACGATAACTAAATTCACCACCCAATTTCATATCGAGGTCATCTGTAACAGTCAAGCGCCATTTGGTAAAATCTGCATCACTACCCAATAACCCTTTGATGCCTTGCGTGATAGAAAGATTAAAGTTGGGATAATCAGATCCAATACCAATTTTTCGATCAGGCAGTTCAATGTATTTTCCACCCGGACGCCAGTTTAATGAAGCCGTAAGAGTGGCAGCCTGATTTCTTGGCATCACTGCATTGGTAATATCGATCGGATAATTGGGTGTAAAAGTTCTGTTAGCAATATTCTTCCAACTCACAGGATCAGGCAGATTATTCAATCCTAATCTGTCTTGAAACTGAAAACTCCATCCCGCTGTCAAACCATTCCCGATCCCTGATGAATGAGCGATTCTAAAAAAATTCGCTTCATATATTTTCATATGATTGTTCTCATACAGCAATGTCGTGTAAGTATTGATCCTGGATGTGATCGGTTGTGCATTGTTGTATTGAAATACCCTTCTACCTGCCGCAAAACTGATATTATTAAAATACTTTTTCCCGAAATTATATCGAGCAGTCACATGGCTATTAAAATGTTTATTCGCAAAACCATATCGGAAATAAGGTGTGATCTGTAATGACTTTCTTCCTTCATAACCTTTGCTCCATGTGGGTGAAAAATGAAGTACTCCTCCTTCCACTGTATTATAATTAAGGGTATTGATCAACGGATCAAAGCTCACAAAGACTTTTTTCTTTTGTTTGCTGATAGACTGCCCCGTCAGCAACAACCCACTCAGTGAAAACTTGTTTCTTTTGCGATCCACAGAGTCCATATACTTTGGATCTTTACGTACCTGTTCCAAACTGTCTTTCTTTTTATAGTCTAAAGCTTCTTCGGTCAGCAAAGGAAGTGGTCTGATACTATCCCAATAAGCTATTGATTTTTTATTGGCACTGTCATAGATTTTGATCAACGTGTTATCAAAGTATTTCTTTGTGAATACAGGATTCAAATTGAATCCATCATATACCTGAACAAAGCTTCCAAAGAAATCAAAGCCAAACAGTTTACCGGATGGATAAATCACTTGATTTTTAATGACCCATTGCTTTCCTGCAGGTACGTATAATTGTTCTATGGTAAGTGTATCCAACAACTGCATTTGTTGCTCTCTCACCAGATTCAATCTCAAACTATGTATTCGCCATTCATTTTCGATGATATTAATGTAACCTTGGAATAAGGGTTCATATTTTCTTCTGGGAATAACCTTGATCCTACTGATCTCAACTCCATTTTCATAAAAAGTACCTTCGAATTTATATCGATAAAAACTGATGGCATTGGTTGCAATGGGAGAAATAAAACCTCGAGGATTCAGGTTCTCCCCAGTTTGTATGTTATTGTTGTAAAATGAAATTATCTGTGGACTACTGAAACCAAACGCATCACTTCTACCACTTACTTTGGTAGAGATCACTTCTATCTTTTCATTCTTTGGCTCTTCGACGGAATATTTAGCAATGGTTTCTGAAAGAAAGAGCATTTTGCGTTTACTGGTATCCCCGTCTTCAAAATCTACTTTTTGACCAAAAAATCTTTTGGGATAATCGCGGAGTTGTAATTGTCCTTTGAGGTAAACATCCGCAGTAAATTTTTTGATCTCTTTCAGATGATAGGTTCTTTTTTCAATGGCTTTTCTGATAATCGCATAGGCCGGATCTTCACCACCTGAACTCACCATTACCTCTTGCAAATTGTACTGTTGGGGCTCTAATTGGAAATCAACAACCTGGTTGATCCCTTTTTCTATCACGATCTTTTTCTCTGCTGCTTTATAACCAATATATTGACAAACCAAAGTATAGCTCCCGGGAGTCAATTGAAGATTATAATAGCCTTTGCTATTTGCGGAAACACCCTGTGTGGTGCCTTTCACTAAAACGGAAGAAAAGGGTAACACTTCTTTGTTGAGATCGGTGATGATACCGCTCACTGTTTGTGATTCACCTCTAACCAATGCAATAACAAGAAAAAATGCGGATAAAATTATTCTCATACAGGATAAGTTCTAACGAAAGTAAGTAGCTCTTAGCCTGTTTTAATTACAATAGTGATTAAAGAGGGAACGCTTTAACTAAATATTAGTGAATTCTTGATTGAATATGATATGGGACGCGGATTTTTATGATTGGGGAATCGTTTATAAACAAACTGATCATCATAATGGATCATAAAAATCTGCGTACCATCATTCTTACTTCGATCGCTGTCGAAGATAACTACCGGTTAACGCAGAAAGGCCAGCTACCAACCCACCAATCACACCTGTAACGAGAATCAAAACAATATAAGAACCACCCATAGGAAGTATTTGCGCCACTTTGGTAGCCAGTAAATGATCATTGGCACTATCCTTTATAAAGGCCAATGTTGCCCACAGTAAAAACAAGCCTGTGAAACCGGATAAGAATGCCCTACCCGCTTTTTGATGAACAGCGACAGCTACAATCAATGAAGTGATGGCAAAGCTCCACCATGGCAGGACACCATACAACCCTGCGGCAAATGCCAATACAGCAGTTAATATCACAGCAGATAAAAATTTCATTTCGTCAGGTTTAATTGTTGAAAGTGATTCTCCATTTGATCTGGCTACTTTTTTCAGCAGCGGCTTTTTTCAGGAATAAAATGCGATAATATTTTCCTGCAGCCCAACTATCGACAAAACTATCATAATACTTGCTACCCGGATTACCACTTTGTCCGCCGGGATATACCCCATAAGCTTCTATCTCATCTGTCATATGCACGATCATTCTCCAACTTGGACCATGTACTTTTGTAGTGGCATTGATAATATGGACACCTCCTCCAATCGGTAGATGCAATCTGCTCAATGGATCGATCTTCAACAAATGGCTCACACGTGTATCTTTAAATCTACCCCATTCCAATTCATTCTTTTGTTCCAACTCTTTACATTTTACACTTGCCTTTTGGATGGCCGTCATCACTGCATCGTACAATGTTTCCGTTTTATCAGGGGTATTGGCATTATCGGCAAAATAGTAGACACTATCACGCAACATTACTTCTAATAGTACCGGTTCATCGGGCCATGGCAATGCCAATTTCGATTTTTCGAATTCATCTTTCCAGACAGTTGTTTCAAGACTATCCCATATAGCTCTGAAAACGGTAGCGCCTTTTTCCCCCATATCATTGCGCAGATTCCATGATTTGAGTATTGAAATGTATTTTTTCCCATCTGCATCCAAAGCAGCTTCATTCACAAACTTCATCAACGCAGGTCTTGCCATCTCAGCAAAAACATTATAGTTGTCTGTTTGCAAGCGCTGCATGTCTTCTGCAGTGATATCACTCATAGCAGCCAATCGTTTGTTAATGATGATACCACGATATAATGGAAAGTCAGCTGATGCACCTAAATAATAAGGATAAGTATCATCGGTGGATCTTTGATTGGCACTACTGATGAATCCACGTTCGGGATTTTTTTGCATGGGGTTCTCTTCATTGGGAATAATGCCCTGCCACATGTATCTGGTATCTTCACCCGGCATAATAAAATCGCCTTGTCTATTCCATCTGGCTACAAAAGCACCTTGTTGTTTGATGGCGATATCTCCTGTCTTTGAAATAAAGGCAAAGTTTTGTCCGGGACAGGTCCATTTATTGATCGCTGCTAAGTAGTCATCAAAATTCTTAGCTCGATTCAACTCATAAAATGTTTGTAATCCTTGTCCTCCATCATGTGCTGTCCATTTTACAGCTAAATACTTACCTGCAGTATTATCATTTTTATAAGAACCATCATACATCACCGGGCCCAATGCCGTGTAGGCAACACGATCTATGACATCCGGTTGTCCTTTCACCTTGATCACTTCTTCTTTGATATCAGCACGATTCCAAAGTCCGTTATACCAATATTGTTCAAGGGTACTGTCTTTGAATTTCATGTCATAAAAATCGATCACATCTCTTCCTGCATTGGTAACACCCCAAGCAATGCTGTCATTGAATCCAATGATCACAGCCGGAGAACCCGGAAAGCTAGCACCGTAAGTGCTATGTGTAGGTGTGGTTATCTGTACTTCATACCAAAGTGAAGGAAGATTCAATCCAAGATGCGGGTCATTTGCAAGGATCGGTCTTCCACTTTTGGTTTTACTACCTGCAACAGCCCAGTTATTACTTCCATTGTTTTTATCCGGAACAACCGGTGAGGTAGCCGTATTGAAAGTATTTGTTTTACCCAAATAAACTGAATCAACATCAGCAGGTGCCGTTACCGGTACCGCAGGAGCCGGATACATTGTGCCTTTAGGAATAATCGGATCTAAAGAATCTTGAACATTCGTAAATAATTGATCAAAATCTTCATAGCCAAAATAGTTTTTTGCATTGGTCATTTGCAGATCACTGGAAATACCTCTTCCTGTAAGATCATATGACATGAACATCAGAAAGAGATAGGTTTTGAAGGGTGTCCACTCTTCAGGTTTATAATCCAGCAATTTATACTCGAATGGAAGTTGATGTGGTTCTAGTGATCGAATATAATCATTCACACCATTCGCATATGCTTCCATAGCCGCTTTGATGTCCTTGTTCTTTGAAGCTTCACGCAGCGTTTTTTCAGCTGCATAGACCATTCCCAATCTTCTGAAATACTTATCGGTATCAATTCTATCCGGACCAACGATCTCACTCAGTCTTCCTGCTGCTACATGGGTTTGAAATTCCATTTGCCATAAACGGTACTTTGCATGCAGATAGCCTTGCGCATAATAGGCATCCGCATCATTCTCTGCATAAATATGAGGTACTAATCTTTCATCCATGAAGACTTCCACTTTCGACTTGATTCCTGTCAGTGTGATCTCTCCATCATGAGACGCATCTGAAGATTCTGCATTTTGCCAGAAACCTTGTTGAGGAGAAAGAAAATAACCCAACCTTGGCGTTTTACTGCCACCTACAGGCAGTTGCGTATTGAGAGTTATTACAAGTCCGGCTGTACAGATAGCCGAAACCAGCATGGGGACAATTCGCATAGCATCAATTTGAATGATGAATTTAAGGGATTTTGGGGTATAGTTGTTTCAACAACTATAGATAGGGTTGTAAAAAGGCTTTAAATCAATTTTCTTTTTTAAACCTGCTTCAACTATTTTGGTCTTACCCAAAAGCCCTGACATGAAAAAAGCCCTGATTACCGGTATGTTTATCGTATCGATAACCTTACAGCAATTTTGTAAAAGCAAAGACAGCACAGCTCCGGTCTATGAATCTGTAACCAATACCTTTGGTTCCAACATCAATTTAAGTCAGCTCGAGAATTATTCCAATCAGGGTGCACCTGCCTATGTTACGAAAGATAATACTGCCGGGAATCCTATCACCAATGCTAAAGCAACTTTAGGACGTGTGTTGTTCTATGATAAAAATCTAAGTATTGATAATACAATATCTTGTGCATCTTGTCATCAACAAGAATTTGCTTTCAGTGATACGGCTCTTGCCAGTAGAGGTGTTAGCGGTGGACTTACAGGAAGACATTCTATGCGTTTGGTCAATGCCCGCTTTTCTGCTGAAGCAAAATTTTTCTGGGATGAAAGAGCGGGCACTCTAGAGTTACAGACCACCCAACCGATACAGGATCATGCTGAAATGGGCTTTAGCGGACAGAATGGTAGACCTGCCATTGGGGTATTGCTTACGAAACTACAGGGCATTAATTATTATCAGGATCTTTTTCAATTTGCTTACGGAAATACAACCATCACTGAACAGAAATTACAGGAATGTTTAGCACAATTCATCCGTAGCATTCAATCATTCGATTCAAAGTATGATGTGGGACGAGCACAGGTAAATAACGATAATCAAAACTTCCCCAATTTTACGGCTCAAGAAAATCAGGGCAAGAACTTATTCCTTACACCGCCTGTTTTTGATCAAAATGGTATCAGAACAACGGGTGGATTAGGGTGCGGTGGTTGCCATAGAGCTCCTGAGTTTGATATTGATCCTAATAGTGGCAATAATGGTATCATCGGCAGATTGAATGCCACCGGCATAGACGTGAATAATACTAGGGCTCCGTCACTTAGAGATCTGGTAAATCCATCAGGATCACTGAATGGAAATATGATGCATACCGCTGCTATCAATAGTTTGCAGGCTGTGATCGGACATTATGGTAATATCAATATTGCTCCCGGCAACAATAGATTGGATCCTAGATTAAGACCTAATGGTAATGGCCAACAATTGAACCTAACGGCAGCCGAAGTGAATGCAGTGATGGCTTTTTTAAGAACCTTGACAGGATCGAATGTGTATACCGATAAAAAATGGGCAAACCCATTCAAGTGATCAACTTAAATGTTTGATCAAAGTTTGTACCTGCTCAGTTGTATTGAAGGAGTGTAACACTATTCTTAAACGCTCCTTCCCTTCAGGAACAGTAGGATATAATATCGGGCGTATATCAAATTGATATGCTTGTAATTGTTCTGCCAATGCTTTCACTGCTGCATTTCCCGGAACAACTACACCTTGTATCGGTGTATGTGATATCAATTTGTCATACCGTAGTGATGAAGACTGAAAATATCGGATCAAATCTTCCAAATGCTGTCGCTCCTGATTCATGGTTGGAAATACATCATAAGACTTGCTGATCATCGCAATAGCATGCTCAGGCAATGATGTTGAATACATGAGGCTTCTCGAAAAATTGATGAGATAGGTTCTTAATTGTTCAGATCCTAATACCACAGCACCATGGCAGCCGCAGGCTTTTCCAAATGTATGGATACGTGCAAAGATCTTTGAGGCATACCCCAAATGTTGCACCAGACCTTCTCCATGCTGCCCTACTACACCGGTGGCATGTGCTTCATCAATGATCAAATGTGCTTGATAGTTTTGTGCAAGGGTAATTAACGCGTCTAATGGACAAGTATCTCCATCCATACTAAAAACAGATTCGGTAACAATAAAAATGTTACCGGTAGCCTGTTTCAATTTTGATTCAAGATCATCCAGGTCATTGTGCGCAAAAGAAAAAGAACGGGCAAAAGAAAGACGTATCCCGTCTCGTATAGATGCATGAGATAGATAATCATATAAAATCGTATCTCCCTTTTGTGGCACACTGGACAGTAATCCCACGTTGGCATCATATCCTGAATTAAAGATCAATGCTGCGTCAGCTTCATGAAATGCAGCGATTTTTTTCTCCGTTTCATTGATCAATGGATAATTACCTGCCAATAATCTTGAACCTGTTGAGCCTGAAGCATATTGTATCGTTCCTTCTTTCAACAAGTGATGCGTGGCGATGCCTAAATAATCGTTAGAACAAAAATCGATGTTTCCGATAGGCTGCTGCAACTTTCGGAGTGACTGCTTGGCCAAACGCTCATCTAATTTCCGGCGGAGAAAATCATCAGGATACATAAAAGTAAAACTAAGGCAAAAAGAAAATCTAACCGCTGCAAGTATTTACTTTGCAGCTGAAA
>VFQN01002813.1_pt1 | contig 26063 bp, 40 predicted proteins | sample 3512371 | NCBI WGS metagenome assembly VFQN01 (sample SAMN10412370, study PRJNA504923) | tailings metagenome | isolation source: Replicate 2 from Balatoc abandoned mine | place: Philippines: Itogon, Benguet | collected 2017-08-28 | reverse complement strand
ACGCGAGGAAGCTGCGGGAATCTGGCCACATAGGTGTCTAGTGGGGCGGTTTAACAACAAAGAGGGGTGACAGAGGGGCCGAAAACGTTGCTGCTACCCTGCGCATCGGAACCAGGCTGGCAAGGGTGGGTGCTGGTCCCCTGCCAAGCCTGTCAGGGTAGCTCCCCTGCAGCCTCGCTCCTCCAGGCGGTGGCCCACACGCCATTGACGCAAAAGCATCCTGGGACACCTAAACCTGACCCTCGCTGCCGTCCTGCTGCTGTCCTTGGCTGTTTCCGCTTCGAAGACACGGTTTGGGAGTTGGTTGGCGTGGTGTATGGCACCACACAAGCAGTTCGTCTCCTCGTGTAAGCCAACGTCATACAATTTGCATACTCATACTGTGTTGGTTGTTTAGCGCCTGTACCCCCACGGCGGCGGTCAAGCGGCAGCTGCAGCAATCGTGCACTAGCCTGCACCCTCCCACGCGGCTAGCGAGATTAACTTTCATAAGAACAACTGACAGTTGAGTGCAACGGTTGAAGCCAGGACAATGTCGGCGGGAGGTGCCTCCCTCATAGTCCGAGAACACAAGCCCGATGCGGCATTAGAGCTCATAGAGCGCGCTCTCACAGCTCAAGATACGCCGACAAGCACCACGTTCGTGTGCGTCGGCGATGTAATTAGCACGGAGGGCCAGGAGGGCTTCCTGCGCGGGCATGGCACGCAGGTCGTCAACGGCGACCTTGTCGCGACAGTGTGTGGTGTCGTGGAGCGCGTCAACAAGCTCATATACGTCAAGACGCTAAACAGCCGCTATAGTGCAGAGCAGGGCGACGTCGTTGTGGGGCGGGTGGCGGAAATTGCGGGCAAGGCATGGCGGGTAGACCTCAAGTCCCGGCAGGAGGCCAAGCTGCTGCTGTCGGCGGTGCACCTGCCGGGCGGGATACAGCGGCGGCGAAACGCAGAAGATGAGCTGAACATGCGCGCCTTCTTCCGGGAAGGCGAGCTAATCAGCGCCGAGGTGCAGTCCGTGCACGCGGACGGCAGCGTTGCGCTGCACACCCGCAGCGCAAAGTACGGCAAGCTGGTCAACGGTCAACTGGTGGAGGTGCCTCCCAACCTCATCAAGCGCCAGAAGCAGCACTTCCACCGGCTGGAGGCGCTGGGGGTGGAGCTGATCATCGGGTGCAACGGGCTGGTGTGGGTTGCGCCGTTGCGGCCGGACACGTCGGGAGACGGCGGCGGCGAGGCGGGGGACGAGGCGGCGGCGGCGAAGCCCGCGCCGCCGCCCACTAAGGGACAGCTGGAGGTGGTGTGCCGCCTGGCGAACGCGATCCGGGTGCTGACGCGGCTGTACATGCCGGTGTACCCCGCCTCCATCATGAGCACCTACGAGGCGGCGGTGGACAACAGCGTGCCGCTCAAGGACATGCTGGAGCCGGACTTCCTGTCCGCGGTGGTGCTGCAGGAGGCGCAGCGGAGGAGCAGCGCCATGCAGGAGTGAGGGAGGCGCTGTGTGGGGGGTTGCTGGGGCAGCGCTGGGGCTGGGCGGGGAGAGCGGGGCAGTGGGCGCTGAGGGGGAGGTGGGTTACGGCGGTGGTGGGCGCGAAGGGGAGAGCGGAGAGTGGAGGGGGCGGGTATGGCAGGTTCGGCGGGGCAGTGGAAGAGGGTGTAGGGATGCTGGCAGCGGGGCTGTGGCCTTGTCGCAGGGGTGAAGCCGTGGGGAGGAGGGGCGGCGCGGTGGGCCGGGGGTTGGGGCTGATGGTAGGAGGACGTCATGTGCTGGTTGGCGTCAGGGGATGCTGCTGGCCAGGGTGTTCTGGTCTGGCTGCAACGCGGGAGATACGATAACGCATGCGTCCGCAACTGTTGCTGCTGGCGAGGTGCAGCGTGAAACGGTGTTATGGTTGCGTGGCTTGACTGGGCGGGCCTTGACACACCGATGCACAGGAGTTACGTTTGTGGTTGCATGCTAGGCAAAGTGCTCGAGTTGTTACGGTTATTGCACATCACGCTCAGCATTGCACCCCTCGCTATGCTCAGCCTACGAGCTACACCGTGCGTGCGCCAGGGCCATGAACAAATGAGCAATGGCACCCCCGCATCGCACTAGTAGAATGAATGAAAAGCATCAATTGCCACGCCCCGTTGGGGTGACCCTGAGGACCGATTGCGGGCTCAGCGTGTACGTTTTACGTTGTGTGGGACTCCCTAACTGCGTAATGGCGAAAAAATGGATGAAAACCATGCACTGAATGCACCGGACAAACGCAAACACGGACATGACGGACCACACACCAACACATGTGCCTGAGGGGCAGGTTCCTCAGGCGAAGCCCTTGCCCCGCTTGCCCTTGGTGTACACTTTCCCGCGGCTGCCTCCGTCCCACTCCTCTCCAATCTTCTCGATGATGAACTTTTCGCCCTTCTGCGACACCACGCGCCCGTCCAGGTAGCGCACCTGCACGCGGAAAGGGGTGCAGCGGGGTGCGGTTACAGCTGCACACCGCGATCTACGGCACAACCCACCGGCAGCCACTCCAGTAGTGCAGTACAGGAAGGAAAGCCCCCATGGTTGGCATGTCACCCTACCCCCAAACGTCCCTTGATTCTTTCCGCCTCTCTTGCCGAACAGCACCTTCCGCGGTACCACGACTTGCACCCTGATGCAGCAGCTTAGATGTAACTTCCCGCCCATCGCAGCACCTACCTTCTTCTGCGACTCCTTGCTGGTCCAGGCCTCGAGCGCTGGGCCCTGCCCCTTCTTGGGCGGAGGGTTCTGCGGCACTGGCCGCAGGTCGAACTTGTTGAGGATGAGCGCCTTGTTGCGCTCCTTGAGCAGCCGCGCCGCCTCCTCCTGCTGCACCGCCTGCTGCTGCTGCTCCTGCCACTCCTCCTCCGCGGCCTGCAGCTCCTCCGCCCCCGTGTCCAGCAACCAAGCCGCAGCATCCTGAGGCCCAGCGTGCACGTAGGGAGTGTGTTACTGTGCAGCTAGTAGCCTGCATGTGCACCCCATGCTCCCGTGCCCGCAAGGCAGCATGTTGCATGCATGTCTGAACCACCAGCCATTGCTCTGTGTCCCAAAACGACAAGGAGGATAAGGTGCCCTATGATACCAGCGCCGTGGCGCCGGTAGCTGTTAGCGAGCGACACGTGTCACGAGCGTTGCGCTGCTAGGTAACAGGGCACAGCGTGCACGTACTGCGACAGCAGCAGCACTTGCCTCCAGGTCGCCCCCGAAACACCGTAGGAGCACGTGCTGCAGGAACTCGGGCGCCAGGGAGCCCCCGGACAGCGCCTGCAGCTCCTGCACTGCGGCGCCGCAGGCGCCTGCAGGGCCCCCGGCGGTTGAGGCAGCTGGCGGTTGGGAGCCGGGCACCGAGCAGCCGGACACCGAGCAGCCTGATGTGGAGGATGAGGTGGTCACTGCCAGCTGCTGCAGTCCCTGCTCCAGCCCGCAAGAGCCGGGTGCTAGGGAGGCGGAGGCCGAGAGGGCCGATGCGAGCTTCGCGGCTGCCTCCTGCTGCTTCTGCGCCGCGACAGCAGCAACCGCCTCCTGTCGCACCTGCAGCATGACCAGTGAGGTGGTTTAGCAGGGCCGGCGAGGTGTGTGCGAGTCACCTGGCTGCTTTGGAAGGGCAAGCACGCCGGTTGGTAGAGGAAGCACGCCCCTACCACACGGGTTGGCCCATGGCATCGGGAGTTGGTGCCTAGTCCCCAGTCAGCCGAGGCAGGTACTCACCTCCACCCTTACCCCTGCTGCCCTTCCTTACCTCATGCACTAGGCATGTGAGCTTCTCCAGCCGCTCCGCTTGAGAACACGACGCTAGGTCCCCAGGACAGCCCTCCGTCATCAATTCATCGATGTTCTCGAGGGCCTCGTCCCCGTCGTCCCCATCTGCTACGCCCTGTAGTACACCGACAGCGTACTCGAGCAGCGCATCGTCGAGCTCTAAGGCTTTGCCGACAGTGTCTGACAGGCACTTCAGAAGCCGCTCTGCTGTGAGCATTGAGAGGAGCAGAGTTGTGGACAACTGTCCGAAGAAAAGGCTATGTGTGGCTTTCCAAACCCCACGCTAGTCTCAACGTACGCCCTGCTATTGTTCACGTTTGTGGTGTTATTGTGAATATGTTGGTCCTGGTTGGAGTCCTTTCCTTGGCTGCAGTAGTCAGCTGACTATCTTGGAGACTTGACTTCGCGCTGACCACGAGCAAGCGGAGGTATGATACGCTGTAGCAAATTATAAAAGCAAAGAATGCGGTTGGCACGTGGGCACGGGGTAAGGAGAGTTGAGCATGCCGGGCTGTCCCGCATTAAGCATTGGCGTAGAATACTAAACCGTGCCACAGCCATGCAGGCCTCGCGACCACTCCAAACGGCAGTGTGATAAATACGTTGTCAACTTCATAAGCTTAGATGGGGGCACCCTTTCCACGCCTTTTGTGACACTGATCGAGTGAGGCCCTGACTTTGGTTGGCATTCATGGGCTGGGCTCGTTTCCTCGCAACGGCGGGCGCTGCAACTATTATTACGGTACAGCACTGCGCATGACACGCGAGGGGTGCATGATCTACCCGGGGCACTGCAACACACTCTCTCCGTCGTTCCCAGGGAATTCGCGCGGACGTCTCGACCTTGCCAAATGCGCGCGAAGTTATGCTGACAGTTGGTGGCGTTCTTCTGCTCTTGGTAAGTGGGGCTCGGCTCGTGCCAACGGAGCCATTGCCAACTGCAGCGGAACACTTGTCGCCAGCTCCCGGTCACTTACCGTCGCCCGCCGCCCTTGAGCAGGCTGTCCTAGCGTACGGTAGATCCCAGCCTCCTCCAAAGCGGGCTACGGCAAGCAGTAAACAGGAGTGACTGTGGCCTTCGTCTGGCGCCACCCACGTGGCACTCCCGGCTTGACAGTTCACCGTGGCCAGCTCGTTAAGAGGACCAGTCACCTCAGCTGTGGACCACAACCTTCTAGCACCCGTCCTCCGCTTGGAAAGGCCAGTGCGCGCGGCGCCATGGCGCGTGCAGCAGCCTCGAAACGCAGCCTCGGCGGCCCTGAGCCAGCGCACACCGCCCCCAGCGGCAAGCCCCGGACGGTCGACAGCACACGCCCCGTTGTGCTCCAAGTAGGCCAGCTCGGGCCCGACTACTGGACATGGGTGCACGAGCCAGAGCCCGGGCAGCCCCGCTTCTTCGGCAGTGACCTGATGGAGGCGTGCTCCAAGACCCCCTGGTGGGTCGTCCCGCTCCTGTGGCTTCCGCTCTTCTCGCTGTGCCTCTGGCACGCGGTTTACACACACGGCGTGGCGGGGCACAACGCCGTGTCCTTGTCGCTGGTTGGCGTGGTGGGCTGGCAGCTGCTCGAGTACCTCATCCACCGCTTCATTTTCCATGCCGAGTTCAACACGCCCCTGGGCATCACCTTCCACTTCCTGTTCCACGGGTGCCACCACAAGTACCCAATGGACAGGCTGCGGCTCGTGTTTCCACCGGTGCCGGCAGCGGTGGTGGTTACGGCCGTGTGGGTGTGCCTGGTGGCAGCCCTGCCGTACAGGTTCGCGCTCGCGGTGTTTGCGGGCATGGGGTACGGATACGTGGCGTACGACGTAGTGCATTACATGGTGCACCACGTGGGCGCCTCTCGGTTGCCGAGCTCGCTGTTGAGGGACCTCAAGCACCGGCACATGCACCACCACTACAAGGACCACAGCAGGGGGTACGGCATCAGCTCGGTGCTGTTCGACATCCTGCTCGGCACGCAGTCTGAACTTTGAGGTCTACCGCGCGTTGCAAGGGGGCAGACCGGGTGTGCCGTTGCACAAGGTGCTGGGTGAGGTAGTTGGTGGACATGGGGAAGACACTCGAGAGGTTTGGGGACAGGGAGAGCGCTGAGTGACATGGAAGATTGATAAGTAGCTGCGTCGGCTTGCTGTGGGGTAGCATGTGCCTGGCAGTGCAGGAACGGTGACTGTTGCTTGTACTCGCTCCGTGAGTCGGCACTCGGCAGCGTTGTGGTGGGCTGGCAGTCAGTGCAGTGAGTTGCCCTATGTGAACTTGAGCCACGGGCTCAGTGCCGGACTGTTGGGATGCTCGCTTGCACGGAGCCATGCCGGGGGCTGAATCCTAGGCAGGGTTGCAGTGGTATGGCTGCTTATTGATGGTATACCGTGATGTCGATAATTAGGCGCACACGCCAGAGGATACCATGTGTTCTCCCGCGCGGGTGCCCCCTGGAGCAAGGATCCAATCTGCGTGCAATACCAGGGGAGACTACCTACTGCCGCTGCAATGAAGTCGTGATTACTACTGTACAGTGTGCAGTGTTCCTTCTTTTCGAGCCATGATACGTTGCTAGCGTGCCCCGGGCATGATGGCGTTTGGAGCAGTGGAGGTGGAGGGAACAGCCCGCAGTTGGGGACGGAGCGGTTGGGGCCAAGGTAGCTGGAGGTAGGGCAGGGCCCACAGTTCCTGTCCACCAAGCTGGCACACAGCTGCATTGTGCTTCTTCATGCCGGTGGCGAGGGAACACCCATAGTGGCGCCGGCAGCGGGCCTAGGGGTATTGAGCAGAGCACCTAAAGGCTCGCAGTACGACCTGTGACTGTCTCAGGCGTACGACTTCTGGGTGCTGCAGTTCACACGCAGACGTCCATCGGAGTGGTTCCTGAAAGACACTGATGTGCAATTGATACATGTGACCACCGCGCACACCTAGACTACGTCGCAAAGCTCCCGATTGACATTCGTGTCTCTCACACGTTCACTGCCGCTTGTCTTGCGAGCCAGTTTTGTCAAGGACAAACAATGCTTCAAATGCGCCACAGCCGGTTGAGCGCGACGAGCGCAAGCGTCAAGCGTCCGCGCCACTTGTCCACACCGCTCAAAAACAACAGACTCTCGCAAGTGGCCTCCGTCGGGCGACCTTCGATAGATCCATCTATTCGCGCATATGTTGCCGGTTCCATGCCAGGCACTGTGTACTCGGTGAGCACAGTGCACGGTTATGGTTGTTTCGGATAACTTGCGGGATGGGAAGCTCGCTCAGGCCTACAATCGGCTTGTGTACATGCATGCAGCTCACTACTCCCGCGGAGGTGGACGCTGCGCTGAACGACCACAAGGATAAGCTGGTGGTCGTCATGTGCAAGGCATCCCACGTGGGTACCGTGCCCCACTACTAGCTGCACGCAGCTTTGGCCTGGAAGCCCCCCAACACGCTTCATCAGTACTGTAAGCGTATGTCGCAAACATATGTCATCCGCGCCCCTGCCCCTTATCAGCTCAGGCAGGGAAAGAGCGAGGGGGCACCCGGGGGTGGTGCACCCGCAAACCGCAGCCCCGTGCGCTGGCAGGCAAGCCTGCAGTGCCATCGACAGCACAGCGCCCAAGGCACCTACTACGACAACCTGCTGTCTGCCTCGGACCCTGCTCTTCTAATTCCCTCACACTTTACTGCTGCTGCTGCCTGCTGCTCCTCCCATTGCTATCGCAGTGCAAGCCGTGCAAGACGTTCATGACCACCTACAACGGCATGGCGACCCAGCTGCAGGACAGCGTGCTGCTGGACATCACAGGGGACGCCTCCCCTGACACCAAGAAGCTCATGGTGGAATGGGTAGGTGCAGCGCGGCACGGCGCCCGCAGCGTTGCCACAGTGCCACGCACTGGGCTGGGTCCGCGTTGCTACTCACGTAGTCCAACGTCCACATGCACCTCTCTACCGGCGGAGGCTCGCCCCCACTGCCCTTGGACGCTGGTTGTCAGAGACGCAACGGCCACCAAGAAGCACTGCAACAGCATGTAAAGGACGCATGTGCCGTTGACGATGCGGCGAGCTTGGTCCACAGTGCTAAGCCACGCCTGCCGTTGCCCACAACCCCGCAGGGCGTCAAGTCCACGCCCACCTTCCGCTTCTACCGCAACGGCTCCTACGTGGGCTTCGTGACGGGCGCCAAGCCCGCCAAGGTCATCCCCGCCATCACGGAGCACCTCAAGGACACGGAGCGCGGGAAGGGGTGAGCCAGGGGCCGAGGGTTGAGGTCAGGCCTCGCCCTTTGATGTTGTGGAGACGATTTGTTGTCGGATTGCTGAGGCGAAAGACGCACGGCAGCCTGCCCCCTATGCACCTCATCCGAAAAGGAGCAAGGCGGACGGGGGGGGGGGGTCTCTTGCAGGCCCTGTCGTACTGGCTCGCGGGCAGCGCTGACCTCACAGTTGGCGGCCCCATTACTGCACCTGGGGTCCTGCTGAAGTGTGCCTCCCTGCTCCCAACCTCCCTGGCTCAGGCTGACTCCCGAGGACCTGGAGGACCCTTCGGACGACGACGAGTGAGCAGCAACACAGCGTCTGGCATCTGGGACGGAGGAGGTGATGCATGAGAGCAAGCATACATCGCTTGTGGCGGCGAAGAGGGGGGAACAGGAGCACACCGTGTGAGGTGCTTACGAGGTGTTTACCGGACCGGAAACCGGACCGGAAACTGACGAGCGCATAACGGTGGGCGGATTAGTGCGTCGGTGGGTTGATGACGGGGCGGCGACCAGGGGCGGGTGCAGGAAGCGCGTTCGCCTGAGTGCGTAGCTGTGACGAGACATGAGCGCGTGCGTTACCGGGAGCAGAGCGACGACCGTGAGCGGTGCATACGAAGCGCAGGGGTTGCTACATGCGGGCTTGCACATCGGGGCAGCACTTGGCATGCATTTTACTGCACGGCGTCGAGCTGTGGTGCAGCAGTGTGGCGGATTTCACAACGGACTGGTTCTAATTTTTCTGCATGACATGTTGTGCTATGACGTAGCACAACCGTAGCAGCCAAGGTTGCGGGCCGGAGGACGCTCGGACTGGCATACATATCGTGTATTGGAGTACCTGATGTCCCGGCTACAGACTGGCATCAAGTTGCTTGCTCGTCAGCCTCATGCGCAGCTGTGACGGCCAGTGCGAATTAGCGAGCCCTAACACTTCGTGTCCATGATAAGGCCTTGGGGCGTTGGGGGCAAAGCAATTCCTGGGCTGTGGACGACTGAGGGCCGGCAGCGGGGCTACACGCTACACAACGAGATTCCTTACAGTGGTGAGAAGGCGGTAGCAGAAAGCACCAAAGACGGTGGTTGCAGGAGAGCCAACTGCCGTGCGCTCAGGTGGAGACAAGCAGGTGAGTACTCCTCTGAAGACAAACGTTGGCCGCAGTCCTTCGTCGGCTATGTCAGGCTATGTGCACTGGTGGCGTACAACCCCTGAGTGCTTGTAGCCCCCGCGTCATGCCGGTAAACACGTCGCGAGCCCTCACGCAGCCCGCCGCCGTACGGCAGAACGGTACCTCAAGGCCTCAACCACTGCGACCACCCGATCGACCTCCCGCATCATGAAGCCCTGACCGCCACGCACGCAATGCCATGCTGCCCACCTCCCTCCCGCACCACCGCAGCCACTGAATCCATGCCCACAGCACTCCCCCTCCCACGGCCTTCCCCGCCAGCCGCCATGCAGCACCGCTGGACCGACCACACGCAGCTATTGCGGTTCCGACTTGAGCTTGACCCCGCCCAGGGCTGCCGCCGCGCCCGCCACGCCCGCCGCGCCTCCGTCCGCGCCGTCCGCGCCGCCCGCCCCCGGCACGTCGTACCCCCGCTCCTTCCTGTGCGCCGCCGTGATGGCGGGCAGCTCCTCGGGGGCGTAGCGGAACTCGGGAGAGGACTCCTGCAGCGGAAAAGTACTCCGTTGGGTCAGAACGGTTGCTAGGTGGTTCAGTAAACCGCCTCTCTCAGAGGCGCGCTCGACTCCATGCGGTTCAACTGGTGCAGCCTTGGCAAGCGTTCATGGGCGGCCCATACACCCGCACTCCAGCTGTGCCATGGGGTTCATGACGTCAGGAGACACCACCACCCCACGGCTGTGCATGCACAGACCCTCGAGGCACGCACCATGTGCACGCGTTGTTAGCCCGCACCCCGGCCCCACCTGCGTCATGAGGTCCATGACGTCGGGGGGCACCACCACTACCACGGATGCACGTGCACCCACCCGCAACACACGCGCGGCCACGCACCCGTCGCTAACCCACACCCCTGCCCCACCTGCGTCATGAGGTCCATGACGTCGGGCGACACCAGCACCCGCTGGTCCACGTCCACAGACTGCTAAAACACACGTTACACCCGTTCTTAAGCCACACCCCTCCCCCACCTGCGTCATGAGGTCCATGACGTCCGGGGACACCAGCACCCGCTGGTCCACGTCCCCCAGCAGCACACAGGCGCGGCTGGTGGGGTTGATGGCAACCACCTGGGGGCGGCGGCGGGGATGGGACGCATGCGGTGTCAAGGCGTGTCCGTGTTTAGAAAACTTCTTATGGGGGCAGCTGGCACGCCGTCGCTGTTATTCATGTAAAAGCCAGGTGTACTCAAGGCAGCAAGGTTCCAGGGAGTTGCAATGGAGTCCGACAGTTCTCGCCCTTGCCGGTACCTCCTGAAACGTGCTGCCCCTCGCACGCCCCTTCCTCCTCCGCGAAGCCCCCCTGTCCCCTCCCACCACCCCCGCTCACGTCCTGTCTGTGCTGGTTGGGCAGGCCCAGGCTGACGTCCATGAGCACGTCGCCCACCCGCAGCTTGACCTTGCCGCTCCGGAACACCAGCAGCTTGCCGATCTTGCCGCTGGGCAGCTCGCGCAGGTCGCAGCCCTGCTGCTGCGGCCGGCCTGGGGGGAGATGGGAAGGGAGGAGGGAGGCGGGCAGGTTATGCGGTAGGAGGGCGTGGTCTGTGTACTAATGGGGACTTGTAGTCAGTGGTGGGACGTTCAGAATAAGAGGCGAGGCAGCGGCCAATGCCGGGGACCACTGCTCGTGCTGGGGGGCTTGAGTTTGGGGCCCTGGCGTGGCCGGAGTTGCGTTTTAACCCGTACAAAACAAGCTATGCCGTTGCCGGAGTTGCATGAAGCTGGAAGTGGGTTGCGAAGCGCCAAGTGTGCGCAACCTTCTTTCGCATTACTACCCACTGGATATCCCTGTTTATTTCTGCGGTGCCGTGGAAAGCAGCAAGTGTACTGCTTACTGGTAGTGCCAAATGCCACTACGGTGCAAGCATCGTTCCCCTCCCGGATGCCCTCCTGAACGCGTTTCCTCGTCTCACCACGTGCCGCCTCCCCCCACCAGGGCACACACAAGGGCAATGTCCCCTCACCCAGCGCACCTTGCCCTTCCTTGGCCGCTCTCCGCGCCGCCGCCCCCGCCGCAGGCCCCGCCGCTCCTGCTCCCGCGCCCGCCGCCGCTCCTGCCCCCGCCGCGCCCGCCTCCCCCGCCGCCTCCCCTCTCCCCGGCGGGTGGATCGGCATCACCCCTGGGATCTGCATCAGAAACATCTGGTCCTCCACCTCCGGGTCGAACAAATCCAAGTCAACCGCCGGCCGTTGGGGCGCATCCGTCATAACCGCCAGGTCCAACGAACTCGGTTGGAAGCCTGCGGCGTCGTCCCCGTCCTCCCACACCTCCTGCCCCGGCGGCCGCAGCGGCAGTACGGCAGGGTAGTACTGGTGGTAATCCAGTACGGCCATACGGGGCTTGTACTTCTTCCCGTCCCCCAGTTTTGCGTCTGGGAGATCGGGCAGGGAGACGTCTCCGTCTGCGCCCCCCGAGCCCCCAGCACGACCCCCGCCGCCGCCGCCACCCCCGCCACCCCCTCCGCCACCGCCCCCGCCGCCTCCACCGCCGCCGCCGCCACTGCAGGTAAGGGGTACAGTGGCGCCAGTATGTTAAGGAGTCGTCCTCATTGGACAAAGGAGGATTCGCGGCGTATAGGTGGAGCAAGGGTCGGAATGCACCCCTGTGTATGTATCGAATGCACACAGGTCAGAGGAACGGCAAGGCGCGCTACAAGCGCAGCACCCCCGCCGCCCGGCAGCTGCCCAGTACCCAAAGACGTCCATACTCTACTTACTATTTAGGGTACTGTTTTGCTGCCGCCAGAGCGGGACCTGCAGGCAGAAGGGAGCACACGGCACGTTCAGGCCAGGTGGTGAGGCACGTGCATAACGTGGCGTGTCATGCCACGCAGCGGGAGCGACCCCCAGCTGACCAGCACCTCAGAACGACACGCTGCGTAGCAGCCCCGGACAGGAGCTCCGGCAGCTTCGTGACCCAGTAGGCGGCCTCGCTGCCGCTTCCGTACGCTGCACAGCTACGGCTCAGGGCGCAACGTTTTCCAAATCTGCCGTGCCGCAGCCCCGCACGAGGCTGCGGCACGGCAGATTTGGAGACGTTGCGTACATCACAGCATGGCCCCAGCTGCATACCAGGCGCAACAAGGAGTATCCCAGCGCACCACCCCAGTACAACCCTTCCTCCAACGCCCCCACCTTATCGGTCTACAGGCTGTCTCTGCCTTGCTAATGCCCCACCCTCCTTCCCCAGCCACGGCACTCACGGTCATCCCCGAAGCCCCCGAACACTCTTAAGGACGCTGTTGACGCCCCCACTAGGACAATCCTTCGATGTGACTGTGTTCTCCCGTTCCCCCTCCTCCTCGCGTTACTAGTACTTTGTTTCCCCCTCCCGAGCCACCGCACTCACGGTCGTCCCCGAAGCCCCCGAAGGTGACCTGGAAGCGCTGCTGCCCGAAGCGCCCCCTGCCCCGCCCGCGGCCCGCGCCCACGCCCGACGCCGCCTGCTTGATGAGCTCCTTGAACGCCTCGTCGGTCACCGCCGCCTCCGAGGGCGCGGCGGCGCCGCCCTCCTCCGCCTTTTTGCGCCGCCCGGGCATGGTGGGCGCAAACTAAGGGGGTGTGGGGGAGGGGTGACGTGCGGATGGGGTCGGTGTGGGGTTTGGGGGTTTGGGGATATGGGTCAGAGTCAACGTGGGGATATGGGTCAGAGGGAGCGGGTACGGGAAGGGTAAGAGAAGGATGGTGGAGTTGGTGTGGGCTTGCGGGAGGGGCGGGGAGGAGTTGGAGTGGGTAAAGAGATTGGACCAGTCGGTTTGCAGGTGTGTTGCTGCACTGTGCCGGAACATTAAGATGGGGGAGCTTGTGGAGAACGTTTGCCAAGAACCCAACGAGAAGCTTAGCAAGGAGCACCTGCTGCGTACGGTAGGGGGTGATCATGTACATAGACAGTACAGCGGAGAGGGGCGCGCAGCGCAGCACGAGAGGACCCACATGGTGGGCATGTGATTGCTCGAGGTGCGCAAACTGGGACATGCCCAGATTGCCCACTAGCCATTTGTAGGGCAACAATACGTATAATAGCAGCGTCGTGTGTGTCTCTGCGCAACTGATGTAGAACGTATTTGCAGCGGCGGCGCAGTGCGAGGACCAGGGTATGCGAAGTGCCAGAGGGCGGGAGAGCGGGAGGGGAGACCCACCTTGCGTGCCGAGGCCCGGCCGCCGCCGCGCCCCGAGCCCGATGGCCCGGCCCCATCGTCCGCCATCACAGCGGCTTAAGGGCTCCCAGCAGTTGCTCCCCCGGCGTAAAACGGCGCGGCAGCGCCTTCGGCACACCCTAATTGCGCAAACTCAGCGCTTGCCAACTGGCCCAAGTTGTTTTAAATAGCAAATTGTGCGCGGCATAAACGAAAACCCTGTCGCTGAGGATTAGTGTCTGTGTGCTTTCCTTTCGGCGAACTGCGCCGGCGGGTTTGAGAGAGGGCCTTTCCTTGGGCGAGTGTCCACACTAAAATGCTTGGTGCTTTGTCACAAGGAAACTTCTTGCTGGAGCGTGGTGTTTGCGTGTCATGTGTTCCATTTCGTCTACCCGTCAACCGAACAGCCGAGACTACCTTAGCTTACCAGGAACGCTGTTACTCTCCACTTATGCAAGATCGCCTGTGCTTGGCCAGATGGATACCCTAAGCGTGCATGCCATGCCTCAGCCTTCACTTCTCGGGCTAGACGCAGGTTCACTGAACCACCTCTTCCACTGTTTACCCCTAAAGGAGCTGCTGGCGCTGTCTCAGAGCTGCAAATCCCTTTATAATTTGATTACTTATGAGGGCTTGATATGGAAATATCAGCTGTATCGGCAGTTCGGGGTGGACCTGCGCTCGGTCGCATCGAGCACAGCGCAGCAGCAGCCCCTGCCCCGGGACTTCTGCCGGCTGCTGATCGAGACTTCGAAGCAGCTGCGGCCTGTGCGCTTTACGGCGGTGTACACTGACGGAGGCGTCGACACCGGAGCCCCTTACTACTGGTGCGGGACCCTCCCCCGCGTCCTCAGGGGGGCTTGCTCCTGCGCCGCTACAGCGGGCCCTGCAGAACTGTCGTATCACTGGCGCCTGCCTTGTAAATCCCAACTCAGCCGCCTCCGTTTCCGCCCTCTTGGGGCCCCGCACAATACCGTTAGCCGCCCCTGGGTCTGCCCCTCCACCACCAGCCCAGCCGCTTTCCCATGGGCTCCACCCGAACCCCAACAAAACCCACGCCCCTCACCCCCCATACCGTGCCGCTGCTGCTGCCAGTGCTAGTGCTGTGTTGTTAATTTGCTGCTGCTGCTGCTGCTGCTGCTGCCCCAGGGCCGACCACCTGTTCGTACCCAACACGTGGGCGCCCTACTGCGCAGCCAACGCGGCCAACCTGCACACGCTGGCGGTGCTCACGGTGGGTAACGCACCATCCTCCTGCTCCTCCGCACAAACCAGCCCGTCCTCCTGCACCCAACTCCCCACGCGTGTCCCTTCCGCCTCCCGTCTCCTCGCCCCCATAGACCATACCCATGCTCCTCCCGCCCCCTAGCAAACCCCCTTCCCACACTAAGCCACGCCCACGCACACCCAACCTCACGCCGCCCCGACCCACATCACCGCTTGCCCATTGAGCCGCCCTTTCGTCCCACTCGCCACCCCTACAGACCGGCCACACCGCCGTCTCTGAGCACAGCCACCGTGGGCTGCTGGTGCGCTGCCTGGCGCACACGCTGGCGCTGCTGGAGCAGCACCCGCTGCCGGCCGAGCCGCTGGCCGCGCCCGTGGACGCGGAGCGCCTGGCGGAGATGGCGGCGCTGCTGAGCAGCTGGAAGACAAACCGTGAGTGGGGCGGGGTCGGGGCGTAGCGCACAACAACAGTACCGTGTGGTGGAAGGCAAGCAGTGGGATAGGCTGGTCGGGTAGGGATGAGCCGTGAGCTGGTCGGGGGAGTGCCATGGGGTTTCAGTGTGGGAATCGGAGCAGTGGGCGTGCTTGGAGCGACCGGTGAAGCGGCAAGGGGCGAAGGGCGCACGAAAGGACGCGTGGCATGACATGAGCACTCTGCTCGCCTGCTGGTCAGTCTGTCTTTTGAGGTCCTGCTGTTCTCCACGGCTGCACTATCCCAATGCATGTGTCCCTTGTTCACAGGATATTTGCCCCTGCACGCCCTTTCCATTACGTCCGTCACTCAGCCTTATCACCCACCCGCATCGCTTGTCCCTTACTCCCTGGTAGCTTCAAGTCCTTGATACACGGTCACCCGCCTACTTAGCGCCCCTTGCGCTCTGTGCGGAAAGCTGCTTGCTGCGACGGCCTCCTGCCTGGCACCCGATCTTGCCCTCCCTCTTTACGCCAAGACTAGATTGTTTTGTTCATGTCGTCCCTGCAGGCCTGGAGAGCTTCTTCGTGCAGATGGCCAACCGCGTGGCGCTGAACGACCCCGTGGGCCTCACCATGCTGAGGGGGCTGCCGGGGGCCAGGGAGGAGCGCGTGGTGCGTGGGGGGAAACAACTAGTGAAGGGGCGCAGGGGGCGAAGGGCGCAGGGGGCGGGCAGCAGCCAGCGGGACAGGGAGGCCATGGGACAGGAGTACGGTAGCAGGGGACCAGCCGGGACGCCCCACCGTGTGCGTTGTCTCGTACCGCCCCGGCGTCCTCACCTATCCGTGGACAGCCTACTTCGCTCTGCACCCCCCGCGGTCAGTGCACCTCTTGCCAGCTCCAACCCTAACGGCGTGGACAAGTCACCAATAGGTCCTGACAAGTGCACGCTAATTGTCAACACGATCTCCTGATCCCAACCCGCACACCCTCCCTTTCCCCACAGGCCGCAGCCATGGCTCTAGCTGCAGGCATGCGCCAGAACCCATGGTACGATCGGGCCTTCCGCCTGGCCTTCCTAGAGCCCGAAGCGGTGCGCCTGGGGGACAGCAGCAGCGGGGACGGGGACAGGGGCGCGGGTAGGCTGGGGGCGAGCTCACGCTCCGGCGGGCTGCGCGGCGCCAGGGCGGGGCGCGGCGGCGGCGAAGAAGACCTGTGCCATGTGGTGGACGAGCGGGCGTTGGGCCAGCTGTTCCTAAAGCCCGACGCGGCGGCGGCGACAGGTAGGGGGTTGAGGCAGTACTGCTTGGTGTAGCTAGCTGAAATGCCGAACCTTCTGGCCTACTAGTGTGTTGCAGCTGCTCAGGGTGTTGGTGCTGAAGGCGGCACTGCGGCGGGACACAGGGCTGGGCTTGCGGGAATGCTGCAGCCCATGCAATACGTGCCCTCGGCATCCGGGCTCCTCAGTACTCTACCAGCCCAGCCCTCTTCATTCACTGATGTTCGGGAAAAGCGCCGGGCCCTCGTGGCCTATTATTTCCCTACACCTCCCTGGGGTCTATATGTGTTGATCATCCTTCCAGCATTCACCCGCCGCACCTGCCTGGCCCCCTTCCCCTCGCCTCTGTTCCTTCCCGTGCCTGCCCCGCAGCCCTGCTCCAGGGAGTGGCCGTGTCCCGTGAGGGCCGCTTCTCCTGCCCCGTCAGCTGCGGGGCGCTGTGCGTGGGGGTGCTGCCGCCAGCATGGCCCGCAGACGCCTGCGCCGCCATCGCCACGCCCACGCCTACCGCCAGCTCCTCAGCACCACCCGTTACCCCTGGCGCCACCGCGGGTGCGGGTACGGCTACCGTGTCCCAAGTCCCGCCTCAGCCTCAGGCGCAGTCCGTGCCGTCCTGGGCGCTGCACCTGGTGCAAGGCAACCGCCACCTGGGGGCGGCTGGGGGCAGGGGGGAGGCCGGGCAGCTGGGCTTTGGAGGTGCTGGGGGCCTGGGTGGTGGGGGTGTGGGCTCGCGGCCGGAGCTGCTGCTGCAGGCGGCCGTGGAGCAGGAGGGGGTGGTGGCGCTGGATGACAAGCAGACGGCGGGTGAGCAAGGACTTTGGGGGGTAGATGGGGACAAGGACATCGTGGGTGAGGAGGAGGAGGTGGCGAGTTTGGGGCTTGAGGGGATCATGCTTGGAGTGTGAGGTGTGAGTGCGTGGTAGGGGAAGGGAGCCAAGGGGTTCCTGGCGTGTGAGCCTAGTCTTGGTATGAATCAAGTATCATGTTGCTTCCTGCAAAGCCTGGTGTGCTGCCGTGCCTGTTGCCGCGTGCAGCAAGCGTGCTGGCGGCGTGCGCGGCGGGGCAGCTGCCGCCCTGGACGCGGCACGTGGTCCTGGAGCATGGCGAGTGGGTCGAGTTCCTGCCGAGGCACCTGCACGACGAGGCGGCGGCGGCGGGCTTCGTGTGGAGGGGCAGCGAGGGCACGGGGGCGGGGGCAGGGGCGGGGAGCCAGCGAGGAGCCGCGCTGACGGCGCTACAGCGCGCGGCGAGCCTAGGGATCCCGCTGACGGCGGCGGGGGCGGCGGCAGGGGGCGCCTCGACTAGCGGGGGAGGTGCAACGGCGGCGTCGGCGTCGGCGGGGGCGTGGGAGGGTACGGCGGAGTGCCGGGCGGCGCGGGTGCGGGCGGCGGCGCCGAAGCTGTACCCGCTGGTGTGGTTCAGGTGGGGTTGGGGGCGGAGGAGGGGCACAGCTGCATGGGTTGGGCGCGCGGGGCCGTGTGCGCACTGGGACCTTGCAGTCATCACGCGTGCACCCCGCCAACTGCAACAGCAGCCAGGACGACGCCGTCCTCGTGCTTGTCGGGACCTTTACAGGTTGAGTTGGGCCCCCTGAATGTCACCCCCACATCATGGGCGAATGAAGTAACGGTATGCAGGGTTGGCCGCACCCTTGAGCACCGGCATGCCCTCCATGCCTCCCGTCTTGTTCCCCTCCCAACCCCAGCGTTTCCGTGCTTCCCTGACACCTCGCACGGTTTCCTCGCGTTTTACGCGCACCCCCAGGTTCGCCCCGCTGGCCGAGTACGCCCCCAAGCGTGTGGCCACGCGCTGCCGGGCCAAGCTGATGCAGCTGGCGGCCCTCACACACAGGGCGTCGGGTGGGTTGTGGTGTGGGATTGTGCTTGTCGGAAAACGGGGGTGGGTTGTACTGGGTGGTGCGACGGCCTGCGCGTGCACGACACACTCTGTACTAAATCGCACAAGCAGTTGACTGTGAAGGGGGCGGTTCCCCCTGCTGCAGCTGGCGACCCTCACCCGAAGGGCGGCGGGTGCGTGTGGCGGGCTGGTGTTCCCTGTCCCTGTTTCTGCGTATGGTGCTTGCGTTTCCCATCTGAGTCCACAACCCGGAACGGCCAATAGTAGCTGCTACTTGCACCCAGATGAGCCAGCTAGGAAACGACATAGGCGGCCTGGGCACGATCTCACCCAGTTGGCCCACCTCCTTTGTCCTGCCTCCCTCACATGATCACCCCCCTTGTCCCTCCACCGCTGCGCACAGAGCTGATGGAGGGAACCGTGGCCCTGACGCACCACCTGGAGCAGCTGCTGGGCACACTCATGGGGGCAGCACCAGCAGCCAGGACCAAGGCAGCGGCCGACGAGACGGAGCAAGAGGACGAGGAGGAGCAGAAGGTGGGGCTCCTTGCTGGCGTGGAGGACGAGGAGGAGGAGGAGGATACCCCACAGTCGGCGGGGGCGGAGGCGGCTGCAACACCGGGCACAGCGGCGGAGGCGGAGGCAGAGCTGCTGCGCTCCGCGCGGAGGCTGCCGGGCGCGGACACGCTGGAGGGCGCTCCAGCTGCTGGTGGCGCCGCAGCGACCCACGGGTCGGTGCTGGGGCTGCCGGGCGTCATGGAAGGTATCGGGAAGCTGGACTCGCTGCTGGGCATGGTGACGGCGGCGGGGGTGATGGCGCCGGAGCTGCAGCAGGGCGTGGGTTACAGCGTCGGCACCGGGGAGCTGGAGGCGCTGGTGCCCTATGTGGGCCAGGTGCAGCACGCGCTTCAGGAGCTGGCGAGTGGGTTCAGCATGTTGGAGAAGGTGCACGGGGCGCTGAGGAGGGAGGGGGAGGAGGGGGAGGAGGAGGAGGAGGAGGGGGAGGGGGAGGAGGGGAAGGGGGAGCAGGTGCGGAGGAGGGCGGCGGAGCGGCTCCGCAAGTGGGCGGAGCTGTGCAGGCTGGTGGGCGGGGACGTAAGGAAGATGGTGCGTGGGCGGCTGTTTGAGGCGGAGGCGCGGGGGAAGATGGAGGCGGCGGCGGCGCTGCTGCGGCGGGAGGCGGCGGAGGCGGAGGCCAAGGCGGAGGAGCTGCCGTTGACGGGGGCGGTGACGGAGGTGCGCAACGAGCCGCTGCTGGCGGCGCTGGGCCTGGAGCTGGCGCCTATTCCGTACAAGAGTACGACAGGCGTAGCGGCGGCGGCAGCGGAGGGCGACGGTGACGGCCACGGTGGCGCGGACAACGTAGCAGCGGAGGCCGCCTCGGCGTCCACGGCGGTAGCGTCGCTAGCGGAGCTGTTGGGCCCGCGCCAGCAGCAGCAGCAGCAGCAGGCGGCGGGGCCATCGGCGGCGGCGGCGGCGGCGGTGGTGGTTCTGGAGCCGGCGCCGCCGCCTGGCTTCGCGGCCCCCGGCGCGTTCAGCCCTTCCTTTCAGGCTGACGTGGACGCCGGCCGTGTGGCGCTGGAGGAGGGCGAGGACGAGGGCGGCCACCGCGCCGTGCACCTGTTCGTGGCGCTGGGGCTGCCAGTGGCGGCCAACGTGGTGTGCTTCAACGCAATACGCCCGGAGAACCTCATGGTGGGGTGGGAGAGCATGGTGGGGTGGGGAATCGTGGTGGGTTCGGAGAGCAGGCGTAGGGCAGTGCACCCCAAGCCACACGCGAGGGGGCAATTTTGTAGATTGGGCCGCCGCCTGGCCCCCTCTGGTGCCCAGGTCTCCACATGCAGGTCCGGACGTTCCTTCCCAGCGGTTCGTGCCCTGTCCCGCCCAACCGCCCGCCTGCTTCCTCCGGCGCCCATGGTCGCCCCTCACCAGCGCATCCACTGCCTTGTGTACACGTGCCTTAATGCAGCTCGCTCAGCCGTTCCCTGTCCCCCCCACAACTGAGTACTGATTGCCCTGTCCTCTCCTTACCCAGGTTGCAATGGGCCCCCCTAAGCCATCCGGTCAGCCACTTTCACCCTTTGCTGAGATTGCTGCTCGTCCGCCCGCCCTGTTCCGCAGACTGTGGTGGGCTGGGACGACCACGACAAGCCCAACATCGACGTGGCGTACCTGGGGCTGCAGGGCCGCGTGCTGGTGATGCCGCCAGGGGTGCAGGCGGTGTGAGAGGCTTCAAGGCTACGCCAAGGGACCAGACCGGAGGAGGCGGCCCTGGGTGGTTGCTGCGTACCATCCAGCACGTGACATGGGTCTGCGTGTGGGTGCTTTTGCTGGGTACGGAGGGTACATGACGAATGGTGATTGGGACCTCGGAGGTACGGTGTGCTGTCGTCCCAGTTGTCCCAGGTTGGGTGGATGTGCACGTCTGCTACGGTGGGAACATGAAAGGGGGCCTGTGGCTCGGGACTCGGAGGGTTGATGAGCCCCGAGAGGAGGAGAGGCTGTTGGCTGGCGGCGTTGGCTGTTGGGTGCGGCCTGCCATACACTGGTCAGACAAAAATGTATTCTCCAGAGGCCTTGACTGTTGCATGTGAGGTCTTCGTTACGATTGCTGCTGAGTTAAAGCAGGTAGGAGCAAGGGGGAGAAGGCGCCCTTTGTCAGGGTGCCAAGCTCTTGGTGATGGCAACTCCCAGGCTGTCAAGGTGTTGGTCAAGCTAGATGCTCGGACAGCTGTGAAGCGGAAGGCCATGGCATGGACAGGTAGGCACTGTTGTGTGCATGCTATCCCGTTCAGGCCAGTGCAGGTCACGTTAGGTTACTATGGGTACTGAAGGTACCTTCCTGTGGTCTCCCCTGCCAAGTAGGACTCCCGCGGCGTGCACGTCCTTACTCATCATTGAGTTGCACGTGTTGTCTGCTGTTCTACCCTTTCTGGAGTTGTGAACAACATTGTGATAGCTGCTGGCTAGCCCCGCAACGCGGTCGCGACACTCAGGGCATTTCTCTTGACTGCCACGCGGTTGTGGATAGCAGCACTCAAGAGGCACGTACGGCTGGCTTGGACCACGGTATGTAGTACTTTGGACGGAAATGGCTTTGCCGTCGGCAGGCACGGCCCCCGAGAAGCGACGGGGGCCAACCCCAGCAACGACTACGAAGGATGCCAAGGATAATAACAATCCTTACCTATGTCTTAGCAGCCTGAAGCTGGTCAACTTTCCAGCGGGTATGATTTGGGACAGCGGGCATGTCGCGCGGGTCCATGTCCACCTGGGCAATAGAACCCTGCGATTGGTCACAGCTTACAGGCGCGCCTGCTTGGTATCGCAGGGATAACGGAGCTCAAACACTTGACGCACCTGGACCTGTCAAACAACAAGATCACATGCATTCCGGAGGGGGTTCTGCCAAGGGGCCTGACGGAGCTTACCCTGACGGGCAACCACCTCACCGAGCTGCCGTCGGATATAGCCAAGCTCACCAACCTCAAAAAGATCTTCGCTGGGGCAAACAGGTGCGCCCATGCCCCCACCCTCCACCGCCCACACGCCCACATGCTTGAAACACCGTGGCCCTCGTCACCAAGTCCACCCGGCACACCTCCACCCGGCACACCCCCGTCCCCACGCCTCCAGTCCCCCTCCGTCCCCTTCGCTTCCCCCACTCACACTCTTTGCTGCTTGCTACACCCTTCACGCAGGCTTATTGGCGGCGTTGACTGCGTGTTCCTGTGCCCCGGCCTGCAGCACGCGGGCCTGGCCTTCAACCGTCTGGCGGTGCTGCCCCCCGGCGAGGTGCTGTCCCGCAGCCAGCTGCTGTCGCTGGATGTGGCGCACAACGACCTGGAGGGGCTCATGGTGGGTTAAGGGAGCAGGGCTGGGGCGGCGACCTGCATCTTTGGGCGGGGTCTGTGCGGTTCAGTTATGTGGACGGTGCGTACGGCGTCGGGCAGGGGGTGGCACAACAACCTGGAAGAGCAGATGGTGGGTTAGTAGGGGGATGGGTGTGATGGGGTTACTAGAGGCACTGCGGTTTAGAGGCGCTTATTGTGCGAGGGGGTGGGGTGGAGTGACGGGTTCCGGGGCTAGTAAGGATGTGGTGTGGCACGCTGGCTAACATGCGCCGGGTGTGCAGAGGGGGCAAACCCACCCGGAGGGGCTGACGGTGGGGCATGCTGAATCTGTGGGTGGATGGCAGGGGGCGGGTGGCATGACGACCCGGAAATTGCTCATGATGGGCTGTGGTGGGTTGCGTCTGTAGGCGTCCATGGCTGGGGGTCAGGGGTAGCTCATGGTGGGCGGTACTCTGCAGTGAGGGTGGGGTTACGAGGGGCTCCTGGTGGGTTAGCATAGTGCAGGAGGGTGGAAAGGGAATACAACGGCTTGGGAGGAGCTCACGATGGGGCGTCAGGGTACAGGTGGGATGGTTGAGGGGTCGCGGGCATGGTTGGCAAGTGCAGAGACAGGAGTGCTCATAGTGGGTTAGCTGGTGCGGCCGAGGGCCGCAGCGCAGGACGCACCATGACCCGAGGGGCTGATGCCTGGGCACTTGCCTGTGGGGTAGGGTTGGGGTAGCTGGTGCCCATGGTGGGTTCGCAGGGGCTCATGGGGAGTCCCGCCCGCACAGCATCAACCATGCACCAGGGCAGCTGCGCTCGTCGTCCCGGCTCCTGCGGCCAGCCCCAACTTGCGGCCTAACCCAACTTCTCCCTGCAGCCTCCGTCCATGAATAACATTCTGAGTACACCATTGCGCATGCGCCCATCCCTGCACCATATCCTACTACACCATTGCGCGTGCGCCCTGCTTGCCGTGTTGTCCGCAGCCCACCCTCACCTCCCTGGCCTGCGCCCGCCTTCTGTACGCCTTCGCACGGTCTTCGCGGCCTTGTTCTCGCCCCCAATATTCGCCCCCTTCCCTGAACCCTTACCCACAGCCCACGCTCACCTCCCTGGCCTGCATCCGGCCGCTGAGTGCGCTGTGCCTGGGCGGCAACCCCCTGGCGCTGTCGCCACGATACGCGGTGGAGGCCCGGGCGCGGCTGGGGAGCCGCCTGCTGTACCTGGACGGACAGGTGCGGGGTGTACGTGGCATGGTAAAAGCAACGGATTGGCTGTGGCTGGACGTTGCAATGCACTTGGTGACGCGACTCCTGCTCCTGGACGGACAGGTGGGAGGGGCGCAGGAGGGCTGCACCTGACCTCATGGGGTTGCCAGACCGTGCAGTTTGCTCGAGCCTAGTAGGTCGGGCCTGTGCTTGCTTTGGATAGCCTGCCCTGCCCTGCCAACGTGTTACCGCCCTTTCCCTTCACCATGAGCATACGCACCAATACTGTGCCTCCCTTCCCCCCTGTCCTGTTCTCCGCCCTCCACGCTTGGTGATTTGTGTTGCCCTCGCAGCGCATTGAGCAGCCCTCCAGCAGCCGCCCCGGAACCAACGGCAACGGCGAGACGGCTGACGGACCCACGGGTCTGCGGGTCCTGGCGGTGCCCCCGGTGGCGGTGGCGGCGCGCTCCTTCGCCTCGCTCAGCCTGCACCACAGCCACCACCACCACCACCACCATACTGGAGGGGGCCTGGGCAGCCTGCAGGGCGTGCACTTTGAGGACAGCGACATCGACAACACCCTGGCGGAGGTGGGCCGGGGAGGGCGAGGAATGTATGCGTCACACGGGTGGGTCGTAGCAGTATGGATTGCATTGTGAGTTAAGTGCAAGCCCAGTCCTGGAGGCGCTCCAGTTAGAGCCGGAGGCCGCCGGCTGCATTCCGCTGCCCTGCTGCTTCCACCAACTCAACCTCGCCCCGCAATCGTCAGGTGGTCATCTCGGGCATTGGCCCCGCGGCCGACCCCTACGCCTGGCTGCGGGAGCGCTGGGCTGCGCAGATCGCCGAGGCGGAGGCGGCGGCCGCCACCGTGCCGCCCGCGCTGCACGTGCCCGTGCCGCCGCTGCAGCCCACGTACTACCACGTGGAGATGACGGACAACGAGGGTGGGTGCACACCTGGCACCGGTGTGTTGCTAGCGCCGGCAGCTGCGTGTGGGTGAGCGCACCGTGCATGCGGGCGTCCGTGGAGAGCACATGGCCCCGTGCTGTGGGCAAAGTGCCGGGCCGAGCGTGCAATTGTGCGTGCCAGCGGCGCGTAACGGCCACACCGCCCCTCCGCCTCCTCCCTTGCGGCCTGCGACATGCCCCAAGTCCTTCCTTCCCCCACACCCAGTGCCCTCCTTCTCATCGCGCCGTAAGCCGCCACCCACCCCCTGGCTATCCCCGCCACCGTTCCCGCCCAGCCTTCGGTCCTCACTACCGTAACTGACACGCTGCCCCACGCAGGCGTCCCGCTGGCCTCCATCCCCCTCAAGCTGCCGCCCCCCACGCCCCCTGACGTGGCCGCGCTTTTCGACCCCAAGGCAAAGGCAGCTGCAGCGGCGGCGGCGGCAAAGGAGGCCAAGACGGCTAAGAAGCCGCCCAGCGCGCGGCCGGGGGGCAGCGCGCGGGGCAAGGCGGCACGTGGCAAGGCGGCGGAGGCGGCGGCGGCGGCGGGCGCGGAGCGGGAGCTGGAGACGGGGGTGCTGCGGGTGGTGCTGCCCGTGTGCCCCACCACCGCCGACAGGAACTGGCTGCGGAACGGTGGGGCGGGGCGTGTGCGGTGTGGCGTGGGGCTGCTGGGAAACCTTAACGACGTGGCCGTACTGAGTTGGACTTGGAGTGGTAGAGCTACGCAACGGTCGCTGCAGGCACGTGCGCCGCGAGGCTCGAAGGCTTTCTTCTACCTACATGTCTGTAGCGTACCGGCATGCCCCTTGCCACATTCTGAAAGCCCCTCCATCTTTCGCTCGAAGCTACACGCTTCTGTGCCTTTGCACGGCCGCACCCGCTTCCTGCGATGCGCCCCAGGCGCGCATGTAACGCCATATGGCTGCCGGTATGCCCATGCCGTTCTCAACAGCCATCGCCCTTCCCCTCCCTCCTCCTCCCGCAGGAACGCCTGTGACGCTGTACCGCACCACCCTTACCGCCGTACCCCGGCCGACCACCGCCGCCACGGACGCCGGCGGGGCGCCGCCCAAGACCCCCACCAAGGGGGCGGCCAAAAAGAAGAAGGGGGACGAACGTAAGTACGACAGTCTTCTACAGCAATCTTCCCGTAGCCCCGCTGCACTTGGGGCTGCGTGGGATCATCTCTGCACCTGTTTTCGTCTTGGCACGGTTGCGTCTGGTTGCCGGTGCCATGCAGGTGCGGCGTACCGCCCGCAACCATGCCCTCGCATCTCGCGCCACCCTCCACCCGTCCACGACAACCCTTTCCCCCCTCCCTGCCCACACCCCGTCCCGCCCCTCCTGCCCCTCTCCTCACCTCAGCCCCTGCCGTGGAGTACGACATCACGTCGAACACGGAGGTGATCGGTACGGCAATACTGAAGGCGGGCGGCGGCGTGGTGGACGGCTACATGACGGAGGCGGAGGAGCGGTTGGCCTTCGCTCCGCCGCCGGGGCTGTTCGACGAGCGGGGGGTACGGCTGGCGCTTGTCGACCCGCGGCACAGCAAGGAGGTGGTGGGGGCTGCGGATGCGGTGGTGCGGCTGCACGTCATACCCCCCGGCATGGAGGGCGCGGGGTGACGTGCCGTACCGTACGGTGCTAGGTGTGTCGTGTAGGCGTACTGCTAGAATTTATACAAAGTGGCAGGAAGCGGTCGAGTCAGGAAGCGGTCGACTGGGTACGGTATCGGTAGCTGGAGAGTATGCAGTCCTGGGCATTGGGTGAGAGCGTGCGTAGTGGTGATGCGGCGTGTAACTTTGAAGGTTAGGGCGTGTTCACATGCGCGCGGATTGGGCTCCGCGGATTCGCGGCCAATCCCCTCTTCCGTTCACATGCACACGTGGCAATCCGGATTGGGGCGAACGGATTCCCCTGCCAAACTGGCCCCCACGCTGCCTCCCGCATCCCCAAGCCTCCAAT
>VFQN01002812.1_pt1 | contig 26066 bp, 26 predicted proteins | sample 3512371 | NCBI WGS metagenome assembly VFQN01 (sample SAMN10412370, study PRJNA504923) | tailings metagenome | isolation source: Replicate 2 from Balatoc abandoned mine | place: Philippines: Itogon, Benguet | collected 2017-08-28 | reverse complement strand
CGGGCTCTACTTCGTCGGCCTGCGCAACCCGCCCACCGGCGCGCTGCGCGAGATCTCGCTCGAGGCACCCGCCGTGGCCGCGTCGATCGCTGCGGCCACGGCGGCTTCCAGGCCGGCCGCGTCGACCAGCTCCACCGCCCCGTAGCGGCGGCGCACCCAGCCCTCGGCCTCGAAGTCGCGCAGCACCTCGCTGACGGTCTGCCGCGTCAGCGACAGCATCGCGCCGAGCTGTTCCTGGCTCACCGCCAGGCGCTGCAGCGCCGCGCCGTCGGCGCGCATGCCGTGGCCGGTGGACATCGCCAACAGCCGCCGCGCCACGCGCACGGGCGCCGGCTGCAGTGCCAGGTCCTCGAGGCCGGCGAACAGGGCGCGGGTCTTCTCCGCCAGCAGCCGGCCGAGCTGGCGCCACCACGACGGATCGGCTTCGGCCAGCCGCAGCAGCGCGGCCAGCGGCACGTGCAGCAGCGAGGCCGTGGTCTGCGCGCGCGCGTCGTGCGTGCGGGTGCCGCCGTCCAGGCAGGCGATCTCGCCGAACCATTGCGGCGGCTCGAGCACGCCGAGCACCGCCTCGCGCGCTGCCGAGCCGCTCGCGCCGACCTGGATGGCGCCGCCGAGCACGGCATACAGACCCGAGTTGGCGTCGCCGCGGCGGAACAGCGCCTGGCCGGCGGCCAGGCTGCGCGGCGTGCCCGCCTCGACCAGCTGGCGCTGCTGCGCCATCGACAGCGAGGCGAACCAGCGCCCGCGCGCGAGCATCACGTGCAGTTCGTCGGGGGTCGGCGCACCGGGCATGCGGCGAGTGTCGCCGCCGCGATGGGCCTTCGCCTCGGGACCTACGCGCAGGCGCGCGCCAACCGTCGGCTGCCCGACAGACGGCGCGGCCGGCAGCGCCGATCATGCGCAGCTCGCGGCACCTGGCGCCGCGCCCCGAGGAGACTGCGCATGAAGACCCTGATCGAACAGCTCGCCGGCTACGGCGCCTACCACCGCGACCGCCGCAACATCGTCACCCACTTCGTCGGCATTCCGATGATCGTGGTGGCCGTGGCAGTGCTGCTGGCGCGGCCGGCCCTCGCTTGGCAGGGCTGGGTGCTCTCGCCGGCGCTGGCCGTGGCGGCGCTGACCACGCTGTACTACCTGCGGCTGGACCTGCGCTACGGCGTGGTGATGTGCGTGCTGCTGGGTCTGGCGGTGGCGCTGGCGCACCGCCTCGGCGCGATGGACACCGCCACCTGGCTGGGCTGGGGCCTCGGGCTGTTCGTGGCCGGCTGGGTCATCCAGTTCGTCGGCCATGTGTTCGAGGGCCGCAAGCCGGCCTTCGTCGACGACGTGATGGGCCTGGTGATCGGCCCGCTGTTCGTGGTGGCCGAAGCCGGCTTCGCGCTCGGCCTGCGCCGTGAAGTAGAGAGTGCAGTCGAGTCGATTTGCGGCCCGGTGCGTCGCCACGGGGAGCCGGCTGGGGCAAGATGAGCGGCCGCCACCCGCCGCCCTGACCGCCATGTGCAACCCGCTGGACCGCGAAACCTCGCCCGCCGTCATCGACGCCCTGTTCGCCGGCCAGGCCGCGCGCGCGCTGGCGCTGCGCCGCAGCACGGCGGCCGAACGCCGCGCCACGCTCGGCCGGCTGCTCGATGCGCTGATGGCGCGCCGCGAAGCCTTCGCCGCCGCCTTCGCGAAGGACCTCGGCAAGCCGGCGGTGGAGGTCGACCTGACCGAGCTGCTGCCGGTGGTCGACGAGATCCGCCACGCGCAGAGGAACCTGAAGCGCTGGATGCGCCCGCACCGCGTCGCGCCCACGCTGATGACGCTGGGCACGATCGCGCGCATCGTCTACCAGCCGCGCGGCCGCTGCCTGATCATCGGGCCGTGGAACTACCCGGTCTCCACGCTGGTCGGCCCGCTGGTGTCGGCGCTGGCGGCGGGCAACACCGCGATCCTCAAGCCCTCGGAGTTCACGCCGAACGTGAACGCGGTGATCGGCCAGGTGGTCGCCGAGGTCTTCGAGCCGGCCGAGGTGGCGATGGTCGAAGGCGCGGTCGAGACCTCGACGCACCTGCTTTCGCTGCCCTTCGACCACGTGTTCTTCACCGGCTCGCCGGCGGTCGGCCAGGTGGTGATGGCGGCGGCGGCCAAGCACCTGAGCTCGGTCACGCTGGAACTGGGCGGCAAGTCGCCGGTGGTGATCGATGCGAGCGCCGACCTGCGCCACGCCGCCGAGCACGTGATGTGGGGGAAGTTCGTCAACGCCGGCCAGACCTGCGTGGCGCCCGACCACCTCTACGTGCACCGCTCGGTGATGGAGCCCTTCGTCGCGCAGTGCCGCGCCGTGCTGGCCGAGCGCTTCGGTGCGGATGATGCGGCGGTGGCCGCCAGCCCCTCGCTCGGCCGCATGATCCATGCGCGCCATGCGCAGCGTGTGGGTGCGCTGGTCGACGACGCGGTGGCGAAGGGCGCACGCGTGCTCGCCGGCGGTGCGCACGACGGCGAAAAGCGTTACGTGGCGCCGACGCTGCTGGCCGACGTGCCCGACGCCGCGCGCATCGCGCAGGAGGAGATCTTCGGCCCGGTGCTGCCGATCGCGCCCTTCGACTCGCTCGACGAGGCGATCGCGCGCATCAACGCCGCGCCCAAGCCGCTGGCGCTGTACCTGTGGAGCCGCGACGCCGCCACGGCCGACAAGCTGCGCACCGAAACCAGCTCGGGCAGCTTCTGCGTCAACCTGTGTGTGATGCAGTTCGCCCACGGCAATCTGCCGTTCGGTGGCGTCAACCACTCCGGCCTCGGCAACGCGCACGGCTTCTTCGGCTTCAAGGCCTTCTCGCACGAGCGCGCGGTGCTCAAGGGCGGGCCGCTGTCGGCGCTGAAGCTGCTGTTCCCGCCCTACACCGAGGGCAAGGCGAAGCTCAGCCGGATGCTGCTGGCGATGCTGCGCCGGCTGTGAGCGGCAGCGCGTAGGCGGCGCCGAAGCGCTGCGTGGTCTCGCGCAGCGGCGTGTCCAGCCGCGCCCACACGGCCTGCGCGATGGGCGCCGGCACGCCGCCCCAGTGCGCCTCGGCGATGGCGCCGGCGATGGCGGCCAGCGTGTCGGAGTCGCCGCCGATCGAGATCGCGTTGCGCACCGCGTCCTCGAAGTCGCTCGCCTCCAGGAAGGCGCGGATCGCGTGCGGCACCGTGCCCTCGCAGGACAGGTCGAAGGCATAGCCGGGCCGCACCGCATCCAGCGGCACCGAGAGGTCGTAGCCGAAGGCCCGCTCGACGTGCTCGCGGATGCTGTCTTTGCCGGCGCCGTGCCGGGCGAGGAATACCGCGGCCGCGGTGGCCTGCGCGCCCTTCACGCCGTCGGGGTGGTCGTGCGTCACCACGGTGAAGCGCTCGGCGGTGGCCATCACCTCGTCGAGCGTCGCACAGGCCCAGCCCACCGGGCTGATGCGCATCGCCGCGCCGTTGCTCGCACTCTTCGGGGCCGGCGCGTCGTCACCGGCCTCGATCCACGCGCGGAAGGTCGGGCCGAAGCCGGCGTCGGGATAGAGCCGGTGCAGTTCGCGCATCGCCCGGCCGGGCGGCTCGCCGGCCAGCAGCGCGCGGGCCACCGCCACCGTGAGCACCGTGTCGTCGGTGAAGCGGCTGGCCGCGTCGAACAGCGGGAAGGCCTTGGACTTGACGTTGTTCCGCTCGAAGACGGAACCGATCACGTCGCCGGCGATGGCACCCAACATGGGTTCATCATAGGCGGCATACTCGCGGCGCTTCGAACCACCCCACGCAGGAGACGACCATGGCCCAGACCATCGAATTCAAGCGCCCCGACGGACAGACCGTCAAAGGCCACCTCGCCGAAGCCGCCCAGCCGATCGGCGCGGTGGTGGTGATCCAGGAATGGTGGGGCGTCAACGACCAGATCCGCGGCGTGGCGCAGCGCTTCGCCGACGCCGGCTTCACCGCGCTGGTGCCCGACCTCTACCGCGGCAAGAGCACGGTCGAGGCCGAGGAGGCCCACCATCTGATGACCGGCCTGAACTTCGGCGAGGCCGCGCAGCAGGACATCCGCGGCGCGGTGCAGTACCTCAAGGCGCGCCAGATCGGCCGCGGCAAGGTCGGCGTCACCGGCTACTGCATGGGCGGTGCGCTCACCGTGCTGGCCTCGACCATGGTGCCCGAGATGGACGCCGGCGTGATCTGGTACGGCCTGCCGCCGCTCGAATACGTGGACGCCAGCAGGATCAAGGCGCCGCTGCAGGCCCACTGGGCCACGCAAGACGGTGCCTTCCCGATCGCCAGCGTCGACGGGCTGGAGGCCAAGTTCAAGGAGGCGAACGTCTGCTACGAAGGCTTCCGCTACCTGGCGCACCACGCCTTCGCGAACGAGACGGCGCAGGGCCGCAATCGCATCGCGATGACCCAGTACGACGCCGCCTGGGCGCAGATGGCCTGGGATCGCACGATGCGATTCTTCGGGACGACGCTGGCCTGAGCCCGCGAGCCGGCGGCGTCGGCTCGCTTCCCTGCTGTCAATCCGCCGGAGTCTGATCCAGATCAGAAACTCACCTCAAAACATGCAGCATTCTGCGTGTCTTGCCGAAAGAGACATGCAGCAAACTGCGTTCGGCGCGACACCACCCAGGAGCGAGCACCCATGAGCGAGACGACCGACACCCTGACCGAAGTACCTGAATCCGTGCGAGGCGAGAGCTTCGTGGAGGTGAAGTACGACGATTCGATACCCAACAACGTCGACCTGGCGTCGGACAAGCAGCTCCAGCGGGCGCTGGAGAGCTGGCACCCCGGCTACCTCGACTGGTGGCAGGACATGGGCCCGGACGGCTTCCAGGACGCGGAGGTCTACCTGCGCACGGCGGTCGGCGTCGACCCGAAGGGCTGGGCCAAGTTCGGCTACGTGAAGATGCCGCAGTACCGCTGGGGCATCCTGCTGGCGCCCCAGGTCGAGGGCCGCACCATCCCCTGCGGCAAGCACAAGGGCGAGCCGGCCTGGCAGGAGGTGCCGGGCGAGTACCGCTCGCTGCTCAAGCGGCTGATCGTCATCCAGGCCGACACCGAGCCGGCTTCGGTGGAGCAGCAGCGCTACCTCGGCAAGACCGCGCCGAGCCTGTACGACATGCGCAACCTGTTCCAGGTGAACGTCGAGGAAGGCCGCCACCTGTGGGCCATGGTCTACCTGCTGGTGAAGTACTTCGGCAAGGACGGCCGCGAAGAGGCCCAGGCGCTGCTCGAGCGCCGCAGCGGCCAGCAGGACAACCCGCGCATCCTCGGCGCCTTCAACGAGCGCACGCCGGACTGGCTGTCGTTCTTCATGTTCACCTACTTCACCGACCGCGACGGCAAGATGCAGCTGGCCGCGCTGGCCGAGAGCGGCTTCGATCCGCTGTCGCGCTCGTGCCGCTTCATGCTCACCGAGGAGGCGCACCACCTGTTCGTCGGCGAGACAGGCGTGGGCCGCACCATCGAGGCCACCTGCGCGGCGATGAACAAGGCCGGCATCACCGACCCGTACGACGTGGAACGCATCCGCGCGCTCGGCGTGGTCGACCTGCCGCTGCTGCAGCGCAAGGCCAACTTCCACATGAGCGTGACGCGCGACCTGTTCGGCGCCGAGATCTCGAGCAACGCGGCGGATGCCTTCAACTCGGGCCTGAAGGGCCGCTTCAACGAGGCGCAGCTCACCGACGACCACCAGCTGCACGACGCCACCTACGGCGTGACGCGCGTGGTCGACGGCCGACTGGTGGTCGAAGACGTGCCGGCGCTGCGCGCGATCAACTGCCGGCTGCTCGACGACTACATCGCCGACTGCCAGGGCGGCATCGACCGCTGGAACAAGGTGATCGAGAAGGCCGGCATCGACTTCCGCATCGCGCAGCCGCACAAGGGCTTCAACCGCCGCATCGGCGAGTTCGCCGGCCACCGCATCAGCCCCGACGGCCGCGTGCTGACCGAGGCGGAGTGGAACGCCGGGCGTGGCGAATGGCTGCCCAACGAGGCGGACGGCGCCTTCATCCAGTCGCTGATGAAGCCCTGCACGCAGCCGGGCCAGTACGCCAGCTGGATCGCCCCGCCGCGCATGGGCATCAACGGCCAGCCGGGCGAGTACGAGTACGTGAAGATCGCCTGAGCCGCGCGCCGCAGCGGCGTTGTGAAGTAAACTTCACAACGCCATGCGTTGCCTCGCGCCTGTTGTCCTTGTCTTCTCGGCCTCGCTGGCGCAGGCCGGCGAAGTGCAGGTGGCGGTGGCCGCCAACTTCGTCAGGCCGTTCGCGACGATCGGCGAACGGTTCACGGCCGCCACCGGTCACACGCTCAAGGTCTCCAGCGGCGCCACCGGCAAGTTCTACTCGCAGATCGCCCACGGTGCGCCGTTCGAGGTGCTGCTGGCCGCCGACGACGAGACGCCGCGCAAGCTGGTCGCCGAGGGGCACGGCATCGCCGGCACGACCTTCACCTACGCGCGTGGCCGGCTGGCTCTGTGGAGCGCGCAGCCCGGCCTGGTCGACTCGCAAGGCGCGGTGCTGGCCTCGGGCGCGGTGAGGCACGTCGCGATCGCGAACCCGAAGGTGGCGCCTTACGGCGCCGCGGCGATGGAGGTGATCCGAGCCCGCGGCCTGGCCGAGTCGCTGGCGCCCAAGCTGGTGACGGGCGAGAGCATCGCGCAGACCTTCCAGTTCGTCGCCACCGGCAACGCCGAGATCGGCTTCGTTGCGCTGTCGCAGGTGGCCGTGCCGGGTCAACCGACGCGCGGCTCCTGGTGGTTGGTGCCGGCGGCGATGCACGGGGAGATTCGCCAGGATGCGGTGCTGCTCAGGGCCGGTGAGAAGAATCCAGCGGCGCGCGCGCTGCTCGACTTCCTGAAGAGCGAACACGCCACGGCCGTCATCCGCGAGTTCGGCTACGGCCCTTGAGGCCAACGTGCCATGCTGAGCCCTGCCGAATGGAGCGCCGTACGCCTGACCGCCGAACTGGCGGCGGTGACCACGGTGCTGCTGCTGATCGTCGGCACGCCGATCGCCTGGTGGCTGGCGCGCACGCCTTCGCGCAGCAAGCCCTTGTGGGCGGCGCTGGTGGCCATGCCGCTGGTGCTGCCGCCCACCGTGATCGGCTTCTACCTGCTGCTGCTGATGGGCCCGCACGGCCCGGTGGGGCAGTTCACGCAGTGGCTGGGCCTGGGCCGGCTGCCCTTCACCTTCGCCGGCCTGGTGGTGGCCTCGGTGATCTACTCGCTGCCCTTCGTGCTGCAGCCGCTGCAGCAGGCCTTCGAGGCCATCCCCGAGCGCACGCTGGAGGCGGCCGCCACGCTGCGCGCCAGTCCCTGGGACCGCTTCTTCACCGTCGCGGTGCCGCTGGCGCGGCCCGGCTTCGTGACGGCCAGCGTGCTCGGCTTCGCCCACACAGTCGGCGAGTTCGGCGTGGTGCTGATGATCGGCGGCAACATCCCGGGCGAGACACGCGTGCTCTCGGTGGCCCTCTACGACCACGTCGAGGCGCTGGAGTTCGGTCAAGCGCATCGCCTCGCCGCCGGCATGGTGGTGTTTGCGCTCGTGGTGCTGGTGACGCTGTATGTCGTCAACCGGCCGCGGCGCGAGGAGGGCGCCGCATGATCGAGGCAGGCCTGTCGTTGCCGCGCCGCGGTTTCACTCTCGACGTGACGCTGACGCTGCCCGCGCGCGGTGTCAGCGCGCTGTTCGGCCCCTCGGGCTGCGGCAAGACCACGGTGCTGCGCGCGCTGGCCGGGCTGGAGCGCGCCGCCGGCCGCGTGGCGCTGGGCGGCGAGGTCTGGCAGGACGACGCGTCAGGCGCCTTCGTGCCCACGCACCGCCGGGCGATCGGCTACGTGATCCAAGAGGCGGCGCTGTTCCCGCACCTCGACGTGCGCAGCAACCTCGCCTATGGCCGCAAGCGCATCGAAGCGGCCGAGCGCCGCATCGCGCTCGACCAGGTGGTGGAACTGCTCGGCATCGGCCACCTGTTGGCGCGCCGGCCGGGCACGCTGTCCGGCGGCGAACGCCAGCGCGTGGCCATCGCCCGCGCGCTGGCCACCAGCCCCAGGCTGCTGCTGATGGACGAGCCGCTGGCCGCGCTCGACGCGAAGCGCAAGGCCGAGGTGCTGCCTTACCTCGACCGGCTGCACGAGGAACTGGGCATCCCGGTGATCTACGTCAGCCATTCGATCGACGAGGTGGCGCGCCTGGCGGACCACCTCGTGCTGATGGATGCCGGCCGCGTGCTGGCGCACGGCGCGGTGCCCGACATGCTGGCGCGGCTGGACCTGCCGGTGGCCTTCGGCGACGACGCCGGCGTGGTGCTCGACGCCGTGGTCGCCGAGCGCGATGCGCGCTGGCAGCTCGTCCGGCTGGACGCCGATGGCGGCGCCTGCCGCTTCTGGGCCCGCGACGACGGCCTGTCGGTCGGCCGGCGAGTGCGCTTGCGCGTGCTCGCGCGCGACGTCAGCCTGACGCGCACCCAGCAGTCCGGCACCAGCATCGCCAACCAGCTGCCGGGCACTGTGGAGGCCATCGCCGACGACGGGCATCCCGCACTGACGCTGGTGCGTGTGCGCGCCGGCAACGTGCCGGTGGTGGCGCGGCTCACCCGGCGCTCGGCCGAGTTGCTCGGCTTGGCCGTGGGCCAGCCGGTGTGGGCGCAGGTGAAGACCGTGGCGCTGATGGAATGAGCGCGGCATGAGCGGCAACCTGCTCACTGCGGAACTCCGGCTCGCGGGCCGGCTCGATGCGCGATTCTTCGCGCTGCTCGAAGCCATCGAGGCCACCGGCTCGATCAACAAGGCCGCGCGCACCGCGGGTCTGAGCTACAAGGGCGCCTGGCTGATGCTGGAGAGCGCGGGCAACCTCGCCCATGTGCCGCTGCTCGAGACAGCCACCGGCGGCGCGCGCGGTGGCGGCACCCGGCTCACCGAAGCGGCGCACAGCCTGCTCGGCGCCTGGCGCACGTTGCAACACGAACAACGCGAGTTCCTGCGTGCCCAGGAGGCGCGCCTGAACGCACTGCCGGCGCTCGCCGGCCTGCTCCGGAGGATGTCGATGAAGACCACAGCACGCAACCAGTTCGCCGGCGTCGTCCGGGCGCTGGAGGTCGGCCCGGTGTCGGCCACGGTGACGATCGCGCTGAAGAGCGGCGACGAGATCGTCGCCACCATGACGGCCGACGCCGCCAAGCGGCTGAAGCTGAAGAAGGGCAAGGAGGCGCTGGCGCTGATCAAGGCCTCGGCCGTGGTGCTGGTGACCGACTTCGCCGGCTGGCAGCTCTCGGCGCGCAACCAGCTGGCCGGCACGGTGTCGCGCATCGAGCGCGGCGCGGTGTCCTCGCTCGTCGTGCTGACGCTGCCCGGCGGCATGGTGCTGAGCGCCAGCGTCACCAACGAAGGCGTGGAAGCGCTCGACCTGAAGGTGGGCGCCGCGGCGACCGCCGTCTTCAAGGCTTATGCTGTGATGGTGGCGGCCCAGGCATGAGCACGATCTCCGCGGACCTTCTGTTGCTGCTCGAGCGGCTGGCCTCGTTCGGCCCGCTGCCGCGCGTGAAGCGCCTGCACCTGCCCCCGCCCGCGGCCGACGGCACGCGCGACGGCGAGTTCTGCGCCATCGAGCTCGACGACGGCTCGCTCGGCCTGAGCTTCGTGCTGCTCGGCGACACCCTGGCGCGTCTGCGCGGCGTCGACGCGGACGCGGTGGTGGGCATGGCATCGCTCGATCTCGCCCGCCGATATGCCGAACGCGGCGGCATCGAACGCACGCTGGGCTTTGCCGCCGTCAATGCGCTCACGCGCCACCTGTTCGACCGCGCTGGCTACGAACCTGCGCCGGCGCAGGGCTCGATCGGCGACCTCGACCTCGCGCCGGGCGACCACGTCGGCATGGTCGGCCTGTTCCCGCCGCTGGTGAAGCAGGTGATGGAGACCGGTGCGCACCTGACCGTGATCGAGCTGCGCGAAGACCTTGCCGGCTTGCGCGAAGGCTGGCGCGTCTCGCTCGACCCGGCCGACCTCGGCGGGTGCAACAAGGTGCTGTCCACCAGCACGGTGCTGCTCAACGACACGCTGGAGGCCATCCTGTCGCATTGCCGCACCGCGCAGCGTGTGTCCCTGATCGGCCCGGGAGCCGGCTGCCTGCCGGATCCGCTGTTCGCGCGCGGCGTCACGCTGCTGGGCGGCAGCTGGATCGTCGATGCCGAGGGCTTCAAGACTGCGCTGGCCTCGGGCGTGTCGTGGAGCCCGTTCGCGCGCAAGGTGGCGATCCGTCGCGACGACTATCCCGGCGCCGAGGCCCTGCTGGCCCGCGCGCGAGCGGCCCGCTAGTTCGCCGTCGCGGCGAGCAGCAGCGATCGTGCCTGCCGGGCCTCGATGCTTTCGGGGCCTGCCGCGGCATCGAGGTGCTCCGCGGCCTGCTGCAGCGCGGCGCGCGCCGGCCCGGCGCGGCCAGCCGCCTGCTCGGCCTGGCCGAGCACCCGCCAGGCCAGGCCGGCGTTGTCGGAGTGCGGCTTGCCGCCCTGCAGGCGCTGCGCAATGGCCAGGGCCTCGCGCGCGTCGGCGGCGGCCTCGGCGGGCCGGCCGAGCGCGAGCGCCGCTTCGGCGCGCGTTCGCAAGGCCATGCCGAGGTAGGACGGGTTGGCGCCGATGCCGCGCAGGAAGTCGAGCTGGCGGCCGAGCGCCTCATGCGCTGCGGCGGCCCGGCCGCGACCCAGCAGCGCCCGGGCGCGAACCCACTCCGCGCGGAGGGTTGCCGGGTGGCTCGCCTCGCCCGCGCCGGGCAGCGCCGCGGCCCGCACCAGCGTGGCATCCGCCTCGTCGAGCCGGCCCATGGTGACCAGCACGCTGGCCATGCCCACCAGGCCGTAGCGGGTGCCCTGCGCGTGCTTGGCGGCTTCGCTGGCGCGCAGTGTCTCGGCGTAGGCGGCCAGGGCCTCGTCGTGGCGGCCGGTGCGCTCCAGCGCCAGCGCGCGGTTGCCCAGCACCCAGCTCGGCGGATCGCGCCAGGCCATCAGGCGGCGGTGGCTGGCGAGCAGCTCGTCGTAGCGCGCCAGGGCGCGCTGCACGTCGCCGGTGGCCAGCTCGACCACGCCCCAGTTGCTGAGCATCACGCGCGCATGCAGGCTGTCGAGCCGGTTCAGCGTACGGTAGCGCTGCTGCGACTGCTCGAACCAGGCCTCGGCCTCGCCGCTGCGCCCGCTGGCGTGCAGCGCGAAGGCGATGTCGCCGAGCAGGTCGGCCTCCATGTCGCCGCCGGCCTGCCCCGTGGCACGCAGGCGCTCCAGTGCGGCCTGCGCCGAGCGCAGGGCGACGGCGGCCTCGGTGCGGTTCGCGGCGATCGCGCCGCGCATCTGCAGGCAGTGCACGGCGGCGAGGTCGGGCGTGCGCGGGTCGGCGATCCAGCGCTCCAGCATCCGCACCGCTTCCTCGGTGCGGCCGAGCGATTCGAGCAGCTGGCCGCGGTCGCATTCGATCTGCGCGCGCAGCGTGCGGTCGGGCGAGCCCTGCGTGATCTCGGCCGCGCGCGCGAGCATGGCGTCGCTGCGCTCGGGGTCGTTGACGTACTCGGCGAGGATGCGCAGGATCGCCGCCTCGTTCTCCGGCACCGCGCCGAAGGCGGGGCCGACCATGTGCCAGCCGCGCTCGAGCAGCGCCTTGACCGTGCCGGCCTGCTCGGGCGCCACCGCCTCGCTGAACAGCAGGGTAAAGAACTCGTTGATCGCCTCGTTGCGCGCCAGCAGCGCGCGGGCCTGGTCGCGCTCGCGCTGTGCTTCGCGGGCCTGCCAGGTGGCCAGTGCGGTGCCTGCGACCAGCGCCATGGCCACCGCCGCTCCAGCAGCCAGCGGCAGGCGGTGGCGCGCCATCGCCTTGCGCAGCCGCTGCGCCAGGCTGTAGGGCCGTGCCAGCACCGCTTCGCCGGCGAGATGGCGCTCGATGTCGGCAGCGAAGGCTTCGACGCTGCGGTAGCGCTCGGCCGGCTCCTTGCGCATCGCCTTGGCCAGGATGGTGTCGAGGTCGCCGCGCAGCGCCCGCGCAACGCGCCGGTCGGAGACGCGGCTGCTGGCCGGCGGCACGTCGGCGGCGAGCACCGCTTCTTCCAGTGCCGCCGGCGTGTCGCGCGGCAGCCGGTACGGGCGCACGCCGGCGAGCAGCTCGTACAGCACCACGCCGAGCGAGTAGACGTCGGTGGCCACGCCCACCGGCTTCGCGCCCACCTGCTCGGGCGAGGCGTAGTCGGGCGTCACCGCGCGGCCCATCAGCCGGGTGATCTGGGCCTGCGTGGGGCCGTCGTCGCCGAGCAGCTTGGCCACGCCGAAGTCGAGCAGCCGCACCTCGCCGGCCGCGCTGACGAGGATGTTGCTCGGCTTCAGGTCGCGGTGCACGACGAGCCGGCCATGCGCGTGCGACACCGCCTCGGCCACCTGCAGGAAGAGGCGCAGCCGTGCCTCGATCGACAGGCCGCGCTCGCGGCAATGCACGTCGATCGGCACGCCGTCGACGAACTCCATCGCCAGCCAGGGCCGGCCCTCGGCGGTGACGCCGGCGTCGTACAGCCGCGCGATGCGCGGGTGCTCGAGCGAGGCGAGGATGTCGCGTTCGCGCGCCATGCGCTGGGCCAGGCTGGCGGCCCAGCCGGCGTGGGGCAGCTTGAGCGCCTCCTGGCGGTTCAGGCTGCCGTCGGTGCGCTCGGCCAGCCACACCGTGGCCATGCCGCCGTGGCCCAGTTCGCGCAGCAGCCGGTACGGGCCGATGCGGTCGCCGGGCGCGTCGGGTTCGACGGCCGCTTCATCGAGACCCTCGATCGCCAGCGGCTCGCGCAGGAAGTCGTCGCCGGCGTCGGTGCCGGCGCGCTGGAGCAGCTGGCGCAGCAGCGGCAGCAGGTCGCGGTCGGCCTCCGGCAGGCCTTGCAGCCAGGCCTCGCGCTGCGCCGGCGGCAGCGCGAGCGCGGCTTCGAGCAAGGCGTTCAGGCGCCGCAGCTCGCCGGGATCCTGCGGCGGCTTCATCGCCTCAGCGGCCGAGCATCTGCGCCAGCAGCAGCCGGGCGCGCTCCCAGTCGCGGCGGACGGTGCGGTCGGTGACGCCGAGCGCAGCGGCGATCTCGGCGTCGGTGAGGCCGGCGAAGTAGCGCATCTCGACCACCCGCACCAGCCGCTCGTCGACCTGCGCGAGCAGCTGCAGCGCCTCGTGCACTTCGAGGATCTCGTCGTCGCGCGTGCCGAGCATCTCGCCCGCACGGGTGTCCAGCGTGACATGCTCGGCCTCGCCGCCGCGCCGCGCGGCCTGGCGGCGGCGCACGAAGTCGATCACCACCGAGCGCATCGTGGTCGCCGCGTAGGCGAGGAAGTGCTCGCGGTCCTTCAAGGCGACCAGCCCGTCGCGCTGCATGCGCATGAAGGCCTCGTGCACCAGGGCTGAGGTGTCGAGCAGGGTGTGGCGGCCGCCACCGGCCAGGCGCGAGCGCGCCAGGCGGCGCAGCTCGTGGTACAGCTGGGCGAACAGCGCTTCGGCGGCTGGAGCCGCCTTCTCGATCTCGGCAGTGACCATGGGCAGGGCTCGCGGCAGGGTGCCCGTCGGCGACGGGCGGGCAACGATCCTGCGCGCGGCACCCGTGCATCGCAATCCCTCCAAAGAGCCACGGCGGCGCTCAGGCCGCCGCCCGTCCCGCGCTGGCGCCGGCGAGCGCCTCGTAGATCTCGCCCAGCTGGGCCTGCGCGGCGCGCCGGCCGGCCTCGAAGACCTCGGTCATCGCGTCGGTCTGCCACAGGCCGACCTCGCGCTCGAGCCGGATCACCAGCGGCACCAGGCGCTGGCCGCGCGCCGCGGCCGTCTCCAGCCGCGCCCGCATCAGGTTGTTGAGCAGCGCCGTGCTCACCTGTGCCACCAGCCGCGAGGGCTTGTCGATGCGGCGTGGCATGCGTCCTTCGAAGCCGAGCGTCAGCACCACGCGGGCGTCGAGGGCGGCGGAGACCGGCAGTGGATCGGAGACCACGCCGTCGACCAGCCGTTGCCCGTCGATGCGCACCGGCGGGAACAGGAAGGGCACGGCCATGCTCGCGCGCAGCGCGGTGGCCAGCGGCCCGCGCGTGAGCAGCACCGGCTCGCCGGTGGCGGCATCGGTGGCGGCGATGCGCAGCGGCATCGGCAGCGCCTCGATGCGTTGCGTGCCGAAGGCGGCCTCGATGCGCTCGGCGATGCGGGTGCTGTGGCGCAGCGCGAAGTCGGCGTCGAAGCCGGCCCAGCGCGGCACCAGCAGCTGCGCATAGGCGCGCCAGTTGCGTTGCCCGGTGAGCTCCTGCGACCACAGCTGGCGGGCCCGCTCGAGGCCGTCGGCCGGCGTCGTGCCGGACGCGATCAACGCGCCGAACAGCGCGCCGGAACTGCAGCCGACCACCAGGTCGGGGCGGATGCCGTGCCGGGCGAGCACCTCGGCGATGCCGAGCGCGGCGACGCTGCGCACGCCGCCGCTGCCGAGCACGAGGGCCAGGCGCGGCGCGGACAGGCGGGGGGCGCTGAGGCTGGCCATCGTTCAGGCCCTCCGCAGCGCCGGCGCCGCGCAGCGCGCCTCGGCGACCACCAGTCCGGCGTCGCCGCGGTGCGGGCTGAGCGCGAAGCCGCAGCGGCGCATCAGTGCCAGCATCGGCAGGTTGTCGGCCAGCACGTGGCCGTAGAGCCACTGCAGGCCTTCGTCGGCGGCGGCACGGAGCAGCGCGGCCAGGCAACGGCGGGCGATGCCGCGGCCGCGCCAGCCCTCGGCCACCACGAGAGCGAACTCGGCGGCGCTGCCGCTGGCGTCGGTGACGCAGCGGGCGTCGGCCACCAGCGCCGTGCGGCCCTCGTGCTCGGCCAGCGCGACGATGGCGATCTGGTGGTGGCCGTCGGCGCCGGCCATGTCGTGCAGCCGGGCGGCCGCGACCGCGTTGACCGCGCCGTGGAAGCGCCGGCGCCGCGCCAGCGGCGACAGGCCGGCCAGCATGGTGGCCAGCGCCTGCGCGTCGTGCGGGCAGACCGGCCGCAGGTGCACGCGCTGCCCGGTGCGGGTGGTGAAGCTCTCGATCGTCGGGGGTGTCATGGTGTCCTCCTGAGCGGTACCACGCGAACCCCACGGCGATCCGGACATCCCCGCTCCTGCGGCCGGACGGTGAAGCGACTAGCATGGCGTCCGCCCGACGAAAGGTGACTCCATGACGACATTGCGCATCACGGTCAACGGCCGCCCGGTCGAGGCCGACGTGGCCCCCACCACCTTGCTGGTCGAGCTGCTGCGCGGCCCGCTCGCGCTGACCGGCACCCACCAGGGCTGCGACACCGCGCAGTGCGGCGCCTGCACGGTGCTGGTCGACGGCGAGGCGGTGAAGAGCTGCAGCATCCTGGCGCTGCAGGCGCAGGGCCGCGAGGTCACCACCGTCGAGGGCCTGGCGAAGGGCGGCGCGCCGCATGCGCTGCAGGAGGCCTTCATGGCCTGCCATGGCCTGCAGTGCGGCTTCTGCACGCCGGGCATGCTGATGTCGGCCTGCGCGCTGCTGCGCCAGGCGCCGAACCCGAGCGAGGCGCAGATCGCCGAAGCGCTGGAGGGCAACCTGTGCCGCTGCACCGGCTACGTCAACATCGTCGCTTCCGTGCAGCAGGCGGCGCAGGCGCTGGCCGCCAAGGGAGAGCGCGCATGAGCGGCACCACCGTCGAAGCCGCGCGCTACGGCAGCGGCAAGGAAGTGCGGCGCATCGAAGACCCGGCGCTGCTGCGCGGCGAAGGACGCTTCACCGACGACCTGGCGCGCGCCGGCCAGACGCACCTCGTCTTCCTGCGCTCGCCCTACGCCCACGCCCGCATCCTCGGCGTGGACACGGCGGCCGCGAAGGCGCTGCCCGGCGTGCTCGCCGTCTTCAGCGGCGCCGACCTGCACGCTGCTGGCGTCAAGCCGATCGGCCCGGCCGTGCCCTTCCCGCGGCCCGATGGCAAGCCCGGTGCCTCGGCGCCGCGCCATCCGCTGGCGCTGGACCGCGTGCGCTACGTGGGCGAGGCGGTGGCCGCGGTGGTGGCCGAGTCGCGCGAGGCGGCACTCGACGCCGCCGAGGCCATCCTCGTCGACTACGAAGACCTGCCGGCCGTCACCGACCCGCTGGCCGCGATGCGCCCGGGTGCGCCGGTGCTGTGCGAGGCCGCGCCCGACAACATCGCTGCCGAGATGCGCCATGGCGATGCCGCGGCCACCGAGGCCGCGTTCGCGAAGGCCGCGCACCGCGTCAGCCTCGACCTCGTCAACCAGCGCCTCGCACCCGCCTCGATGGAGCCGCGCGTGGTGCTGGCCGAGATCGATAAGGCCACGGGCCGGCTGCTGATCACGCTGTCCAGCCAGATGCCCACCGCGGTGCGCGACGGCGTGGCCGGCTCGCTCGGCCTGGCCAAGGAGCAGGTGCGCGTGACGGTGGGCGACGTCGGCGGCGGTTTCGGCATGAAGACGGGGCTGTACCCGGAGGACATCGTCGTCGCCCATGCGGCGCGCACGCTCGGCCGGCCGGTGAAGTGGTGCGCGCAGCGGCTGGAGGAGTTCAGCGCCTCGGTGCATGGCCGCGACGTGATCACCCGCGCCGAACTCGCGCTCGATGCAAACGGCAAGGTGCTGGCGCTTCGCACGCGCTCGGTGGCCAACGTCGGCGGCTACGCGATGACGGTGGGCGTGGCGATCCAGCTGCTGATCGGGCCGTGGGTGTCGACCAGCATCTACGACATCCCGGCGATCTCGCTGCACCTGACCGCGGTGATGACCAACACCACGCCCACCGGCGCCTACCGCGGCGCCGGGCGGCCGGAGGCGATCTACGTGATCGAGCGGCTGATGGACGCCGCCGCGCGCGAGATGAAGATCGACGGCGCCGAGCTGCGCCGCCGCAACATGATCCGCCCCGCACAGATGCCCTACAAGAACCCGATGGGGCAGACCTACGACGTGGGCCAGTTCGAGAAGATGCTCGACCAGGGCCTGGCGCTCGCCGACTGGGGCGGCTTCGAGGCGCGGCGCGCGCAATCGAAGGCCAGGGGCCGGCTGCGTGGCCGCGGCATCGCCACCTTCCTCGAGTGGACCGGCGGCAATGCGCTGTCGGAGCAGGTGACGGTCAACGTGCTGCCCGAGGGCATCGTCGAGCTGACCGTGGCGACGATGCCGATGGGTCAGGGCATCAACACCAGCCTGGCGCAGCTGGCGGTCGACACCTTCGGCGTGCCGCTCGAGCAGATCCGCGTCGTGCACGGCGACACCGACCGCGCCAACGGCTTCGGCAGCGCCGGCTCGCGCTCGCTCTTCACCGGCGGCGCGGCGGTGCAGGTGGCCTCGGAGAAGACCATCGAGGTCGCCAAGGACCTCGCCGGCGAGGCCCTCGAAGCCGCGCCGCGCGACATCGAGTACCGCGCCGGCCGCTTCACCATCGCCGGCACCGACCGTGGCATTGGCCTGTTCGAGCTGGCTGCGAAGCAGCCGGCTGCGCGCATCACCGCCGAGGGCGGCGCCACCGCGGGCGCGCCGAGCTGGCCGAACGCCTGCCATGTGTGCGAGGTCGAGGTCGACCCCGACACCGGCGCGGTGGAGGTCGCCGCCTATGCCTCGGTCAACGACATCGGACGCGTGGTCAGCCCGGCCATCGTGCGCGGCCAGATCGAGGGCGGCGCGGTGCAGGGCATCGGCCAGGCGCTGTGCGAAGCGGTGCGCTACGACGCCGACAGCGGCCAGCTGCTGACCGCCAGCTTCATGGACTATGCGCTGCCGCACGCCGACGTCTTCCGCGGCTTCAAGACGGTGTTCGACACCTCGGTGCCCTGTACGACCAACGTGCTCGGCGTGAAGGGCGTGGGCGAACTCGGCACCATCGGCGCCACGCCGGCGGTGGTCAATGCGGTGGTCGATGCGCTGGCCGGCGCCGGCCTGGGCCGCGAGGCGGAGAAGGTGCAGATGCCGCTGACCGCGCCGACCGTCTGGCGCGCGTTGCAGCGCGACTTCGACGCCGTGGCCTGGGGCGGCTGATCAGCGTCGCGCCACCATGTCGATCTCGATCAGCGCGCCCCTGGCCAGGCCGCTGACGCCGACGCAGGTGCGCGCCGGGCGGCGGCCGGCCGGGAACCAGCTCGCATAGGCCGAATTCATCGCCGCATAGTCCTGCTCGAAGCGCGTGAGGTACACGCGCACCTGCAGCACGTGGCCCAGCGTCAGGCCGATGCCCTGCAGCACCGTCTGCAGGTTCTTCATCACCTGGTGGGTCTGCGCCTCGATGCCCTCGGGGTAGGGCTCGTCGATGGACGTGCCCGAGAAGGGCATCTGGCCGGTGACGAACACCCAGCCGTCGGCCTCGACGGCGTGGCTGAAGGGCGCGACCGGATCGGGCGCGCCGGAGATCATGTGGAAGATCGGGTCCATGGCGTGGGTCGGTGTGGAAGACCCCCAGTGTTCCACGCCGACGCCGCGCTCAGCTCGGCAGCAGACTCCAGCCCAGGCTGCGCTCCAGCGTCCAGGCCAGTGCGAGCAGGGCCACGGCGGCGGAGGCGCCGGGCACCAGTGCGCGACGGTACAGCGGGGCGTGGCGCACGGCGATGGCCACCGGCAGCAGCAGCGCGACGATCGCCAGCTGCCCCAGCTCGACGCCGAGGTTGAAGCCCAGCAGCGGCAGCGCCAGCTGTCCCGGCGCGAGGCCGAGGTCCTGCAGCGGGCCGGCGAAACCGAAGCCGTGCACCAGGCCGAACAGCGACACCATCACCCAGCGCGGCGCACGCACGAACGGGCGCAGGTTGTCGAGCGCGGCCAGCAGCACGCTCGCGGCGATCAGCGATTCGACCCAGCGCGAAGGCGGCGCCAGCACGCCCGAGGCGGCCAGGCCGAGGGTGACCGAGTGGGCCACGGTGAAGGCCGTCACCAGGCGCAGCGTCTCGACCCAGGCGGAGGCGGCGGTCTCGCGCGGCACCCAGCCGCGGCCGTCGCGCCGCCACACGGCCACGATCAGCAGCGTGGCGAGAAAGAGAACGTGGTCCAGCCCGATGGCGATGTGGTGCATGCCCTCGACGACGAAGCCGCCGAACGAGAGCGGACCGCGTTCGCCGCTGCCCGTCGCGAAGTGCTGCGCCGCGGCGCCGGGCACCAGCACGGCCTGCCGCGTGGCGCCTCCGGCGTCGAGCCGGGCGATGCCGCGGTGGTCGGCATCGCTGTCGGCGAACAGGCGGTAGTCGACGGTGAGCGTGCCCACCGCGGCGGCGCACTCGCGCTGCAGGCGCAGCACCGCGTAGTGGCCGTCGGTGTGTTCGTCGAGCTGCGGCGTGCCGCGGCCCGTCACCGGACAGTCGAGCTCGTCGGCGCGCAGCGTGATCGCAGCATCGGTCAGCCGCTCGATCTCGGCCCAGCGCGAGCGCACCTCGCCCCAGCGCAGCGCGCCGTCGCCGTCGGCATCGAGCACGAGTTCGCGGTCGAGGTCGCGCAGCGCGATGTCCACGCGCTGCTCGATGCGCGTGCCGTCGACCTGCCAGCGCAGGTAGGCGTCGCTGGACTTGTGCGCCTGGGCGGTGCCGGCGAGGAACACCAGCACCAGGGTCGTCAGGTGATGAAGCTTCATGAACGTGCGTCCTTGCGCAAGGCGGCGATGCGCACGTCCGCGGCGGCCCAGTCGCGCAGCAGCTGCGCCGCCTGCGGGCGGCCGGCAGAGTGCGCCGCGCGGGCCAGCAGCAGCGCGTCGGCCGGCTCCTTCTGGCGGGCCCAGTTCTGCTCGGCCAGCGCCAGCGCCTTCGCCGGCTCGCCCTGCAATTCCAGCGCGAGCAGCGCCTCCTCGCGCAGGTGCAGGTTCTCGCCGCGCTGGCGCGCGGCATCGAAGCGGGCCTGCAGCGTGCGCGCGTCGTCGGCGGCGCGCGGGTCGCCGAGCCAGCGCCAGGCGATCGCGCGGCGCAGCAGCAGCGCGTCGGCCTCGACACCGTGCGGTGCCAGCAATGCCAGGGCCTCGGCGACGCGGCCGCGTTCGATCAGCCAGTCGGCGTGCGCGGCCAGCGCATAGACGCCGGGCGCGCCGGCGGTGGCCGCGCGGAACAGCGTCTCCGCGGCGGCGTGGTCGCCCATCCGCTGCGCCAGCTCGGCGCGCACCAGCGCCAGCCAGCTGTCGCCGGGCGCCTCGCGTGCCAGCGCCGCCAGTGCGGCGGCGGCCTCGCGCGGCTGGCCACGCAGGCTGCGCAGTTCGGCGGCGCAGGCGCGCGCCGGCACGGACACAGACGCGCCCAGTGACGCGAATTCCGGCCCGGCCAGCGCGCGGCAGTCGTCTTCCGCCAGGGCCAGCCGGCCGGTCACCTGCCGCACCGTGGCGCGGGTCAGCCGCGCCTGGGCGCGCAGCGGCAGCGGTGCGGCGACGTCGGCCGCCAGCGCATCCAGATCGGCCAGCGCGGCATCGAAGTCGTGCTGGCTCTGGCGGATCGTGGCGCGCAGCAGTCGCACCGCCGCGGGCGGTTCGGGCTGCGCCCACCAGGGCTTCAGCGCCGCCTGCGCCAGCCCGAGTTCGCGAGGATCGCCATGCAGCCGGGCGCGCTCGATGGCCGAGCGCGCCGTGGCCAGCGCCAGCGGCAGCTGCGCCGGATCGCGCGCCAGCGCGGCGCGCTGGCGGCGGGTCTCGGCGCTCTGCCGTGCCGGCAACCGCTCGACGACGACATCGTCGCCGGGCGGCGTGAAGGGCGCTGCCGAGGCCGTCAGCGCGGCAGCACCGCACAGCAGGCCCGTGACGAAGCGGATGCAGCTCGGCAGCGCCATCACCGGCCTCAGCGCAGCGGCGCGGGTTCGTCGGTGTCCGACACCGGCGGCAGCACGCCGTCGAGCCGCAGCGGCTCGCCGGTGTCGTCCGCCGGCAGCGAACCGACGTAGCTCGTGTAGGCCTGCGGCGAGGCCGTGGCCGAGGGCGGCACGGTGTCGGACGCCGGCGGCGCGTCGTGGCCGCCGCCACCGCCGCACGCGGCCAGCGTGGCGGCCGCACCGAGCAGGATCCACAGGGTCTTGGTCATGATGCCTCCGCTCAACGGGTGCCGCCGATCGGCGTGTTCAGGTACGGGAAGCCGGCGAGCAGCGGCACCACGGCCTGGTCGACGGCGTCGTGCAGCTTGAAGGCGGTGGCGCCCAGCGGCACGGCCGAGGGTTTGCACGCGGCGCCGAGGCCGAGCGCATTGGCGTCGCCGTTGGCCACGCACAGACCGCCCATCACCGCCACCAGCGAGATGTCGACTACGTCGTCCTTCGGACGGCGGCCATTCGGGAAGCCGGCGTTGTCGCTGCCGCCGGCCAGCAGGTTGCCCACCACGCCGAGCCGGTTCTGCTGCGCGAAGGGCACCGGCGCGATGGCGGTGTTCAGCCGCAGCATCTCGGAGGCCTGCACCGACTTCGGCTGGTTCAGCCCGGGAATGCCGGTGAGGAAGGTGGTGACCAGGTCAGTGCGCGGGAAGTTGGTCGGGGCGGTGTTCGGCAGGCCCAGCGCGATCTCCAGAAGCGCCGGCAGGGTCGGGTGGGTCACGTAGTCGGCGAACTGCGTGTCGCTGGCCGGCTTGGCGGCGTTGAAGCGGTCCTTGTCCTTCAGGCCGATGACCACCTCGTTGACCAGCGGCATGCCCAGGCGCGACACCTGCACCCAGGCGCCGCCGGTCTTCTCGCTGGTCTGGTGGCCGCTGACCGGGGTGCCGTCGAGCAGCCGCGCCTGGCGCAGGCTGGCGGTCGTCCAGCCGCCGATCACGTCGTCGCCGTTGACCAGGCAGCTGCGGTGCAGTTCGACCGCCAGCGTGGTCACGTTCTTGTCGCCGATGGTGTTGGGCGCGGCGCCGATCAGCGCCGGGTCGGTGATCACCTCCACGGGTGCATTGACGAGGTCGAAGATGGTGCCGAGGTTGACGGCGAACGGATCCTGGCGCTGGCCGACGAACACGCGGCCGGGCATGCCGCAGCCCGGGATGTTGACCTCGTAGACGTGCTTGCCGGCGTAGGCGGCGTAGTCGGCGATCGTCTTGCGGCCGATGTTGTCGACCGGCTTGTCGAAGGTGGCGCTGCCGGTGGCGGCGTGGGTCACCGGCTGCACGGTGCCGCGCCGGCGGTCGCCGCGCACGACGCTGACGGTGTAGCTCTCGCCGAGCTGCAGGTTGGCGTCCTTGACGTTGGCCACCGTGCCGGCCTGGATCAGCGGGATGCCGACCGACTTGCCGCCGACGTTCAGGCTGACGCCCGCGCCGTTGTTGGCGAGCCTGTTCTGGAAGCGGAACTGGAAGCTGAGGTCTTCCTTCGCGTCGCCGGTGTTGTCGATGTGGATCTCGTACAGCGCGTTCGGATCCATCGAGAAGTAGTTCGGGCCGCCGTAGGCGTCCTGCAGCGGCTGGTAGTTGGCCAGCAGGGTCACGTAGCCGTCACGTCCGCTCTCGTAGCTGCGGAACATGTAGAAGTCGGTGGCGTCGACCTTCGGCGCGGTGGTGATGAACGGCGCCTCGCGGTGGCTGGAGGCTTGGGCGGTGCCGGCGAGCGCGGCCAGGGCGAGGGGGACGGCGGCGAGCGCGCCGCCGAGGCGGGGGGCAATCTTCACGAGGGGTCTCCTGGTCAGACGTTGGCGACGCCGTCCTTCGGCGTCTGCAGCGTCTTACGCAGGGTCCCCGTGCTTGGATGCGCGCGGCCGGATCAGTCCGACTTGCCGACCAGCTCGAAGTGCTCCACCACCGGCGGCTGCGCGAAGAACGGGCCGACGATGGCGCGCCACTGTGGGAACAGCGGGCCGCCGCGGAAGTGAACGGTGTGGTCTTCCAGCGTGTCCCAGAAGATCTGCAGGACGTAGCGTTCGGGGGATTCGATGCCCTTGTTCACCTTGAAGCCGCGAAAGCCCTTCGCCTGGCTGATCACGGTGGTGACGCCGCGCACGATGGCTTCGTCGAAGGCGGCCTGCTGGCCGGGCTGAATGCGGATGTCGGCGAGTTCGAGGATCATGGTCTTCTTCCGTGAAGCGGCGTTCACACGCCGAGGTATTGGGCCAGCGCCGCCGTGTCGGCGGCCAGCGTGTCGCTCGCGCCGGCCATCACGATGCGGCCCTTCTCCATCACCGCGGCGCGGTCGGTGTGGGCGAGTACCTTGCGGTAGTCGCGGTCGACGATCAGCGTGCTGATGCCGGTGGCGCGGATCTGCCCGATCACCCGCCAGATCTCGGCGACGATCAGCGGCGCCAGGCCTTCGGTGGCCTCGTCGAGGATCATCAGCTTCGGGTTGGTCATCAGCGCGCGGCCGATGGACAGCATCTGCTGCTCGCCGCCGGAGAGCTGGCCGCCGCCGTGCGCCAGCCGCTCGGCCAGGCGCGGGAAGGTGGCGAGCACGCGCTCTTCCGTCCACTCACGCTTTCCGTCGACGCCGGCGCGCGCGCTCATCACCAGGTTCTCGCGCACGCTGAGGTTGGGGAAGATGCCGCGACCTTCCGGCACGTAGCCGATGCCCAGGCGCGCCATGCGCTCGGGCGGCCAGCCGGTCACGTCCTGGCCGTCCCAGGCGATGCGGCCCGAGGCGGGGCGCACGTAGCCCATCAGCGTGCGGATCAGCGTGGTCTTGCCCATGCCGTTGCGGCCGAGCAGGCCGAGCGCCGTGCCGGCCGGCAGTTCCAGCGCGGCGCCGCGCAGGATGTGCGCCTCGCCGTAGTAGGTATTCAGGCCGGTGATGGAGAGCATCGTCAGGTGGCTCCATCGAGAGCGGCGGGTGCGGGGCCTGCCGGTCTGCGCGCCGCCCGATATCGGTGCTCGACCAGCAGGCCCCACACCCGCCGTGCCACCACCGAGCGCGAACAAAGAAGACGCGAGCCACCATCGGCGCCACGTCGCGGGACGGGCAGGCCGGGCGAGCACGGATATCGGGCCGCGCACAGCCCGGCCTGCCCGTCGCGCGACGCGCTCCGGGTATGCCGGGTCGTGCGCAAGAGACTCATCTCAGTGCCCCTCACCGAGATACGCCGTCTGCACATCACGATTGGAGCGGATTGCTGCCGGAACGTCGCTGGCGATCACCTCGCCGTTGACCATCACCGTGATGCGGTCGGCGATGCGGAAGACCGCGTCCATGTCGTGCTCGACCAGCAGCACCGCATGCGTGGCCTTCAGCGAGGCGAGCAGCGCGAGCATGCGGTCGGTCTCCTCGGCGCCCATGCCGGCCAGCGGCTCGTCGAGCAGCAGCACGCGCGGCTTCGTGGCCAGGCACATGGCGATCTCGAGCTGGCGCTTGCCGCCGTGGCTGAGCGTGCCGGCCTGGCGCTGCGCCGCGTCGGCCAGGCCCGCCGCGGCGAGCGCCTCGCGCGCCACGGCCAGGCTGGCCTCGCAGCGCTGCGCCGACTCCCACACCGCCCAGGCACGCGGCAGCGCGGCCTGGGCGCACAGCCGGCAGTTCTCCAGCACGCTGAACTCCGGGAAGATGGTGGTGCGCTGGTAGCTGCGGCCGAGGCCGGCGCGTGCGCGCTTCGGCTGCGGCCAGTCGGTGATGTCCTGCCCGTCGAAGTGGATGCTGCCGCCCGACGCCGGAATCTCGCCCGAGAGCATGTTGATCAGCGTCGACTTGCCCGCGCCATTGGTGCCGATCACCGCGTGCACCTCGCCGACGTGGAACGCCAGCGACACGCCGTTGACGGCGGTGAGCCCGCCGAAGCGGCGCGTCAGCAGGTTGGAGCGCAGCAGGGCCTCAGCCATGCGAGGCTCCTGCGAGCCGTTGCTTCAGCCCGATCAGCCCCTTGGGCAGCAGCGCCACGAACGCGATGATGGTCAGGCCCAGCGTCAGCTGCCAGTGCCCGGCCAGCGGGCCCAGCAGCGCCTCGCTCTGGAACAGCTCCTTCAGCAGCGTGAAGGCCACCGCGCCCAGCACCGCGCCGCGCAGGCTGCCGATGCCGCCGAGGATGATCATCAGCAGCACCGCGCCGGACTCGTGCCACGACAGCAGCTCGGGGTTGACCGCGCCGTCCTTCACCCCGACGAGGAAGCCGGCCAGCCCGGCCAGCGCCCCGGCGATCACGAAGGCCGCAAGCTTGTAGCCGTAGGTGCGGAAACCGGCGGCGCGCATGCGCTGCTCGTTGACGCGGATGCCGGCCAGCGCATGGCCGAGCCGCGAGCGGATGACCAGCGCCAGCACGCCGTAGGTGAAGGCCAGCGCGCCGATCGTGAAGTAGTAGAAGTGGGTCTTCTGGTCGAGATCGATCAGCGTCTTGCCGCCGATCTCCAGCACCGGCTTGGCGTAGAGGAAGATGCCGTCGCTGCCGCCGCCGACCTTGGTGTCGTGGAAGACGAAGTAGGCCATCTGCGCGAAGGCCAGCGTGACCATGATGAAGTAGACGCCGGTGGTGCGCAGACTCAAGGCGCCGACGAACAAGGCGTAAAGCGCCGCGAAGCCGATCGACAGGGCCAGCAGCTTGGGCAGCGGCGCGGCGCCGCCGTCACCCGCCAGCCAGGCCAGCGCCGCGGGCAGCGAACCCACGCCGCCGGTGAACAGCACCGCCGCATAGGCGCCGATGCCGAAGAAGGCCGCGTGGCCCAGGCTCACCAGGCCCGTGGTGCCCACCAGCAGCTCGAGGCTGAGCGCGAAGATCGCGAACACGGCGATCTTCAGTACCAGGTCCTGCGTGTACGGCGTCAGCACGGCCGGCAGCGCGGCCAGCACGGCCAGACCGAGCAACGGCACGAGCCTGCCGAACCGGGACGCAGAGGTGGCGGCGTGCTCAGCGCCCATGCTGCTTCATCAGCCCTTCGGGCTTCCAGATCAGGATGATCGCCATCAGCAGGTAGACGCCGATGCCGCTGAATTCGGCGAAGAACACCTTGCCAAAGGTGTCGACGAAGCCCACCAGCAGCGAGGCGATCAGCGCGCCGGTGATCGAGCCGATGCCGCCGATGACCACCACCACGAAGCAGATGATCAGCACGCTGCCGCCCATGTTCGGATAGACCGACGACAGCGGCGCGGCGATCATGCCGGCCAGCGCGGCCAGCGCCACGCCACCGGCGAAGACGATGCGAGAGAGGCGCTGGATGTCGATGCCCAGGCCGCGCACCATGTCGCGGTTGCTCGCGCCGGCGCGGATCATCATGCCCA
>VFQN01002811.1_pt1 | contig 26075 bp, 16 predicted proteins | sample 3512371 | NCBI WGS metagenome assembly VFQN01 (sample SAMN10412370, study PRJNA504923) | tailings metagenome | isolation source: Replicate 2 from Balatoc abandoned mine | place: Philippines: Itogon, Benguet | collected 2017-08-28 | reverse complement strand
AGAAGCAGCCGTATCAATTGCAGATCAATAACATTGCAAATGTCCAGTCTGGACTAATGCTTAGCTTTTTTGTTATTACCCAGTTTAACTTTGGTAACTCCTCTTCAGTTTCCTATCTTAATAACCCGGTGTATTACGAGATTCGAAATTATCAATCGGTTTGCGGTACTTCCTGTGCCGTTGCGATTTCTCTACCGAATAATTTAAAACAAAGCTACAGAAATATTTCTAAACCGGTACCATCATTTACTACTTCCTGTTATGGAGTCAATGCATCGGAAGCGAAGCTATTCACTTATCAATGTCCTCAAAATTATCAGTTAAAAGTGAAATGTAATTCTACATATCTTGGAACCATTCGATCGACTTGTCCTTATACTGTAGATCAACCGATTTGCCAGACGTTGGTGGGTAATAACCCGAACAGTAATAGTGAATTAACTTGTCGAGCAGGTAAATTTTCTCAATCCCAAACTACGTGTACTTGCAACACTCTGTCGGTCTCCTCCAGGAGGCTCCAAATATCCTTCGATGGAAGTGAGTCGAATCTTTTAGTGGGCTTAGGAACCACGCGCCAAACCAATGTTACTCCATTAGTTGTAGTTTATCAACCTTTCCAGCCTACTCCTCTCCCTACCTCAGCTCCAATATACATTAAAAGCTTGGATGAGAAGGTTCGCGATGCATTTTCCGATTATCGTTACTATTGGATCGGTATCGGATCGCCGATATTAGCTTTCTTAATCTTCTTCCCAATTTATTGGTATTATGACAGAAAAGCAAAACTTGCACTTGAAATGGCTTGGAAATCTCATGTGGAAGTTTTAAGAAATTCAATTTGGCCGTTAAAGGAAGTAAACGATAGTTATCGGCACCAATTAGACTATTCACCACTCCTTTTTAATCCTCGGCTTCAGAATTTACTCGGTGAGAATCCGTTCGCTAAAGTTGAATTTAAAAACCCAGAGGAAGATTATTTTCGCGAAAGAGATCAGAGAACTGATAAATTGAAATATAATCCTCGAACTGCAAAAGATGATTTAGAGATGTTGAGTTATTTCAAACAAGTTCTCTTTGAAGAGAATGATCAATTAAGACAATTTACGAATTTTACCCGCGTCAATGAGTTTATGACAGCAAGTGAGAGAGAAGATTTGGATAAAAAGAAGTTACAACTAAAGGATCAAGTCTTGACAGAGGAAAAAGTGAATGTAATGTTAGAGAAGGAAGCTGAAAGAAGAAGAAGTCTACCAACTCAGTTAAAAAATCCGACTGCAATGTTTTCACCTTTCGAAGACGATGTGAATGAGGATTGTGATGAAAATCAACCTAATGACGAACATCGAATATCGTTAGAAGAGCTTCATCCGATTTCATACTCGATGGATGAAATTGACGAGCAGAAAACTCCAGAACCATACTTAAGTCCACGGAAAGAAAGCTTGCTATCCCGAATTTCGCCATTAAAAAGCTCGAAAAAGGCTCCAGTTCCAGACGACTCGACTGGTTTCGAAAACATTTATCGCCGTGGTGAAGATGAAGGATTTAGTTTGAGTAATCCAATGCGATATGTATCGCCGAAATCGAAGAAATACGAAATCCCTGTGTATGACTCTCGGAGATTACAAGAGCAATTTATCGATGGCGTTAACTTTGAATATGACCTCGAAAGCAATTTTGACGAGATAAATCCTACTGCAGCCGAGATAGTACGTCCGCTAACACCAGTGACAGTGAGGTCAGAGCAAGCGGAATCAGTCGCAAGTCAAGTACCAGTTAATAATCCATGGAATCTATTAAAATCCTTGAGTGCAGATTCAAGAGAAGAAATCAGACTTCATGAAGTTGGAATATCACATCGTCCTGGAACTGTTTTTACTTTTGCTGAAGAGATCGCGAAAAGAGTTAACAGAGCAGAAAGTGAAGGTGATGGTGACGATGAAGATGATCGAAGTCATACTCGCCCTAAACCCTTTCAGAGAAAAAGACCAACAAGAATTTCTACTTCTTATGATGAAGATGACGATGAAGATTCTGAAGAAACTGAACAAATTTCAGAAGAACAAGTTGAAGAGGTTTCATCAGGACGCTATACTACCTCAAAAGAAGAACGTGGTAAAGGACTCCTTTTACAGCCTCAGAAATCATTGGCTAGATTGGATAATAATCGTATGTTTGGAAACCACGTTCCTGTTGAACTAGACTATCCTCTTTCACCAAATTTAAATTATTATATTGATCCAATTGGTAGTAATGACGTTAGAAGATTTTCATCCTCTGAAAGTGGTCCACCATCAAGATTAAGTCATCACCCATCAAAGAAACGATTTAGTCCTAAAAATTCTTTTTTAAATCTGGAAAGTATTGAATCAACCCCTGATTATTATCTCAAAAATCCGTCGTCATATGATACGACAAAGAATTTATCGCCTTTACCTTATCGTTTCGCTCAAAGTACTGCGTCATCACAATTAAAAGTTAAATCTCGAGTCGCCGCAACAAGCCCTCATAGTGTCCTTTCTTCAGCATCAGTAAGAAGCGGAGGAACAAGTCTAATGAGTGGTGTTACGCGTGAAAGTCAAATGCATCAGCCACATCGAAGAATGACGATGCCCGAACCTAGATATACAGGTAATGGTGGATTTGTCGGGAATTATTCCAGCGAAGTCGATGATAATGCTTCGATTATGAGTAATCAGCGATCAAACTACGAGAGAAAACAACCAGCAACATATGATCCCCAGTATCAACTACCTCCAGAATACCCTCGACCAACTGACACAATGAGTCAAAGAACAGCGCCGTATGTCAAGGAGCTTGTCTCACCTGATGAACCTGAGTTTGATGTTCCATTTAGTGGGGAATCTCGAGCTCCAGCATTTACGAAACCTCAACGACAATTCTTAAATGAGCAACATCGAATGCAAATGCATGAAGCACAAACTCTTTTATCTCCTAGCGATGAAGAAAAGGGGAAAATGTCTGTACAGCGTCAACGTGTATATACGTCAGTTGCTTCACCTCCTCCACAAAATTCAATTTCTTTTGAAGATCCTGAAGAATCCATATCAGTGGCATCAAGGATTCGACAATTCTCTAAGAAGTAATTAAATCGTATTAAAAGGTATGAAACACTTCAATCATCTCTCCAATTCTATTTTCACCATTATTACTGTCTTTTTAGTTTCTTTCATCATCGCCCTGAACTTTCACAATCGCCTCTCTTAGTTTTCATAGGTTTCTTAGACCATAGGCAACACCAGATAAACGTGATGAATGAATTTTTGTATTGTGTTTCGCAGTTATTATTTCCATTTTCTTTTTTTTCTTCTTTTCCCCTTTTTATTTATGTGTTTCCTTCTGATTAGACGTTTTTTCGTCGTTATTTATTCTTTCTTAAGCGTTAGAAGGGGAGTTCTTTCGCGAGACATTCTCTGATGCCACTACTATCACCTCCGCCAGTCATATAATAATAAAGCAATAAAAATAATAAAAAAATATAATGAAAGGAAGAGATAAAGAAATGATGCAATGTTCTTTTATAATATTGACTTTGTTTCTGTGTTGTATTTGTTCAAGTCATCTCTCTCACTTACTCCTCTTTCTCTGTGATTGTAGTGGAAGTAGTTCTGGGGAATGATTCTAATGTTTATTTTTATTATTTATGATTTATGAGTTGATTAACATTATTATTATTTTCTTTCTTTTTTATGACGCTAAATATAAAATAAGGCAATTAAATGCAATCAGCATAGGATGGCAATATCCTCTGTAGTAATTATGCCTTAGGTTTTGTTGGGAAAACGTTCTATGGTTATGACACTACCCCGCTCTACGGTGAACATTTGAGTGTGGCCACCCCTCTATGAGTTAATTTCTTTTATTCCCATCTACGGTCACCCTTGATTTCTTTTATTAATTTATTATTCATTCACTCTTTCTCATGATTAATTATCGCTTTCCACTCAGATCAAGGAGTCTAACATATAAGGTACTTTCATCTCTTCAACGATCTTTAATAAAAGATCTCCGAGAATAAACCCTTTCTCATCATCGTGGGATGCCCTATCTATCTCTCTACACAAGACATCAAGTGACAATAGATTGATCGAAAGAAGGAATCTTGCTCCTTTGTGTCTTAGTCTTGAACTTCGATTGTGTGCTCGTTCTCTCGTGACGTTTAAAGCTTCCTAAACCTCGATAAGCATCCTTTCCTCCATAAAGAACAGGTCCAATCGGCTGAACCCTCATATCAGTGTTGCGGAAGGTGCAAAACTCCTGTGATAATGAGATGGAATCTTCTAATGACACGACTATGTGACCCCACATATCAGGAATATAGACCACATCCTCTGGTTCCTGAACGATCTCCACCAATGCTTGAGTTTTCCTTAAGAACGCAAGAGTGCTAATCCTAGAAGAAGAAGACAATGAAGGTGAAGCAGATGAGGAGGAGGAAGAAGAGTAGAAGGAGTCAAAAGAAAGTGATAAAGAAGAAAGCAAGTCTTTCTTTGTTAATAATGTTTGTTGTTTTAAATCATTGAAAAATGATTGATTTGTTAATATTGAAGGTGGTAAAAGATACCATATTTTTTTTCCTTGTAATAAAACATTCCAAGTAGTATTATGAAAGTGTAATGGTGTCAAACTATGAGCAGTAGAAAGAGTTATTTTATAATCTTCATAATGATCTTTCTCACCACAGATTTGAAAGATGGATGGACGTTGAAAATCAGTGTAAAATGTTTTTTTATATTCATAATAATTAATTCTTGTTTGTGCTATCTTCATTGTTGTTAATGATGTCATACTACCGCTGGCTGTTGTATCCCGAGTTCCGAGTATCGAGAGTGGCTGACTTCTAGCTTGAAGGAAGAAATCTTCAATCTTCAATGCAGTCGTCACATTAGGTCTGTCGGAATAATCAGGAAAGCATTCTGTTTCATAGTCACTCGCACCACTATATCGAGAGCCAAGGTATGGTGGGTGGCAGTAGAGGTGATGGAAGTAGGTGGCATAGATCATCTCATTCACTCTAATAGGTAAGGAACCATAGCGATCGAGGAAGTCGAGATGATTGTTACTTCCAACGTATGCCCAGATGCCTTGACCTAAAGTGAGCTGTTGGGTAATGAGGGAGGGACGGCCTAACGAGTGGTAGTTACGAATGAAGGCGAGTCTTGTGAGGTTCTTCTCTGCCGGAACGAGGTCAACACCGAGTAAAGGAGAGGACATTGAAAAGGATGAAGACGTTATCAATGTTAGTGCTTCCTTCCATAACTCGAACTTTCTTCGCCGATTGGATGTGATTAAAGCTTGTTCAAGGTTTAATTCGAACTCTTGACATAGCTGATGGATGAAGCCAATGGTCGGAAGATGGAAAGGTTTCATTGTGAGATAATCAATGATATCACGACTATTTTTATCTTCTGTGAAGAGAATTCTTCTTAATAATTCTATCTTTGGTTCATCTTCTTCAAAATCTTTTGGTGATTCAAGAAGATAACTCACAAGAATAGAGAATGTCGTTAATTGTCGTCGAATGATAGCATAATGGAAAGGATTTCGACGATATTTATCCTCTAAAAACACATTTGCACCATTATGTAATAGTAGAATTAAACTTTCAATATCACCAAACCAGGTTATAATATGTAATGGTGTTAAAGCATGATGTAAAGAATCGATAACATTGACTGAAGTATTAAAATGTTTTAATAATAATAAACTTCCTTCAAAGTTACCTAACATTAAAGTTATATGTAAGAGGGGTGAATTACCTGTCTTTTCTAAAAAATGGATTGTTTGATTTAAATGAAATAGATCTGGATGAGAGAGATGAAGTCGTTGTATTAATGCTGCATGACTTTTTGTTGGTCTTTGACCGAAACCAAAACCATATAATATAGCTGGTGGATATCCACGATTTAATGGATTATACTTTTCTGGAGGTAGGGCATAATCATCGAGGGTAATTTCATTCCGAATGAGAAATTCTGCTATTGGTAGTTGTCGTTCAGTGCCGAGGTTAATTGCGAAATGTAAAGGAGGACAGACAGGAAAATCAACATACGCCTTGCCTAATTTCAAGACTAATTCACCAAGAAAGGGTTCAACAACTTCAGCAAGAGATCCACCTCCAGCTAAACCTAGAACAACAATGAATAACCAGAAAATTCCAAACTAGATGTTTTCCTTTTTTTACCTTCTCGAAAAAGAGCAAAATCACCTTTAAGAATCCCTTGAATCACCTTAGGTTGTCCAGCTTCATATATTCTTTTATCATCATTCTCTGTTTTAGCATAGATAGTCAATAAAATTGAGAAAACTATCAATAATAATAATAAAACAATTTCGAAACTTTTCATAGAAAAATAGAAAGAATGTGCGCAAAATGAGTACATGCGAAAATCGGCGCATGGGCTTTTAACCCATGGTTTGGGTTTAATGACCGTTATCAACGGAACTCTGAAACGGACTTTCACAAAACTATAGATTGATGATTAATAAATTATCAAAATAGATTTTTATACCGAGTTTTGAGAAACTCTAGGTGATGTATAATTGTGCAAATCTCTTTGATTTCTACCGGTATTCTTCTCCTTACATCAACTAAATAACTCTCATAACATCTTCCGATATTCTTCTGCAATATTTACAAGATGAGTAATAATATCTCATTTGAGGAAGCTGTTTCCACCTTAAAGGTGATGTTTCCTGACTGGGATGAAGAAACTTTGACGACAATTTTGATTTCGAATAATTATCATGTTGAGAGAACAATTGAAAGTGTTTTGACTATGAGCGGTGATACAAATGTTAACTCTTCGGAACCTACTCCAACATCAGCTCCTGCACCAAATGCTGCAAATAATACTGATCTATTAGGTTTAAATCAACCGCAAGAGTAAGCGAGCGGAGCATCTGATGAACTTCATTCACCCCCTCTTTTTCAGGCGAGCTCTTAGTGGTGATGGAAAGGATGCACCAATTCCTCAATGGGCCTCAAGTGAGTATGGTGCAGCAGAAAGCAGATATCGTGGGCGTATGTGTAATCTACCGGATGATTTTCTGAGAGTAAGCTATCAACTTCCCTTATCATGCTGCTGCTCACAGTTCATATAATAGCCGCCTGGCTACTCCCCAAAAATAATTGCCGATGAAGAATTAGCTCTAATGCTTCAGGTATTAGTTGTTAATATTCGCTAACTAATATTTTCCCCTCTTAACTCTTCCTTGTTCATAGAATGCGATGTTTCGTAAGGAGGCACAACGATTACTCGGTGAAGACTTTGTTCGTGGTGCTCAACAAAACACTGCTGGAAGAAATGATCCTCAAAGAAGACAATCACGTCCTGGTGCTGGTGCCAATACTGCTCAAAACAGTGGTGATCTTGGAATTGCAAAGGCTTTTTCTTCTTTGGGATCAGCAGCTAAGAAGAACCTCAGCCAACTGGCCGAGAGATTCTCTCAAAGTAATAAAGCATCCAGACGTGATCCTGGCGCTCCAAGAGAGTTCAAGGCATTAGTGGGAGAAGAGGTAAGGAGCCAGCAACAGATTATCACTGCAATTAATACATCATTCGATAGGATGAATTCGAGATCATTTCCTTTGATAACAAGAATCGCAACAAGCATCGTTTAAATAATGACGGTACAGCAGAGGAGGATGATGAATTTGCGTATCAGAATCCTCTCTTCAACAAAGCGAGAAGTGACACAAATGACGTCAATTAGAACCTTTTCTTTTCTTTCTTGAAATCAATCAATGAATCAATGAATGTCCATATGAACCACACCTGACAGATCTCCACGAGCATCTGTCATTTCCTACCACACTGTAATATATAAAATAACAAATGGAGCATGAACAATGATTCATTCATTTTTACTATTTTTTAATACAACAAACATAATCCCCATACCAACTACCAAAGTTTACAACAACATCCCTTTTCATTTCCTTTTCATTTCATTTCCGTTAAGATAACCTTTTCATTTCCTTTCCTATATGGCTAACCTTTCTTTTTCTTCCTATTTTAGTTCTTCACAGGGTGATAGAGTGGTTTGTAAATGACGTTAAAGGAAATTCCGATTCTTGGTCCCTCATACTCTGATGGCATTGGCTTAACTTCATGCATCAACCATGGAGGGAACATCACCAATAATCCGCCTTCAGGGCCAGGGCAAAGCTCAAACGGATCACCATAAAGATTCTTACCACGCACAACTTGAGACATTCCAGCAGCTGGACGAGGATCCATGAAGAACAAACAACCACCAGACTTCCCCGATTCAGACACTTCCTTTGGCACAGAAACATAGTAAACACCAGCATACATGGATCCAGGATGAACATGAGCATTTTGTCCATCACCACCACGTAAAACAGCACCCCAACCATCAATCTCAAATTCAATATCCGTTGCATTGGCTAAATTTAATAAATAATGAACACGTGGATAAATTTGACTTTTCAACCATTTCACAGCAGGTTCAGAACGTTGTAAAAAACCATCTTTTGAACGATAACCACCATGAAGATTAAAAGTACAACCATCATTCTCTTTCTCAAGACGTAACATTAATTGTTTTAATTCATCATTGTATTGTTTGGTCTTGGTATCATAAACAATTTGATGAGTAATTAATGTTGTTGGAAATAAATAATCAATACCTTGTTTTGTACTACAACGTAATCCATCTAATTTACAGTCAGGTACGGTGGGTTTAGGGATGGTCTCATTCTTTGGTGCAGGACAAACATGTTCTTTCTTCTTTTCACTTGGAACATCAGAAAGAGAAGCAGAAGAAGCTGAAGAAGAAGACGATGATGATGATGAAGAAGAAGCAGAAGCAGAGAATAATGAAGCAGTAAAGGTTGGTAAGAAGTATTCTTCTGATTTCGCACAAACAATACGATATTTAACAAGTTTATCAACTAATATTTTTAAATTTTTTTTGGATAATTTATCAAAATCACAATCTGGTTTACCAAAATCAGTACATACACATTTAGATAAAAATAATTTATCATTAATTTTACTTTCAATTTGTGAAAATAAATATTGCAATAGAAGGAAACTTAAAGAAATGGATAGAAACATCTTTCTCTCAAGAGTGATGGGATCTTTCAAATATCTAATACAACGAGTCAAAGAGCCTCTCTTTTGTTTGGAATGAATGGAGAGCAAAGGCTCGTTAGTCAATGTCTAGTATCGAGGACAGATGTTTGCTTCGAGAAGTGCAAAGACTATATTTTTATTTTACATTATACCTAAGTGAACTACAAACGCCGACTGTACTATTATGGGAGGTGTCTAGTCATGTATTGTTTTGATAGAAAGCTGTGAACATCTTCAGAAGTAGTCGTGGTAATTTATACATATAGTAAATGAGAGAAAAGAGAGAAAGTAGAAAAATCTGTTGATAAATGATTTTTAAAATTGTTCACCTCAAATAAAAATCTCTGAAATAAGAATAACTTTGTTTATCTACAATTTTCAAACAATCATGATTCCTATTTAAAAAACACAATAAACTATATACAAACGAAAGAAAGAAAGAAAAACGTGTGATAATTGCCTTTCATCCTATGATGATCCTATCGCTATTACACTAGACTAAACTTGGACTTCGTCTTAGCTTTTGTTGTCCATTTCTCAAAATGTAATAATGATTGTTCATAAGCAGCACTATAGGCATCTCTTTCTTTCTCAACATGTAATCTGATCATTCTTTCTTTCTCTAATTCAATTAACGCAGAATCCTTTGCTAATGATAAATCATCATACGCTTGTTGTGTTCGGGCTAATTTAGATCGTGTTTCAGCTAATTTAAATTCTAATTGTCTAAATTCTTCTTCTGTACGTTGTTTTAACCCATTATTCGTTGGTGATGAATTATTGGAATTTTGATTATTATTCTTTTGATTTTCTTCTAATTCTTGTATATAATGTAATAAACGTTCATTTTCACGTTGATATTGTTCATTACGTGATTTTAATTCAAAATTAATTTTATTTAATTCAAGAAATTGTCGATCATATTCTTCTGTCTTAGATAATAGTAATTGAAGTTTATCATGTAATTCTTCTTTCTCTATTTCCGCCTCAGCTAATTCATATGCTGAATAGGATAATCTTGAGGTTTTTTGACCATCACCACCTGGTGAAAACATACGATCACTTAACTGTGAGGTATTATGTGGATCATAATCCGATAGATAGATTTGATCTAATTTCTCCAGTTCAAGCCGAAGTTCTTGCTCTAAATCTATCTCTTGATCAAAAAAATCCATTTTCCTCTCACTGTTATTCGAAGATGGAGATGAGAAGTGGCTAAAATCTACTTAAAATCAAACAGCAATCAAATGAAAAATTCGGTTAAAAACCACAACTGGGCGAAGGGCAATTGTCAGTGGGGCTTGGGCGATATCAGCGCACAATGTGCAAAACGTGCGCTGTTTAAAAGCGAAAATAAATGCAGTTTAACATTAAGTCAGATTATACATTACATTCAATACATTCATACATGAAAGAAATACAAAGATATAGGATCATTTTTTCACAGCTTGAAACCAACCATTCAATGGTTTGGTTTTACTATCATGAGTTGAAGAATTTTTCTTTGCATGGTTCTTGACGTTTCCGGTGGCTTTGCTTATTCCAGTTCCACTTGATCCTTGCTGAAAATTCCTTTCAAATAGTATTTGATTCATAATTTCTTGTTGTATATCTTGAGGAAAAGAGAAAAATGTTTCAAAGTCGACGCTATTGCTTGAATCCTTCATGTATTTATCATGAAATGCTTTCAACTTCTTGTATTGGGATGAATCTTCCTCGATATCTTCTTGTTTGGAATTAGTCGTCTTTTTCAAAGATTCATTAATTTGATTTTCTACTTTGCGCTTCAATGTTGGAGCTTGCGCCGCCTCAATCTCTAACTCTGATCCAGATAAAGCTAAATCAACCACCATGAGGGTTTTATCACGATCATCTGCAGCAGATTCTGTGATATTCTCATAAGATACAAGATCTAAGGGTCGAGTCGATTCAATGTGAACTACATCAGCATCATGCAATACTGGAGAAGGTTTCTTTACAAAGAATGATGTAATTGCATTTTTCCCTGTGGGAAGGTCTTCGAACTGACATGCGGAGAGACCTAATGATGTAATTCCCCATTCTTTGATGCTACTACCACTCTTCAAATTGTTTTCCTGGTTATATTGTAAAACTCCACGCATTACTTGTTGAATCCGAGAATTTTCATTCAAAGTCTTCTGAATGGTCGTTAAAGCTAATTGAGCGACTGATTCCGCAGTCACAACTGTGGGGAGTCTTAGAACTTTCGATAACGATATTCCTTGTTCTTCAAACCAATTTGCAACCCGATTTTCGGTAAAAGAGGTTGTAGAAGATACAGTTCGACGTCCATTCGAATATCTTGATCGTTCCTCTCCTTCACCATCATTTCCACTCGAACTCTGCTTATTCTTGCGTTCTATTACCTTAAAATAGAAACCAATCTGGAGTTGCTTCGCCCTCCTATTATTATTCTCAGTGTCAACAGTCATTCGATGTGTCAACTCCCCAGCAAGTTCTTTTAGCCAATATAAGACAGTTCCATCAGTGAAATGACTTGAAAGAAGAATATTACTTGATCGAAAAGATTTAGAACAACCAATCTGTAATGGTAAGGCACGATCTTGAACAGGATCATCATCAATACCTTGTGCACGTGTTAAAATATAATTTGTTGTATCTTCACCAAAACATTGAGTTAATTGCTGTTTTGGTAACTTTAACAGATCACCCATCGTTGATATCGCAGGGGAATGATTTTGGAAAGCTTTTGTAATGTCATCACCTAATTTCCCACCAAAACCTTGCACTCTCGAGTAAGGAAGATGGATCATGAGTTGTTGGATGACACATTTCGGCACTATGGTTTGTTTATTTGGTTTATGCATACCTGATGCAAGCTTTGATAACATTTTATTTTCTGCAATACCAGCAGAACATGTAAATCCTAAATGTTGGAAAACATCCTTTCGTAATTGTTGAATAATGACAGCACCAGCAATTAAGAGACGATCTTCTGTCGTCCATTCATTAAAAGGCCTCGAAAACCAATCATTTTCCCCTTCTGAATCACTTTGATCATCTGTATTTGCATCAGTAGGAGGGGCAATAGGATTGGATGAGGAGTCTACGAGATAGTTGTTGAGTGCGGTGCCAGAATGACCATCCCGAATCTTAGCTTTACTAAATTTTATTTCATCGAGACCTTCGCCGGCAATAAGTGTTGGTGCTGCGCGAAGGATTGGGATATACTGGGTGAGCATCTTTTCAGCATCCTCCTCTTGCTGAAGAAGCTTAATCGCCTCGTTTGTTAGGTCAAGATAGACTTCATCTATAGAAGCTCTTTCGATGACGATCGAAGAATAACGACTTCCTAACACTTTCAGAATCTTTGCGCTCGCTTCTCGATAAATTTGTAAATCAGCTTTTCCATGGGCAGTTGGAACTTGGACAAGGAGTATATCTGGACAAACCTATTGAAAATTAATATTTAGCGAGTTCCTGTTGTGACAGTTCAAATCACCTTTTTAGCTTCTCCTCCTCTCATAATACGCTTAACACCTCGAGCTCGGGCTTCATAACTAACAGCGATGATACTGCCATTGTCTTTCAAACGATTCTCCGAAGGAGCGTATGATTTTAGATCCCCAAAGGGATTGTCTAAACAAGAATTTTAAAGAGAAGAAAGTTCTCGAGAATCAAACAACTGACACTGCACAACGGCAACAGGTTTATCCTTCAAATCAGGATTGTGATACCTTTCTACTTGAACATAGAAACAATCCAGGTCAACATGAGCAATGACCCTCTGAGCAGAAGCCGATCCTTTCGAAATAACCCTCCTCTTCTGCCTGCTCTCCTCTCCCACATCAACATACTCATTTCTATCATCATAATCCTCTTCTTCATCGCCTTCTATCTTCCTTTCAACGAAGGAATCGTCGTTTATTAACATTGGTTTTAAATTCAAAGAATACCACTTGACACTCCCCTAAATCTAGGGATTTAAGTATCTAGCTACAATCAGAAGCTTGGGAGAGGGAGTGTAGAGTTTTCATAATTTCACATCACATCGACTAGCAAAGAAGCAAACAAAATCTAATATACATTGATATATGTAGCAGAAAAGATCTAACTATAGAAGAAAATTTAAATTGATAGAAATAAAGATATTCCTCCTTTATTATGTTGGAAACTATTATTATTCATGATTATTTCGTTAAACTTCGTTATTATTTATTGATTATTAAAACATTGTTGAATATAATTATATCCTTTCCTTCCAGGTGGGAAACCCGATCTTGAATTACATTGTATTGAATATTCTAAGGAAACAATATAATGAAACCAAAAAGAAGGTATATATAACACTTCACCAACATGTAATACCGTATCAATAGCATCAGCTTTCTCAAACTTATTCGCTTTCGCTTGATTCAGATCACTCCAATCAATAATAGAATGACGATAAGAAGGATGCTTTGGATCAGCAATAATTCCTAAATAAGGGCATGACCATGGTGGTGTAATAATATATCGTTTTTGACCATGTAACATCGCAACCATGTTCTTCCCTGAATCATAATGACATTCTGCGATCACACCTCTCATACCAAAACGACATTGAATCCCTTTATTTGCCGTTGGATTCGTAATGAAAAAATTTGCTTTTGTTGTTGAAAAACTGGTTAAATCCTTCCCAATAAAATAATGATGATCATGTGGTGGTACACCTAACATGAAATAATAATGTTCTTTTGATGTATTCCATTTCTCGATATCAGCTTGTTTAGCAATTTTTAAATATTTGGGGAAATTTACATTATGGATAATCTCTGTTGGTGGTTCATAATTTTTTAATCGTTTATTAACACTACGCCAAAACATGAAATGATTATCTTTGGATTTCTCAACATGTCCGACGGTTTTCATATTCGATATACTTGATTCAAGATATTTTTCATCCCATTTAAAGGAAATTTCATTAAATTCACTAACATTATATAATTTAAATGGTATTTCAGCATTACGATATGCTTCTGCGAGACTTCTTTCATATGGATCACCATAATTAAAGTGTTGTAATCGTTCTTGAAAATTCTCTGGGATTTCAGGATTATCAGGATTCCATTCATTTAATACATTATAGAGGTTATCCCAAGGTAAATTTCTCTCATTTGGTGGAGTTGGAACAATTTTCGGACGATGAATTTGATTATATTCGTATCGAGCAAGAATCCGATCTTTCGTCTCTTCAAAGTGATTCTTCTTCACAGTTGAAGGTGGTTTGGGATTAGTCCTTGATTCTTGAAATCGTAAATGATTAGGATCCTTGGAATTCATGACTAATTGATGAACATATTCTTCATATTCTGATCTAATAGGAGGATTCTGCCAACTGATCATCTCACTGAGGGATTCTACTCCCATCAATACTGTCATAAGATGATAACAAAACCCTATAAAAATTGTTGTAAACATAATAAAGATGATAATATAAAAAATTCCTTGAATAATTCTTATGAATCTTCTTGGTGTTTTTCTTTTTCCATTGGTATCTTCCATATTATAATCCATTCTTTTCAAAAGAAAATCTTGACCCTTGAATGCAAAACACTCACTCAATGAAATGTGCAAAGATTCTAGCACAGCGCTGTTGGTAGTCTTGGGATCTTCTTTCCTTATCGTGCGATGATTGGATCGCTAATCGCTAATCGTTCTTCTCTTCCTTCCCTTATCAATCCTAGGAAATACTCCACTATCAAGAGTGTGAGGAAGCCCAATCTCCTGTATCCAGAGCTCTAACAAAAAGGCTTCGAAGATTTTTCGAATATGTTAGCTGTTTTGACGTTGTTATTGGTCTCTGTTGCCTATTTAGGAGCAGTTTATGGTGATGATGAAGTAATTAGAACTGTTGCAGAAGATATTTTGATGCCAAAGCTTGGTTTAGGCACTGCAGGATTGAGAACAAAGACAGAATGGGTAACTCTCTTTGCATTAAACTCCGGAGTGAAATTAATCGATACAGCGCAAGCCTATGAATGGTACGATGAAGCAGCTGTTGGAAAAGCTGTAAATGAATACCTTGATGATCATCGTGAAACAGAAAAAGATCAAGTTTTCATCGTAACAAAGATTCATCCACGATCCTTCGCACTCGATAAAATGAGACATGAACTCCAAATTACGGCAAGGCACTTCCATTATCGTAAATTAGATGTTGTATTACTCCATAATTCTCATTGTTGGCCTGGTAGTTGTACAGCGGAAGAAGAAGAAATTACCTGGAAAGAAGCATGGACAAATTTAGAACAATTAAAAAATGAATTTAATATACATATGATTGGTGTAAGTAATTTTGATAAAGGACAATTAGAAGAATTAATATTATATCATTCAAATCGTAAAGTTTCTGTCATTCAAAATTGGATGGATCCATTCCATCTAGATAAAGATGTTCGAAGATTTGCTAATGAATATGGTATACAATATATGGCATATTCATCTTTTGGTACACAATGGTATCGTCATTCGAAGAATCCTGTTTTTAATAATCCTATATTAATTGAAATTGCAAATAAACATCGTACAACGGTCTCACAAGTTGTGATTAGTTGGTTATTAAGAGAGAATGTGATTGCCATCCCTCGATGTTCAACGATACAACATCTTCAAGAGAATTTTCAAATTTGTCGAGAAGATGGTAATGAATTATGTGAAATTAATGGGAATATTACTATTGATAGTATTCCAGTACCGTTAGAGGATGATGATATTGATCGTATTCGCAGTTTGGACGGATCGATTGGAACACCTTGGGAATAAAGCTAAAATACTCCTCTACTTGTTCTTCTTCTTGCTATTCTATTTTCTTTTTGATAAATTTTTACCCTCTTCTATTTCTTTTCTTGTGGAAGTAATAATAATAACAGTGCATGTTCTTGTTCAAAATGTCAACCTAACAGTTTATTCATTTTCATTGAGATAGCAGGCAGCATCCACTCAATCTTTGAACGATATAATATAACCATCGTAAACTCCTGATATCTTCTTCTTTTTCTTCTTTAACTTTTTCTTAAACGAATCCATCACAGTTCAAAGCAATTAATCGTTTCAGTGTTTGTCAGAAGTCTGAAGAACATGAAATAGTTAAGAAAGTTTAGAACAACACAAATAAGAGTAGAAACAACTAATTGTTCTTCTATTTTCATCTTTTCGAAATTTGTTGGAATGGTGATATAGGAACACGAATAAGAGCCGCGGGAAACAAAAAGCAAAAAAAGAATAAAACATACAAACAAAGACAATGTCTCACACAGAGATGAGGAAGAATAACGCATGAAAAGAGTGAATGAGGCTCCTTCATGAAAAGAAAAAACAGTTTGTATATATATCCATAGCGAATGTCGCTCTGTCATTTTATAGACTTTCTAACACATTTATTAATTGATCATGATCCTTTGACTGAACAATTTGACTCTACAAAAAGAAAGAAGGATATCAATTTTGTTGAATAGAAAATCTATAATGTGCGTCTTACATGATATTCCCGAGATTTCTGATGATAGAAGTGGCGCCAGTTAATTGTTCTATGATTTTTATCTAATCCTCGATCACTCGAAGCTCTGTGACTGCCGTGAGACTCCTCTTGAATTGACTCCACGCCATGATTATGACGACTAGGTAAAGCTGACGTTGCACCAGTGATTACTGATTTTAATTCATCCTCATGCTTGGTATCATTGTACATCAGGTCATAAATATCTTTAAACTCTTTTTTCTGTGAGATCGTTGTGAGGGATGATTTCACTGACCGAGTGGAACGATTTGAACGATGTGATTGCTTGGATCTTGATGATTTAATAGATTTCTTTGATTTATGCGACTTTCCTGATGCTTCTGATCGTTCTTCAGCAGTCGCAATAGTTCCTCGCTCTACCTCCTCTTCATCATCTTCGCCAATCTCAGAATCGTCTGTATTATTCGATCCTCTTCGTTTATTTTTACCAGTTTTTCGCTTCATAACATCCATAGTTGGGCGACGTTTCTTCATAACTCTCTTTGTTGTTAAATCTTCTTGATTTAAATCACTTTCAATACCGGAATTAGTATCTACTTTATTTTCTTGATCAGCTTCTAAAGATTCCCTGATTAAATGAGTGGAATCCCTTTTATTGGATCCTTTCTTGCTCCTTTTCCCGCTCTTTTTCGCTTTTCTTTGACTCGATGAAGATGCATGTGATGAATTGGAAGCATGAGAATTATGTGAAGAAACTGATTGTGCATCAGACTGATCGTTATCGTCTTCTTTTGACTCTGTATTATCTTCCAACGGGAATAACTTTCTTACGGTTGGAACAGAAACGACCTTTTCCTCCTCATTTCTCTTTTCTAATTCATTAAGTTCTGCCAACCGCGACTTTTCTTTCTTCTCCTCCTTCTCTTTTCTCTTCTTTAAATGCAAAAAGATGTTCGAGGAAGGATCAAATGGAACAAAATTACTTGTCAAAGCCTAAAATAAAAGAAAATGGGTATTAAGAGTAAAGGAAAGGAGTGGGAATGACTTACCTCAGTAAGTTCAAAGGAATATTGCTTTAAAATCTCATTATTCATTAATTTGGACACAATTTCAGATAAATTAATATGAATATCCTTAACATATATTGATTGATTAATAACATAGGTTGATTGTAATGCATAAATTCCCTTTGACATGGTTGATAATCCTTTCTTCTTCTCACTTCCTTCTCCTTCTTGCATCACATTTCTAACCTTTGGAGGAACTGGAACACGATGAGCATTATAATAGAAGGTACGAGTATATTTCAATAAAATCATTAAACTTAATCCTTCTTGCTTCTTACTCGACGAAGAAGAGGATAATAACGGTTCAATGCCAATATTCTCCTTAATAATATTCATATAAGATAGTTGCGAAAGATAAGATTGTTTTAAAAAAGATGAAAGACTATCATCATAAATTAATTGACTAATAAATATGAAATATTGTATAATATAATAATATAAAAAATTCTTTTGTATTAAATTATTTTCTAATATTGGTAATAATGATAAAATTTTATGAAACATGGTAATTGTTGTGATTAAACAATTTTCACCAATTAATAATGTTAAATAGATCTATAAGAATATTCGATGTTAGAGGTAAAAGAAGAGAAGGGATTAAGGAGTATGGAGGACTTACATGAAAGTTCCAATAGAAAACAAGTTTTGGAATATAGTAATCACTAGATAAATTCATTAAATGATTAAAAATAATACTTAAAAAAGAATGAAATTCATTAATAGAATATGGATAAAATAATAATCGTTGAAACAGAAATTCATATAATCTTTCACTAATTACTCCTTTATTCCCTTTTAGTACTTCATTAACTGCACCATCCGTGAGAGTAAAATAAGCTGTTGCAGGCATTAAGTTTAATCCTCGATGTTCTGCCATTTGTTCATGAACTGTGATAGATGATGTCATTTCATTAATAAATTTTAAAATTTGTTTTTGATAAATTGCTCGTTGTTCACGTGTCAATAATGAAGAAGACTTAAAGGAAGAGGAAGAAGTCAATGCAGAAGAATTATCTGGAGTTGATTCTTGATGAAGGATAATCTGTTGCACAATCACATCAGGGAAATGATTATTCATCATTAAAACAGAAAATAATGTCATGACTTTCATAATAAATAATAAAATTTGTTGGAAACATTCCATTTCTTCAAATGATTTTAATAAAGATTCTAATGACATCATCATTGTCGGTGTCATTAGTAATGATGATGTTGTAGGCGTTGTCATCTCCGACGAAGGATCATGTAACCGACTATTCCTCACAGCTTCTTCTAAAGAGAAGATTATAATAGAAGAATAATTAATTGAGATATTAGATAAGATTAATTCTAATAAAGAGAAAGCATAATAATAGAAATATTGTAATTGATAATGTTTACGATAATCTTTACTATGAGACATCAATGAAAGACCCGCAGAGGAAACAGTTCTCTTTAAAGCATTACTACTACCAGCTCTACCCCTCCCAACGATGGGATTTAACATCATTCCACCATCTACTACAGGCATGGATGGTGTAATTTGATGTAAGAATAATGCTTTCTCAATGCTAACAGTCTTTTGTAAGACAATATCTAATACCATGGTAATATTCGCATTTAATTGAAATTGATATAAAGAATGTTGTGTAAAGGTTTTCATAATTTCATAAATTAAGAAAATTATATTATCTAAGATTTCTTCATGTTTCAATTGTTTTTCCGTCTTTTCTGTTTTTACTTTGTTAATATTCTTATTTTTATCCTCAATTTTAATTGATGGTTCAGTTGTGAAAGTGGTTAAATCAAGACTTCGTGAGATGTTTACTACTTCGCTTCCTTCATTAGGATCATTTTTGTCATTTTCATCATCATCGTCGTCTAAAATCAGTTCATACTTTTTCTTATTCTTCTGTTGAAAAGGTTTTCTTTGACCTGTTGCGCTGTCGACGGAGCGACTACTTCTTAACAATCCTTCCTCATCGATGATTCTTGTAATTTCGTCATCATGAACAGAGTCCTGACTAGTTGTTCGATTTGAAGTCGATAAATATTTGTTGTAAGACGATAAAAATCCTTTCGAACTCACCGGTGCACCAGTAGCACCACTTTCCGCCAACGCACCAGCACTAGCACCACCTTGATCACCATTACGATAATGGAAAGACCTTCTGATCGAAGAAAGGAAAACATTATCCTCATCATTCTTTTCTTTCTTCCCGATAGCAGCATCTTTACTCTCTCCTTCAGGAGAGACGGTATTATTATTGGTGGTGTGGGTTGCAGTGGTACTATTCGTAAAGAATTCATTATTCTTCTTTAATAAATCTTTCGAATAAAAATAATTATCATTTGTTTTCATTAAATAAGAAAGAATAATTTGAATATAATAATTAAATTGTATTAATGAATCAATATGATTTCTTGATGTCGCCGTCGTAGCAGTCGGTGCTGAGAACGATGATGAGGTCGTGTTAATATCAGCGGTCGTGGTTGTTGCATGAGATTGGTTTTTCTCTTGGTAAGGTGAAACTTTTAGAAAATAATGTAAATAAAGAAATAAAAATGATAAAGAATCTTGTAAGAAATGAAAATGTTGTTGAATCTGACGTTGAAAGAGTTCGGAACCATCAAATAAAAACGATTGAAAATCATTCAATTCTGTTGTTAATTGTATAATTGTTGGGATTGTTTCATATTGTTGATAATAATATTTATATTGTAATTGTAATAATTGTATTCTGATTAGAGGGTCATCATTGACATTGCCTCCTTTTCCACTCGACTTATTCTTCTTCTTATAGTTCTTCTCGATGGCATTCTTTTGCTCAAGATAATCACGTTTCAGAATAAATGAATCAGAAGAATGCTGAGTCTTGGTATAAATTGTATTAATCATAAATTTACATAATAGTGATTCAATACGAAAGAATAATATTGGAGGTACAGTATTCCCTGACATTCCTTTGGAAGCTTGATGGTGGTGTTGAGGATTCGAATGATAATAACTTGATTGATATGATTTATAGATAAAATATTGTAAACGAAGGAATAAAGAAGAATTTAAAGGTATATTACATTGATAAAAAGTATTACAGATAATAAAAATCATTTGATCGTATAATAGACTTGATTCATGGATTGTTTGATAATGGAAGTATAATTTAATAATTTTCCAAATTAAAAATGAAACAGTTACTGTCATATTGTTCGTTTCTGGGGATTCTAATGTATCAAAAGCAGCGGAGTCACTGGTATTGTTAGTACTGCCATTACTATTACCTTGTTGCTGCTGTTGTCGCTGTTGTTGTTGGAGGAGTTTCCTTGTGTCTTGGAAGATCTTATTCATCATCTCGTTGTTTGTAAGCTTAGGGAATGCAGTGTAAATAGATTGTTTATCAATCGTCGGGGTAATAAAGATTAATAACTTAATTATGGTTTGAAGTATAATATAAAAATATTTATTATTTGTATTATGAATATGATTCAGATAAAGATTTGACGTCGGAGATGATGACATCACATTATTTCCTTGCGATCGAAATAATCCAAAAATTGTAATAATCATTGTTAATCCTAAACATGTTAAAGGATCAGTTTCATCACTTAAAGGGAAGTTAGAAGTAACTTTAGAGAAATCATGAAAATCATCGTTATTATCATTAGAATGATCTTCTTTTCCTTCCTCTTCTTCAATAATCTTTTCCTCTTCTTCTTTATCTAAGTAATTATAATCATCAAGATCTTTCTTCTCTGGTTTTAAAGTTTTTTTCTTTGTAATAGATGATTGTAATTCAATTTCTTTCTCATTACATTCTTTTAATTTCTGTAATTTTTGTTGATGAATAATATTATTACATAAATATAAGATATATAAAATAAAATCATAATGTTCATCTTTAGTGTATGGCAACGATATTAATTCTTTCTTTGTTTTTGTTGATTTCTTCTGTGTTACTCTTTCATCTTCATTGAAGTGACCTCTTGTTCCCTGTTGTAATGATTGAGGGGCTGTTGCAAGACCAACAAATGTATTATAATTATAAAAGACTTGATATTTAATGCATTCTTTCAATAATAAAGTAATGGCTTGTAATAGTACAATTTCTTTGGTTTGTAAACTTTCATTAATAAAGAATAATAAATGTGTCTCTAATAGATGTTGAAGTGAACGTTTAGAATAATCTTGAATGACACCTTTCATTATTTCAATGACAAGAAGTAATTGACTTATCTCATGACGCAAATAAAACTTAACAAATTTTGATTCTAATTTCATTAATATTAATGATAACTTTGATGGATAATTGACCATATATTGTATTAAACGTTCATATTTACCTTTAGAAAAATGTTGTAAGATTAATTCATTTCTATATTGATAATTTGATTGAAAAACATCTTTAATTAATCTTTTATATGTTCTTGGACGAAAACAGACACATAAGCAGCAATCTGTCATTTTGCGCTAAATTTTCACACAACTGGGGTAATTTGCTCGCCTTTAATCGCTCCAAAAAGGTGAAACAGATCTACAAGTTCTATAGAGATATGAAATCTATAATGATTTGTGTGCTAATGGAAAATCCAAGCTCGAGCAATGATTCCTTTATTTGAGAGAATTGTTCCTTTTCAGAAATTTACGCTGTGATCGATTTTTTAACGGTTATCGTTCAGATTGAAATTTTTAATCTCGACACGCACACTAATGCGCTAAGGTTTTCAATCCCGTGTCAAAATAAACTCAACTTCTATCAACTAACTCTATCACAGAAATAAAACAAATCAAAACTCAGAGAAGGTTTTCCTCCTTACGTGGATGCCTGAGTCGAAAATCTTTCCTTTCTCTCATTTTGACACTGCAGCACGAAAACTCGAAAACACTGAAACACGAAATCTCGAAATCTAAAAACGAAGTAAACAAAACAAAGTGCATCATCAAATCAACTACTTTAACAATCAACCTTGCATCATTAGATTCATCGACAACAACTGACCTTCCCCCCTTTGTTCCAGGCATTTTAGAAATACTCCTTATTGTTGATCTCTCCTCTTGTAGATTTTCCTGTTCCGAACTTTTTTTTATTGAAAAGATGAGACATTTATTCGCTTGCTTAGTTATCGCTCTTGTCATTTTTTGCGCACAAGTTGTTTCGTTTCAACTTCCTACTCCATCAAGAATTATCCGTCGTGATATTCGCATGAAGTAAGTAATTTTTCTTTCAAGGTTATCTTCGGTGCTTTGCTTACCTCTTGAATTAGCTTTGAGACGAAGCACTTCCACAAAGATGCTGTAAACATGGCAGGAACGACTGAATATGTTGTAAAAGGAGGAACCCATTTGTACCCAAAGACTGCTGATGTGTTCAAGGAGGCCGGGATTAAGAAGATTGGCGTGATTGGATGGGGATCACAAGCTCCAGCCCAAGCTCAGAACTTAGCGGATTCTATTGCAGGGAGTGGAATCACTGTAAAAGTTGGACTTCGAGAGGGTTCTCCTTCTTTTAAAGATGCTCGCGCAGTTGGCTTTACTGAAGAAAAAGGAACTCTTGGTGAAATGTATGATGTTATTCGTAATTCTGATTTAGTGCTTCTCCTGATCTCTGACGCTGCACAAGCTGAATTATACGAGAGTATTTTCAAAGCATTAAAACCTGGTGCTGTATTAGGATTAAGTCATGGTTTCTTGCTGGGATATTTAGAGTCGATTGGTAAAACCTTCCCTTCGAACGTTGATGTGATTGCAGTCTGTCCTAAAGGTATGGGTCCATCCGTCCGTCGTTTATATGAACAAGGAAAGTCAAAGAAAGGAGCAGGTATTAATTCCTCCTTTGCAGTGCATCAAGACAAGAGTGGTCGTGCCACTGACATTGCTTTAGCCTGGGCCGTTGCTTTAGGTTCACCATTCGTTTTCCAAACAACCATGAGTGATGAATATAAATCTGATATTTATGGCGAACGTGGTATTTTACTTGGTGCAGTTCATGGTATTATTGAAGGATTATTTCGCCGATATATTCGACAAGGTAAAACACCAGAAGAAGCATTTATTCATTCATCAGAGAGTATTACTGGTCCAATTACGAAAACCATCTCAAAGAAAGGTATTTTAAAAGTCTATCAATCATTAAATGGACATCAAAAAGAAGAATTTGAAAAAGCTTATTCTGCTGCTTATCGTCCATCAAAAGAAATTTTAGAAGAAATTTATGATGAAGTAGCAAGTGGTAATGAAATTAGATCAGTTGTATTACATGGTAAAAGATTAAAAGAATATCCAATTGGTAAAATTGATGGTACATATACCTGGAAAGTTGGAGAAAAAGTACGTGCAACACGCCAAGAAGAGAAAATACCATTAAATCCAACAACAGCAGGTATTTATATTGCTGTAATGATGGCACAAATTGATGTATTAAGAAAATATGATCATTCTTATTCAGAAATTGTCAATGAATCAGTCATTGAGGCAGTAGATTCATTATGTCCTTATATGCATTTTAAAGGTGTATCATTTATGGTTGATAATTGTTCACGTACAGCACGTTTAGGATCAAGAAAATGGGCACCAAGATTTGATTATATTCTTGAGCAATTAGCATATCCTGCATTAGATGCTAACTTACCAGTGAATAAAGATTTAATTCAAGATTTTATTTCACATCCTGTACATAAAGCAGTTGATGCATGTTGTGAAATGAGACCTACTGTTGATATTTCCATTTTTGCTGATTCAACTGTTATGGAAAGAACTATGTAAGTGAATGAAAAAAAAGCCAAACAAGCAAAGAACAATTTTGTGAAGATAGATAGACAGCACTACTAACTATACACAATGCAGTATGTCATCGATTATACTGAAATTTAAATGATTTTAAGCATATAATAAATCATACCAAAAAAACACTCTCCTTTCACCTGAAACCGTTCAGCTGAAATCAAAGCGTAATTCTAAATATAATCAACTCAGTAGATGTTGGAGATTTTCTCCAAAGTCTATGACTAATTTTTAAGTACTGTAGGATCCGAATGAGAGAAAACAGATGTTAAGAATAGAGCATGGGATCGATTATGGAAACATTTAATATCTGAGAAGAATAAAGGAAAAAAGACACTGAAACAACCAAAATCTTTCGAATGATCCTTTTGGTCGTGATACGTAATTCAAATAAGATCGTAACAGAATGTATAGTAGTTCTGAGAAACTCTTCTCAGATCACAGGATCTTAACTTTGAGAATAGATTCAAATTCTCAAAGTTAAGTTGTAAACGCCTTCATTTCTTCTCTCGTAAAACCCCTTTTGTGGGGAATTTCTCAATTTTCCGCTCAGCGGAAATCGAGAGAGTTTGAAAGTTCTTAACTTTCGAATTTCGTTCTAGTACAGAAAGTACAGAGGGAAAGGAACGCGAAAAGAAAGAAAGAAAGAAAGAAAGAAAGAAAGGAGGAGTAGTAGTAGAATTGAGATAGAAAGAGCGATGAAAGATGGTGAAGTTGTTGTGGCTCGACTTGTTACATTACAAATATATAATCAATCCTCTTTTCTTGCCAATGAAGACATTTATTTAATTTCAGTCTTCTTCAAGCTTGGTGGCAGCGATTGAGCGAGCTTGTCAGCCTTCTCCTTATCAGTGACTTTTAAGGTGTATAAGTACTAAGAATAGATGTGACTCGAATTTCCAATCTCATGAAGTGAACTATTTACCTTGGAGGTTCTGATCTTGAATTTGGTGTTATCACTGCTCTTCTTGATCTTTAAAGCTGTGGCATCCTTACGTCTAGCCTTGCTTAAGAAATCCTTGATATCAGTAATTAACTTTGGCTGTTTACAAAAAAAACAAAGAAAAAAGGCGGAGAAGAAAACCACAAATAGATTAGAAACAAAAAAAAATTTCCAAAGATCATTGTCAATCATCACTCACCATTGTTTAAATTCAGGGGGAAGGACCTATTGAAAAGGGATGAGAATTGATCGTTTATCGAGACTTTGTTATTATTTCTTCTCCACCAAACAATCACCACAAAACTACCACAAGCGCTTTTTGAATAGGAAAAAGTGCTTTTCTTTCAAAGACAAAAGTAGAACTATAAGGTAAAATAATGAGATAGGGCAATAATTGTTTTGCGAAAGCTTTGAGTCTCCCCTCTGATTGATTTGTGAATAAATCATGGATCAGAATAGAATTGATCAAGCAAAAAGAGAGTTAAGTAATTTAACTGGTCCTCATAGTGATGGGAATGTTGATGCAGTGAAAAAAGTTTTAGATGAATTTCCTTTCTTAATTAATGAAGTAAGTGTATTTCTCTCTTCACTCCATCATCATTAGCAAAATTTATTTTTCTACTTTAATCGATCTCTCTACTATAGCCCGTTTGGGGCATGTCTTGTCGCACGGTATTAGCAGAAGCTTCGTTTTTTCATCATG
>VFQN01002810.1_pt1 | contig 26075 bp, 25 predicted proteins | sample 3512371 | NCBI WGS metagenome assembly VFQN01 (sample SAMN10412370, study PRJNA504923) | tailings metagenome | isolation source: Replicate 2 from Balatoc abandoned mine | place: Philippines: Itogon, Benguet | collected 2017-08-28 | reverse complement strand
TCGACGTGCCGATCATGATCGTGCATGTCTCGAACGGCGAGGCGATGGAGGAAATCCGCCGGGCGCAGCAGCGCGGGCTCAAGGTCTACGGCGAGACCTGTCCGCAATATCTCGTGCTGACGGCGAAGGACATGGAAGGCCTCAACATGGAAGGCACCAAATATGTCTGCTCTCCGCCGCCGCGCGATGAAGCAAGCCAGAAGGCGTGCTGGCAGGGCATGCAGCAAGGCGTGTTCTCGCTGTTCTCCTCCGACCATTGCCCGTTCCGCTATGACGATCCGAAGGGCAAGCTGACGCCGAAGGGCCGCACATCCTTCCGCTGGGTGCCGAACGGCATTCCGGGCGTCGAAACCCGGCTGCCGATCCTGTTTTCCGAGGGCGTCGGCAAGGGCCGCATCTCGCTGAATGAATTCGTGGCGCTGACCGCGACTAACCACGCCAAGACCTACGGGCTCTATCCCAAGAAGGGCACGATCGCGGTCGGCGCCGACGCCGATATCGCGATCTGGGACCCGAACCGCGAGGAGACGATCTCGCAGTCGCTGATGCATGGCGGGTCGGATTATACGCCCTACGAGGGTATCCAGGTGAAGGGCTGGCCGGTCTCGACCATGGTGCGCGGCAAATTCGTGGTGCGCGACGGCAAGCTGGTTGGCACGCTCGGTGCAGGGGACTATGTGCCGCGCGCCAAATCCGAATATGCCAAGCCGCGTGGCGTTGCGGTTTGAAACTGAGCGATCATCGCATGACCACCCTTTTCTCCGAGCTCAATCCCCCACCCCGCCTGTTGATGGGCCCCGGTCCGGTCGGCGTCGACCCGCGCGTGCTCCGCGCCATGTCAATGCCGATGCTCGGACAATTCGACCCGGCCTTCACCGCCTACATGAACGAGATGATGGAGCTGTTGCGCCAGCTCTATCGCACCAGGAATAAATGGTCCCTCCTGGTCGACGGCACAGCGCGCGCCGGCGTCGAGGCCATCCTCGTGTCGATCATCTCGCCCGGCGACAAGGTGCTGGTGCCGTCATTCGGCCGATTCGGCTTTCTGCTTGCGGAGATTGCAAAGCGCTGCGGCGGCGAGGTCGTCACCATCGAGCGCGAATGGGGCACGGTGTTCACGCCAGAAGAGATCGAGGCCGCGATCAGACAGCATCAGCCGCGCGTGCTTGCGGTCGTACACGGCGATACATCCACCACAATGGCGCAACCGCTCGACCGGATCGGCGCGATCTGCCGCAAGTACGACGTGCTGCTTTACACCGATGCTACTGCTTCGCTCGGCGGGATGGACGTCGCGATCGACGCATGGCAGGTCGATGCCGCGTCATCTGGCCTGCAGAAATGCCTGTCTGGCCCGCCCGGCTCCTCTCCGATCACGCTGAACGATCGCATCGTGGATGTGGTGAAGCGGCGGCGTCACGTCGAGGCCGGCATACGGCCCGCAAACTTCGTCGACGGCGATGGGCCGGTCATCCAGTCGAATTATTTCGATCTTGGCATGCTGATGGATTACTGGAGCGAGATGCGGCTCAACCATCACACCGAAGCGACGTCCATGCTGTATGCCGCACGAGAGGCGGTTCGCATCGTGCTCGCCGAAGGGCTTGACGAATGCTTTGCGCGCCACAGACTGGCAAGCGAAGCGATGACCGGCGGCCTCACCGAAATGGGGCTGAAATTGTTCGGCGATCAAGCCAACAAGATGCCTAACGTCACCGGTGTTTATATTCCCGACGGCGTCAACGGCGACGCCGTGCGCGGCATGATGCTGAACGATTTCGGCATCGAAATCGGTACGTCATTCGGACCGCTGCACGGCAAGATCTGGCGGATTGGCACAATGGGCTATGTCTGCCGCAAGGAGAGCGTGCTCACATGCCTTGCGGCACTGGAAGTGTGCCTGCGGCAGGCCGGCTTCCGTGCAGGCTCGGGCACCGATGCAGCGCTCGCGGTCTATCGCGCGGCGGAAAGCCCCGCGCAAACCGCCAAGGCGTCCTGACCCAGGAAAGCGTCAACGCCAAAAAAACGGTCCCGCCGCATTGCGAACAGGACCGTGAAAGGCACATGACGAACGGGGCCGGGCCATTTCGGTCCGACGCAGGGCCCGTGTAGCGGTGGCCTGTTACAGCTCCATGACCTGGGTTCCGAGGTTGTGGATAACTTGCCCGCTTGCCGCCCGGCATGGGGCGATAATTTCACGAAATAGCCCCGCTACGGTCAATCGGCGCCGGTGAAACCTTCCGACACCGTTGGGAGGGACGCGCATGCGAGGTTATCGACTGCCGGCCGTGCAAGGCCATCGACGCGCGATCTCGCGATGCCTTGCTCGCTCAATCTACTGCGCCGCAGCGCTTGCGTTGCTATGCACTGCGTCCGATGCGGTCAGCCAGACTGCGGGCCAACCCACACAGGCTACCGTCGAGAACCCGTTCAGCCGGTGGTTCAGGCCGCTGTCCGCTGCAGCGACGCCAGCCGCGCCCGCCACGGCACAGCCGGCCGCACCAGTCCGGAAGCCGCGTATCGCAAGAGTTCGGAAGCGCGCGAAATCGGACACGGCGAGATCCGTGCCCGCTGGAGAACAACGGGCGCGGCATGGATCGGTCGCTCAACCGGTGGTGCCAGAGACGGACGCACCCGCCGCCGATCCCGCATGGCCGCATGCAGAGGACAATGTCGGCCGCGCCATGATCACGCCGCTCACCGTCAAAACGGTCCGCGAACAGCTCGAGCCCGCGCCAGAAGTTCTCACAGTGTCCGAGAACGAGTTAAGCGAGATCGACCGCGCCGCACCGAGCGAGGCCGCCGGGACGACATCAACACGCCACTCCTCTTCGACGGACGGAAGCGGCAGATTGCAGAATGAAATCGAGCAGGATCGCGTATTCGCGAACGCCGAAATGAAGGCGACGAGCATGCGACCGGCCTGGCTCGAACCTGCGCTCTTAATGATCGCCGGCGCGCTTGCTGGACTTGCTGCCTCTCGGCTATTCGCTTGAGCGTCAAAAGACGCTCTACCGCGTCAGTTTTTCCAGTTCGGGGAACGGCTGCCAGTTGGTCTTCTCGCACTGGTCCTTGCGCGCCGGCATAAGCGTGTCCAAACGGCCGGACAGGAACGCAACCAGCCGGTCCCGACTGCCTTCATACTTCCCAGTGCTGTCTTTCGCATTGAACCGCAGGCAGACCATGTAGCGCTGCGCGGTGCTGGCGCCGGGGACGCTGCGTAATTCCGGTTCGCCGATATAGGCTCCGCGCACACCGGTTGGATTGTTCAGATAGGTGCGCAAATAAGCGAGGATGTCGGCCTTGTAATTCACCGGCGGAGTATTTGGATCGGCGACCACCGGTGGCGGCTCGCGCGCGCAGGAGCTCGCCAGCGCTGCCAGTGGCAAGGCGACAAGCGCTGCTCTTAACGCGCGGCTTGTGCGTCCTGAATCGTCCGCCATATCCGCTCCGGTGTCGCCGGCATGTCGATATGTTCGACCCCGTAAGGCGACAACGCATCGACGATTGCATTGATAACCGCTGCCAGCGCTCCGACCGTGCCGGCCTCGCCCGCACCCTTGACGCCGAGCGGGTTCATCGGGGTCAGCACTTCATTGGCCTGGCAGACGAAGGCCGGAAAATGGGACGCGCGCGGCATCGCATAATCCATGAACGAACCGGTCAGGAGCTGACCGTCCTCGTCGTACCGGATATCCTCGAACAGGATCTGGCCGACGCCCTGCACCACGCCGCCATGCACCTGACCCTTGACCAGCAATGGGTTTACTACCCGGCCGACATCGTCCACCACGATATAAGTCTGCAGCTGGCAGACGCCGGTATCGGGATCGATCTCGACCTCGCAGACATGGCACCCGTTCGGGAACGTCGCCGCCTTCGGCGCAGCGATGGTCTTTTCCGAAAACCCGAATTCGCGATTGAGGCTCGGATCGCGCAGCGTGAAGGCGAGCTTGGCCACATCCTTGATGCCGATACGGCGGTCGGTGCCCGCGATCGCGAAATGCCCGGCGTCGAACACGATATCGCCGGCGTCCGCCTCGAAATGCGCGGCGGCAATCCTCTTGCCACGCTCGATCAGCCGATCCGCAGAGATGCGCAGTGAATTCGATCCGGTGATGATCGAACGGCTGCCAAAGGTTCCGACGCCGAACTCCATCACGTCGGTGTCGCCATAGCGCACGCGCACATCGCCGATTTCGATGCCGAGAAAATCGGCCACGATCTGCGCGAAGGTGATTTCGTGTCCCTGCCCGTGCGAATGCGTTCCCATCGAGACGGTGACGCCGCCGGTCTGGTCGAACTTGATCTCGGCGCTTTCCGGCATCGGCGCGGGCGCAGGACCGGCCGAAATTTCGATCGCGTTGGCGATACCGATACCGCGAAGCTTGCCGCGTTTCTTGGCGTCCTTACGGCGTTCGGCAAAACCCTTCCATTCGGCCAGATTGAGCGCATCGTCCATGTTGCGCTCGAACTCGCCGGAATCGTAGGTGAACACGAAATTGGTGTTGTAGGGCATCTGCTCGGGTGCGATCAGATTGCGCCGCCGCAACTCCACCGGATCGAACCCGCATTGCCGCGCGGCGAGATCGATGACCCGCTCGATCGCATAGGTCGCTTCGGGACGTCCGGCACCGCGATAGGGCGCGGTCGGCGGCGTATTCGAAAACACGCCGGTCACCCGGGCATGGATATGCGGCGTGCGGTAGACGCCCGCGAGCCCGCCGAGATTGTTGGTCGGTACATGCAGGCCCATCGGCGCGATATAGGCTCCGACATTAGCCGTGGTCTCGATCTTCAGGGCGAGGAAATTACCCTTCTCGTCGAGACCGAGCGTCGTCGTGGAATGGTTGTCGCGCGCGTGGAAATCCGAGAGAAAACTCTCGCCGCGCTCGCCGACCCACAGTACGGGCCGCCCGCTGAGCTTCGCCCCCACCAACGTCAGCACATATTCCGGGAACGGCGCCTCTTTCAATCCGAAGCCGCCGCCGACATCCGGCGCAACAACCCGTATCCGGTTGCCGGAGACGCGGAAAATATCGGTCGCCAGCTGCTCGCGCACGCCGTGCGGATTTTGCAGCCCGCAATACAGCGTGTAGGCCTCGGTGACGGGGTCGTAACTGCCGAGCGCGGTGCGTGGCTCCATCGTCACCGCCGTGATGCGGTTGATCGGATAGGTGACGCTTACCCTGTGCTTCGCCTTGGCCAGCGCCTGCTCCACCGCATCGCGGTTACCGGCGTCGAACAGAAAACAGATATTGTTCGGCGCTTGCGGCCAGAGTTGCGCCGCGCCGTCATCGGCGGCGGTGCGTGTCTCGGTCACCGTAGGCAGTGCTTCCCACTCGATCTCGATAGCCTCGGCCGCATCCTTCGCCTGGTCCAGTGTCTCGGCGAAAACGGCAGCGACCGGATCGCCGACATACATCGCGCGGTCTCTCGACAGAATACGGTAGGGCGGCTCGAAATTCGGCGAGCCGTCGGGGGCTTGCCGCTTCACCTTGGACTGGAGCGACCCAAGCGCCGTCATTTCCGGGTGTTCGCCGGTCAGAACCAGTTGGACCCCTGGCATCGCCTCGGCTGCCGCGGTGTCGATTTTCACGATGCGGGCGGCGCCATAGGGCGAGCGCACCACGAAGACACGCAACGCTTCGCGGGGGGCAAGATCGGCGGTGTAGCGACCGAGTCCGCGAACGAGACGCAGGTCCTCGGTGCGCGGCAGCGATTTTCCGATGAAGCGATATGACATGGGAGAACGGGAACCTGTGGACTTTCGTCCTGCTTTTATCCGCTTCGCGCCGTCAAGTCATCGCGGCAAATCATGCATTCATGCCGCCGTCGGCCATATACACGTTGCCCGTGCAGAAGCTGGACGCTTCCGACGCAAGAAACAGCGCGGTTTTCGCGATCTCTTCCGGCCGCGCATGGCGGCCCAGCGGAATCATTCCGTTGATCTTGGCTGTCGCGTCAGTGCCGGTCGCATTCCCGATCCGTTCCTCGATATCGCCCTGAAAAGCATTATCCACCGGCCCTGGCGCCAGCACGTTGCAGCGAATGCGGCGGGAGGCAGCCTCCTTGGCGACCACCTTCATCAGCCCGATCACCGCATGCTTCGATGTCGCATAGCCGATGATGGCCGGCGCGGAACGTACGCCCATGATCGACGAGGTGATGATGATGGACCCGCCGTCGTTCATCAGCGGCAGCCCGTATTTGCAGGCGAGAAACGAGGCGCGCACATTCACCGCCATGACGTGGTCGAACATTTCGTCCGGATAATCGGAGACCGGCGCGATCGGCCCGCTCATACCGGCATTGGAAAAGATCACGTCAATCGCCCCGAAGCGCGCGACGGTGGCATCGAGATAATTTCTGGTGGCATCGCTGTCCGCGACATCGGCGGTGAATGTATCGACGCGGTCTTGCGCGGCGAAACTCTTCACCGCTTTTGCCAGCACGACCGGATCGCGGTCGACCAGCATCACCCTGGCGCCCTGGGCCGCGAACAGCAACGCGCTCGCAAGCCCGATGCTTCCGCCACCGCCGGTGACGACGCAGACCTTACCTTTCATTTCTGTCATGGCGCGCCTAACTCAACATCTCCTGCACCACGTCGCGTAACACTTCCGGGCACGTGATATGCGGGTTGTGACTTGCATCCATCTCGGCATAGCGCCAGCCGTCAACCTTGGCGCGATCCGCGAATTGCCGGAATACGTCCTGTGCCGGAATGCGCTGGCAATAAATGTAACTGCGCTCGGGCATTTGCCCGCCAGACAGTCGAACCGGCTGCTCGAAGCATTTCATCGGGTGGCTCATGCGCCGCGGTGCGGCCCATTGCGCATAGTCGGGAGGCGTATCCGGCGGCATCGGATTGGACGGCACGCGCCAGCCGTCGGCGGCCGCAGCGCCTGCGCGCATTTTCGCCTCGACCTCAGGCCCCACAAGCTGGAACAGACTCTGCCCGTCTTTCGGTGCGAAGGCATCGAGGTAAATCAGTTTCGCCACGCGGCCCTCGGCGCGATCCGCGACCCCGGTCGCGACCATCCCGCCATAGCTGTGCCCGATCAGCACGACGTCGTTAAGGTCCTCAAACTGCAGCACGCCGAGCACGTCGGCGATGTGCGTGTCCAGATCGATCCCCGGCGCCGCCAGATGCGCGCGCTCGCCAAGTCCAGTATAGCTCGGGGTGAAGATGTCATGTCCCGCCGACCGGAGGAGCGGCCGCATCTTCTGCCACGCCCAGGCCGACGACCAGGCGCCATGAGCAATAACGATCGTCGCCACGCTCTCTCCCCGCTTTCTGCCCACTCATGCACATGCCGCTGAGCGGAAATTCGCGCCGATTGTCGTCAAGTCCCGCGCAAATGCAAACCTATTACGGTTGCCACTCGATACCCGCCGCGCTAACGAATTAAGAAACAATCGAGGAAGCGTTCGCACATGTCCCCCCGCACACGCCCGCCGTTTCGCGCCGATCATGTCGGAAGCCTGCTGCGTCCGCCGTCGCTGTTGAAGGCACGCGAGGAGCGCGCGCGTGACGCAATATCCGCCGAGAATTTGCGCCGTATCGAGGACGAGGCGGTGCGCGACGTCGTTCGCAGACAGGAGGACATCGGACTGAAGGCGGTGACCGACGGCGAATACCGCCGCGTCGACTGGTTCATGGATTTCAAATATTCGATCGGCGGCATCGAGAAGCTCACCGAAAAGGTGAAAGTGCCGTTCCGTTCCGCGACCGGCGGCACCGACTTCGAGTTCGTTGCCTATCGCGTCGGGAAGCGCATGTCGCTCGATGACACAATTTTCGCCGAGGATTTCGCCTTTCTGAAATCGGTGGCGACCAAAGCCCTCCCGAAACTTACAATCCCTTCTCCCTCGATGATGCATTATCCGGCCGGCCGCGGCGTCGACCGCACAATCTATCCAGACTGGGAGATGTTCTACGACGATCTCGCAGCCATCTATCGCCAGCAGATCGAGGGACTCGCCGCGCTCGGCTGCACGTATCTTCAACTCGACGACACATCGCTCTCTTTCCTGAACGATCCGGCGCGCCGCGCGATGCTGGGCGAAGGCGCCGAAACGCAGCACCTGCGCTACATCAAGCTGTTCAATGATTCAGTCGCGGACCGGCCGTCCGACATGACGATCTGCACGCATACCTGCCGCGGTAATTACAAGTCCGCCTGGATGTCTGAAGGCAGCTACGATCACGTCGCCGAAGCATTGTTCAGCGAACTCGACGTCGAAGGCTTCTTTCTGGAATATGATGACGAGAGATCCGGCGGATTCGAGCCGCTGCGTTTTCTGCCGAAAGGCAAGGTCGCAGTGCTCGGTCTGGTCACCACGAAATCCGGCGTGCTGGAAAGCAAGGATGACCTCAAGCGCCGCATCGATCAGGCCGCAAAATTTGCACCACTGGAGCAGCTTTGCCTCTCGCCGCAATGCGGCTTCGCTTCCACAGCGGAAGGCAATCTGCTGACGATCGACGAACAATTCGCCAAGCTCGAACTCGTGATCGAGACAGCGCGCGACGTATGGGGTGACCTATGAGCGAACGTTTCGGCGGCGTTGTCGTTGCGGGCGCCGGGCCGGTCGGATTAATCGCCGCTTTGAAAATTGCGCGCGCCGGCATCCCGGTGACCGTTCTCGACTCGGAGCCCGGGATCATCACCTGGCCCCGCGCGGTGGTTTACCACGCGCCCACGGTGGAAATGCTGGACCGGCTCGGGCTGCTCGACGAGTTGAAGGTCGCGGGCATCCTGAAGCAGGACTATCAGTTCCGGACGGTTGATGGACAGATCCTTGCGGCGCCGCACATGTCCGTGTTGACGCCGGAGGACACCGCCTATCCGTTCAATCTGCACATGCCACAGCACGAGCTCGCGAATGCGATCCTGCGCAACCTGCTCGAAATCCCGGGCGCGTCTGTCCGCTGGAATACCCGCGTCACCGGGGTCACGCAGGATAGTGACGGGGTGACCGTCGCCGTGGAATCCGGCGGCGAAACCCAGCAGATCAGGTGCGATTGGCTGGTCGGGAGCGACGGCGGCAGCAGCACAGTGAGGCGCGCTGTCGGCCTGTCCTTCGACGGCTATACTCACCCTGAACGGCTCATCTCCACCAACCTTGTCTATGACTTTGAAGCCCGCGGCTTCGCGCGGGCGAACTTCATTATCGACCCGAAATACTGGGCCGTGATCGTCAAGATCGACCGACACGGTTTGTGGCGGATCACCTACGGTGAAGATGCGAGCCTTCCGGAAGAGACAGTCCGGGATCGAATTGCCGACCATTATCGCGCAATCCTGCCGGACGGCGGGCCATATGAACTGGAGGCTTTCGCGCCCTTCCGCGTCCACGAGCGCAATGCAACAAGCTTCCGCGCCGGCCGCATACTGCTCGCTGGCGACGCGGCGCATGTGTGCAACCCCTATGGCGGGCTCGGCCTTACCTCGGGGCTGCTCGATGCAGATGTTCTAGGGGACGCCCTCCCTGCAGTGATCAAAGAAACGGCAGGCGATGATTTGCTCGACCGCTATGCTGCGGAACGGCTGCGTGTTTTCCAGGAAGTCACCGGGCCGACTGCGGCGGAAAACAAGCGGCGCATGAAAGAGACCGATCCTGACAAGAAGCGCGCCGATAACGAGCGATTCCGGAAATTGCATACCGACCCGCAATTCCAGCGCGAAGCCCTGACCTTCACATACAAGCTGGTCGGGCGCCCGATCGGCATTCCGAGCACGCAATAGACTTTCGCCCCATTGTGACCGCCCAACACCTGCGCCGTAGTCCGCGGGCGGGCAGACTTGCGCACTCTTTTCACCCAGACATTGTCCCGGATGGCGATTGAATTGTTGGACATCCAACTATAGCCTGTGCAGCAAGACCGACCTCAAGTTCGGCAATCACAGGGAGGATATGGATGATCGCCTATCGTTCGATGACATTGGCCGGAGCTGCATTGGTCACAGGACTGATTGCAGGACAACCCGCATCCGCACAGGAACTGATCTACGGCAGCTGGACACCCGCGCGTGAATATCAGAACGCGAAGGTCATGCCCGGCATGTTCAAGGCTATCGAGGACAAGACCAACGGCAAGATCAAGTGGAAGCTGGTCCCCGGTGGGCAGCTTGTTGACGGCAAGACCACCTTCACCGGCGTGAAGGATGGCCTGATCCAGGCTGGCCTGGCGATTCCGACTTACGTGCCGAACACTGTTCCGGCGCTGTTCATGATCTACTCGACCGTCGTGCTGGGGCACAATGACGTGGTCGCCGCGACCGGAGCAGCGCTCGAGACGCTATACTTCAATTGCCCCGAATGTCTTGAGGACATCAAGAAACTCAACGCGGTGTCGCTCGGCGGCTGGACGTCCGCGGCCTATCTCCTCAACTGCACGACGCCGGTGAAGTCGCTCGCCGACCTCAAGGGCAAGCGCATCCGAGCAACGGGCGGCAATGCGGAAATGTTCAAGATGCAGGGCGCTGTGCCGGTCGGCGCGACGCTCGTGGAGGCGGTCAGCCTGCTGCAGCGCGGCGGCCTCGATTGCCAGCATGGCATCGCGGACTGGATGCGGACCTTCGGCTATGCCGACTTCGCGAAGTATGTCGTCGACATGCCGCTTGGACTGACCGGGCCGGCGCTCGGTTTCTTCATGAATCGCGACGCCTGGAACAAGCTCACGCCGGAGCAGAAGAAAGTTCACCTCGATGAGGCCGTGAAGCTCAGCGCGGAAATGGCGATCGGCAACTTCATCGTCGCCAACGAGGAAGGGCTGAACGCCGTCGTCAAGGACAAGGGCGTCCAGGTGATCAAGCCTGATGCCGACTTCGAGAAGGTCGTGACCGATTATCAGAACGTCCAGAAGGACAAGAATGTCGAAGTCGGCAAGAGCTTCGGGCTGAAGGACCCTGGTGCGATCATCGACGCTTACGAAAAGAATATCGCCAAATGGCGCAAGCTCTCGCCGGAGATCGGCCGCGACGTCAACAAGTTCGTCGAGGCGCTCAACCGCGAAATCTACTCCAAGCTCGACGTCAACAAGCTCTGACGTCCTCAATTATTGCCGGGCGCAAGCGCGTAGCCAGTCTTCGTGAAGACGCCTGGCAATCCATCTCCTTCTTAAATCGAGCTACAGACAGGCAAAGCGACGTCACCCTCCGTCTGTCTCAGCCCGGTCTGACACGCAGAGCCACAACACTCTCCGCCCGGCATTCCCATGGACCCTCTGCTCAAGTGGCTCGAATGGCCGATCCAGCTCTTTCTCTGGATCGCGCTGATTGCCGGCTTTCTGATGATGCTGCACGTCTCCGCCGACGTGACCGGCCGCTATTTCTTCGGCAAGCCTGTCGAGGGCACGACCGAGTTCGTGTCGGCCTATTACATGGTCATCGTCGCGTATCTGCCCTGGGCCTATCTGGCGCGCAATGACACGCACATCTCGGTCGATATTTTCACGCGACTGATGCCGCAGGCTTTTGCCTATTGGCTCGACCTGCTGGTGAAGGTGGTCGTGGTCTTGTATCTCGGCATCTTCATTTATCAGACAGGATCGCAAGCGGTGAACCAGACCCGTATCCATGAGGTCTGGCAGGCCGGCACAAGCTTCATTCCGGTCTGGCCGAGCCGCTGGCTTCCACCGCTGGCTGGTTCATTGATGCTGCTCTATCTGGTGGTCAAAATCATCGACGGCATCCTCAAGGGACCGCAACCGCAGCCGGCTCATAACGTGGAGGAAGGCGCGTGACCACGTTGCAGGTTGCCGGAACCAGCATCTTCGCGATGCTGGTTCTGATCGGACTGCGGGTTCCCATCGGCGTCGCGATGGGCGGTGTCGCGTTTCTGGGCCTCTGGTACCTGCGCAATCTGAATGTGGCTTTCAGCGTGCTGCGCGACACGCCGTTCGTGTTCGCCGCAAACTGGGATCTTTCCGCAATCCCGATGTTCCTGCTGATGGGCGCGATCGCGTCCAATTCCGGTATCGGCGCGGCGCTTTTCCGCGCAGCCTATGCATGGTTTGGCGGCCTGCCGGGCGGCCTTGCGGTCGCCACCAACTGGGCTTGCGCGGGCTTCGGGGCTGCATCCGGATCAAGCATCGCCGCAGCCGCCGTTATGGCGCGGCTTGCCGTGCCGGAGATGCTGAAGAACAAATACGATAAGGCGCTGGCGACCGGCGTCTGCGCGTCCGGCGGCACGCTCGATGCGCTGATCCCGCCGTCGATCCTCTTTGTCGTGTACGGCGTATTCGCGGAAGTCTCGATCGCCAAGCTGCTGCTCGCCGGTATCATACCAGGTCTGCTGACCGCCGGCGTCTACATGATCATGATCGTGGTGCGGTGCTGGCTGAATCCGAAGCTTGGGCCACCGGTCGAGTTCGCAAGTCGCGACGAAAAGTGGAAGGAGCGCTGGGCGTCGCTCCGGGAGATCTGGCCGATCCTGGTCCTGATCGTCGCCGTGATGGGCGGACTCTACTGGGGCGTCGTGTCGCCGACGGAGTCGGGCGCCGTCGGCGCGCTGGTCGCCATCATCATCGGCGTCGCCCAGCGCAAATTGTCATTCGCCGGCTTCGTCGAAAGCTTCAAGGATGCGATCGGCACGACCGCGCAATTGTTCTTCGTAGGCATCGGCGCCGTGATCTACACCAAATTCCTGGCGCTGTCGGGAAGCGGAACGCTGTTCGTCGAACTCGTGGGAAGCTGGGCTATCGATCCGCTGCTGCTCGTGATCGCCGTGTCGTTCATCTATCTCGTGCTCGGCATGTTCCTCGATCCTCTCGGCATGATCCTGCTCACCATCCCGGTCTTCGTGCCGATGTTCGCGGCCCTCAACCTCGACCTGGTCTGGTTCGGCGTGCTGGTGGTGAAGTTCATCGGGATCGGTCTCCTGACCCCGCCGGTCGGCTTCAACATCTTCGTGGTCTCCGGGGCGCTCAACAACCAGATCCCGCTGCAAACCATCTTCCGCGGCTGCTACTGGTTTCTGCTCTGCGAGGCGGTGATCATGACGCTCCTGATCGCCTTCCCCCAGATTTCGCTGTGGTTGCCCAGCTCCATGAACTAGATATTCTGCGCACGGACTGGAACCCGGCGCGGGCTTCGGCGTTACATCCGGCCCTTGCTCGGACCCGGAATGACCACACCACAAATTCTCGCCTTTGCCATCCTCGCCGCCATGATGGCGCTCTTCGTGTGGGGACGCCTTCGTTACGATATGGTGGCGGTCCTCGCGCTGCTCGCAGGTCTCGCGGCCGGCATCGTGCCCTATGACAAGGCCTTTGCGGGATTTTCCGACGATATCGTCATCATCGTCGCGAGCGCGCTGGTGGTGAGCGCGGCGGTTGCGAGGTCCGGGGTGATCGAGACCGTGCTGAGGCCGATTGCACCATGGCTCACCACGCCGACAATCCAGATTTTCATGCTCACAGCGGTCGTCGCCGCGCTCTCCGGTTTCGTGAAGAATATCGGCGCGCTCGCAATGATGATGCCGGTCGCCTTCCAGATCGCACGCAAGACCGGCACGCCACCCTCCGCAATGCTGATGCCGATGGCGTTCGGCTCTCTGCTCGGGGGCATCGTGACGCTGGTGGGAACGTCTCCGAACATCATCGTCTCGCGTGTCCGGGAGGAGATCACCGGACAACCGTTCAGTATGTTCGACTTCACACCCGTTGGCGCCCTCCTCGCCGTTGGCGGCGTGGCGTTCCTCGCCTTCGGATGGCGCTTGCTGCCGGAGCGCAAGGGTGCGGCCTCGATGGACGCCGCATTCAATCTCGATGGCTACACGACCGAAGTTTCCGTGCCGGAAGACTCCGAATTTGCCGGCAAGACGGTGAAGGATCTCGAGGCTTTGGGCGAAGGCGACGTTGAGGTCCTCGCACTCCTGCGTCGCCGCCAGCGTAATTCCTCGCCGTCAGGCGGCGTCAAGCTGCGAGACGGCGACATCATCATTCTGCAGGGCGAGCCGTCCGCGCTCGAACGTGTGGTTGGCGCCGCGAAGCTCAATCTCGTCCGCAACGAGGTGACGAAAGAGACCGATACACCAAGCGACGATATCGGCGTCATGGAAGCGATCGTCACCGCCGACTCGCCTCTGATCGGCAACACGCCCTCCCGGCTGCGGCTGTACGACCATTATCAGGTCAATCTGCTGGCGGTGAGCCGCGCGGGCAAGCGGATCGCACATCAGTTGCGTTCGGTTCGCTTCCGGGAGGGCGATGTGATCGTGCTGCAGGGCGATCTCAACGCCATGCCGGAGACGTTCGGCGCACTGAGAGTTTTGCCGCTCGCAGAACGCGGGTTGTTGCTCGGGCGCGGCCGCCGAGGCCTGATCCCGGTGGTGGTCCTCGCCGCTGCGATGCTGCTGGTCGCGCTTCACATCATTCCGGTCGCGATCGCATTCTTTGCCGCCGCAGCTCTGATCGTCCTCCTGAAGGCAATCACCCTGCGCGAAGCCTATGACGCAGTCGAATGGCCGATTCTCGTCATGCTCGCCGCACTGATACCGCTGTCCGATTCACTGCGCAGCACCGGCGGTACGGACGTAATCGCCGGCTGGCTGTCCAGCGCGGCAGGCGCCCTCCCTCCCCTCGGCATGCTGACGCTGATCATGATTGCCGCGATGGCCGTGACGCCGTTCCTGAACAATGCCGCGACTGTCCTGGTCATGGGACCGATCGCGGGTGCCTTCGCGTCGAATCTCGGGCTGTCGCCCGACCCCTTCCTCATGGCGGTCGCGATTGGTGCAGCCTGCGATTTTCTCACCCCAATCGGACACCAATCCAACACTCTGGTGATGGGCGCAGGGGGGTACCGCTTCACTGACTACTGGAAGCTGGGGCTGCCGCTTTCGATCTATGTCGTAATTGCCGGCGTGCCGCTCATCGCGTGGTTCTGGCCGCTTGCGGCGCGCTGAAATCGTATGCGCTAAGCCGGGCGAAGTTTCATCTGCGCGAGCGCAGCATGGCCAAGCTGTCCGTACGGATTGGCCATCGTCTCGATGACCTCGAAGTGGTTATAGCCGTCGACCCGCATCAAATCGGCTGTCTTGCCGGCCTTTCTGACCGCATCGACGAAATCGCGGCTCTGACGCTGAAACTCGGGTGTCTCAAGCGAGCCATAGCCGATGATCACCGGTGCGTTCAGCTTGTCGATATGCCTTTGCGCCGACAGCGCCTGCTCGATCTCATCGGTAAACTTCACATAACTGGAGCGCGCGGAGAGCCGCACCGGCTTGAGATCGTACATCCCCGACACGAGGACGCCCCCCTTGAGAACATCTTTGGGAAGGCCGAAGTCCTTTTCCCAATCCGTAACCATCACGACGCCGCCGAGATGAGCGCCGGACGAATGACCGGAAATGTAGATGCGGCTCGGATCGCCGCCGAAGCTCGCGGCATTTCTGTGCACCCAAGCCACGGCGCGTCGGCACTGCTCTGCCATCGGCAGTAGATTTCCATCGGTCTCCGTGACATTGGTAAAATCCACCGCGATGTAATGTGCGCCAGCGTTGACGAACATCTCGGCAGGGAACGCGTAATATTCCGCGAGCTCGGCGCGCCATGCTCCGCCATGGAGAAAGATGTTGATCGGCGCGTTCGGCGCGCTGGTCGCGTACAAATCCATCGCCTCGACCGGCGCCGTGCCATACCTCAGCCGGGTCGGCGCACCCAGGCGCGCACGCGTCAGATCGCTGTTGGTCCGGTAGCGGCCGACGACCTGACGAATATTGGCGGCGTACTTGGCCTGATCGTAAGCGTCGTCAAGTTGCTTCTGGTCGAGATCGAGCCAAACCTTCGGCCCTTTTGGCGCGTCCTGGGCCGAAGCCTCGGATGCGGCGACGATGGTGGCAGCAGTTCCGGTCATGAAGGTGCGTCGGTTCAGTCCGTTGGTATCGCGATCACGGCGCACCATGGCGGCCTCCTGGCTGACAGTCCAGCAGGATTATCGCGAACCTCTCATGCGTCTACCAGCGCAGAACGCGCGGCCCTGCTATCGCACCGACGCCGGTTGCAATCGCAATGGCGAGAGTGAACCACGCCGCGACGAAGAGTTGTGAATCGTCGGGACAATGCGCGATGTAAAGACTGGCCGCGAGCGCGCCGGACAACAGCCCCGCTCCCGCGCCCGCGATAGCCGGCCGTGTCGGCGCCCCGAAGCGCAGACCGATCAGCAGCGCGGTCAGAATCGGCAGCGAGAGCAAAACCATATTGAACACGCACAGGTACCAATGCGCGCCGGCCAGTCTCACCAGCCACTCCGCTTGCGGCACCCGCATCAACTCGACAGCAACGGCAGCAATCATGATCGCCGGTGCGGCGGCGACCGCCCATACCACGCGCTCGAATGGCGCACCGGGCTGCGCCAGCCTCAATAAGGCGACCGCGGAGGCGACGACGAGGATTCCCATCTCGATAGGCTTCAGCACGAACGGAAATGATCGCAGCGCCTCGGCGAGATTCGGCCGCAAGGGCACGAGCCACGTGAACAAGAGGCCCGCCAGAATAAGGCCTCCGACGCCCGCAAATGCCAGCGCTGTCCGCGGTGCGGGTCCTGCCGGTTCACGATCGGCCGCAAGTGCGCGAATGAGTTCGTCGGTTTTCATATGTCGTCACGATGCCGTTTGGCCAGCGCTCCCAGACCGCGATGCAGCGCCACACGGACAGCGCCCTCGCTCATATTGAACGTTTGTGCGGTCGCCGCGATCGAGGCGCCCTCGACGGCGATCGAGCGCACCACCTTGCGCTGCCCGTCCGGCAGGGCTTCAAGGGATCGCGTCACGTCGCTTTCGCTCGCCGTTTCAGAGTCCGATTCGGCGCTCAGGATGTCGACGAAGTCCTCAATCGGAAGATCAATCCTGCGCCCGCGGCGACGAGCGGCATCGATGATCTTGTAGCGCGCTATCCCCGCAATCCAAGGGGTGATTGGACGCGTCTCATCCCAGGTCTGCCGTTTCAGATGCACCGCGATCAGGATGTCCTGCACCACGTCCTCCGTTTCGGCCGGATTCGCGCCCGTTCGAAACAATCCTCGACGCACGCGCGGACGCAAGGCCTGTGCGATCTCGCGCAGGCAACGCTCATAGGCAGCACCGTCACCTTTGCGCGCCGCCCGCATCAGACCGGACAATTGCGCCTCGCGTCCGCTCAAACCGTTCTCTTCCTTGGTGCTATTCGGCCCGCAACGATGCTTTGTTACATCCTGCCCTGGATTTCAATGCACTCTGGCGGGGCGAACACAAGACTGTGAGCGCGTAACAGGGAGCCCGGATCGCGCGAACGATCCTTCAAGGCCGGATCATCCGGTCCGCGCCGCAGCTACAGGCCGCGGCGACAGCCTTTCAGTCTGGAGGATTACGGGATGAACACCAAACTCACAGCCGCAGCCATTGCTGGTTCGTTTGCCGCCGCCCTGGCGATGTCCGCCGCACCCGCCGCTGCTCAACAGAATGCCGACAAGGAGCGCTGCTATGGCGTTTCGCTTGCCGGCAAGAACGATTGCGCCGCCGGCCCCGGCACCACATGCGCCGGCACATCCAAGGTGGACTATCAGGGTAACGCCTGGAAATACGTTCCCAAGGGCACCTGCGCCGCGATGAAGACGCCGAAGGGGATGGGCTCGCTCCAGCCAGTCAAGAGCTGAGCTAATCGCAAGTCGCGTGTCCCTCCCGAACAGGGAGGGACATGCGAGACAAAGCAGGGTTACACCATGCTCCGCCAATCGCTTCCGTCAGCGCCCGGTGTCGGCTTCAAGCCGCAGCACTTCGACGCCATTGTCGGCGATCAACAGCCGATCGGCTTCGTTGAGGTCCATGCCGAGAATTACATGGGTGCAGGCGGGCCTCCACATGCCATGCTGCGGGCGCTGCGCGAGCGCTACGCTGTTTCCATTCACGGCGTCGGACTTTCGATCGGATCGGCAGATCCGCTGGACACGGATCACCTCGCGCGTCTGAGAGCCCTGTGCGACCGCTACGAGCCCGAGAGCTTTTCCGAGCATCTCGCCTGGTCGTCGCACGGCGAGGTCTATCTCAACGATCTGATGCCCCTGCCCTATACCCCGGAGACCCTCGATCGCATCGCAAGTCATGTCGATCAGGTGCAGCACACGCTGCGGCGAGAAATGCTTCTAGAAAATCCATCGACCTATCTGCAATTTGCGGACACCACGATACCGGAACACGAGTTCCTCGCCGAAATAGCGCGCCGTACCGGATGCGGCCTCCTGCTCGACATCAACAATGTGTTCGTGCAGGCAGAAAATCACGGCACCTCTCCGAAAGGCTATCTGTCGCAATTCCCGCTGCACCGCGTCCGCGAAATCCACCTGGGCGGACACGACGCGCAAACCGACGACACAGGCGCATCGTTGTTGATCGACGCGCATGGGTCAGCGGTCGCCGATCCGGTCTGGGCCTTGTACGACAGCGTCATCGCCCGCACCGGTCCGCTACCAACTTTGATCGAATGGGACAATGACGTGCCGGACTGGCCGGTGCTCGCCGCGGAAGCCCGCAAAGCCGACGCTATTCTTGCAAGAGCCGCAGGCCGAGAGGCCGCCTGACATGTTTGCCACCGTTCAAGCGGAATTTGCACGCGCGCTGCTCGACCCCGAGGAGCGCCTGCCGCAAAGCCTCACCTCCCATACTGCGCGGCATCCCCAGAAGCGCTTCGCGGTCTATCGCAATAACGTCATTGTCGGGCTCATCAATGCGCTGCGAACCAAATTTCCGGCGACCGAGCGGATCGTGGGGAGTGAATTCTTCGGCGCAATGGCGCATCTCTACATCACGTCCCATCCGCCGCAATCCATGATACTCCATACCTATGGCGACGATTTCGGCGATTTCATCGCGCGTTTCGAACCTGCGGATGACGTGCCCTATCTGGCTGACGTTGCCCGGCTCGAGGCTGCGCGCACTCGCGCCTATCACGCGGCGGACGCCGAGCCGCTTTCGCCAGAGGATTTTGCCGGCATCGCTCCGGACGCTATTGCTTCGCTTCGTCTGACGCTGCATCCCTCGTTGCAAGTTCTGCGTTCGCGCCATCCGGTCGTAACAATATGGGCGATGAATACCGGCGAGCTTGAGCTTGCGCCGATCGACGACTTTGCGGCCGAAGATGCGCTGGTGCTGCGACCCTGGCTCGAAGTCTCGGTCCGTTGCTTGCCGCCGGGCGGCACCGCCTTCCTTCAAGCGCTGACAAGCGGTCATTCGCTCGCCGTGGCCGCCGCATGTGGCGCCGAAGACGACACCCGCTTCGATCTTGCCGCGAATCTCGCCGGACTGATCGGTTCCGGCGCAGTGGCGGCGCTCAGCGTTCCCGACCATCTCCAAACCGAAGGCCCGAAATCATGACCGACCAGACGATCGCCCTGCGACCGCAATCCGGGATTGCCGGAATGGTTGCCCGCATCACCGCGCTCATGACAGCGATCCCATATTCAGTGGTCGCCCTGATCGCCCGCCTGTCTATTGCCGGGGTATTCTGGCGCTCGGGGCAGACCAAACTCGATGGCTGGCACATCTCCGACAGCGCAATCCTGCTGTTCAAGGATGAATATCGCCTGCCGCTGATCGATCCGACCCTGGCGGCATATCTTGCCACCGTCGCGGAGCATGTCTTTCCGGTGTTGCTGGTCTTGGGTCTTGCAACCCGCTTCGCGTCGCTTGCGCTCCTGATCATGACACTGGTGATCGAAATTTTTGTGTATCCCGACGCCTGGCCCACGCATGGCACCTGGGCGGCCTGCTTCCTGATCCTGATGACGCAGGGCCCCGGCCGGCTTTCACTCGATCATCTGATCGCACTGCGCCACCGGTAAGCAGAAGATAAAAAAAGAATGCCCCGCAGCAGCCATACGGCGGGGCATTCTCCCGGCACAACGAGGAAGCGTTCGCTCCCTCGCCTGCGATAGTTTTTAGTGACGGTTGCGCAGCTTCTCGTCAGGCTCAACGGTCGTGCCAGATATCGGATCGATCCAGACAAGATCGTCATGCACAGCCTTCACGCCCGGCACATTCCCGACCAGCACTTTCACCGCCTCGCGCTGCCGCTCGTCGAGGACAAAGCCGGACAGGGTCACGATCCCCTGCCGCACGATCGCGTCGACCGTGGCGACAGGCGCCCATGTTTCATTGCCGAGTTCGCGCAGGATCGCCTCGCGGATTGCAGCATCGCCGGTGGCCGACCCGCTCGCCGGATGCATGTAGCTCACCAATGCCCGCAGAAGATTGGCCCGCGTCACAATGCCGACCAGCTTCTTGCCGCGCAGCACCGGCACGCGCTTGATGTGATGGCGCTCCATCAACGCCACGACATCCTTGAGCTGGGTGGCTTCGTCGACGGTCTTGACGTTACGCGACATGACCTCCGATACCTTACGGCCGTGCGCCTTGACGTAATCCCTTGCGAGCGGTCCCGGCCCCATCAGGAACTCCAGCCAGCGCGGCTGGTGCTGTTCGGTCTGCGTCTCGGCGCGGCGCAGAAAGTCGCCTTCGGTGACCACGCCCACCAGATTGCCGCAGGTGTCGACCACTGGAAGGCCGCTAATCTTCTGCTGCAGCATCAGCCGGATTGCCAGGCTGATTGGCGCCTCACTATCGACCGAGACGACCGGCTGGGTCATCACATCGCGCACTTTCATGCGGAATCCTCCGTGAAGCAGGAAGGATCGCGTGCGATGGCGTGCAACTCCTTGCGCTAGATCAACCGGGCGTCAAATCGCAATTGGAAAGGTTCGAAGCTGCGGCTACCCGCTCTTCGTCAGCTTTGGCGCAACCTCGCCCGCGTCCTCGGTTCCCGCGGCCATGTTGTCGTACATGCGTCGAAGGGTTTCGCGCGTGATCGCAAGGTCTTCCGCAGAGATCCCCGCAACGGCCACGGCTTCAAGTTCGCGCGCACGGGGAATGAGACGGTTGACCAGCGCCCGGCCCTTCGCGCTCAGTTCAACGCTCACCTCGCGGTTATTGGTATCGGAGCGCGTGCGCGTCACCAGGTCGAGGCTGACCAGACGCGTGATCAGTCGCGAGATCGTCGAAACATCGATCGAGGTGATTTCCGCGACATCGATCTGCCGGTGCTTCTCTCCGATCGACAGCCCCGCGAGCACCCGCCACATGGCGATGCTTACACCGTGGTCCGCAAGATCCCGCTCATAGCCGGCAACAAACCCGGCGCCCACGCGATTGACGAGGTATGGCAGGTAGTCCGAGAGATCGAATTGTGGGTGATCGGCCATAGGTGCACCGGCGAGGTCATCGCTGTCTCGCAAGGGAAAAGCGCGCTGTCAAAAGGTCAGCGATGCTGCCCCATATTTGCATTTACAACTATTGCATTTGCATCCATTATCCACCCGATCACAAGCAAAAAGCGCCGTACAAACGGCCATCACGGGAGCGGACGCATGAGCAGACCAACGGACGATATCTCGCGCGATCTTGGCGGCAATTTCCGCAGCGCGATGCGGCGCCTAACCAGTGCGGTCAGCGTGATCTCGACGATGCATGACGGCGTGCGCCACGGCATTACCGTCACATCGGTGACCTCTGTCTCGATGACGCCGCCTTCCCTCCTGTTTTGCATCAATCGCGCGTCACGATTGCACGACCCGGTGATCCGCGCCGGCCGATTCTGCGTCAACATCCTGCACGCGCACCAGATCGACATCGCCGACGCATTCAGCGGGCGCACCCACGGTGAGAACCGCTTCCTATGCGGCGAATGGGCAAGCGACGACGACGAGTTGCCCTATCTGATCCCCGCGCAGGCCAGCATATTTTGCGAAACCGACGCCATATCCAGTTACGGCACACATTCGATCGTGATCGGCAAGGTCAATCACGTTGCGGTGCGAGGACAGGTCGCGCCGCTGCTTTATCAGGATGGCCAATATACCGTCGGGCTCGGACAGGGCGTCGACTGGGTGGTGCCGGTCGGTTGATCGATACGGCCGCACGAAACGTAAGCATAATGTCTTGAGGGAGAGCCAGGATGGAATTCGGATACTTCACGCTGTCGGACAATCACTACGAAGGCAACACGCGAGACGCCAATACCTTCGTGCAGGATCTCACCGCCGAAGCGCTCTATGCCGACAAACTCGGGATGCATTCGGCATGGATCGGTGAACATCACTTCAATTCCCTCGGCGTCAACTCCTCTCCGGAAATGGTGCTGGCGTATATCGCGGCGCAGACCAAGCATATCCGCCTCGCTCCGGCGGTCACTGTCCTGCCGCTGCACAATCCGATCCGGGTTGCAGAGCAATGGGCAACACTCGATCTCCTCTCCGGCGGACGCGTGGATTTCGCAGCGGGCCGCGGCTATGACCGGCGCGAGTACATCCCGTTCGGGATTTCGTTCGAAGACAACCAGTCCATCTTCGACGAAGGCATGGAGGTGCTGCGCAATCTGTGGAACTCCGGCGGTGCACGCATCGACCACAAGGGCAAGCATTACCAGTTCGAGGACGTGCGGATCACGCCGCAACCCTTGCAAAACCCGATGCCGATGTATGTCGCGTCGTTCTCCAAGCCGTCGATCGAGCTGGCGGCCCGGCTGAATTGCGGCTTGATTGTCGCGCCCTTCGCCGCCGCCATGAGCTTCGGCGGACTGAAGCAGGTCGCCGACCTCTATCACGAAAGCTGCGCCAAATTCGGAACCAAGCCGCACCGCCTGATGTGCAGCTACTTCACGCATTTCGCGGACGATGAGGCCTCTGAAAAGGCCCAGCGCGCGCGCCAGATCCGCTACTACAAGGAATGCGTCATCCCGTCCTTCCCCGGCGACCCGCGCACCGCGCCGCCGAGCTATCGTTATTTCATCGACATGGTCGAACGCCTGCACAAGGTGAAGCCGGAAGACCTGACGGAAAATTCGGTACTGATCGGCAACTCGGCGCGCATCACCGAGATCCTGAAGAAGGTGGAGGCCGCAGGCTTCGACGAGGTCATCCTGTATTTCAATGTCGGCATGAAGCCGCACAAGCAGGTCAAGGAAGAGATGGACCGCTTCATGCGCGAGGTGGCGCCGCACTTCCAGGGCAAGCACCACGAGCGCCGCGCGGCCTAGTGGCGCTCCAGTCGATTTTACCTCGGGCCTCCCAAGCAACGGGGTTACCTTTGGCCGCAACCGCGACGAAGTTGCGGCCTTTTCTTTGAGCGACCGGCCTGCCGCCAGACAACAAGCGCCCGCACGGCAGGGCCGTTTTAGCATGCGAGGCGCACACGGGAGATTGCGCCTATGAAGTTCATCATCAACGCCGCCGTGGCCGGGCTGATCGCCGCCGCCGGCGCACCGCCAGCCCACGCACAGGGCACGAAGCCGCTGGAGGTCATTGTCTTTCCGGGCGGCTTCAACTGGCCGATATTCGTTGGTCAGGACAAGGGGATGTTCGAGAAGAACGGCATCGCCGTGAAGGTCGTGCCGACGCCGAATTCGCAATTTCAGCTCAAGGGGTTGATCGAAGGCAAGTTCGACATCGCAATGACCGCGATGGACAATGTCATCGCCTATAGCGAAGGTCAGGGCGCCGCGAAGACCGAGGTCGAGCCGGACATCTTCGCGTTTATGGGCGTCGATTCAGGGTTTCTCCGGCTGGTTGCCGTGCCCGAGGTGAAGACCATTGCCGATCTGAAGGGCAAGCAGATCTCCGTGGACGCGTTGACAACGGGTTATGCTTTCGTGCTGCGCAAGCTTCTGGAGAACGGCGGGCTCAAGCCTTCGGACATCGAGTTTGTCAGCGCTGGCGGCGGGCGCGAACGCTTCACTGCGCTGCTCGAGAAGAAGCACGCGGCAACACTGCTCATCTCACCTTTCGAGGTGGTCGCGGAAGCAAAGGGCTTCAACCGGCTTGCGAACGCCGACGAGGCCCTCGGCCACTACCAAGGCGTTGTCGGAGCGGCACGCAGGTCGTGGGCAAAGCAGAACGAGAAAGAGCTTGTCGGCTATATCCGCGGTTACAAAGCCGCATTACAATGGCTGTTCGATCCCGCAAACAAGGCCGAAGCGATCGCCATCCTGCGCAAGCACGTGCCCGACATGTCTGAGGAAGCGGCGACCCGCTCCTACGACATTCTCGTTCACCCGACCAAGGGCTTCTACCGGGACGGCGCTCTCGACGTGGAGGGTATCAGGACCGTGTTGCAGCTTCGCAGCGGCTATACCGGCAAGACGCTGACGGACCCGGCGAAGTATTTCGATAACGCCTATTTCGACAAGGCCAAGTAGAACTGACCGGACCCAGAACCGGCGGCGCGCGCAACCTGCGGCGCCGCCTTTATCCGGTGCGCACTGGATTACCGACGAAGTGGCGCAAACGGCGATTGCAAGCCGCACACAATTCATGAATGATCCGGCGCGTTCCGGATTCGGGCGCGTTCAATGTCGGGAAATCAAGTGGCAACCAGATCAGCGATAGCAAAAGCGATGTCGGGCGCGGGTATTTTTGCAAGCCTCGTCCTACTCGGTATGACCGCGACGTTGGACGCCGCGCAGGCACAAGGCCGGCAGCCAGCGGACGGCACGCTTCAACAGCGCAAGGATTGCGCCGATGACGCGCGAATGGTCTGCGGACGGTTCATCCCGGATGTCGCCCGCATCACGCAATGCATGAAGGCGAACAAGCGCCAGCTTACCCCGCAATGCCGTCGGCATTTCCGCTGACACACCCGGCGGGACCAGGCCGGACTTGAATCGGCATCGCGGCGGTGCAACGATTACGGGCGATGACCGCGCCGCAATCGATTGATTTTTCCGCGTTTGGAGTCAGCCCTGCGCGAGGTTTCGTGCCGGATCGCGATCCGCTGGATCAGCTGCCGGACGGGTTTCGGACCCTCGACGATCTTGCGCCGATGATCCCGGCGCTGGTCATGAACCGAGACGTGCGGCGATTTCTCACTGCCCTCCCCGAACTCGATATATTAGCGCTTCAGGGCGAGGCCGAGGCCGAACGCGCCTTCCTGATCATGACCGCGCTGACGATGGCTTACGTCTGGGGTGGACGTGAGCCCGATTTCACCCTGCCACGCAACATCGCGGAGCCGTTGCTGGCTTTGTCGCAGCGCCTGGGCAGGCCCCCCATCGTGATGCATGCCACGCTCGTTCTGCACAACTGGCGCAGGCTCGATCAGGCCCGGCCGGTTACGCTCGACAATCTCGATACGCAATTCACCTTCACCGGTTCATTCGACGAAAAGTGGTTTTACCTGGCGACGCTCGGGGTTGAGCTTGCGGGAGCTCCCGCAATCGTCGCGCTCGCCGATGCAGTCAGCGCGTCGGAACGCCACGATGACGCAGCACTGGCCCGTGCACTTGCCACATTGGAGCCGGGGATCAAGGCGATGTCATCCGCGCTGATGCGCCTCACCGAACGATGCGACCCTTACATTTTCTATAACCGCATCCGGCCTTACCTCGCCGGCTGGCCCGCGCCCGGACTGACCTATGTCGGCACCGGCTTGCCGCCGCAGGTCTGGGCTGGCGGCAGCGCCGCACAGAGTTCACTACTTCAATCAATCGACGCGGGTCTCGGCATCCGGCATGATCATGCGCATACGCGCGACTTCCTCGAAGCGATGCTGCAATACATGCCGCCGAAGCACCGCGCCTTCGTAGCCGAACTGCGTCGCCGCAGCACGATCCGCGAGCGCGTGGAAGGCGGCGGGAGTGCGTTGCGCGATGCTTATAATGCCTGCATCACGGCGGCCGACGAATTCCGCCGCAAGCATATCGGTTTGACCTCGCAATACATCGTCAAGCAGGCGAGCGTGCATGTGGGCCCCGGAACGACCGGGACCGGAGGAACCGATTTCGTCGAATTCCTGCGTGAATCGCGTCTGGAAACCGCGCGTTCGCACTTGAAATAGCGAATAGCACTAACGCGCCCGTCTGGCTTTCTCGCGTTGGTATTTTTTCTTCAGGTGAGCCGATCGAAAAAGGGCCGGCGGTCACCCGCCGGCCCTGCAAGCGCGAACGTGCCGTCATTCAGTTATGGTGCATGCCGCCGCGCATCGGACGGACGGCATAGCCGGGCAGCACTTCACGCGCGACCGCGACCTGCTTCTCGTCCAGCGAG
>VFQN01002809.1_pt1 | contig 26099 bp, 20 predicted proteins | sample 3512371 | NCBI WGS metagenome assembly VFQN01 (sample SAMN10412370, study PRJNA504923) | tailings metagenome | isolation source: Replicate 2 from Balatoc abandoned mine | place: Philippines: Itogon, Benguet | collected 2017-08-28 | reverse complement strand
CAGTTACCGGATGTCCTTCACCAATTTCTCGACCGGTCACAGCCACTCGTTTGGAGGCGAGTCTCTGGAACTGGTGCCGAACGAACTGATCCGTCACACCGACCGGTTCGATGACCCGAATCTGCCCGGCGAACTGATCGTGACGATCACGCTCAGGCCGGTGCTGGTGGGGACGGAGCTGTCGATCGTGCAGGAAGGCATCCCCGATGCCATTCCCGCCGAGTTCTGTTACCTCGGCTGGCAGGAATCGCTGCAGATGCTCGCCCAACTGGTGAACCCCGCGATTCCTGACGGGGAAGGGCCGGCAGCCGAATAAAAAAACTGTGTACCTGGGACAGTCCTGGTGACAGAATGTTGCTGACGGTCATGCTCATCCGGGCGTGGCCGTCAGCGTCATTCACCGGCGTTCCGTTGGCCGGTCCGGTCTGATCATCCCGTCTGGCAGCAGATCGAATGAAAGCCCTCGGCACTGCACTGTCGGCGTCCCTGCTGATCGCAGTCGCGGTGGTAGTCAGTCGCTATCTCTGGCGGGAGTATCAAACCGCGGAGTTCTTCAGAAACCTGCATCTTGTGGCGTGCAGTACATCCATGATCGCCCAACCGCGGGAAGGTGCGGAACAGGCTGCATTTCAGCAGGCGGAATCGCTGGGCATCGATTTACAGAACGCCTATGCAGAGCGTGACTCCTGTCGCCTGCAACTGGCCTGGCTGCTGATTTCCAGGGAATCGACTCACTATCTGGAATTTGCCAGAAACCACATTGAAACCATCTCGTGGTGTGAAGTGAGAGTCTGGCAAGTGCGACGCCGGGATGAATCGTTAACAGAGGAGTATCGTCAGCGGTTACTGGAATTGATCCTCATGTCGCCGACTTCGGAAGCCAGACTCGCTGCTGCAGAGTGGTATACGACACAAGGGCGTCGTGCGGAGGCTGAAGAGGCCTGGTTCGCGGCGATGCAATCCGGTTTCGTCATGGATGCCATGGACGCGGCGATCCAGCTTCTCAAGTCCGATCGTTACGAATACGAGGCTGCCTTACACCTGCTGAACATGATTCGGGAATCGAATCCGCTATTCGTGGAAGGAATTGCACCGATTTTACTGGATCACTATGCGGCTCGGGAGACGCTGGGGCCTCTGGTGGCGAGATGTCGAACTCAAGCTCCCGGCACGCCGGACCGCAGACTTCTGGTGGATCAGCTGGGTGAGCTGATCGAGCAACGTCGACGGGCCTTGTAAACCGTCCAGCGGGGATGCGGCTTGATGAACCGGGGCGACACCGCACTGGTTGAACCGCATTTTGAGGATTTTTCAGCAGTTGCTGTGGGTTATGACTCGCCTGTGACGACATTCCGGCTTGAATCCGGCTTTCCACGTCGATGATAATCCTGACGAACTGGTGGATTGCCTGGCGCAGGCCTGGAGACCGTGGGTATGTGGACGTGCTGGGGACGTGGACAGCGGTATTGTGCCGGCGTCTCGCGACGATCGTTTTTACAGATCGGCGGTCTGGCGGCCGGAGGCCTGACCCTGGCGGATCTGCTCCGCACGGAAAGTCAGGCGTCGACGGCGCGGTCCGGTCATAAAGCCGTGATCATGGTCTACCTGTCCGGTGGACTGCCGCATCAGGACACGTTCGATCTCAAGCCGCACGCTCCTGCTGAAATCCGCGGCGAGTTCAAGCCGATTCCGACTGTGGTGCCCGGCATCGACGTGTGTGAGCATCTGCCGAAGCTGGCAGCGGTGATGGATCGCTGCAGCATCGTGCGGTCGATCGTCGGCCAGCGGGACGAACACAGCAGCTTTCAGAATCTCACCGGCTACACTATGGACGAGGCACAGCGGAGCCAGTACCCGCACTTCGGTTCGGGGGTGTCGCGCGTGCTGGGAGGCGTCGATCCCCTGACCCCGCCGTTCGTGGACATGTTTCCCACGATGCAGCATCGTCCGTACAACAGCACCGGGGCGGGCAGCCTGGGAAGTGCCTACAACCAGGTGCGGGCCGATGGCGAGGATGTGGCCAGCATGAAACTGCGGTACATCGAATCGCCGCAGTTCCGCGACCGGCGGCAACTGCTGGCCCAACTCGATTCCTTCCGGCGAGCGGAACCGGTTCGCAACGTCGAAAACATGGCGGAGAATTATCGTCGCGCGTTCGACGTACTGACGTCGTCGAAGATCGTGGAGGCGCTCGACGTCGAGTCGGTCGACCCGAAAGTGCGTGAGCGCTACGGCTTCGGTTCGTCCAAACATCTGGGCGACGGTGCCCCGCTCTGGAACGACCAGTTGTTGATCGCGCGACGGCTCGTGGAAGCTGGTGTTCGCGTCGTGACGGTGGCGTATGGATTCTGGGACACCCACGGCAATAACTTCGGTCACATGAAAACTCACCTGCCGACCGTAGATGCCGGTTTGTCGGCCCTGGTGCAGGATCTGACCGAGCGCGGCCTGGACCAGGATGTCTCGCTGGTCGTCTGGGGAGAGTTCGGCCGCACGCCGAAAATTAACGCCAATGCCGGTCGCGATCACTGGGCCCCGGTGCAATCAGCGCTGTTTGCCGGTGGCGGAATGCGGATGGGCCAGGTGATCGGCGGGACGGACAAGGACGCCGGGTATGCGGTCGAACGGCCCATTCACTATCGGGATGTGCTGGCGACCGTCTATCACAATCTGGGCATCAATCCGCACGACTATGTCCGGGACATCAACGACCGTCCGGTCACTCTGCTGCCGGAAGAGACGCGACCGATTCGCGAACTGATCGGGTGATCGCCACTCCCGGCATGATGCTGTTCAAGGTGATGCAACGGGATTCTCAGCTTCACCGGCCATCGGACTGCACCAGTTACCGGAGCCTTTCTGGTAACCGGAGCAGACCAAATCCTGAGGGCGTATGCCGCACGGCAGCTGTCGGAAGTACTGATCGTGGGGCATGTCCGCTGCGGAAATTCCTGTCAGCGACCACAGAAGTCCTGGTGGACTGGTGGAAATGACTGCGCCAGATTCGCTCGAATTTGTAAGAAATGTGTTTAAAATGAGGGGGTGAGTCAAGGGAAATGGTCGCCAACCTGCCTGGGGCAGAACGGGAGGCACCATGGGACTCGTCCATCGTCGGCAGTCGCGTTCGTCGCAAGCATCAGGACCTCACCAGGCGCGGCAGCAATTCGCCGGGGCACCGCGTGCCGACTCACGGAAGTCGCGCCGGATTTCCGCCGATACCGTCCTGGATCAGTATCAGGCACCCGTCGTCATCCTGGATGGCCGAATCCGGTTGCGTCGCATGAACCGGGCGGCCCGTGGTTTGTTCGACCAGCTGCGTCGCTCCGGGCGGCTGTCATTGTCCTGCTGGTTGCGGGCGGTGCGTCAGGATTTGCGGTGCCGTCGCCCGTCAGCGGTGTGCGAACCGGTCGTGGTGATCGCACCGCCCAATCCCGCAACCGGTCCGATGGCAGGCAGATCCCGTTTTCAGATCGAAACGGTGGTCCTGCGAAATCGTCAGCCGGTGGGTCGACCGCAATTTCTGTGTCTGTTATTGCCACGGGGTGAACCCGGAGCAGAGGCGAACTCGCTGACCCATTTTTTCGAGCTGTCGGCCGATCTGTTTTGCATCGCGAGTCTCGACGGCTTTTTTCTCACGACCAATGCCAGGTTTTCGCAGAAGCTGGGTTACTCCAGCGATGAACTTACCGGCCGGCCGTTCCTGGCGTTCATTCATCCCGAGGATCTGAAACGCACGCAGGCAGAAATGCAGCGCCTGGGACGCGGCGAAAATGTCATCGCTTTCCGGAATCGCTACCGGGACGTTCACGACGTCTATCACTGGTTTGAGTGGACTGCTCGTCCGATGCTCGACGACGGCGTGGTCTATGCCTCGGCGCGGGACGTCACCAGTCAGGTGGAAATGGAACGTCAGCTGGTCCAGCAGGAACGGCGCGAACGGGCCATTCTCGATAACACGTCAGCACTGATTTACGTCAAGGACAACCAGGGGCGTTATCAATTCATCAATCGGGAGTTTTCCCGTCAGTTCGGGGTGTCCGCAGACGAGATCGTCGGCAAGACGGATTTTGATCTTTTTCCCGCGGGGATGGCGACGGAGTTTCAGCGGAACGACCATGAGGTGCTAACGACCCGCGCGTCCCTCAAGATCGAGGAAGTGGCGCCGCATGCGGATGGACCTCACAACTATTTGACGGTGAAATTTCCGCTGTTCGACATGGACGGCGGGGCCATGTCGGTCGCCGGCATCTCGACTGATATCTCCGATCGCGTCTGGCTGCAGCGAACGCATCAGGAACTGCGACTGGCCCAGCAGGTGCAGCGGCGGCTGTTTCCCGTCGGGGACCTGAAGGTTCCTGGATTCGATATTCACGGCCGGGTGCTGGCTGCCTCGCATCTGTGCGGGGACTATTTCGACTACATCGTCCGCCCGTCCGGACGCCTGGCCTGCTGTGTGGCCGATGTCAGCGGCCACGGCATCGGTCCGGCCCTGGAGATGGTGGAGACGCGGGCGATGTTGCGAATGCTGCTGAAAGAGAATCATTCGCTGGGCGACACCATGCAGATGCTGAATCTGCTGCTGTACGAGGATATGCCGGACAGTTCTTTCGTGACGATGTTCCTGGCAGAGATTGATCAGGAGAGCCGCCAGTTCACGTATGTCGGCGCCGGTCACAACGCCATTCTGATGCGGGCCGACGGCACGTTTGAGATTCCTGCCAGCACCGGGCCCGTACTCGGGCTGATGGCGAACGCACAGTTTCTGGAGTCGCCGGTCACATCGCTGAATGTCGGCGACCTGCTGCTGATCAGCACCGACGGGATTGTCGAAACCCTGTCCTCGGCAGGGGAGCTGTTTGGGGTGGAGCGAGTTTGTCGGGTGCTGGAGCATTGCCGGGAGCAAACCGCCAGCGAAATTCTCAACGAATTATTCGGCATAGCCCAGGCCTTCAGCCGCGAGCCGGTTCCCCGTGATGATATGACGGGAATTCTGCTGAAAGTCGTCGGTGACACCTGCCCATAGGGCAGACATACCAGCCCGGACACTGCTGGAATCCCGGCGAGCCCACAGTTCCGGCAGCTCCTGAGGGGAGCGCCCGGGAGGCATTCCCGAAGGCGCTGTGCTTTGACCGCGCTTCAGGATGGGCTACAATCTGCACACGGGCGGTAATTCACGCAAGATTTTCGCGGGTCAGGAAATCCGATGCGGAGAACCTTGCGGATTTCGCCGACCTAAATGAAATTTACGACCGGCAGGGATCGGAAACCCGGACTGACCGGGGAGCCGGTTTCCGGCAGGTGCAACAGCAGATTCCGGTCTTGTCGATGATCCAGCAGGATTTTCCAGCGCTGCATCCTTGGTGGCCGGCGGCAGTTTCAACGTGAGCGTCATCCGTAGCGGGACCAGAGTCCTTGCCGGGGCCCGGGATCGACAGTCGGTTTTCCTACCAGGAGAGAAATTCGGTGCAAGTCGCGATTACCTGTCGTCATGGGAGTCTTCACGCCGAGACCCGCGATCATGTCGCCCAGAAGGCGGAAAAGTTATTAACCTATTTCGACCGGATCACTGCCATTCAGGTGACGTTCGACTTCTCGAATGGCGCTGCACTGGCCGAAATTCTTGTGGATGCGGAACACAAGCACAATTTTGTAGCGACCGAGACGGCCACGGAGGCGGGAGTCGCCTTTGACGGGGCGCTGGCCAAAATGGAACAGCAACTCCGCAAGTACAAGGAGCGTATCCAGAATCACCGTGGCGCGCCGTCTGCCAGCGATGTCGCCGGGGATGCCACTGTGGAGTAGCGCGACTGTCGAGTAGTGCGATTGTCGAGTAGTGCGATTGTCGAGTAACTCGATGGTCGAGTAACTCGATGGTCGTGCGACGGTCAGGTCACGGTGTGGTGAAATACGATGTGGTGAAATAAAGTGCTTCCGGCCTGCGGGAGATTGTCGGCTGTACGGAAATTTTGATTTCCTGACTGGCAATTCAGGGCCGGGCGGCGAATCTTTCGACCGGAATTGTTATGGTGCAGTCGCCAGAGCGACTGCATTCGCCCGTTCACCTCATGGGGAGGTCACGGGAAGTGGGTATCGAGGGACGGGTTCGACCTGTCGACAGAAGGAAGTTCCATGAAACTTTGCGACTTTGTCGTCGCGGATGCGATTGTTCCCGAGCTGAGCGTGGGTTCCAAGGAAGATGCGATCCGGGCCATGGTCGCCAGCCTGTGCCAGGCTGGCAGCGTCAAGGCCGAAGACGAGGAAGGCATTGTCGCAGCCATCCTGAAGCGTGAAGAACTGGGCTCGACCGGGATCGGCAACGGCGTCGCTGTGCCCCATACCAAGCACGCCTCGGTGGACAAGCTGGTCGCAACCGTCGCTTTGGCGCCGAGTGGCGTGGATTTTGCTAGTCTTGATGGTGAGCCGGTGTTCATTCTCTTCCTCCTGGTATCACCGCCGGATCGTCCGGGTGATCATCTCCGGGGTCTGGAGAACATCTCACGTCATCTGCGGAACCAGAATTTCTGCAAGTTCCTGAAGCAGTCCACAACTCGTGAGGCCATTCTGGATCTGCTGCGGGAAGCGGATAACAACGAACTTTAAAGCAGCTGCCGGTGTCGTCCGGCCGGGCGGGAGAGCGCACTCCCGGTCGAACAACCGGTCTGATTGAGCAGAGAGCGATGGAGCAATCATGGCAGAGCCGCAAGTGTTTCACAGCCGTGTGACGGTGAATACCGAACACGGATTGCACATTCGTCCCTGCACCATCCTGGCTCAGTCTGCCATGAAATTTCAGTGCCAGGTTCGTCTGGTTCATGGCAAGCAACGGGTCGACGCCAAAAGCATTCTGGATCTGATGACTCTCGGTGCCGCTGCCGGTACGGTGCTGGAACTGGAAACCGAGGGGGGCGATGCCTCTGAGGCGATCCAGCAGCTGACCCGGCTGTTTGAAGAGAACTTTCAGCTGGAGCCGGCCCCCGGTTCTCCGGCTGCCGCCGTGGGTTAGCTTCCGGCCGTTTTGCCAGTCAGCAGGATTGGCGGGAACCCTGAGGGGCGACCAGCGACCAGCGACCAGCGACCAGCGACCAGGGGCGGGAGGCGAAGGTGGGTGGCGAGGGGCGAAGACGGGCAGCATAAGAAATTCTGCCCGGCAGCAAGCAGTGATCAGAATACGTTCTTGTTGACCGGAAGCCTTCCTGAGCTGTGACGATTCCGGTGCTTTCCCATGCTCGATAATTCCCGCTGATTGCAGCCGGGTTTGCCGGGACGGGATGCCAGAGATTTACATCAGACCGGCAGGTTATCGGCCACGATCCCTGACCTGCCGCGAACCAGGAGGCCAGGCACACGGATGCTCATCAAGCGGGGGATTGCGGTCTCGCCCGGAGTGGCGATCGGTCCGGCTCTGGTTTTCGGAGCTGACTCGTTCCGTATTCCCCAGCGCTTCGTCAGCATCGACGCCGTGGACTCCGAGATCGCCCGCTTTCAGATGGCTCTCAATGCCACCTGCGAGGAAATTGAGGTCAACGAACGCCTGGCCTCGGAACGACTCGGTGCCCAGTATGCGGCTATTTTCACCGCCCATCTGATGCTCGCACGCGATGATCGGCTGATTCAGGAAATTCAGGGGCTGATCCGCCAGAAGTCGTTCTCGCCGGAATTCGCAGTCAGCCGCGTCCTCCGCCAGTATGCCCGGCGGTTCCAGAATCTCGGCGACAAGTATTTTTCTGATCGGGCGATCGACCTGTTCGATCTCGAAAAACGGCTGCTCAAGCATCTGCTGGGCGAGCGTCGCGAGGAACTCAGCCATCTGACGATGCCCGTCGTGCTGCTGGCGCATAACCTGACTCCCAGTGAAACCGCCGGTCTCGACAAGCGGTTCATCATGGGGTTTGCCACCGAAGTCGGCGGCCACACCAGTCATACGGCAATTCTGGCAGGGGCGCTCGAACTGCCGGCTGCAGTCGGCATCGGCAAGTTTCTGGCAGACGTGTCCGGCGGTGAAACCATCATTATCGATGGCAGCCACGGCACGGTCATCATCGACCCTGACGATGAAACCCTGGCGAAGTATCGCGCGTCCGAAGAGCGGTTTCGCAGCTTTTCCCGGCGACTGGAGTCGCTCCGGCAGTTGCCGTCTGAAACCCAGGACGGGGTCTCCATCTCCCTGTGCGGGAATATCGAATTTCCGGGCGAGGCCGAGGCTGCGGCCCAGCGGGGCGCGGAAGGGATCGGGCTGTATCGGACGGAATTTCTGTATCTGGAATCCCAGAAAGAGCCGACGGAAGAAGACCAGTATCAGGCATACCGGGAAGTTTTGCGGGCCTTTCCGACTCAGCCAGTGATCATCCGGACCCTGGACCTGGGGGCCGACAAGATGCCGGGGCAGCTGCGGATCGATTACCCCGCCGAAGTGAATCCTGCCCTGAGTGTGCGCAGTATTCGCCTGAGTTTACAGCATCTGGAGTTATTCAAGACCCAGTTGCGGGCCATCCTGCGGGCCGCAGTTTATGGCGATTTGCGGATCATGTTCCCGCTGGTGACGACCTTGCTGGAATTCCGGCAGGCCCGGATGATCCTGGGGGACGTGATTGAGGATCTGGAAGAGCAGGGGGTAGAGTTCCGCCGGGAAGTTCCCGTAGGCATGATGGTGGAAGTACCGGCTGCGGCGATCCTCGCAGAGGAATTCGCGCGGGAGGTCGACTTTTTCTCGATTGGGACAAACGACCTGATTCAGTACACTCTGGCGGTGGATCGCGGAGATCCGGCCGTCGCAACGCTGTATCGGGCGGGAGATCCCTCGATCCTGCGGCTGTTGCGGATGGTGGTGAACGCCGCCCGCAAACACCAGATTCCGGTCTCGGTCTGTGGTCAGATGAGTTCCGATCCCATGTTTGTCCCGCTGCTCGTGGGCATGGGATTGCGGCAGCTCAGCGTGACGCCGCACGCGATTCCGGAACTGAAAGAAGTGATTCGCAACCTGACGATTGCCAAGGCCGAGCGAATTGCCAATCGCGCGGAAACCCTGGATATCGCGAGGGACGTCGAAAATTTCCTGCGGGGGGAATTGAAGAAAATTTGTCCGGATTCGGTCCAGTAGGCCGGCGATTGCAGACCGGTGGTGACTGACGCCTGCGACAGCAGGCACAAGAATTAAAACGCGTCTCAAACGAGCGAGAGAAAAGTTCGCTGGAATTTGACATGTTCGATCTGCCATCGTCTGCGACTTCGCCGCCGACCATCAGATCGTGAGAAAACACAGCGGTCGGCACGGTGCCGACCGTTTGCAGAACATAGAATCCTTAACCCCTAACTTTCAGCAAGTAGCGGTCGAGTGTGTGAAAATGTGCCAGAGGGCGCCGGCGGGCGTTTAATCAGTTCGCCGGTGGAAGCTTTGCAGTCGGCAGCGACCTTGATTGAGGTGCTGCCAGTGACTGCTCCTGGCTTCGTCGCCTCTTCACTCTCCCTGAGGCCCGTTCATCGTTCATCCGGTTCCCGGACGCTGTTGCAGCCATCCGGGTTCGCGCGGAATGATGTCGGCGGGCGGTCTCTGTCGGGAGAATGTGCGACACGACTCTGCCCTGGATCGGTCTCCGTCCTTGAACAACCTGCCTCGCGGAGCCCGTCGGGCCCGAAGAGGTTGCGTGATTCAGATCCTGCGGTCTTTTGCAGTCGGCCTGGCGGAAACTTCCGCCGCGTTGACGTGTGGATGCGTAGAGCTGGTGAACAGCAGCGGGCTCCTCAGGGGTCGCCGTCTGCAGATTCGCAGGGCCGAGTCGTGCGAAATTCGCGCGGTTTCGCCTATCGTGGTTGGACAGGTTCGAGCGTTTCCCGGTCAGCGTTTCCTGAGCCGATTCGGCTTCGTCCCTGGTACTCTGCATGCAAAACCGCCCGAAAGGCGGAAGATGCGCAAAGAAATGTTGATGAATGTCCTCCAGCCGGAGGAGAGCCGGATTGCCATCGTCGAGGATGGCGTTCTGGAAGAACTGTACGTCGAACGCAATAGCCTCGAGAACTACGTCGGCAACATCTACAAGGGCCGCGTGGTCAACGTCGAGCCCAGTATTCAGGCGGCGTTCGTCGACTTCGGTGTGGGTCGCAACGGGTTTCTGCACGTCAGCGACGTGGAGTACCAGTACTACAAGCACCTGGTCGACGGCCGGCCTGACGAAGAGGATGAAGACGACGAGGATGATGAGGACGACGAACCGGCGCCGCGCCGTTCCGGCGGCAAGCCGCGTCGTCACAACGAACGCAATGCCCGCAGCAAGCCTCCGATCCAGGAGATCTTCAAACGCGGCAGCGAAGTGCTGGTGCAGGTCATCAAGGAAGGTATCGGTGCCAAGGGGCCGACGCTGTCGACCTACATCAGTATCCCCGGTCGTTATCTGGTCCTGATGCCGGCCCTGCAGCGGGTGGGCGTCAGTCGCAAGATCATGGATGACGACATCCGCCGCAAGCTCAAGCGGGCCCTGCTGGATCTGAACCCGCCGGAAGGACTGGGCTTCATCATCCGTACGGCGGGAATCGACCGGTCGCAGGAAGACCTGCAGCGCGATCTGAATTACCTGCTGCGGTTGTGGCAGGTGATTGTGCGCCGCGTGAAAAAGATGCCGGCTCCGGTCGACATCTACGAAGAAAGCGACATGATCACCCGGACCATCCGGGACATTTACAACGGTGAGATCGATCGCATTCTGATCGACGAACCGCGCGCTTACGAACGCGCCCGCGAGTTCATCAAGAATGTGCTGCCCAAGCACGAGGATCGCGTGGTCCTGTTTGAGGGCAAAGAGCCCCTGTTCAACATGTATAACATTGAGCAGGAAATCAACAAGATCCACAGCCGTCACGTGCCCATGCAGGGCGGCGGCTCGATTGTGATCGACCAGACGGAAGCCCTGGTCGCCATCGACGTCAACAGCGGCAACTACCGGGCCGATAATGACGCCGAGGAAAACGCCTATCGCTGCAACCTGCGGGCGGCTGAGGAAATCAGCCGGCAACTGCGGCTGCGCGACATGGGCGGCGTGATTGTATGCGACTTCATCGACATGCGGGACGAGCGCCATCGCCGCGGTGTCGAACGGGCCTTGCATCAGCACGTCCAGCGCGACCGGGCCCGCACGAAAGTCCTGCGGATCAGCCCGTTCGGCCTGATCGAGATGACGCGGCAGCGAATTCGTCCGTCACTGCGCCGCAGTGTGTATGAAGACTGCCCGTGTTGCCGGGGCACCGGGCATGTCAAGACGGCGGAAAGCATGGCCATCGACGTCATGCGGCTGCTGATGACGCAGGCCAATCATCCGGACGTGTGCAAGGTCACGGTGGAAGTCCATGAACGGGTGGCGGCGTTCCTGAACAACCGGAAACGGCGCGACATCACCCAGATGGAAGAATCGTACGACGTGACGATCAACATCCACGGATTGGGCCAGGCATCGCCCGAGCACCTGAAGTTCTACTGTGCCAATGAGTTAGGCACGGAAGTTCGGGTCGTCTCCCGCGATGACTCGAAAACCCGTCACTGATTCGCTACACTGCGCGATTCCACGGTGGTGCGCAGCTTGCATTGCGTGGAAATTTGTGCTGTGTGAGTCGTTGGGCTGTGTGAGTTTTCAGCCTCACGTCGACCGGGAACGGCAGGAAACTTGCTGTTCCCGGCGTGATGATCTGAAGGCCTCGATAAAAATGCCATAGGCAACGGCTGCCGATGGCCGGTTCTTTTGTGTCCTCGTCTGTGGGATTTGCGGCAATGTTCGCTGTATTTGAAGATGGGAGTCGGCAGTACCGCGTTCAGACCGGTGACGTCCTGGTGGTGGATTACCGCAAGGATGCCAATGCCGGCGACGCGATTACGTTCGACCAGGTTCTGCTCGCCAACGGCGGCGCTGACAGCATCATTGGCAAGCCGGTGATCGCCGGAGCCACGGTGGCTGCTGAAGTCGTGAACAACCTGTTCAAGGGACCGAAGCTGGAAGTGCAGAAGCTGCGCCGCCGGCACGCCTCCCGCCGTCACACCGGCCATCGCCAGAAGCACACCCAGGTGAAGATCACCGGGATCTCGGTGCCGGATCTGCAGATCACCGAAACGGCTCCGGAACCGGTCGCCGCCGAATAGCACCCGCCGCGGAATCGCACTGTGATTATCTCGCTTTTATGATCACACCGCGATTCCGGATTGCTGTCGCCTGCGGAAGCCGCGGGGATGATTCCCCGCGGTTCTTCGTTATTGGTGATGGCGGATTCGCACCGAAGCCGCTCACGGTCAGTTGCGACTCATTCCACAGCAGCTGACCGCCCGTGTCCTGCGAGCCATGCTCGCGATCGATTCTGTGCATCCCGCGGAGCGCAGCGATGTTACTGGGTGATCTGACGTGGCCGGACATCAAGGCGCTCGCGCCGGACACACCGGTGGTGGTGCCGGTGGCTGCCGTCGAGCAGCATGGACATCACCTGCCGGTTTACACTGACAGCTATTTGCTGGGTGAAGTCGTCCGCCGGGCGAATGTGGCCCTGGAAAATCGTGTGCTGTTCGCGCCGCTGCAATGGCTGGGGAATTCCGAACATCATCTGGAATTTGCCGGCACGCTGACAGCCCGCCCGCGCACCTACCTCGACCTGCTGAACGAGGTCGCTGAGAACCTGCTGACCCACGGTTTTCGCCGGATCATCTTTCTGAACGGGCACGGCGGCAACATCACGCCCGGCAAGCAGGCGGTCTTTGAATTGCGGCAGCGGAACCGCTCCCGCGACGACCTGTTGCTGCTCTTCGCCACCTACTGGGATTTCGCCCGCCCGTGGGAGACGTTGCCGTCCCTGCAGCAGCGGCAGATGGGACACGCCTGCGAGTTCGAGACGTCGATGATGCAGCGGATCGTTCCGCAACTCGTGAAGGACATTTCCTCGCTGGAAACCGTCGGTTTCGGCTTTGCCTATGAACCGGCATACCGCGGCTGGATCACGCAGGAACGAACCGTTCCCGGGCACATCGGCTCGCCTCAACTGGCCACGCCGGAGAAGGGCGAGCATCTGTTCGCAGAATTCTCGGCGGGGGTCGTCCGGTTTCTGGAAAGCGTTTGCGACTGGCAAGGCGGCTGGGACGCTGCGTGATCCGTACGTGAAGGCAGTCTGGCGGCCGGTGCCAACCGTTCGACGCGGTCAGAACGAAGGCCGTACTACGGTTGTGATGGCTGCTCGCTGCCTGTCGTCGGGCCCGACCGCAGAAATCCCTGTCGATAGCCGTTGAGGGCCGATTCAAAGCCGGAACTGGTGGCCGTCTGGCGGCCGAATTCCACCGGTTCATAAACCTGCACAATCGCCTGAAATCCGGCATACGACTCCTGGCGCGAGCGAACGCTGCGCAGATAGTCGTTCAGGGTGAGTCCGCGACGATAGCGAATCCAGCGGGCCCGTTCGATGGCGCTCATGGCTCCCAGCACCAGTCGGCCGAGCGCCTCGCGATACCGCCCCTGTGTCGCCAGTTCCAGTGCCTGCTGCACATAAATGTCGGATGCGATTTCCCCGGGCGAGTGATCATCCGCCAGCGGAACTCCCGCCACCGTCTGGTGGGCCAGTTTTCCCTGACGGGACTTGATCAGATCCGCAATCGCCCGCGCGACCAGCACCAGAATCAGGGCCACGACGACAGCGACTGCCAGGTAAGCGATGATCTGTAAAAGTTGTCCCAGAAATTGACCGAATGCCCCCAGATCGCCCATGGACGAACCCCAGTCCCAGTCCTGCTCCCACCAGCTGCGTTCCGGAGCCGTGGCCTGTTTGGGAGCGAACCGCACCGGCCGTTCGATGCCGTCCGATCCGCGTAATGAGGGCATCCCGCGGGCAGAGGTGGAGGTGGCTTCGCGGGTCGGCGAGGACGGTCTGCGTTCGGGGCGCACGGGGGGATTCGCGGAGTCAGTCGCCGGAGAGTCGCTGCCGGTCGGATTACCCGCCGATGGCTCTGCTGTGTCCGGAGAAGAGCTCTCCCCGGGCTGACGGGCGTCACCGCGTTGACTGTCACCGCCTGCAGAACTTCCGGAACCGGGGCCGGTTGCTCCGCTGTCGGAACCGTCCGGGGATGTACCGCTACGACCCGACGTTCCTCGCCCGGAATCCGCTGTCTCCCTGGACCCCGACGAGTCGTCCGCGCTGCCTGACTCTGAGCGTCCGGTGCGTGCTGTTCCCGAACGCGAGGATTCGCCCTGCCGTGATCCGGTGCCGGACTGTCCGTGAGAGCCACGCTGGCCACCGGAAGAGTCCCGGTCGCCGGAACGTCCGGGACTCGAGTCTGACAGATTGCCGGGACTGGTGGCGTCCGCCGGGGCATGTTCATCCGCCGGTTCGCTATGGCGATCGCCGGAACTTCCGGCATTACCAGCCGCTGTTCCGGAGTCTGTGGTTCCGGAGTCTGTGGTTCCGGCACGGGCCTGGCCGGGCTTGACGTTCTGGTCAAAGTGGTCGAAGCCCTGGAAGACGGGATCTTTCAGGATCTCACGGGCCGATTGCCGGACGCGCGGCGCGGGCAGGAAGTCGCCTTCGCTGGTCGCCTGTGACTGCGCGACAGGACTGCATGCCAGCATCGCCAGTGACAGGATCGCGGTGCGAAAGGTGCAGGCGATGAGGGGTCTCATGCAGGGGCCTCCCAGCGTTGGGCTTCATCTGCCAGGGCGACTTCCAGATCCCAGCAGTCACGGCGAATGCGCAGATCGATATAGGTAAAGAACCACGCAAGGCGCAGAATGGCGTAAGTCAGCAGGTTGGCCAGCACCAGGGCCGAAAGTATGCGGCCATCGGTGGTGATCGTCGTCCACATGTTGGCGACGATCTGTTCAAAGTCGAGGTAGCCCCATGGATCTTCGGCGGCCTCCCGCAGCGGACCAAACACCGGAGACGTGTCGAACAGCAGCTTGCAGGTGGCGTCCAGCGTCATGGTCATCACCAGCCATAACAGGCTGCCGAAGACCAGCAGGGTGGACATCCGGAGCAACAGATCACTGAATTCCTGACGAACCAGGTCACGGGTCCGGTGTTCGTGCTGTGAACTGCGGAAGGACTTCAGGACGCGGCTCTCCGTGCGAAAGCTGCCGACCACGGCCAGCATGATCGACGGGATCACGATCGGTGCCAGAATGACGGCTGCCACGCGCAGCAGGCATTTGAAGATCAGGGTGCTGGCCGGCTGCCACAAGCCGTAACGCACATACTGACCGGCAGTCAGCGGCTGATGGAAGGCAATGGCTGCCGCATGCGTGACCAGCAGCGACCCCAGAGCCACACTGCCGAACAGTGTGGTGGACAGGGCAGCCGCCCAGCCATAGTCGGTGGTGCGGGCGATCAACAGGGTCAGGCCCATCAGCGGCAGGGCGCACGACAGGATCAGCACCAGCAGCCGGGGCCATTCCTGGCTGATGAAGCGAAACGCCAGATCGATGCAGGCGCCGATCGAGCGGGGTTCTAGCGTGATGCCCGCTTCGGTAAACCGTTTCATCTCCGTGCCCCCGCCAGGGCCAGATACAGGGCTACTGCCAGCCACAGCAGACCGCCGACCAGAAATTTGGTCGCAGGCGGAATCGGCGCAGGCGACCAGAAGGCTTCTATCAGCGCTGCGATGACCAGCATGACCGCTGCCCCGCCGGCAATCTGCACTGCCTCCATCCCCCGCACCCGCAGCGATTCGAGCCGGGTGCGCTGGCCGGAATGCACGAACGCGTCACCCAGAATCAGTCCGGCCCCGCCGGCAATGGCGATGGCGGTCAGCTCGAATGAGCCGTGCGAGACCACGAAGGAGAGAAACTTTTCGGAATGACCGAGCGACAGCACGTAACCGGCAACACAGCCGATGACGATGCCGTTGTAGAGCAGGGTGACCATCGTGCCGACGCCCAGCAGGACGCCGCGAGCGAAGCATTGCAGGGCGATGCCGACGTTGTGCTGGATGTAGAAGCCGGCCATCGCAGCCCGCTCCTCGCCGAAGCCTTCCTCAAACGGAGATGAATTTTCGGACTCCCCGACACTGTCCTCGTCCTTGCTGGAATCGCCGGTCTTGCCGGCATCATCGTCGGTGGATTTTCCGTCTGCCTGGTCGGTCGTCTGTTTATCAGTCCCGGCCCGCGACTCGTCCGGCTTTTCAGCTGCCGGATCTGGGTCACTGCCGGCAGGTTTTTCATCCGCGTTCTCATCAGAGGTATCGCTGCGATACATCTGATCGAAGGAGTCGAGCTGTTCCGCCGGTACAATCCTCAATCCCCGGGTCGGTTCCGACTGGACGGCACTCCAGGCGATCGCCAGCGGGACGAAGAACAGGCCGGCTGCCAGCAGGAAATAGCCGCCGTTACGGCGGAACAACCGCGGGAAACCAGTGGTCAGGAACTCCAGCAGGGCTCCCCAGGCGGCGGGGGTGGCCCGATAAAAACTGTTGTGACCATTGGCGACCAGCGGATTCAGATACGCGACCAGACTCTGTCCCCAGTCGCGGGAACGAATCGTTGCCAGGTCGTTGGAGACCTCGCGGAGTAACCGCGAGAACTCGGCGACTTCTGACGCATTCAACCGGCTGCGACCGCGCAGGCCGCGACGTTCGACCAGTTGCTCGAACCGCTTCCAGGCGGTTCGCCGCTTCTTCAGGAATTCCTGTTTGGTCATCCCCCGACTCCTGCGGGCACGCGGGGACGCGACGGAGCTTCCGATTCGGTGATCGTCTCGGCTTCCTGACGCCGGTCCGTCGCGAAGGTCACGTACACGCGGGCCAGAAATGCCATGGGATATTTCTCCACTGCGGCCCGGTCGCCCTGATAGTCCAGTCGCTCTGCCAGCACCTGTGCCAGTCCGCTCGCGAGTTCGTGGCCGCGCTGATAGGTCAGCACTGCCCGCCGGGTGAGATACTGGTCGATGAGCGACAGGGTTTCCGAACGCGGTCGCAGGGCATTGATTTCGCCGGCTGACAGCGGCTGGATATGTTCGTAGATGGCGGGATCGCGCGGCAGGCCCGGTCGTTCTTCCCGGATGACCACCGTGCGGGCTGCCAGATCCCCCAGCCGTTGCAAATGCGGCGACAGCAGCATGGCGACCATGCCGGGACCGTAGACGGGCAGGGCGATCAAGGCCCCGATCTCCTCGCCGTACAGCAGCATCAGGGGCAGCATGTCGCCCACGCGCAGCAGGTTTCGCAGTGTCGCTCCCCACCAGGACAGCGGCTGGCCGTTCTCGTGAATCACGCGCAGCTTGCACATGAACTTGCCCGGCGTCCGACCTTGCATGAAGAACTCAAAACCGATCGTGTAGCCCCACTCCAGCAGGAAGACAACGATCAGCAAGGTGCCGGTCGCCAGACCCGGCAAGGCAGCGACCGCAAAAAACACCGCCAGCATGACGGCGTACAGGATCATCCAGCGAAAGATGAGATCAATGAAATACGCGAGCAGGCGCGGCGCCGGTCCGGCCAGCGTGTGCGTCAGCACGACGTTCTCCGGCGTTTCGACGGCAAGATCGAGACTCAGCGCCACGAACCGGGGCCTCGGTGATGTCCTGTGGATCTGGAACTTCCGTCAGCGTATCAGCAAGTCCCCACAAACGTCGAGCAAGAACCGCGTGTTAAATCACCGCCAGCGTCTTCCCGATCACTTCACCGGGCTGCTGCGATACCCCGCACATTGCCGGACCGGTTGGGCAGGATACTTCGCGAACTGCGGCTCCGTCAGGGATCGCTGACAGAGCAGGAACTGCGAACCCTTGCCGGAGGTGATCACCCGGACAAACTGGCAGGTATGACAGAGCGAGCCCGGAAAAACTGTCGTCATGGCGGTCGGTCGGGAACCTGGTTTGGGCCTGGAAACGCGATTCAAGGGAGCGCAGGTCGGAATTTACCAGAAATCACTACCGTAAACAGGTTTGGCATTCGAGTTGCGTCAAATCCGGCAGCGGTGATTGATCCGCCGCGGCAGCTGCTGCGTTCTCTGGAATTGACGCCGGTTGCGAGCGGTTGATCCAGCACCCGCGACGCAGCCAGCGTAAGCAAGGTAACGTCACACGGTGTCCCTGTTCTATACAGTGTCCCTGTTCTACAGGAGTCGGAGCGGCTTCGGCCGAAAGAACCATGTTTTTCGATCCCATGTATTTTCTGTTCCTCGCCCCCGCCCTGTTGCTCACCATGTGGGCGCAGTTCCGGGTGCGGTCCAGCTATGAACATGCCATGCAGCAGCCGGCACCGCTGAGCGGCGCTGCAGCAGCCCGGATGATTCTCGATCAGGCGGGTCTGCATGACGTGCCGATCGAGGAAGCGCCCGGCGTGATGACTGACCACTATGATCCCCAGACCCGGACGGTGCGGCTGAGTACTGCCGTCTACCGGGAACGATCACTGGCAGCGGTCGGCATTGCCGCCCACGAAGTGGGGCATGCAATTCAGCATGCCACGCATTATCTGCCGCTGGTGGTGCGGAACTTCGCGGTTCCGGCGGCCGTCTGGGGGCCGAACCTGTCGATGGGTCTGTTGATTGCCGGCCTGCTGCTCAATCTGCCAGGACTGATCTGGCTGGGCATTATCGCGTTCGGGGGGTTGGCAGTCTTCCAGCTGGTGAATCTGCCGGTCGAATTCGATGCCAGTGCCCGGGCCAAACGGGTGTTGTCCGAGATGCGTGTGGTCGACGCCCAGGGAGCGGCCGTCGTGCGTGATGTCCTGGGCGCAGCGGCCTGGACTTACGTGGCTGCGACGCTGCAGACGTTGCTCACCCTGCTGTACTACATCGTCCGCTTCGGCGGCGGCGGCAGCCGTAACGACTGAGCGAGGATTCCTGGCGAGCGGGGGACGTGAGTCCCCCGTTTCGTTGATTCTCCGATAACCAGAGGACGGACACCTCCCGCCAGTGGCCACCAATCCTCCCACGTCAGGTGGCATCGTCGATCATGGGCATGGTCACTCGAAACATGCGCACCCGGGATATGATCAGTCCCGGGATATGATCAGTCCAGGAGATGATCAACCGGGTGGCATGGTCAGGAGCGCAGCGGATGGCCATGCGAGTGCTTCACGCCGCGATGACTATGTTCGTCCCGAGCGATCGTCGGGGCCATCTGCTACGCTACTGACCCCGGCACCCGCTCGCCGACCTCGTAATTCTCACGGTCCAGCGTGCGGATGATCAGCGGCATCAGGGTCAGGTTGCCCATCAGGCCGCCGATCATGGCCACGCTGACCAGCACTCCGAAATAAACCAGCGGGATAAAGTGGGAGAGCGTCAGGACGCTGAATCCGGTGACGAGGGCCAGGTTCGACCAGACCAAAGCCAGGCCCGTTTCACGATGCGTCTGCTGCAGCGCGTCGGACAGGGATTGCCCCGCCCGGCGATGACGACGATACCCTGCCAGGTAGTGAATGCTGGAGTCGATCGTCAGACCCATCGAAACGCTGGCAATCATGGCCGAGGCGATGTTGACCTTCATTCCCAGCCAGCCCATCGTGCCGATCACCAGCACAATCGGGAACAGATTCGGCACCAGCAGTGCCAGCCCGAGCAGCAGATTTCGCTGGGCCAGCATCATCAGCAGAACGATGGAGGCCGCAGCGAGGATCGTACTGACCACCTGGTCATTCAGCAGGCTTTCAATCAGATACGCCAGCAAGACGAAGAGACCGGTCGCATGGGCCTCCGGAAAGTAACGGCGGGCCGTTGCCTCGACGTCGGCGATCAGCTTCAGCTTCGATTCCGAGGGTTGCCGCTCGAAGGCCCGCAGCATGATCCGCATCCGGCGATCATACGGGTTATACAGACTCGTCGAGAACTCCGGCTGGACGGCGTTCATCAGATTCAGCCTGGTATTCAGGGACAGTCGCGTGAACAACAGGTTGGCAGGAATGACGTCCAGACCGTCGGTCAGCACTACGATCTTGGTCAGTCGATCGGTGGACTTGCGCTGTTCCAGCTGACGCAGGTCTGCTGCCAGCTGGCGGACCTTGTCGAGATAGTCTTCGTCCAGGGTTTCCGGAGCAGGGAAGTTGACTTCCCAGGTGCCGGCGCCTCCCAACCGATCCTCGAAGAAGGCCAGGGCCTGCACAATCGGGCTCGACGCCCGGAAGTTCTTGCTGAAATCCGTCTCGATCTCCAGCCGGAACAATCCCCAGGTGCAAAAGAGCGAGACGCCGCCAAGCAGCGCACAGACCAGACGCGGATGCCGTTCGACCCGATGCGCCAGGGTGCCCAGACCATGCACCAGCCAGCCTTCTCCCAGCGGAATGGCGGGTACCGAGGTTCGACGTCCCAGCAGCACGCCGCCGGGCAGAATCAGGCCGCAAGCAACCAGAATGAGTAACGTCGTGAGTGTCATCATCAGGCCAAAGCTGGCACTGGGAGCAATCCGGCTGGAGATCAGGGCTGCGAAACCGGCGGCGGTGGTCAGTACGGTCCAGAAGACCGGAGCCGCCAGATCCTGCACGGCCTGCAACAGCGCCGGCTCGCGATCCAGTTGTTCGCGCAACTCGCGAAACCGCAGCGTCAGGTGCATGGTCGTGGCAATGCCGATAATCATCGCCAGCGAATTCAGCATGGAACTGACCATGCTCAGTTGCAGTTCGCTGAGAACCAGAATTGCCCTGGTCCAGACAAGCGTGGCCTGCACGACCGCCAGCGGCAGCACCATCCAGCGCAGGCTGCGGAACAGCGTGAAGATCACCAGCATCAGGATCAGGGCCGACCACCACCCGAGTGTGCGACCATCTTCCTCGACATACCGGAACATGTCGTAGACCTGAATCGGTTCGCCGACCACAATCGTCGGCAACGACTGTTCGGCAGCAATCTTGCGGACCGTCCGAAAGGTTTCGTCGCGGGAGACGGGAGAGCCGTCGACCGGCAGTAACCGGCAGACGACGGCGGTGGTCTCGCCGTCGGTTCCCAGCAACAGGCCGGTGACGAACTCGCGGATGCGCGTGCGGCCATACGGGGAACGCAGGGCATCTGCCAGGGTTTGCAAGCTGTCGGGATCAACTCCCGGCACGCGGGCCAGGGTCTCCTTCAGCCGGTCCAGCCGGTCCGCTGCTGCATCGGTCAGCGTGGTTTCATCCGCGAACAGATCCGGATCGCGATAGGCGAGCACGACAAATTCATCGCCGCCGAAGACCTGCTTGCTGTTACGGAACTGGACCAGCCGGGGGTTATCTGCTGCAAACAGCGATTCGATCGACTGATCGAACGAGAGCCTGCGCGACGGCGACCATGCCAGCGCCGTGAACAACAAGGCCGCTGCCAGACAGAACCGCCAATTGCGAACCAGCCAGCGACTGACACGATCCTGAACGTCCAACGCTGGCCCTTATTCCAACTGTGACCGCCCGCCAGGCAGTCAAACACTAACGGCAATTTCATTTCACAGCAGTCCGGGAACTGACTGAAAGCGGAAGGCCAAGGGCTAAGGGACAGAAATCGCACACACGCCACGGCTGCCTCTGTCCCTGAGCCTTTAACCTTCAACCCTTACCCGTTTCCCGGCCCCAGCAGGGTAGTCCGCCGGGCGGTCGCGTGGCAATCGTGCGGCGGTTCGGCCACACTGGCGGCATGAACCCTTCGTTCCCGAGAGCACACCTGCGCCGGCTGAGGTCTGGTCAGTACGAACTGCCCGCAATCTGTCTGCTGGCCGTAGTCCTGCGCGGACTGACGGTCGCGCACTGGTGGCAGGATACGCAGACCGATCCGGACATTTACGTCGCCCTCGCACGGGAACTGGCCGGGGGCGATGGATTCTGTGTTCCCGGGACATCGCAGCCGACGGCCTATCGGCCACCCGGATATCCTTTGTTTCTGGCGACATTGATCACCGTGGAGGGCTTCGATCAGGGACTGGCCATTCCCGTCTGGAACATCCTGTTTGACGTGGCAACGATCGGGTTCGTCTGGTCGTGGCTGCGGTGGCTGGGTTCGCCCTGGGTGGGCCGATGTGCCGCGTTGTTGCTGGCCTGCGATCCCCTGATGCTGCGCTACGCAGCGCTGCCGATGACGGAAGCCTGCTTTACCTGCTGGGCGACGGGCGGAACGCTGTTGCTGGCGAATGTCATCGGGGTGCATCGCCGCAATTCTGATCGACTGGAGCGTGGACTGTGGGGTGTCGCCGGTGGACTGCTGGGACTGGCAGCGCTCTGTCGGCCGTCGATCTGGCCCTTCATTGGCATCGTGCTGGCGGTCGTGGCGGCACGCACCCTGTTGAGTTCATCCGGGCGGCTGCGCTGGCAAGTCTCGCTGGTGGAAGCGGGGTACTTCCTGCTCGGCCTGATGATGCTCGTCGGTCCGTGGGCGGCAAGAAATCAACTGGTGTTCGGCCGGCCGCTGCTGACCACAACTCACGGCGGTTACACGCTGTTGCTGGCGAATAACCCGGTGTTTTATAACGAGGTCGCCCGTCAGCCGTGGGGGACCGTCTGGGCCGGAGATAGCCTGGATCGCTGGCAGCGGCAGATCCAGTTGGAGATGGAGACGGAACTCGGTCCGACCGCCGACGAATTCCAGCGCGATCGCTGGCAATCCCGCCGGGCCTGGAAAAACATCTTCGCTGACCCGACGGGGTTTCTCGCCGGGGCGTGGTACCGCTTCCGCAGTTTCTGGAGCATCGCTCCGCGGGGGCCGGCTGTGACGGAAAGTCGCGTAATCACCTTCGCCGTCGGCTTATGGTACGTCCTGTTATTCGCTGCTGCAGCAACAGGATTCTACCATTGCTGGCGATGCCGGGTTCCCGGCCTGTGGATTCTGCTGGTTTTTGTGCTGGCCTTGCAGACCGTGCATCTCGTCTACTGGACCGACACCCGGATGCGCATGCCGGTCCAGCCGATTCTCGCGATCTTCGCCGCCATGACCCTGAACCAGCGGAGTCGAAAATGAAAACTCCAGTGAGCGATCCCAATCGCGAACCCGCCGGCAGTCTTCATCCACCGCTGGCGGATTCGCGATTCTCCGGAACGTGGGCAGTCATCTGAGGGAGTTCAGGTTCCACCGCTGGTTCACTCGCCGCCACACAGGTCGTAATCACCAGGTCGCCAATCACATTCACCACCGTCCGCGACATATCCAGCAACCGGTCCACGCCAAACACAATCCCGATCGCTTCTCCGGGAATGCCGACCGATTGCATCACGACCACGATCAGCGGCAGCGAGCCGCCGGGAACCCCTGCCGTACCGACGCCGGCCAGCACGGACATCAGCACTACCTGGAACTGCTGGGCAAAGGTCAGTTCCACGCCCATCACCTGGGCCAGAAACAGTACCACGACGCCTTCAAACAACGCGGTGCCGTTCTGGTTGCCGGTCGCACCGACTGTCAGCACGAAGTTCGCGACCCGCGGCGGCAGCTTCAGGTCTTCCAGGGCGACCTTGATCGCCGTCGGCAACGTCGCACTGGATGACGACGTGCCGAAGGCCACCAGCATCGCTTCCGTCGTTTCCCGGAAGAACTGCAGCGGCGTCTTGCGGCTGAACAGCAGCAGCACGATGGAGTAGGTGCCGACCAGATGCAGCAGCAGACCCAGGATGGCAGTACCGACGAACCAGGCGAGCGTCTGCAGAATGCTGAACCCCATCTGGGCGGTGACGACGAACAGCAGGCTGCCCGCGCCGATGGGGGCCAGTCGCATCGCAAAATCGATGATCGTCATGGCGATGGCGTTCAACCCGCGGAGCCAGTCGACGACCGTCTTGCATTCCTCAGGGGTGGCAGTGATCGCGATGCCGAAGACGAGGGCGAACACCATCACCGCCAGCATGCCGTTCCCCTTGGAACTGCCGTCCAGCGCGCCGACCATCTCCTGCAGCGGATTTTCGGGGAGCAGGTCAATCAGTGTGTCGCGGACCGACTTGGCGTTCTTCGCCTGATCCATCCGCTTTTCAGATTGCGACGACTCCTGCGTGATGATCCGGTCACGGATCTCCGGCGGCAGTGAGTTGCCCGGCTTGATGACGTTCACCAGTCCGATGCCGATCAGCACCGCCGATCCGGAGAGCAGCAGCGTGAAGAACAGCGTCCGCAGGCCCATCCGGCCCAGTTTGGACAGGTCGCCGATCTCGACCACTGCGAGGGCCAGGGCAGAGAACACCAGCGGCAGCACGACCATGAACATCAGCCGCAGAAAGATGCGGCCGGCGGGTTCAACCCAGTAGACCAGCGTATCCAGCCAGTCGGCCAGCGAATTCTGGTTGGCATCCGGCAACTGCCCGCTCGCCAGCCGATTGCACAGCAGCCCGGCGCTGGCACCGATGATCAGGCCAATCAGGATTTTCGTATGCAGGGGGATTTTTCGCCGGGGATGGCTCAGTTCCGCAGCAGTGGCGTGGTGCGGTTGGGGGGCGGAGTGCGGCTGGGGGGCGGAGTGCGGTTTGGGTTCGGAATCTGTCACGCAGTGTGCACCTTTCGGATCCTGGCGAGAAGGGCAGGTTCGAACACGGTAACACTATAACGGCAGACTCCGGATTCAGAAACCGGGGCTGCAGGAGCAGCTCAACGCCTCTTACAACAGGCAATTCCTGACACAGCGGAATGCAGTCCGCTGAAAATTCTCAGGAAGCCGGCTTCTCTGCCGCTCTGGCTTTCGCCTGCTCCTTGCGCTCCGCCCATTCCTTCAGGATCGCCACCGGATCCTGCTCAAAGGCTTCCTTGCAGCCGGTGCAGCACACGTAATAGGTCCGCCCTGCATGGCTCACGGCAATCGTGCCCACGCCGCCCGTCACCACGCATTCGGGACCGCTGGAATCCCGGGCTGCCAGCTTCGTTCCCTGTCGCTGATACGCGACTTCCGCGACCCGCTGGTAAAAGGTTTGCCGGGCCGCCCGCTTCTCGGAAAGCACGACAAACCGATCGTCATTCAGCCACGTGAGCGTCAGTCGATAGACGTCCGGGGATGGCGGATCAGCAGCAGTCACCGATTCGAGCACCCAGCGGGTTCCTTGCTGCCGGCCGCGGTAGGTCCGCACGGTGTCATCCGGTTCCTGAACCCGGACTTCCAGCGGCGTCGCTTCGGGGCCGGTGGGTCTGGGGCCGGCGGTGAAGAGCAATTCTTTCCAGAGCCGGCTGTCTGTCGCCTGCCAGCGAATCCCGCAGGGGGGCTGCTTCAACTCCCACTGCACCTGTCCCTGTTCCTGCCAGGTGTCGCGTGCCGAGCCACGTCGCGGTTGTCCGATGCCGCGCCATTCTCCGATCAGCAACCGCCACGGCTGCAGCTCTGCCACGACTTCCCGGACGTCTGCCGGGGGCGATGTGTCTGCGGCAATCAGCAGGCACGTGATTGCCAGCAATCCGCCAGCCAGCCCAGGGCGAGTTGTCCGGTCACGCATCGCATCGACTCCAGAATCCGCGAGTGGAATGATTCGGTTTCTGCCCTGCGGGTCAGCCGTCCGGGAATTGAACCCGACCCGCCCTGCGTCAGACTGCGGCTGACTTCACAGAACGATGACTTCCGGAACATGCAGACAGGAATACCGGCGCGGGGCCAGAGTGAGGTCTTGTTGCATTTTCTGAACAGCCAGCCGGTGCGAGGTTGCCGCTGCGAAACATTCGCCCGCTTCATCAGTCCCACGTTGAAACCCTTAAGTATTCGACATGAAACAGATTGCGGGTGCCACCACATTTTTACCGGATTTGGCACGGAATTCGATTTGTTCCCAGCGAGGCACACTCCGGAGTGGAGTGTCAATTGCCATTGTGATCATGCCAGACTCTGGAGACGGCTTATGAATTCCCCCGCAGATGGGGCCTCGGGAAACATGCTGCCGAAGGGCAGTATTGATCAAAGCATCGGCTGGCTGATGATCGGCATCGGTGTAATTCTGTTCTTTTTGCTGACCATCATGGGCATGGGGCAGGTGGAACAGACCACGGTGAAAGCGGCCCATGTGCATGATCATGATCGAGATGCCGTGAAAGCCCCGGTGACCGATATCGTGGGGGTCTCTGCGCCACAGTAGTCGCTGGCAGCCGGGGAATCTGTCCCCCCGGCTGCGGGTTTCCGGCGCGATCCTGCCGGTTGCTTGCTGCCGCGGTTGCCTACTTGCTGCCAATGATGCCCGTTTCCGGACTGGACGCTGTGGCATACAGCTTTCGCGGGATTCTGCCGGAGAGGTACGCCTCGCGACC
>VFQN01002808.1_pt1 | contig 26100 bp, 23 predicted proteins | sample 3512371 | NCBI WGS metagenome assembly VFQN01 (sample SAMN10412370, study PRJNA504923) | tailings metagenome | isolation source: Replicate 2 from Balatoc abandoned mine | place: Philippines: Itogon, Benguet | collected 2017-08-28 | reverse complement strand
TGCTTGCTCAAACCTTGCACCAAGTAAATCTTTCGAAGAAAGTGAAGGTGCCTCTCCAATGGGCCAATCAATTTTCAAATCAGGATCATCCCAGATAATGCAACGCTCATGTTGCGGTGCATAAAAATCCGTGGTCTTGTACAAGAACTCGGCTGTATCAGAGAGCACCACAAAACCATGCGCAAATCCTTCAGGGATCCACAACATTTTTTTGTTATGTTCACTGAGGATCTCACCTACCCATTGCCCAAAAGTGGGCGAGTTAGATCGCAGGTCTACCGCAACATCAAAGACTTCACCTCGAGTGACCCGGACCAGCTTGCCTTGTGGCTGTTGAATTTGATAATGAAGGCCACGCAATACATGTTTAGAAGATTTTGAGTGATTGTCTTGCACAAACTTGGGGCGTAATCCAGTTGCGTCAAAAAACACGTTTTCGTTAAAACTTTCATAAAAAAAGCCACGGGCATCGCCAAAGATTTTAGGCTCAAAAACCACGACATCAGGAATTGCTGTTTTAGTTGCCTGCATTAGAATACCTTTTCGTTCACGATTTGCATTAAGTACTGGCCATAGCCATTTTTCTTATATATTTCTGCTTGCTTTAGCAGTTCATCTGCAGTGATATATCCCATGCGGTAAGCGATTTCTTCAGGACACGCAACCTTGAGCCCTTGACGGTTTTCAATGGTTTGAATAAACAATGAGGCCTCAAGTAAGGACTCATGCGTGCCGGTATCCAGCCACGCATGACCACGCCCCATCACCTTCACATTGAGTTGATTTTGTGACAAATATTGTTTGTTCACATCGGTGATTTCTAACTCACCTCTAGGCGAGGGCTTCATGTTGGCGGCAATATCACACACTTGATTGTCATAAAAATACAAACCTGTTACTGCATAGCGTGATTTCGGCTGGGTGGGTTTTTCTTCCAGGCTAATCGCCTTGCCTTCAGCGTCAAATTCCACCACACCATAACGCTCAGGGTCATGTACTGGGTAAGCAAATACCGTTGCGCCCTCAGCTTGCGTATTTGCAGCCTGTAAGCCTGAGGCTAACTCATGTCCATAAAAAATATTATCGCCCAACACTAAGGCACTCGGATGACCATTAATAAAGTCTTTGCCAATAATAAAAGCTTGGGCCAGGCCATCTGGTGAAGGCTGCACCGCATATTGAATATTCATGCCCCATTGCGATCCATCACCCAGCAATTGCTCAAATCGTGGCGTATCTTGTGGAGTAGAAATCAGCAAAACATCTTTAATGCCAGACAGCATTAATGTGGACAAAGGGTAATACACCATGGGTTTGTCATACACTGGAATCAGCTGTTTTGAAACAGCCTGCGTGGCAGGATATAAACGGGTGCCAGATCCCCCTGCCAAAATAATGCCTTTTCTATGTTGAGCCATCATGCATCCTTATAAAATTTGTTTTAGCACATGGGAAACACCGTGTTCCCAGTGTGGCAATTGCAGATTAAATGTCCGCTGGAACAAGCTGGTATCCAGGCGTGAGTTGGCCGGTCGCTTGGCAGGGACAGGATAGTCACTGGTTGCAATCGGCTTGATAGTTTCCGGGTGAACTTTCATTACCTTACCTGCCTTGATTGCTTCAGCAATCACAAACTGGGCATAGGCATGCCAATTTGTCACGCCAGACGCAACCACGTGATATAACCCAAATGGAAGGCCTTGCACGCCTTGCTGCTTGATTCGTCCGACCAGTTGCGCGGTCACATCCGCCAGCAAGGCAGCTGAAGTTGGCGCCCCATATTGGTCGGCCACCACACTCAAACTCTCGCGCTCAGCCGCCAGGCGCAACATGGTTTTGGCAAAATTGCCACCATGAGCACCGACGACCCAGCTCGTGCGCATAATCAAGCTCTGCGGACAACTGTGTTGTAAAGCCAGCTCACCATCTCGTTTTGTCAGGCCATACACATTTTGCGGACTGGTCGCATCGCTCTCTTTGTAGAACTGCTCGCCTACCCCTTCAAACACATAGTCGGTAGAGAAGTGAATCACCCAAGCACCTAACTTGCTTGCCTCTTCACCCATGATACGCGGTGCATCAGTATTTACCTTGCGCGCTTGTTCTGTATCCGTCTCGGCCTTATCAACGGCGGTATAAGCTGCCGGATTAATGATCCCGTCTGGTTTTACCTTCTGAATGAGTGACCTTAATGCAGCTTCATTAGACAAATCGCAGTCCGCTGAACCGATGGCCACCACTTCACCCAACGGGGCCAGGCTGCGCTGCAACTCAAACCCCAATTGGCCATTACAGCCTGTCAAAAGAAGCTTCATTGATATTGCTTCTCCACCCACTTCATATATTGGCCACTGGTGATGTTTTCGACCCAGGCCTGGTTATCCAGATACCATTGCACCGTTTTGCGTATGCCGGTTTCAAAGGTCTCAGCGGGTTTCCAGCCTAATTCTTTTTCAAGTTTGGTAGCATCAATGGCATAGCGTCTGTCATGACCAGGGCGATCTTTGACGAATGTAATTTGCGACTTATAAGATTGACCATCTGCACGTGGTTGCAATTCATCCAGAATATCGCAAATGGTATGCACCACCTCCAGGTTTGGCTTCTCATTCCAGCCACCCACATTGTAGGTTTCCCCCAATCGGCCAGCAGACAACACACGACGAATCGCGGTACAGTGGTCTTTCACAAACAGCCAGTCACGAATCTGCTGGCCATCCCCATAAATAGGCAATGGTTTGCCATTCAATGCGTTATGAATCACTAATGGAATCAACTTTTCAGGGAAATGATAAGGGCCATAGTTGTTGGAGCAATTTGTGGTCAACACAGGCAACCCATAAGTGTGGTGATAGGCACGCACTAGGTGATCAGAAGCCGCTTTAGAGGCAGAATAAGGGCTGTTAGGCTCATAGCGATTGCGCTCGTTAAACGGCGGATCATTTTTTTCTAAAGTGCCATAGACCTCATCAGTAGACACATGCAGAAACTTAAACGCTACTTTTGCGTCCTCATCCAAGGCACTCCAATAAGCGCGCACAGCTTCCAGCAAGTGAAAGGTACCAACTATATTAGTCTGGATAAAATCTTCCGGGCCATGAATCGAGCGGTCAACATGCGATTCCGCTGCAAAATTCAATACTGCACGAGGTTTATGCTCAGCCAGCAGCTTGCTTACCAACTCAAAATCACCAATATCACCCTTAACAAAAATATGTTTTTTGTTATCGGCAACGGTACTCAAGTTGTCCAAGTTACCTGCATATGTGAGTTTATCCAGATTAACAACTGGCTCATCAAGCTTCTCAAGCCAATCCAACACAAAATTACTGCCGATAAAGCCGGCGCCACCAGTGACTAGAATCATAAATAAAATTTACCTTAAATGAATGAAATAACTGTGAATTACTGACTAAACTCAGGCCTACTTAATAAAGCCTCATAATCACGCAAGATGAATTCCCAGCGGAAAGCTTCATCAAAGTGACGCTCACTTTCAAGCGCAAGTTGCTTTTGTAATTGCTCATCTGCAATCAGGCGCTCTAACTCACGTTCACAACCCTTTTTACCATCAAAAAATACTGCTCCCTGACCGCACACCCAACGATTGTAAGGATTATCGTGTGCCAAAATCGCGTTTCCTGCACCAAGTGATTCAACCAAAGATGGGTTTGTGCCTCCTACCTGATGACCATGCACATAAAACATTGCATAGTATCTCAGAGCACTTACTACTGTTTTTTCATAAACAGCCCCGATAAACAGCACTTCCTCTGAAGCAGCCAATTTTACTGTTCGCTGATATTCATGTGAATCAAGGTATTTACCCAAGATCACCAGTTTTTTACCACGAGGTTTTGCTGACCACGCCTGAACCACTTCTAAAATACTATTCTCCGGTTCAGCGCGGGCAATTAATACGGCATATTCTTTGGGCTTTAAGCCATACTTATTTAGCGCACTCACATCCGCCGATTCAATTTTTTCAGCGCCATAAGCAATCGTGGTCACTTTATCCGGATTTACTCGAGTCGATAAATGCTCTTTAATTTTAGGGTGATCTGCAACCAAATGATCAGCAAGCCAACATCCAGCCCAGTCATTTAACCAAAACCATAATTTAGCAACACCGCCCCACTTTTGCCGTTTCCATTCAATACCATCCATATTTATGATGTTTTTAATGCCCTTGATACGTAAAAAGGCAGCAAAAAACGCTGTGTTATAACCTAAAGTCAGGCAAAGATCTTTGCTTTTAGCAGCATGCAAATTGGCTTTCAAGTCAAAAATGATGGTAGATAAAGGGCCATCGCCCTTCACTGGAATATTCACCCTTCTGATGCCCTGCCACGAGTCTTCATATATTTTCCCACTGCCTTCATGCTGGCAATATACTGTGACATTCCATGCTTTTTTTTGCAAATATACAGCCAAATATTCAGCAAAGGTTTCAAAGCCACCATGGGCAGCAGGTATGCCGCGTATGCCAAGAACTCTCAATTCTTTCAACATCTTATCCCTATGCATTAATCAGCTTGTTTATTAAATTTGCAATTGAATCTTCATACGCACCAAGCTTCTGTTGCGCTAATAGATTCCCTGCTTTAACTTCCTCTAAAAGCTTAAATCTATTTAAAAATCCAGCTTTAATTTTTTCGATAGCCTGATCGGTTGATTCTTTCTTGCAATCCACAATCCATTGATAGTTTAGAGAGTTAAATAATCCATTAAATTTTCGGCTGTAAGCGGCTGGCACAACCGGCACCCCAGACGAAAAAGCTGCAATGCATGCATGCATACGTGCCCCCGTCATGAAATCCATTGTCGAAATGAAAGATTTTGCCTCACTTGGAGACTTAAATTCAGGCGCTAAATTCACCTGCGGATAGGACTCTTTAAGTTGCCGACTAATAACTCGATCATCCTCAACGGGAAATCCAGCGGGTATGACATGTGGGATTAGCCACACTTCGTTATTACTATCTTTGACAAAATACTCAATAATTGAATGAATGAATTGGTTATAGTCAAGCGTCAAGCCAAACTGATTATCTTTGGTATATCCACCTGCACTAAGAAGGCCTGATACATTTATGCCAACCCTAACCTTCTCCGCTTGCTTCTTATCATTAACATAACCAAGCCGAAAAGCAACATCGATTACTTCCTTAGCCTTATCCCCAATGCCAATCTCCTGCAAATATTCCTGAGAAATGTGATCACGGGCATATACCAAGTCGCATTTCTTCATAACTTGTTTGGCAATGTATTTAGTCCAAGACTGATTAAAAGGTCCAATCGTTTGAGGACTTAATATTAGCGGCTTCCCCAGAAGAAGCACTAATACTTTTGTGTACACAAGGTTAATGAACCTTATCCCACCATAAATATCGGCAAAACTATCCCCCTCACCAATGTCTAGTACGAGATCACATGATTTCATCTCAGATATCAGACTAGTTTTACCTAACAATAAACGCTTCAAAGATGTACTATCACCAATTTTTACGTTTAATCCATCTGGAGCATAGCTTAACTCACCAGATGTCCCCCAGACTACGTATTCAAATGTGATATTTAGTTTTTTGGCAATGCTTTCAAGAATGCTAAATTGCGCATTTGTAAGTGCGCCTACACCAAGGTTAGCTGAAGAAATTGAATGCCATAAAAGGCCAATCCGAAGCTTATTTTTCTTTAGACTCATATCTTTAAACTCAATTTATTTAAATATTTAATTGAAGCATTATTAGCGCATCTGGACTAAATAAATCACAGATGTGCTGGGGCATATCTCAGAAACATCATTGCTTCTCGGGACGGGTTCTGACAAAGGTACCTGCTGCATTTTTTAATAACTTAATCGGGCTAATAGATAATGCCGCTTTAACAAGCCCAAGATTTCTATATTTCACTAAAAACTGACTGCGTAATGCTGCAGCAGTCACACGTCCTAATACCATTTTTTTTCTTGTAACTTGGTATGGCTGCATTTTTTCAATCTCTGTAATACTCAGATCATTCATTTCAATCGCATGATCTTTGAAAGCAGATTGAACAAGCGACTCACCAGCAGCCGTTCTGGTTAAGATCAGACTACGACCATCACGCTCAGTAAAGTCTGGATAACCATCTTTACCATACCATGCATCAGCACACACAATATCAGCAAACTCGCCTGTTCCATCTGGACACAATTTACACCGGAATTGTAAATGAATACCGAAAATCTCACCCCACGAAGAGTTGTAATCCATGTCAAAAGTGTTGCCACCGCGATGCACAGCTCTGGCCATTCCGGGCCAACCATCACCGCGGTACCTAAACGAAAGCAAATTTGATTTATCAGCGCCCATTTTATCTAGAACCATTTCTGTTGCTTTGATACTTGGAATACCAGCACACATAAATGAAATCAGGTACTTAGCATTCGGGGCTAAATCTGGATTTTTTGTTAGATACTGTCTCAACCCTGCCACATCACAAGGTTTACCAATAAAAGCAAATTTCTTGCCAGAGGCCAACAACTCAGTAATGTTTTCCAAAGGTGCGGAAGGTGCATACCTAGAGCCTGCAGCACGAATAACATCCTCCCTGGTAGTACTAACTTGTAAAGCATTTTTTAGCGGGTCACTAGCACTCACTGCGATTTGCGCAACGAAATCGACTTGCTTAGATTCAAGCAAATAAATAGCTAATGCGGATATCACACCGCCCGAAGATCCCATCCGTCTTACTTCAGAACTTTTGGAGAAGCCAGTCCTAGAGTTAACCACGGGACCCCAAATGGGATGGTAGTTGGTGTCGTTATTGCTGTGCTGAATATTTATTCCGGGGCAGCTGTCTTTTATCTTTTTTTCATCAGAAATCGATAATGGCTTCAATACAACAGGTCGCAAATAGCCTGACGCATTCATTTGCATTTCGAGAGAATTGCGAGGACTAATGGAAACACATAAGCCGCAGCCCGTACAGTAACCCTTACTTTTGATTTCATCGACTAAACTGTTCATGGCATCATTCAGTATAAATAGTTAAACACAAATTTTGACTAAAGCAATAGCACTAATCAGAGCAGAGATGAGTGTATTGATTAGGCTAAATCCCGTTGGAATCTTGTTGCGAATAAGGCTCACTGTATAAATCAAAAAAATCAGAACGAATGTTAGATTTAATGAGATCAACATGCCCTTTACGCTTAATAATGGCAACAACCAAATTGATAAAAACACGAACGCAAAAAGGGAGGTGATTTGTGTATACACCCTGACAGATTGTTTACCATACGCAGTGAGAATCACACCTTGTGATGCAGCAATATATCTAATCCACATTAAAGATCCAATAAATGGCCATAGCGGTGTTAACTCGTTAAACATAGGGCCATAAACATAATCTGAAATCAATGCACCAAAAAAGGTAAAAAATGCCCACCCTGCACCACCTAATGCAATCATCTTCAGATTTAAAAAGGTGGCATATTTTCGATTAACTACCTCATCACCACAATTTGACGCCAAGGTAGGCAGATATACATTAGAAAGCACTGGTGCAAATTGCATTGCCCCTTGTAGCCACTTTGTAGCAGCTTGATAGAGACCCACGCTAGCAAAGCCCAGATAGTGATTTACCAATAATGTATCCACTTGCTGAAAAAAGTTTGTCAGCCCACTATCCGCCGCATACGGAAAACCTCTTGCCATCCCTGCAAGCATTTTTTTTCGATCAATTTCAAATTCAATACGCCCTATTAATTTAAAGTACGCACTATACGAAATTACAAAAAATATAAGCTTGGATATTACAAATCCAAATGCAATCCATTCAAGCGAAGGATTTACTAACAGGATTAGAACAAGACATAAGAAATGAATCACTGAACCAATAGTGGCAATGTTTGTTTCTTGTTTATATTTACCAACTGCCCTAAAGGCAGAGTTTAAAAACTCAGAAAAAGACCCTAGTATTAATGCAAGTAATAAGAGCCAAAAAATATGCTGCGTGATGCTATCTTTAGGAAAATAATAAAAAAATATACAACAAATCAGAATAGTTAAAGCAGATAACAATATTTTCACTAAAACAATATTGCCCACTAAAAGATTGATTAATGCAGGTTTAGCACCAGCCTCTCTGAGAAGTTGTTGTGTAAAGCCATAATCAACAATCAGAACGTACAATGTCGCTAGCGTAAAGGCATAGGCAATATGCCCAAAATTACTGGGCCCCAAAACCTTTGCCATCAAGACAAATACAACAATACCAGACAACATTTTGGCACCAGTTGTAAGCGCCATAAAAAATACGTTTTTAAACAACACTAGAATTACACTTTAACTAAGAATCTTTTGATATGTTGCTAATGTCTTCAATGCGATCTCATTCCAACTAAAGCTAGTTTCCATGTCTTTAGAGGCATTAGCAACGACCTTGGACAAGCTCTCTTCAGCGCTAAAAACGTCAACCAACTTCCGAGCTAAAGACTCTGCATTACCAGACTCAAATAGATAGCCGTTGACTTCATCCCTAACAATTTCCCTCATGCCAGGCAAGTCAGAAGCAAGTACAGGCACACCATAGCTCATGGCCATCAAAAGCACGCCACTTTGATAAATCTTTCTGTAAGGTAAAACAATTAAATCAGCGCAACTATAAAAAGCACTTATTTCATCATCTGGAATGTATCTGATTTCCAACCGGCAATTATTTGCAATTTCATATTTATCAATAAGCGATTGATATTTGGAGAAATCAGCTTTCCATACCTTACCTGCAATCACCAACTTCACAGGAGCAATATTGCTAGCAACTTTACCAAAAGCTTCAATTAACAAATCTAAGCCTTTAACCTCTTTTATTTGTCCAAAAAACAATATTACCTTTTCTTTCAAAGGTAACTTCAGTGATTGCCTAGCAGCCTCTTTAGATATTCTAGGGGCAATTAAGCCAAGATAACTGCCATGAGGGATTACGTAGGTTTTAGACTCAATTTCAGGATTAATTCTTAAGAGCTCGGTTTTACTTACTACATTATGAACAATAACAGCGGAGGAAAGAAGGTAAGTGAAGTTTCTAAGAAAGCCAGAATGCATACCCGGTCGAAATGACTCAACATCATGGACAGTTAGCACTACTTTAAAAAAGAAAGCTTTAGCCAAAAGCACACCAATCAGCTCTAACACCCCGACATGAAACAAATGGTAGTGAACAATGTTGATCTTATTCAGTCGAGCATCAATCAAGCTTTTAAACAGCCCCTTTATGTAGCGCAGCCCACGTAGCCAGGCGGCATCTTTTCCCCAGATACCAACGAATGCAGGCTCAAGGGGGAATAACGCATCACCGCAAATTTGAGATCCTTGGCATGTATACCATTTGACATAACCTCCTTGGCGAGTAATTGCGCCAGCAAGCCCTGAATCATAGTAGTCCATACCGCCATGGCTACCAACAGGTTCAATTAAAGCAACTCTAGGGCTTATCATTAAAATTCATTTCTCTTATCAATTGATTAATGCGTTTTTCATTGCTTTATACAAAGCTTTAAAAGCATCAAACCGTCCATGAAGTAGCCAAGGCATCCCTCGCCTAACAATCCAAATTGGGAATCCCACATAAAATGTAGCTCTTTGAACTAAATTACCGTGCTTATGTACTGTGAAAAACCTGTTTCTTGTTGTGTAATAGACAAAAAAAGTTAGTTTAGGGTTTTGAGGGTCATACATCGAGTAATTATTCCCTAGTTCACCCTGACTTCCTTGTCCAATGTGCCTGACTACAGCGTCTGGTATGTACCGAATTAACAAGCCTTGTTTCAAAATTTTTAAGGATAGATCAACATCTTCCTCATACATAAAGTATCGAGAATCGAAACCTTTAATATTTTTAAAAATTGCTGACCGAATTAGAAAGCAACAACCAGTGGCAAACTCAACATCTCGACTCATTAATGCCAAAGGTTTATCCTTAAGATCAAAGCCATACTCTTCAACTAGAGCAGACCCTCTCAACCAACTAAACTGCCCACCAGAGTACCATATTTTATTTTTATCGTTCATGCTGGTGATTAATGGCGTGGAAATGCCAACTTTTGATTCATTAAAGGCTGCCTTCAATCTTTGAACGCAGCCCTCTTCAACCCATGTGTCAGGGTTAAGAAATAAAATGTACTCTGGAGAGAAGTGTTGGCTTGCATACTCAACGCCGATATTACAAGCCTCGCCAAAACCAACATTTGAACCATTCCTTACAAGCACCACCTTCTTGACTGAATTTAAATCCTCTATACGGTTCAAATTGTCGTTAGGTGAAAAGTTATCTACAACCACAATAGCTTCAACATCTTCAGTGCTCAAGGATTGGATCGCATTTACAACTTGTTGACTAGTATTGTAGTTAACAATAACAACGACGGTAGATTTGGTAGACATGCAAACTTGTTTCCAAAAAATTTAAATTACTATCCGAGAAATATAAAGATGGGGAAATCAATCACTTTGGGATTGTTTGAAATAAATTTTCAACAACTCCATTATATTGTTAACTTTCTGACCTGACTGAAGAATGTATGTTTCGCCTGAAATGTATTCAGGATCCCATCCCTTCCATTCCTTATAAGCATGGTATGTCCATGAAAAGTTATTTAGTGAAAATAGATCAATTGAGTCAGTCATATATTTAACTCGAGACTTTAAATCAGCATAGTTGATAATGCTGAATTCACCGACGTAAATTGGTACGTTATAGGCATTTTTAAACTTAACAACTGAAGAGAACAGGTTTTCTAACCTTGTAAAATTCCAAACATCTTTTTGAAAACCAGTATCCTCATTAATAGGATAATTAATACCTAATTTATATCCATTAATACCTTGATGAGTTAGTTTTTGAGGTGAATATGAGTGAAAACTATACACAACATTTTTAAAATTAAGGGGTTTCAAATTAGCAAATCCCGATGGCAATGCCCATGGCTCAACCTCAAAAATCACAGTTCGACTTGCATCAACTTCTCGAATTTTACTTATCCAACTTACAGCCCAATCTCGCCAAATATCCTTATTAAATGCTTTAACAATCTGTGGCAAAACAGGCTCATTAAGCAGATCAAAACCAACTATAGTTTTATTACCTTTATTAAGGCTGGCCAACTCCTGCCAAATAACCCCAACCTGACTTTTAACATCATCATTTAGCCAATAGTCAGCTTTGTCTCCTGCAGGTTGAATTTCTAATGCCACAACAACTGAAATATCGTTTTCACTGCAATAATCAACAACATTCCGAAGAAAAGTAGCATCAGAAGGCGAAATCTTATACTTAGCACTATCATTTTTAGAAACCTCAACAATCACTCGTACGAGATTCGCCCCCATACTTTTTAACTCTTTGACATGTTCACGCTTAAGTCTGGAGTTTTTTGATGAGTCTAAATTAAACCCCTTAAAGTCTCCGGAAGACCAGCGCGGGTCAAGGTACTCATCTGCAAATAACAGATTAGAGTAAAGTGATATACAAATAATAATTAGAGATAGGATTTTCAATTCATTTCTCACTACTTGTTTCCATACCAATAGTTGCTACAGACAAGCCTAACAGGGTAGCAATAAATGCTATTCCGCTACTTTGCATTAACTCTGGTTGCGTCATGCAAGTCATGAAGTACTCAAAGAGTATTGACACAGTCACTATTGAGTAATTTGAGTGAAATTTATTTGTAGACTTGCAACTAGAATTAAGCCAGTAAATACATGTGAAAATAAATGCCATAAAGCATACAAAAACAACTAAGCCCATTTTCATTATCATAAAAAGATATGCATTATGTACGTATCGAACTTGCTCAGGGGTGACGTCAGACTTTGCAGGTGGTCGGTAGGTAGCCCCTAGTCCAATCCCCAAAATTGGTGAGTCTTGGATTTTTTCTATCGCAATACCATTTTCATAAAACCTCCAAGCAAGAGATTGTCCGTGACTGACCTCGTCATTGACACTGAACATCCTATCTACCGCACTTGTTATGATTGCAGGCTTAACGGCCAATACAGCCCCCAAACCAATAACCCCTAAAATTGAGAGAATTGATATAGCCTTAAATGCTTGTTTGAAACCGACTTTAAAGAAAACTACGACTAAAGCGAGAAATGTACCAGCCCAGATCATACGTCCGTAAGTTAACAGAATGCCCGCTAACGTGAGTAAAATCATTGGGATTATCAAAGCTGCTTTGATACGTTTGTGTATTAGCAATGATGTTAAGAAGATGAAGCTCCAAACAATCAAATGGATACCGGAAGTCGTGCTCCGCTTAACATCGCTGTAGTGTCCCATGGTCTCTAGGTCTTGAAGTGCTCGCCCGCCCATAACATGAATTCCAAATAACCCTTGTATGATCTGGCCTAACGAAAAAACCAAAGCAACAGCTACTAATCCATAAACGACCTTTTCAAATCGCTTTGCATCCATCCCGATATAAACTGATAACGGGAAAATCACCCAATAAAACAAATGCTTTGACTCGCCTAAAACATCTTTTATGGGCGTGTGAAGAACTGCGGCTGAGTAAACGATTGAAAGAAAAAAGGCGGCGATCACCAATAGAAATGGGATTAAAACCTTTTTAAAAGCTTTCCTAAAGTCTGTGTTTGATTTCTGGTAATGAAATAGACATGTGAAAACTGTAAAAACCAATGCCAAATCTGCAGCTGCAACTTTCCCCCCACCAACTCCAACCGAAGGTAACAAATATTCTGGCAACAGATTACAAGTAATTGCAATCGTAACTAAAAATGATGCAATTGGTGAATTAAATCCAATAACAAGAAAAACAATACATAGTAAAACACTTGTGAGTAACCACCACGGGAAGATTACGATCAACATTGCCAGAACAATAGACGTTATAACAATTGTGATATTCAATTTACTAAATACTTTAGTACTTAGTGAGTCCTTAAAAATTGTGGGGAGTGAAAGCATAAAATTTATCATGCTACTAGTTTGGCAGCCCTATAAAAAAAACTCTTTGCTCGCTGTCAATAGCGCTTAACAAATCATTTAAAAATCGGTCTTGTTTCTCATATCCCAGTTCCACATTCTCATCAATGCTCGAAACTCTAAACAACAAACCATCTGCCACGATGCCTTTTAGCCCTAATTGAACTCTTTTAATCGTTTGCTCAATGCCACCATAGGCGGTTGTATCTCCAAATCTTATCCAGTAAATGATAGGCTCAATACGCGCTCCATTAATTGCCACAACTTTCCTAGCCTTTAAGCGATAATCTTCAAATTCATAATTAAAATCACTCACAGACTTAATCAAAAAACCTTGAGCGGTATAGCAAGTCTCAGGTTTATGCACTTGTAAGGTTTTGCTTTGCTTGCTTCCATAAGCAATTGAAAGCATCACTCTATCACCATGTTGATTTTTGTAGGTCCTAGACAATACTTGATCGTAGGTTTTATCAAGATTAGCCTGTACTTCCGGGTCGATTTTTACAGGCACCACAGTTTCATCAACCACCCAATCATTAAAACTTAATGGTATTGCACTTTCTATATTAAAAGTGGAGGATTGGGAGGCCGAAGTCTGATGAGGCTGTAAGCTATATCCAAGGTATGACGCAACAATCATAATGAGGCCCAATAAAAAAATTTGGGTCGAATTATTTCTGGATTTCATATTTTTGTACAAGTCTCTGTATAAGTGAATCAATGGCAATAATTAGTGTTAACGCAACTATAAAAAGCACCATCCCTGCAAATCCATGTACAAAGCCTTGCCCCACCTCATCACCAAAATAATAAGTAATTAGGGTGATAGCAATCACTCGTATTGTGTTAGCGGTAAATGAAATCGGCACAATGAATAAAGCCAACAAAATGTTTCTCGCTAAAGAGTCGTGCTTAACCAAGTTAAGATAAAGCAGACCTAATGCTTCAAGAGAAATTAAGGTATGCATACCAGCGCAAGCGTCAGCCACTAAAAGTTGATACTGGCCAATTTGTAGAATGACACCATTTCTTGCGACTGGATAATCTAGCCAGTAAAGCACATGTTCAGCTACTTGTGATACTGCAACTTTCATCGGCATGGTGACCGCATCTACAAAAAAACCCGGCAAAGGCACCATAAAAATCATAAAAAACAATGGAAACCATAACTCAAGTAAGACTTTCCAACCTTTGAATAACAAAATGAGCGATGCGATTAACATGATTTGCGCGCCCATATCCAGAATTAAGATATCCTGCGACCGCCCAATCACATAACAGAATAGCGAAAACCCAAACAATAGCCACCCGGCAATGTTCGCAGGGTTAGAAGGTTGTTCAAACGCTGCTCGTTTATCATAGAAAAGATAAAGCACCACCATGAGTACCAATGGACCATGCGCTTGGTCGGCGTCGCTCCAGATTGAGTTGCTTAAATGAAGATATGTAGGGATGACGATTGCACCAAAACCAATGATAATTGGCCAAAAAAGCTTCAATGTCGGTTTTAGCTGCTGCATAGGGTTGGCTTGCATAACGGTCACTAAAAGTTGTTAACAACTGCACCGATCACACTTGCACCTGCGCCCTGAATTTGAATTTTCAAGGAGCGCATTTCATCAATCGTTGTTTTGTTAATTCGAGAAACTAATACTGCACCTTTGGTCACCGATGAGATAATTTGAGAGTCAGATCCCTGATTAATTGGTGGGGTATCAACAATAACGACATCAAATATTGTGGTCGCATATTTAATAAGCTGCAAAAAAACTTCACGACTTAAAAGTTCTTGTGGGTTAGGAGGCAGGGTTCCCGCCCCTAAAACTGTGAGATTTGGAATATCGGGAATAATATTCAGTAACTCAGTACGTGGTGTTCGATCAATCAAAATATCAGACAAGCCAAAACTTTGTTTTAGTGCAAACATTCCTTGCAGACGTGGCTGACGCAAATTACCATCAATCAGTAGCGTTTTTTTTCCTAATTGCGAGAATACAATCGCCAAATTTGCGGCAACATAAGAAGCGCCCTCCCCAGTGTTTGCGCCTACAATGGATATGGTTTTGAATCCTTCACTCAACCAACGAAACAAGAGTTGGCTACGCAGCACACGAAAGCTCTCTACCTGTGCGGAAAAAGGTTGATAAGCTGCAATCAAATCTTCGCTATATTTTTTATTATCCGAAGGCAAATAAGTGTATTCAAACTGGCGAGAGAGCGCCTGTTGCAAATCCATCTCCGTGATCAGGCCCAGTTTTTTGGCAGCATCACCAAATTTGATACTTTCCTGTTTTTGCAATTGCAAAATGCGATTAGTGTCTTCGGGGGTGATTTTCCCCATTTCAAGTAAAAAACGACCAATACTCGAAAAAGGACGATCAGAAGAGGAATCGATAATGGAATGGTTCATCTTAGTTCTCTTTTGCTGTTAGCTGTAACAATGGCATGCTTTTAAGTTTTTTAAGATTGGCTTTATTATCTTCAATCACGCTCAGTACCGGGATATCCAGCATATCAAGAACGTCTTCAGCACTTCGAATTTTACGGTCTTGCATTTCGGCAATCAGCGCAAAGCCTATACCAAGGAGTCCACCGAGGAAGATTGCAAGAACGGTGTTTAGTACCACTTTTGGACTAGAGTGTGTTGCAGGAGGAATGGCTGGGTTTAACACAGAAATATCACTGCCATCGGCTTTGCCTTCCAGGCTAGTTTGATTTAAACGCTGGCTAACCGTATTGAAAGCCTGTTGAGCACTTTCTACATCACGTTGCAATACGGCTAATTGATCCCTTGAACGATTTAAATCAAGAACCTTTTGCTTTTGGGCTGCCAGCGCTGCCTTAAGTTGAGCCTCGTTTTGCTGGTAAATGCGAGCACTCCCGCCCACACTAGTGCGAATACGCGCCACTTCAGACTCTAACTGCGATTTCAATTTCTCAACCTCAGCTTGTGCAGCTAAATATTGCGGGTGATTTTGCCCAAGTCTATTACCAGCCTCAGCCAACTTGGAGGTGGCTTGCGCCAGCGCTACTTTCAAGTTTTGAATCACGGGGTTAGAGGCAATATCCGGTGAAGCATCACCAGCGCTATTGGCATTTTGTTGACGCGCAGATGAATCAAGGGCTTGCGATTGCACGTTGACCAATTGCGCGGCGAGCTGATTTAACTTAGCATTTTCTACGTCAAGGTTTTCCATGACGCTGGTTAAGCCATTTTCTTGCTGGTATTGAGAGAGTTTCGCTTGAGCCGCTTCAAGTTTGTCACGATATACTTTGGTTTGGGAAAGTAAATAATCAGAAGCCTTTCTGGATGGTTCGACTTTCAAGTGCAAACTTGCATCTTGATAAGCATCAGCAAAAGCATTGGCAATGGCAGCCGCAAATTGCGGGTCTGCACCAGAGTAGCTAATTTCAAGCATGCTACTTTCGCGAGAGGGTTTGACATTTAACTTTTTAATTAAGAGATCAGCCAACCAGTCTTCAATTCTAACCTGACTATCTTCACGCTCATCCTCAAACTGCTGTTTTATCACAGGGCTGTTGGCTAAGCCCAAATTTTGTACAACTTTTGTTGCTACAGCGTGACTGGTAATAATATCGACTTGCGTAGCCATGTAGCCGGGCATTAGTTGCGCTTGCATTACCATGCCGGTTACAGGATCTACACCTTTATAATTAACAACTAGCGAGGTTGTGGCAGTATATGTCTTTGGTAGTAGTAAGCTGATTGCAACTGTAACGCCAACTACTATAGAAAACGTCCATAAGATGATTTTGGACCGTGCCTTTAATATCAACAGAAATTGTGAGAAATTCATAGATTAACCTTAATTTAGCATCACCAATCAGCAGTTTATTAAAGCAAACTTTCTTCGACATACAAGACATCTTCGTCAAGAAGCGTACTTGTCAAATCAGGAGTTTGTTTAACTACACCACCCTCAGCATTTTTTCGATGCAATTTTACACCGCGCTGCGTACCGCGCAGCGTTAAACCGCCAGCTTTGGCAATGGCTTGCATCACTGTCATGTTTTTATCAATTTTATACATCCCTGGACGCTGTACTTCGCCATAGACATATACTTGAGGCGCTTTAGGCACATATAAAACATCACCAGGGAAAACTTGTTTATTTTTTTCAGATGCTGGCGCCCTGAACAAGTCATCAATATTAATTTGCTCTGTCACCGGGGTCCCGGAAACCGACGTTGTATAAAACATGATTTCCCCGGCGAACTCTGTAGGGCCGCCAGCCAGAGAAATAAAATCACTGATTTTGCGCATGCCACCTTGAATACTGTATTTGGCCGGACGCAATAACTGTCCAACAACAGCGACATCACGTGTACCCACATAAATCGTCTCGCCGCCTGTTACAACAAACTCATCTTTATTGGCTTGCTGGTTAATCACGTCATGAAGATCCAACTCGCTACGCTTATCACCTCGCACCAAAGTCACAATTTCAGACCCTTCCGCAGTGATTCCACCTGCTTCAGCGATCATATCTTTCACATCGGATGGCCTGGTAACCGGGTAACGGCCTGGCTTTAGTACGCCACCTAATATTGACACAGTTTTACTTAAAAACTGGATCACCACCACAGACACTTGCGGATTGGCAATATAACCACCGCGTTTTAATTGTTCAGCGATGACCTTCTCAGCTTCTACGGTTGTTAAGCCACCAACGCGCACTTCACCAATCAACGGAAAACTAAGGATTCCATTTTCTGCGATGCGGACTTCACGCATTAATTCAGCATCCCCATATACAGTGACCTTCACAAAGTCCCCTGTGCCTAGCGTATAGTCAGCCAAGGCTAAAGTGGGAATGAACAAAGTGAATATGAATAGACAGCGTAGTAAGAATTTCATTGGTAGCTCTCAGTAAATATTGAATGGGTAATATGACAAAAATACGATATATGTAAAGAATTCTAAGGTCTATAGCCCTTTTAAGCCATCATGATGCGTGGCATGTGCGCCGGAAGATGTTTCATTCTGCTTTTCTGGCTCATTTTTCAACAAACCATCTGTACGATCAACCCTGGCTAATTTTTTCAACCGCTTTAATTCGTCGTTAATGAATTGTTGACGTTTGCGTTCATTGACAATTTTAGCGGCCATTTCCATCGCTTGATTGGTTTCTAGTGGCGCCTCAATAATGCTGTTCACACTACGTACAATGACTTTGTTGTTATCATCGTGCATAAATAACAAATCACCGACCTTAATCTGGTTAAGCATGGATAATGCCTGTTTAGGCATAGACTCACTAGGAACTTGCTCTTGCAACATATCAAAATGAATTTGATGACTTGCTAATAAGGCTTTTAATTCATCCAGATTGCTAACTGTTGTTTGCAATGTGTCATAGTCGATTTTAGATGGATCGTTACTGAAAACAACATCAGTGGTAGAAAGCACTTTACGTTCGCTAAATACTTCAGGATGCTCAAGCATAAACTGTCTGATCTCACCCTCTTTTGCAGATGGAATTGACGACACTTTACGCGCCAAATAAGCCTGCGCGTAAATTTGTGCCCTAGCGGCTTCCACCAACTCTACGACCTCTGGCGTATGGTCAAGATTCAATTTAATTGCTTCTTGCACCAATAATTGCCTATCAATAAGACTTTCAAGTACTTTTCTAGAAAGTGCCTCATGATTCGAGACTGGCATTTTGATTCGTTGCAACTCGGCATTCACTTGATGCACGGTGATCTCATCGCCATTGACTTTGGCGATCACCTGAGAGCGATTATTGACTGAGGTCTTGCTATCACACCCGGACAGCATTGCAAAGAGGATTGTCGGGTAGATCAACTTTTTCATGGTCATTGGTCGTCTTTTTTTATTATATTTCTTGCAATCACTAAATCTTCAGATCCAGCGTCAGGCTGGTCGTCACATCATCATAATCAAATTGGTTGTAGCCATTTGATGCATTCCGGCGTGATTTAGTAGAGTTAAAAATTAAACCAATATTTCTAAGAGGTTGCCAAGTTATAGAGCCGCCTATGCTTCGCTCATCATCTATTCGATCAGGTTGATTTGCTAAGACAGGCTGCTCAAAGTCACGTTGTGCGACACGGCCATTGACAGCAAAAAACAATTTTTCACTGTGGTAATAATTAATACTTGCAGTCAATGCGTCAGTTACAGTATATGTACTATAGCTAGTTTCAAAAGGAGCTACCAATCTCGATAAATTTGCAGTCGCGTTTAATTTCCCAGTCAATGAAATATCATAGCGTACATACCCGAGCCATTCATCAAAGTCGCGAACTGAGAAATTATCGTATTCACGCGACACATAAGCGAGTTTAGCACTGAGGTTACTTTTACCCGTCGCTCTAAACACTATGTCAAATTCAATTTCATTTTCCGAAAAACCATTATCCAAAAATGCTCCAGGATTTAAATTCCGCTGAAAATTACCATTCCGCTTATGGCCAAGCAATGTCATGTTACTTCCGGTGGCAAAGGTATACCGCGCACCATAATCAAACGCTGTTGCATCATAACCGGCGACCGCATTAAAAGTTTGAGAGTTTTCAGCTTTGGTTTCCGTCAAACCAGCAATCAGACTCCACACCTTATGGGGCGAATATTCGGCGCGAAACTGATTTTTTTCTTCCGTCCTAATATTTTGTATCAGCGCCCTGAAATCGGCAAAACCATTCAGTGTTTTTGTACGAGCACTTGAAAGTGTTCCGGTAAGTGCTGGCGTGAGAGTCCATTGCCAGGCCGCATCATAATTGACCGTATTAAAATCCAAAAAATCACTCTTCTGGTATTTGTAATCTATATAGTTGATATTCGCTAAAAAACGTTGCTGTGAATATTTTTTGTCAAACCTGACACCCGCGGTATAAATTGTAATCTGGTCAGAAATTTCGTTATTACTTAAGCGAAACAGGTTGTTATCCCAGGTTTTATTGACAGATGCATTAAATTGCAGCGTATCAAACTCATCTGCCATTGCGAAAGTGGGTAATAGATTTAAAAAACAATAGCACCAAAGAAGCTGTTGGGCTAAAGATGGAATTGTTCTATTGTTATGTTTTGAAGGCATGCAGCCACCCTGAATAAATAAAGCCTTTGCATCATTTTACTATTAAAACTTCAGTATCTAAGCGGGGGAATACAAGTATTCTCGCCAACTTGATTATTTTGTATCTGATAGGAGGCCAGTTATGATGCAAGTTTACGATGACATTTTTTTGACAGATTATCATGTATGTTTATCTTATGCATCTACTCTATAGGCCAAATTGCCTACATAAACGATTGCTGTGTAAATAACAGTTAGGTTAAACTCAATATATATTGAAAATAATTAAGCAGTATGGCCACTATAAAACCACCCATTAGAACGCTCTCTGGTTTCTCCTCTGGATCCAACAGCCCTCTTTACCTGCTCGAATCAATCGTTGAGCCGTTAGTCATGGTGTTTGTATTGTGGGGGTTGTTTATCTATACCGAGAATCGCATTCCTATGTCGATTTTCATTACATCGATTGTACTGTTTTCGATTACCTTCCCCAGTGGAGCCAAAATTCGCAAAGGCTTTTGGAAAATGTGCCGCGATGTGATCGCGCAATGGATTTTAATTGCGACATCTGTCCTCAGTTTTGCATATATCACCCGCTACATTACGCTTTACAGTGAAGAGTTGATTCTGGCGTGGCTGATTGCCACACCGCTCGCACAAATCGTAGCGCTGCAAATTCTCAAATTGATCAGCCCCAAGCTGATTGAATGGCAAGGGCATCCGCAAAACACTCTCATTATCGGCCTGAATGATCAAGGACTGTTGCTCGCTGATAATTTGAAAGAAGATTATTACCAGCGCATCAACATCCTTGGTTTTTTTGAAGACAGGGCCCCTACCCGCCTGCCACAAGTAGATCATTATCCGGTATTGGGCAGCTTGAATGAGTTAAGCGCTTACCTCAAAACACATACTGTACATAAGCTTTACATTGCGTTACCCATGTCTAGCCACCCTCGCATTTTGAAATTGCTTGACGACCTGAAGGACACCACCGCCTCTATTTACTTTGTACCGGATATTTTTGTGACCGATTTGATTCAAGGCCGTGTCTCTGATGTGAATGGTATCCCTGTGGTTTCGGTGTGCGACACCCCTTTTACAGGAATGGATGGTTTTATCAAGCGTACAGCAGATGTTTTATTTTCACTATTTGTGTTGATTCTTATCTCACCTATCCTATTGGGCATTGCCATCGCAATCAAACTCACCTCCCCTGGCCCGATTATTTTCAAGCAACGTCGTTATGGCCTGGATGGGCAACAGATTTTGGTGTACAAATTCCGTTCCATGACCGTCACTGAAGATGGTGCAACGGTGACACAAGCTACTAAAAATGACCAGCGCATTACGCCATTGGGGGCCTTTTTGCGCAAAACGTCACTGGATGAGTTGCCTCAATTTATTAATGTATTACAAGGCCGTATGAGCGTAGTCGGCCCTCGCCCGCATGCAGTAGCGCACAACGAAGAATATCGAAAACTGATTAAGGGTTATATGGTGCGTCATAAGGTCAAACCCGGAATTACAGGCTGGGCACAGGTGAATGGCTTCCGCGGTGAAACGGACACCTTGGAAAAAATGGAACAGCGCGTGCATTATGATCTTGAATACCTGCGCAACTGGAGCCCTCGCCTGGATATGTTGATTGTGGCAAAAACCGTGTGGCTGACCATTGTTGGTCAAGATGGGGCTTATTAAGGAAAGCAAGCAAATAAAAAACCGGACAAATTGTCCGGTTTTTTATTTTTGATGTTGGTCAATCAGTGCCAGCGCCCGCGCTACCCAATCTGATTGCAAACAATCCAGCACATGTACATCATCCATGCCGCGCAACCAGGTTAGCTGGCGTTTAGCCAGCTGGCGCGTGGCATACACACCATGCTCGCCCAGCGTTGGCAAGTCAATGTCACCATGTAAATACTGCAGCACCTGACGATAGCCGACACAGCGCATACTAGGGGTCTCCATCGTGAGTTGTGGATACTCAATCAATAACCTTTTCACTTCATCCACAAAACCCTGTTTGAGCATGAGTTGAAAGCGATCTGCGATCCGCTGATGTAATACGCTACGGTCACTGGGCATCAAGGCCAGTTTAAGGATATTGAATGGCAGTGATATTTTTTGTGACCGCGCGCGCAAGACGCTCATGGGTGTACCACTAATGCGGTACACCTCTAATGCCCGCTCTATGCGCTGTGAATCAGTGGTGTGAATTTTGGCGGCGACAGTCGGGTCAATGCTGGCTAACTGGGCATGCATGGCCGGCCAACCTATGGTGTTTGCTTCGGCTTCAATTTGCTCGCGAATGGTGGCATCTGCTTCTGGCAAATCACTCAGGCCATGCTGCAAGGCATTGAAATACAGCATGGTGCCACCGACCAGCACGGGGATACGGCCACGCTGCGTGGTTTCGAGCATCAGTGCCAATGCATCCCTGGCAAATTGCGCTGCAGAATACTGTTCTAACGGTGAAATGAGGTCGATTAAGTGATGCGGGGCGTGTCGTAATGTCTCGGCATCAGGCTTGGCGGTGCCGATATCCATCCCGCGATAAACCAGCGCTGAATCGACACTGATGATTTCTACCGGAAACTGTTGACACAAGGCGATGGTAGCGGCCGTTTTACCACTGGCCGTCGGCCCCATGAGAAAAACGGCAGGAGGCAAGCGCTTGTTAACTGCTATGGACATAAAACATTAAAAGGACATGCGTCAATCATCAATGCCACGCAAAAATACGCGTTTATTTATCGTACTTTACGTAACTAAAACGCAGGTCATCCTGCGGGGTGCCTTCTAGCGCTGACCCAGCCTGTGATTGTGGCTGCCATTGAATCACTTCTTCAATTTTACGCGCCAGTTCAATGTCTTTCATGGTGATACCTTTGGCGCTGTGCGTGCATAACTTCACAATCACAAACGCATACGATACCGTTAAATCAGGGTGATGCCAGGCTGCTTCTGCTAGGTGCCCAATAGTGTTCACCACCATGAGCGTACCCTTCCAGCTATTGGTTTTGTACTTGCGGCGTATCCAGCCATCTTCATAAAACCAGTGTGGCAATGATTCAGAAAAGTGTTGTTGGATTTCCTGCTCGGTAAGTACTTGTTCGGTCATGGCATTCTCCTCGTCGTTTTCTTGAGAGGCTCACAGTATACTCCTGTGAGGCCTATGCTTAATGAGGAAAATCCTGGTTTAACCTGTCAAGGAAGCACACAGCGCGGTGATCACGGTTAAATCTGCACTTGTACCAGGGTTCAACTTTTGTTGTTTAAGTGCTTGGTCCCAGGCTAGCAATTGAGGCAGGTAATGTTTGGGATTCTCCAGCGCTAACAATGCCTTGTAGTGCGTTTGCGCCACCTGTTGCACAGCTGCGGCAGTTTTAGCCCCATATTTACGCACAATATGACTATCAGGAAACGTGGCCAGCCAATACAGATACACCGCTGTCAATGCCCACGCCGGGCGTTCCCAGCGTGCCATCAGCTCGCGATAAAGTGGCAACGCTTGAGAGAAGATGGTTTCATAACCATCGACATATTGCCGCGCGACCATATCATGCGTACTTGCCAGCCGCATTGCTTCCAGCAAATCAATTTGCGGCGCTTGTGAAACATCATGCTCTTTGCGTTGACCCATCCCAGCAGGATTTACTAGTCGTATGCCTTCATATACGCAGGCCGCATCAGCCAGCGTGGTTTGTTGTAGCACTTGTTGCAAGCCATTTTGTAACATCAATTGCGGATAAATTGACACGGCGTGGACGACTGGGGCTGCCAATAACACGATGCCCAAATTAGTATTGCAACCAACCTTGTCATAAGTAGCTTGTAGTGCATCTAATATCCGCTGCCCTAAATAACGTACACCAAACGCCTGATCATCACACAGCGCTGGCGCAGACACTTCGGCGCTCTGGATAAAGTCCTGTACCTGCATACCATGACCATCGGCAAAAATATGCACATTGCCGGGTTTGAGCGCCTCAAGCTCTGCCAGGCAGGCGTTGAGGTAGGCTTGTTGTACTGAGGTGGTCATAAGGATTAGGACAGATTGGCCTCACGCAACAGGTCATTGACCAGTACGTCAGCAATCTCAAAAGGGGTGATGCTTTGCAGTCCCCGCCAGGCAGGGATACTGTTGACCTCGATCACCCATAACTTGCCATGTTTGTCGCGCATGATATCTACTCCGGCATAATCAATATTGATGGCCTGTGCCGCCCTGACGCCAAGCTCAACTACATCCACTTCGTGACATACAGTACAGCGTGCGCCACGGGCGACATTATGTAACCAGCCCTCCCCTTGCCGCTTCATGGCTGCCACCGGCTCGCCACGCACAACAAATACACGATAATCATGCTGATGTTGGCCACACTCGATTTTTTCTTGCAGATAATACACCCCATCGACAAACTGATCTTGCGGTAGCGCAAATTGCTGCGGATGCTCTATCAAACGTACGCCTTTGCCTTGGGAGCCAAACAGCGGCTTGATCACCAGAGACTTACCGGCATCCAGCGCCTGCTGCATCAAGGGATGGGCAACGCCGCGATGTTCGCATATCCAGGTGGCGGGTGTGGGAACGCCGTGCTCTGCCAGCAATTGGCTGGTCAGGCCTTTGTCTACGGTTATTTCAATGGCACGCGCCTGATTGTAAATTGTCATGCCCTGGCGTTGCAGGGTATGCAGGATATTCATACGCGTGATGATTTGCTGGGTGGTGCCCGCCGCCACGCCACGCACGAATGCCAAAGGTGCAGCTTGTGTGAGCCCCGGGATGTGGACTTGCACCTGCTGATCCACAATACTGACGTGGCAACTATCTAATGACACCATCAATGCCTGCCAGCCACGTTTTGCAAAGGCGAGCGCCAGACTTTGTCCGTGCCACCCGCCAGCCTGGGCTACTTCGTCGGTAAAAATAGGAACGACGTTCATGATAAAAATGTCTGCGTGGGCGAATAACAGCGTTACGCGGTTTTTTAGCTTCGGCGTAACCTAAAGGTTAGCCTGCACTGAAACTGCGTTTTCGAAATCGTCATGTACTTTATGTACATTCCGGCTTCTACGTTCCGTGCGCCTCGTTCTTCATCCCACTCGAACATTTTATATTGACAATTACTATAGAACTATCCACCAAAGGATTGATTCAAAAGGGCTTCATTAAACTGGCCGCCAAAGAAAGTCTTGCCGGACTTGAGATTGGTCACACTGACTTTGGCTGGTGAAAACAGCATGGGGTCAATCTGGTAAAAGTCCATATTGACGGCTTTGAACACCTCTGCGAATGGGCGGCCGTAATCTTTGGATGAAGAGGAAGGTAGTTGCTGGGCGAGTTGTTCCGCTGCAGCATCATCGGTATTCACAAACAACTGCACAAAGCCGCCAAACAGGATCGCATCATTGGTACGGCCCATGCCGACGATAAAGTCTGGTGAGGGCGGCGGTACTGGCGCGACACCATAACCATCGACAATGGCATTCAGGTCAAAATGCAAGGCATGGCATTTATGCAGCGCAACTTCGAGCACACGTGCAGTCACTTGCAAGGAACCGGCCACACTGCGGGTTGGGGTCAGGATAAATGTCAGCTTATTGGCTGGCAGGCCAGTATCCCTGGCCACTTTTTCAATCACCTGCACAGGCGGCACCTTATCGGTTTCCAGCACCAAAACCGTTTGCTCACCTTTGTCAGTGTAATGAATGTCTTTGAAGACTTCTTCACGCTGCGCAATCGAGCGTGCCGGGCCACTGCCCAGCGAGAAAAACTTCTCATGCGACAAGGCCCAGCCGGCATACTGACTGCCAAGGCAGGCAATCACCGGTTGGGTAGCCGTCACCACGACACTGAGAGGCCAGTGGGCAAATTGCGGCACTTGCTGCAACGACACTTTACCTAAACCACCCATGCAAATTTCGGCGATGATGCGCCCTGCTTCCAGGCCACCAGTTGCTTGAATACCTGCATCCACAATCGTAGCGCCTGTTTCATGCGTTGCCACTGCGCAGCCTAAGGCTGGGGCATTGGCAATCA